>Ga0209747_1000345_pt1 | contig 25453 bp, 20 predicted proteins | sample BarGraNGADG00311_FD_184498 | JGI IMG/M metagenome (GOLD analysis project Ga0209747, IMG submission 184498) | Arctic peat soil microbial communities from Barrow, Alaska - Barrow Graham LP Ref core NGADG0011-311 (SPAdes) (version 2) | ecosystem: Environmental > Terrestrial > Soil > Wetlands > Peat...
TTGGCGGAGGTGCGTAAGAATCGAACTTACCCAGCGCCGGTTAAGACGCCACAACGGTTTTGAAGACCGCGCCGCCCACCAGGACGGATCCACCTCCGTGGATTGTTGCGAGAGTTATGATACACCTTATCGCAGCTTCCGGACGTCGCCGACACGCGCGGTTATCCTCATGCGGTCGAAGTACTCCAGGAGTGGAAGCGCGAATTTCCTGCTCGTGCCAACGGCGTTCTTGAAGTCGCTCACCGATATCCCGTCAGGGCCGATGCTCTGCCGCAATCTGGCCTCGATCTCGGATATCGCCTCTGGCGAAAAGTACAATTCAGGAGAGACCCTCACCAGGCGTCTGTCTTTTTCCGCAACCGCAAGCAGCTCCGCGACCGCCTGCCTGGACTGGCCGAGCTCTGCCGAGAGTTCGCTGACCGTCGGTGGCGCAATAGGGTTTGCCGCGACGCGCCCAACGATATCTTCAAGAGTCTTCTCTTGCTCGGACGTGACGGCGGATTTCTTTCCCGGCATGCGCACGACCTTGCCCTCTGATTCGATAGCGCCTTCAAGGTCAAGCGACTCCATGAAGATGTCCGCGGACCTGTTGTCCCACGAGGCGAGGATCTTCTTTTTGAGCGTCTCCCTTGCCATGCCTTCAGCCAGGGGTTTCAATGCATGGAACGTCTCGAGCTCCGCGACTGTCATGCTCTTGAACTCCTCGTAGTGACCGGCGGACATGACCAAGGGCGCTCTCTTGTCGCCGAGAGTCACTGCGCCACCCGTCGCGAGCAGGCCGTCAAGGCCGGCCCTCACCACCGCGGGCGGGAGACCGGACTCCAGCACGAGAGCGTCGCGGGTGACCGGGACGCCCGCGCGGCCAAGGTATACCGCTACGCGCTTCAGGTCATCGCGCGACTCGAGCTCCTCGAATTGCCTCACGGCCTCGGGGTCGTGCAGCCTGTGTTTTGAAGGATGCGCGTCCACGATCGTGCCTCCGCCGATAGTCGTGACGGGTGAGTAGCTCCTCACGACGAAACGGTCATTCGGCGCGACGACCACGACTTCCTCGAGTCTGATCTGCGCGGGCACCGATTCGCCTGGACCGATCTGCTGGCCCTCGAGCGGGTAGATACGGCCGAGCACTTCGCGCGTCCCGTGGTGGAACCTGATCCGCGCGCCTCTCTTGACGGGTTTTGTCCAGTCACGGAGGATGCGCACCCTGGCGTCCACCATGTAAGCAGGTCGCAGGCAACCGGGCTCGGCGAGCACGTCGCCGCGAAGTATCTTCTCCTTGGCAATGCCCGCGAGGTTGACGGCGACTCGTTCTCCCGCGAACGCTTCCTGCCTCTCGGTGTCGTGGACCTGCAGGCTCCGCACCCTGACCTCTTCGCCACGCGGGAGCGACTCGAGCCGCTGCCCGAGGGTGACGCGGCCGCTCCACAGCGTGCCCGTCGCGACAGTCCCGATGCCGCGAAGCGTGAAGACGCGGTCGATCGGGAGCCGGACATTTAGTGCCTCGTCCTTGAGGCGCACGCCCAGCGCCTCGCGTTCTATCACCGCGCGCAACTCCTCGATCCCTTCACCTGTAACGGCGGAGACGGGCACAACGGGTGAGCCTTCGAGGGGCGTGCCTTTCAACAGGTCCTCGATCTCGTCCTCGACGAGGGGCACGAGGTCGGGGTCGACCGAATCGATCTTGGTTATCGCTACTACTGCCTTCTGAACGCCAAGAAGGTCAAGGATCGCCAGGTGCTCACGGGTTTGCGGCATCACGCCGTCGTCTGCCGCGACGACGAGAAGAGCGAGGTCGACGCCAGTAGCCCCGGCCATCATGTTGCGGATGAAGTTCTCGTGGCCCGGGACGTCGACGATGCCCACCACGGATCCGTCGGACAGCCGCATCGGCGCAAAGCCGAGGTCGATAGAGATGCCCCGTTCTTTCTCCTCGATGAGTCGGTCGGTGTCGCGTCCGGTGAGGGCTTTGACAAGGACTGTCTTGCCATGGTCGATGTGTCCGGCGGTGCCGATTATTAGGTTGCGGCGCTCAGTCTGTGGGGTCACTGGGCCTCCGGTCATCCGAGCGATGAGACGGCGCTCGCCAGGGCGCGCACCTCCCGGTCGGAGACGGTTCGGAGGTCGAGCAGGACGGAGTCGCCGCGTACGCGTGGCAGGACCGCGGGATCACCGCAGCGGAGCCCCTGCTCGAGCTGCTCCGCCGTAAGCGAAGAGTGTGTGACTTGAACACAGAAAGTCGGGATCTCCGCGGTCGGCAGAGAGCCGCCGCCGGCGCGAGACATCTCGGGGATGACAACGCAAGAGATGGTGGAGCACCGGGCTTTGTCGATGGAACGCTTTAGCCGGTTGGCGCGGGCTTTGACCGATTCGGGAGGCTCCGATAGCATTCGGAGCGCGGGGATCTCAGCCCATGCGGCGCGCGGCTCGAGGTAGGCGCGCAGCGTCGCTTCGAGAGCAGCGACAGTCATCTTGTCGACGCGAAGCGCGCGGGCCAGCGGGTGCTTGCGCGCCGAGTCCACGTATTCGCGCGAGCCGACGATGATCCCCGCCTGCGGTCCGCCCAGTAGCTTGTCACCGCTGAAGGTCACGAGGTCGGCGCCGTCCTCGATGCTGGCACCCACCGTGTGTTCGCCGCCGAGTCCGATGGCATCGAGGTCGAGCAGACATCCGCTTCCCATGTCCTCGACCACGGGTATGAAGTGTTGCTTTCCGAGGGCCACAAGTTCTGACAGAGGGACATCCTCCGTGTAACCGACGATCCGGAAGTTGCTCTGATGGATCAGCATGATCATCGCAGTGTCTTCTCCCACCGCGTTCGCATAGTCGGAGATCCTGGTTCGATTTGTGGTGCCGACTTCGACGAGGCGAGCCCCGCTCTGGTGCATGATGTCCGGCAGCCGGAAAGAATCGCCGATCTCTACCAGTTGCCCGCGCGAGACTATGACGTCGCGTCCCCGCGCCAGCGCCGCCAGCACGAGCAGGACCGCCGCCGCGTTGTTGTTGACGGCCACGGCCGCCTCGGCGCCGCTCAGCCAGCAGAGCAGGTCCTCGAGGTGCGACTGGCGCGACCCGCGCTCGCCCGTCTCGATGTCGTACTCAAGGTTGCAGTATCCTTCACAAGTCCTGCGCACGGCTTCAAGCGCCGCGCCGGAGACCGGCGCACGTCCGAGGTTAGTGTGCAGGACAATGCCCGTCGCGTTGATGACCTTCCGAAGCGAAGGCCGCATCAGCAGCACCGACTCGATCTCGACCGTTCTCGCGAGGCTCTCGAGCGCAAGGTCTCCGGCGAAGAGCGAGTCGTTTCCTTCCATGATCTTCTGGCGCGTGGCATCCAGGACGTTGCGCGTTGCGCGCGCAACGACCTGCCTCGGAATGCACGCGGTGGCGGCGGATCTCTCCGCGAACTCGATGAGCTCGTTCACCTGAGGGATGAGGCGCAAAAGGCTTTTCTTGTTATCGTCGGGGGGATTCATGATTACTCATTATATGGAAACGAGCAGGTCGGCGCCAATCATCGCGGACTGGATGTCGTACATGTTGCTCACGCGGCCGGCCTTCAACACCTCTTTCAGCCCGTAATAATCGAGGCAGGTGCCGCAGACCATCACCTCAGCCCCGGCTTCCTCCAGCTTCTTGACATGGGCGGCCGTCTCTTCGTTCTCGGTCACCAGGCGAACGCCGCTGTTAATGAATATCAGAGTCGAGGGCGGTATTTCGCTTTCCGTTGCGGTGTAAAGGAACATCTTCATGAGGGTCTGGCCGAGCTCGCGCTCACCCTTGCCTACCTCGTCGGTGCTGATGAACAAGACAGTCTTCTTTTCTACGGGCGGGCACCAGGCCTCTTCGACTTCAGGCAGGTCGGCCTGTCTCGTGTCGCCGGGTGGCGTCACCGTCAATTGGTACTTGCCGTCACTCTCGAGGACACTGACCTCGCATCCGGAAGTCCTCGCGAACCTCGAGACATTGTCTCGCGCCGTCTCATTATCGACCTGCACGGTGAACGGACCGGGCGCACTCTCGAGATGTTTCTTGGTCCTCAGCACGGGCTCGGGGCAGAGCAGGCCGGTGCAATCGATGTCAACTTCCATGAGAGCCTTTCTTCGAGTGCCGGATCGTCACCTTGGGCACGTCGGATTCGCGGATCGCACCGACTATTGCCGCTTTTGGCGCCGGCCCGGAGCGGAGAGCCTCGATGAGGCCGTCGGCTTTCTCTGGCGGGACGGCCGCGAGCAGCCCGCCTGAAGTCTGGGGGTCGAACATGCACTGGACAAGCAGCTCGTCAACGCCCCCTGTGTCCACCTCGACCTTTTCCTCGGCGATGCACTCGTGCATGCTCGATCGCGCCGCCATGCCCATGGACACCATCGCCAGCGTCTCGGGGAAGAGGGGCACGTCTTTGGCCCACAGGTCGGCCGCGACGCCGCTCGCCCGCAACATGTCATACAGGTGCCGGGCAAGGCCGAAGCCCGTGACGTCGGTCATGGAATGGACCCCCCACGAGGTGATCATCGAAGCGGCGCCCGCGTTCAGCTCGCGCATAGACTCGATGACCGGGTCTGCCGAGACTGTCAGCATGCCGCCCTTGAGGGCCGTGGTGATTATCCCGGTGCCGATCGCCTTTGTGAGTATCAGGGCGTCGCCGGGCGCGGCGCCCCTCAGCGTAGTGAGCTCGCCGACTTTCGCCGTGCCCAGCACCGCGAGCCCGTACTTTGGCTCATCGTCTTCTATCGTGTGCCCGCCGACGATGACCGCCCCGGCCTCGTGTACTTTGTCGTAACCGCCGAGCAGTATCGCCTCGAGGTGGCACTTGTCGATCGCGCACGGGAAAGCTACGAGGTTCATGGCCGTGAGTGGTTTAGCGTTCATGGCGTATATATCAGAGAGAGCGTTCGCGGCGGCAATCTGCCCGAACGTGTACGGGTCGTCGACGATCGGAGGGAAAAAGTCCACCGTCTGTACCAGGACCAGGTCGTCCCGCAGCAGGTATATGCCGGCGTCTTCCCCCGAGCTGATGGAAGATAGAAGCTCGGGCGCCGTCTCCTCTGGAAGCCTGGACAGTATTTCCTCGAGGTGGCCCGGACCCAGCTTGGCGGCGCAGCCCGCCATTCGGGAATATTCAGTCAGCTTGATATCGTCAGCCATTTCCCGACCCTCCCGCTAAAGCCGTCAGCGTCACCGCTGTTTTCTCAAGTACGGGACAACGAATCTGTGATCTACACAACCAACGAGCACCGGCTTTGCGTCTTCGATGGAATCGCCCTCGACGACGAGCGCGATGCCGCAGCCCGAGGTGAACTCCACCGGCGTCGGTATTACTGCGCATTTGACACCGCCGGCCTTCAACGCCCGCTCTGCCTTGAGCGCCTGGCTCGTCGAATCGAACAAGACCAGCCCGCAACTATCTTCCAAACTCGTCTTCCCGTTCCTTCAGCCCATTAACAATGCTAATTAATTGTATCTGAATTCGTTATAGGGCGCACGGCAGGATATTTGCTGCCAACAGCAAATATAGGCACGAGTTTCAAAATTTGCGCTGGTTTGTCACGAACGAATTTCCATTCGGGAAGGGCGACAAATCGAGCAGTGTAACAGCGCGAGCCACTCTTGCCATATATCAGTAAGTCGTATTGACAAAATGGCAACACAAATGGCTATAATGTCCCGATTTGTTGACGCCAAAGTATTGAACAGCAGCAAGAGCGCTTCCGCAGGGGGGACATGTTAGGAAGCGTCTCAGCAAGTTGATGATTGGAAGCTGCGAGATTTTGAGTTATTCAGAGCACATAAAGATGTCCGCGACAGCCAGTGTGGCTGTTGCATCTTGGTCCGCGACACCTGTTTGATACAGGTGTTTTTTTTATGCTAGTGAGACGTGTCAGAACTACAGGAGGTGAAGGTTCTTGACGGGTAAAATGGTAACCAGGCGCCAGTTTCTGAAGCACGCTGGCGCGACGGCGGCCTTGTTAGGCCTGTCGGAAACGATGATCCCGCAACTGGCGAAGGCGCTTCAAGCCGCCTCGTCCGGGAAACCCCCGATTATCTGGATCCAGGGACAGAACTGCACGGGATGTTCGATCTCGTTCCTGAATTCAAACTATCCGGGGGTAGCGGAAGTCGTGCTCGACAAGCTCTCCGTCCGCTATCAGCCTAACGTGATGGCGGGAACCGGCCAGACCGCGATTGCTGCTATCAACGACACCGTGGCCGCCGCAAAGGCCGGCAAAGGCATCTACGTACTCGTAGTGGAGGGTCCGGTTCCGACAGCTCAGAATGGCGAATTCTGTACATTCGGGCTCACCACGCAAACGAAGACGCTTGCCAACACAAACGTCAAGGTGCCTGGCGACAAGACCGTCCACGAGTGGATGAAAGAGCTCGTACCGGGCGCCGCGGCCGTCATAGCGAACGGCAACTGCGCGTCATTCGGCGGCATCCCGGCGGCCAACGCCGGCACGACCGGAGCGACGCCGGTGAGCGAGATCGTGGCGCAGATAGACCCCAAGAAGCCGATGGTCAATGTCGGCGGCTGCCCTTCGCATCCGGACTGGTTCCTGGGCACGGCGCTGCAGGCTTTGATCGCGCTGAAGGTGCTGCCGGGCGGCACGCCGCTCAACCTGAACGAGAACAAGATGTCGAAGACCTTCTTCGGCAAGATGATCCACGAGAACTGCGAGCGCCGCGGCGCGTTCGACGCGGGCCTGTTCCTCGACGACTGGAACGATCAGAGCCCCGACTATCAGCTCTGCATGTTCAAGCAGGGTTGCAAGGGTCCGGTCACGTTCGCGGACTGCCCGACCAGGCGCTGGAACTCGGGGGTCAACTGGTGCGTAGGCGCGAATGCCCCGTGTCACGGGTGCGCGTCGCCGTCCTTCTACCAGAAACTGTCCCCCCTCTATCAGCCGCTGCCTAACGTCAACTTCGCAGGTATCAGCCCGGCGACGGACGTGCTCGGCTGGGTCGCCGCCGGAGCCACCGCTGTCGGCATCGGTGCGCATTATCTGTACAAGCAACTAGGAAGCAAGCCTGAAGAGGCCGAAGGTGGTGAGAAATAGTGGCGCAAGTTATCAGCATTGATCCTCTAACCAGGATAGAAGGCCACATGCGCATCGACGTCGAGGTCGAGAACGGCGTGGTCAAGGATGCCTGGTCATCGGGCACGATGTTCCGTGGCTACGAGATGCTCATCCAGGGAAAGCACCCCTGGGACGCGCAGCAGGTCATGGAGCGCATATGCGGCGTCTGCCCCCTCGTGCACGGCACGGCGGCTTCTTACAACCTCGACTCCGCGATGGGCGTTACGCTTCCCAATAACGCAAGGTTGATCCGCAACCTCTGCCTGGGAGCCAACTTTATCCAGTCGCACATCCTGCACTTCTATCATCTGCAGGCGCTCGACTACATCGACGTGACTGCGGTGACGAAGTACAACGGGACCGACCCGGCGCTCAAGATGCTCCGTGACAAGATCATCGGGCTCGCGGTAGCCAAGGACCTGTATCCGTTCCTGCCCCGCTACGAATCGCCAGACTATATCGGCGAGCCGGGAGGTCCGGGGGACCCGAACCTCGCGACAGAGCTCGTGGGTCACTACGTGCAGGCGTTCGAGATGCGCAAGAAGGCGCAGGAGATGCTCACCATCTTCTATGGCCGCATGCCATCGTTCGTGGGCACCATCCCCGGTGGCGTGACAACGCCTCCGACGCTGACTAACATCGCGGCGTTCCGCGCCAGGCTGCACGACCTGCAGACCTGGATCAACGATGTCTACGTTGCCGACGTCAAGCTGGTCGCGACGACGCCCGCTTATGCGCCGTTCATCAAGGCCGGCGACTCGGGCGGGAACTTCCTCGCTTATGGCGGCATGGACCTGAACCAGAAAGGCACCGACAAGTACTTCCCGTCGGGAGTTATCACCAATTACGGTGTGCTCTCGCCTTCCAAGTTCGACTCGAACGTCATAGCGGAGTCGGTCAAGTACTCCTGGTACAACGACTCGACGGAGGACCTGAAGCCGGCGGTCGGCAAGACCGTTCCCGAGGTGGGGAAGTCCGGGGCCTACTCGTTCGTCAAAGCCCCGCGCTACGGCGGCAAGCCCATGGAGGTAGGCCCGCTTGCGCGACAGCTCGTCAAGAAGGACCCGATCTTCATGGCTCTGGCCACCCAGCTGGGCGTCCTTACCCCGCCGGTCAAGTTCGGCATCATCCCCAGGACCGGGGCACGCGCTGTCGAAGCGCTGCTGGTCTCGCTGGAGATGGACAAGTGGCTCGACGAGCTCACGCTCGGAATCGGCCAGCCGATCTGGGACCCGAAGGGAAGGGATATTCCAAACAGCGCGAACGGTATGGGCCTCGTCGAAGGCCCGCGCGGATCCCTCGGCCACTGGATCACGATATCCGGTGGGAAGACCGGGAACTACCAGGCTGTGGTGCCGACGACGTGGAACGCCTCGCCGCGTGACAAGACCGGCGTAAGGGGACCCATCGAGACGGCTCTCATCGGCATCCCGGTGCCCGATGTGAACAACCCGATAAACGTTGCGCGATGTGTCAGGTCTTTCGACCCGTGCCTCGCCTGCGCGATCCACATCATCCATCCCGAGAACAACAGTGTAAAAGAATTCCGAGTAGTCTAAAGGAGGGGTGTCCGTATGAAGGAAAGGGATAAGATCCAAATCCCGGGGCCGGCAAAGGCCATCTACTGGGCATACCTCGGCGTTACGGCGATGGTACTCTACTCGGGGTTCTACCGGTTCCACATATTCACGTCAGGTTGGAGGTACCCCTGGAGCAACGCGCTGATGATAATCCTGAACTGGGCCCTCGTTTGGGCCTTTGCGTTGCTGGCAGTCGTATACATCTACTACGCGTTGCTGGGCAGGAAGAAGGGTAGCTGGAGTGAGCCACTCGGCATCTTCAGGATCATCCTTGCGCTGCTCGCAATCTGGTTCTGGTTCCTCACATACGCAGTAAACGCCCCGTTCGGATGGCTGAGCGGGATGGTAAACGCGTTCGGTGGGGTCACCGGAACGTGGAAGATATACGAGCTGTTCCTCTGGGTGATTCTGCTTCTCAACGTAATCTACATATACGCGCGCTGGGCGAAGTCTGAGCGCTTCCCCGGTCTCGTGGCGAAGAAGACAGAGTAGGAAGGTGGTCTGATTGGCTAAAGAACGCTTTAAGAGCTTCAAAGGGGGCGTTCATCCTTATTACAACAAGGACCTCGCTTCCGGAAAAGCTATTGAACAGGCACCGATTCCTGCTGAAGTAGTGATCCCTTTGAATCAGCAAATCGGTGCGCCAAACAGCCCGTTGGTCTCGCCCGGTGACAAGGTTACCGTCGGGCAGAAGATAGGCGAGACAGACGCATTCGTATCGGCGCCGGTTCACTCCTCGGTCGCGGGGACCGTAAAAGCTGTCGAGGACATACCGAACTTCACAGGCGCCAAGGTGAAGAGCGTGGTCATAACGGTCGATCCGCAGCAGCCCGCCTTCGAGGCGAAGCCGGGCAAGCCGCTCGCGGAGCTCGACGCGAATGAGATCAAGAAGATCGCAAAGGAAGCCGGCCTGGTCGGAATGGGCGGCGCCGCGTTCCCGACGCACGTCAAGCTGAGTCCGCCGAAGGACAAGCCGGTCGACGTGGTCATCATCAACGCGTGCGAGTGCGAGCCGTTCCTGACTTGCGACCACAGGCTGATGTTGGAGAGGCCCGGAGACCTGGTCGAAGGCCTCAAGCTTCTGATCCGCGGTGTAGGCGCCGACAGGGGCGTCATCGGCATCGAGGCGAACAAGATGGACGCCATCGAGAAGGTGCGCGCCATCGTCTCGAAGGAGCCGAACATCGAGGTGGAGATCCTCGAGGTCAAGTACCCCGAGGGCTCAGAGAAGCAGCTCATCAGCGCCGTCACCGGGCGGAAGGTCCCGCCGGGCAAGCTGCCCGCGGAGGTCGGATGCCTGGTGCAGAACGTCGGCACCGCCATCGCGATGTTCGAGGCAGCGTCCATGGGCAAGCCCCTCTACGAGAGGGTGCTCACCGTGACGGGCCACGGGATCAAGAACCCGAAGAACTTCAAGGCGCTGGTCGGCACCCCGATCTCTGTGCTGATTGAGGCGGCTGGTGGCTTCACGGGTGACGCGACCAAGCTCATCATGGGCGGCCCGATGACGGGCTTCGCCCAGGAAGAGGCGACCTGCAACGTGGTGAAGGGAACGTCAGGCATCCTGTCGCTTGCCCCGGACCTGGTCGACGTGCGCGAGGAGCATTCATGCGTGCGCTGCACCAAGTGCGTTGAGGCATGCCCGATGTACCTGATGCCGAACTTCATCGTCGATGCCGTAGCGAAAGAAGAGTGGGAGAAGGCGGAGCTCTGGGGAGCGCTCGACTGCTTCGAGTGCGGTTGCTGCTCGTTCACCTGCCCCGCGTACATTCCGCACGTCGAATATGTCCGACAAGCTAAAGCCCGGATCGCGGCTTTGAAGAAGAGATAGGGAGGGGTGAACGTGTCAGAGAAAAAGTTCATGTATACAGTCTCCCCCCATCTCCACGAGAAAGGGCAGACGATCGAGCGGGCTATGAGGGATGTCCTCATCGCGCTCGTGCCGGCAGCGATCATGGCGATCATCATCTTCGGCTTCAACGTGGTGTATATCCTGCTCGTGTCCTGCATCGTCGCGGCTCTCTCCGAGCTGATAATGCGACCGATAATGGGACGCAAGCAGACGCTGCGTGACGGAAGCGCGATGGTTACGGCCATACTGTTCGCGTTCCTGCTGCCGCCGTCGACGCCCCTTTGGGTTGTCGCGATCGGCGCCTTCCTGGCCGTGGCGGTGGCGAAGGAGCTGTTCGGCGGGTTGGGTAAGAACATCTTCAACCCCGCGCTCTTCGGGCGCGTGGCGCTGATGATCTCTCCGCTCGCGATCTATACGACGAAGTTCCTGAGGCCCTTCTTCTACAAGGCGACAGGGTTCTTCACTCCGATACAGACCGTTATCAACAACAATGTGTCCGGAAGGGTTGTCTACGAGGGCATCGGCGGAAAGCTCTATGTAAACGCCGTTTCCTCCGCGACGCCGCTGTCGCTCCTCAAGAGCGGCAGGATGCTCGCTACCTCGGTCACGGGCCCGACTCCGGTCGGGGCTACGTGGATCACGCCCACAGGCCGGCCGAGCTTCTGGTCCACATTGCTTGGATTCAAATCGGGCAGCATCGGCGAGGTCTGCATTCTGGCGCTCATCCTCGGCGGCTGCTACCTGATCTGGCGCCGGACGATCGACTGGCGGATCCCGGTGGGCATAATCGGGGCTTTCCTCGTGATCATGCTCATCACATGGAACCACCCTCTCTACCAACTCCTCGGAGGCGGTATCTGGCTCGGCGCCTTCTACATGGCGACCGACTGGACCACAAGTCCGATGACGAGACGGGGCAAGTGGATCTATGCCATTGGCATAGGCGTGTTCATCGCACTGATAAGGCTCGTGAGCCCGCTGCCCGAGGGCGTGGCGATATCGATCCTGATCTGGAACGTGTGCACGCTGGTCATCGACCGTTACGTGGCCGAGCCGAAGTTCGGCGAGGTCAAGAAGCCATGGTTCAACAAGCTGCCTGTCTTCCCGAAGCCGAAGCCGGTCATGGCCGAGCCGAAGCCCGTGGAGCAGAAAGCCTAGCGAGCCTGACTGCTGAATCAAACGTTATGCCCCTGGCTTGCCAGGGGCATAACTTATTTGGCGCATGAAAAACGCAAAATAGGGGTCTGACCCCTCTTTTGCGTTTCTGATATCCTAGGAAGCGCCATTTCAGGAGCCATCCGCATGAAAACCCAGGCGGTCAGATGTCAGATATCGTAGTCATAGGAATCGGCAATCTCATCAAGAGCGACGACGGCGTCGGCGTTCACGCCATAAGGCATCTCGAGGGCAAGGTCCCAGAGGGCGTTGACCTCATCGAGGGGAGCATATACTGCGCGGACCTTTTCTGTTTCCTCGAGGGGAGGCACAAGGCCATCTTCATCGACGCTATCGACGCGGATGACGAGCCGGGCGCCATCTTCCGCTTCTCGCCCGACGAGGTCAAGCAGAAGACCAAAACGCCTCTCTCCATCCACGACTTCGGGCTCTACGAGCTCATCATGACTTCAAAGTTGATGGGGGAGTGCCCGGAGGACATCACTATCTTCGCGGTGCAGGTCGACAACACCGAGTTCGGCGACCGGATGACAGAGGGTGTTGCGGCGGCCGTGCCCAGGGTGTGCGAGCTCGTGCTCGAGGAGATCGCCCGCGTGCCTGGAAGCGACCTGGCGGAGCCTGATGAGAAGCCTTAGGGTCGAGGTCAAAGGTGTCGTTCAGGGCGTAGGGTTCCGTCCGTTCGTGTACCGCATCGCGAAAGAATACGGGATAACGGGGACCGTCGCGAACACCCCGCAGGGCGTGGACATCGTCGCGAGCGGCGACGGCGACAGCCTCTTCCTCTTCCTCAAGGCCTTGAAGGACGAAGCGCCCCCCGCAGCCATCGTGGAGAAGGTCAGCGTGTTCTCGGCACAACCGCCCGCGGCGCACTCGTTCGAGATCCTGCCGAGCGACCGAGGCGGGCAGAAGCACGTGCTCATCTCTCCCGACCTCGCGACCTGTGAGGACTGCACGCGCGAGCTGTTCGACGGAAGTGACAGGCGCTACCGCTATCCGTTCATCAATTGCACCAACTGCGGCCCGCGCTTCACCATCATCAGCGACACTCCGTACGACAGGCCGCTCACATCGATGAGCAAGTTCGAGATGTGCGAGGCCTGCGCGAGCGAGTATCACGACCCCGGTGACCGACGCTTCCACGCGCAGCCAAACGCCTGTCCGGTCTGCGGGCCGAGGGCGTGGTTGGTGGACAGGGATGGCAAAGAGGTCGCGGGCGAGGCGGCCGAGCGGGCCGCGCAGCTCATCAAGGACGGCAGGATCGTCGCCATCAAAGGGCTTGGCGGATTTCACCTCGCGTGCGACGCGACGAGCGACGAGGCGGTGGGTGCGCTGAGGGAGCGCAAACAGCGCTATGGGAAGCCGCTGGCCGTGATGGTCGAGGGCATGCCTGAGGCGCGCAAGCTCTGCAAGGTGAGCCGCGACGAAGAACGACTCCTGCGATCTCCGAGACGCCCGATAGTGCTGTTGCTCGAGCAGGAAGGCTCGCCACTTTCGCGCGAGGTCGCCGGGGGGCTGAACAGGCAGGGGCTCTTTCTGCCTTACACTCCGCTCCATCACCTGGTGTTGCGAGATGCCGGCCTGCCCCTCGTGATGACCTCGGGGAACGTCTCGAGCGAGCCCATAGCGATCGACAACGAAGAGGCCATGCGACGGCTGAAAGATATCGCCGACTATTTTCTGCTGCACGACCGCGACATCCTCGTGCGGTACGACGACTCGGTCACGCGGGTGTTCAAGGGGGCCGAGTACCCGGTTCGGAGGGCGAGGGGTTACGCGCCCTACCCGATCCGGATCACGCCTCCCGCCGAGATAGAGGTCCTTGCCCTCGGCGCGGAGCTCAAGAACACGTTCTGCGTGCTGCGCGGCGAGCAGGCTTTCCTCGGCCAGCACGTCGGCGACATGGAGTCGGCGGGTGAGATCGAGCATTTTGAGGAGGCGCTGCAGTCGGTCCTGCGCCTTTTCTCGCTCAAGCCGGAGCTCGTCGCTCACGACATGCATCCCGACTACCTGACAACGCAGATGGCCCCCGAGTTCGGCCTGCCGATGGTGGGGGTCCAGCATCACCACGCGCACGTCGTCAGTTGCATGGCTGACAACGCGGTGACCGGAGATGTCATCGGCGTGGCCTGGGACGGGACGGGATACGGCACCGACGGCACCGTTTGGGGGGGAGAGTTCCTCGTGTGTGACGAGACGGGATTCACGCGCGCGGCTCACCTGTTCAAGTACCCGATGCCAGGCGCTGACGCGTGTATATTCCGCCTTTACCGGATGGTGATGGGCGTGATGAGCGCGCTCTTCGAGGACGAGGAGACGGCGCTCGAGAGGCTGAGGGCGCGATTCCAGATCGAGGATGCCGAGGCGGAGTCGCTCGTCTTCCAGCTCAAGAACAAGGTGAACGCGCCCATGACGTCGAGCGCGGGCAGGATGTTCGACGTCGCGGCCGCGCTTTCGGGCCTCAGGAGCGAGGCGGTCTACGACGGCCAGGCGGCCTGCGAGCTCGAGGCGGTCGCAACCTCGACGCGTGAGTATTACAATTTCATCCTCGACAGGAGCGTCGAGCCGTGGGTCGTCGATACGCGCCCGCTGTTCCGCGAGATGCTCGTCGACGTGGAAGCGGGGCGCGGTCCGTCCGAGGTCGCCGGCAAGTTTCACGCGAGCATGGCACTCGTCATCATCGAGACCTGCGAGGCGATCGCGAAGGCGACCGGGCTGGACAGGGTCGCCCTGAGCGGGGGCGTCTTTCAGAACGAGATGCTCGCGACATGGGTGGTCGACGGGCTCAAGGTGGCAGGGCTCTCGCCGCTGGTGCACGGAAGGGTGCCGTGCAACGACGGAGGGGTCTCACTGGGGCAGGCGGTCATCGCCGCCCGATCGAGTTGAAGCGAACGAGGCCGCGCCGCGGAAGGCGGCACCGGTCCATGGAGGAGTCATGTGTCTGGCGATTCCGGCTCAGATAGTTGAGATAGAAGAGTTTGACGTCGCGACGATCGACATCGGAGGCGCGCGCAAGAAGATAAGCCTCATGCTCGTGGACGACGCGGGCGTCGGCGACTTCGTGCTGGTGCACGCGGGTTTTGCGATCGACAAGATCGACGAGCACGAGGCAGAAGAGACGATGAAGCTGCTGAGGCAGCTTGCGGAGCTAGATGAGATACCTTGACGAGTTCAGGGTCCCGGCGGCGGCGCGCGAGCTCATCCGTGAGATCAGAGAGGCCGGCGCGGCGGGGACCTTCATGGAAGTCTGTGGCACTCACACCATGGCCATCTCCAAGGCGGGCCTGAGGCCGTTGCTCGCGCCGGAGATAGACCTCATATCGGGTCCGGGCTGCCCGGTGTGCGTCACCTCGGACGCTGACATCGACAGGGCGGTCGCCGTCGCGAAGATCCCTGACGTGGTGCTCGCGACGTTCGGCGACATGATGAAAGTTCCCGGGACCGAAGGGTCGCTCGCGACCGAGAGCGCCCGGGGCGCCGACGTCAAGGTCGTTTACTCTCCTCTCGAAGCGCTGGACCTGGCACGGTCCGAGCCGGACAGGCGGGTCGTGTTCCTGGGCGTCGGGTTCGAGACCACCGCGCCGACGGTGGCGGCGACTGTGCTGCAGGCGCGGCGCGAGAACCTCTCTAACTTCTTCGTGCTCTCGTTCCACAAGATAGTTCCCCCCGCGCTACGGGCCTTGGTCGCTCTCGACGACTTCCGGGTCGACGGGTTCATCCTGCCGGGGCACGTAAGCACGATAATCGGGAGCGACGCGTACTCTTTCCTGCCCGATGAGTTCAAGATGCCATGCGTGGTCACCGGCTTCGAGGTCACTGACATCCTCCAGGCGATACTGCGCCTCTCGAGGATGAAAGAGACCGGCCCCGCCCTCGAGGTGGAGTATTCGCGCGCGGTGCGGCCGGAGGGTAACCCCAAGGCTCTGCGTGTGATGGACGAGGTGTTCGAGACCTGCGACGCGGAGTGGCGGGGCCTGTTCGTCATACCGGGGAGCGGGTTGTCCCTGCGCGACGAGTACCGCGACATGGACGCCGGAGCGTGGGACGTCCAGCTGCCGGTGCCGGGCGAGAGAAAAGCCTGCAGGTGCGGCGACATCCTGTGTGGCCGCATCAAGCCCATGGACTGCCCGCTGTTCGGCACGCGCTGCAACCCCGACTCTCCCGTCGGGCCGTGCATGGTGTCGAGCGAGGGGACGTGCGCGTCGTACTTCCTCTACAGCGAGTACGCGGAAGGGGAGGGCTGAGTGGCCGACGGATTCGTCACAATAGCGCACGGCGGCGGCGGCACGCGCATGCAGGACCTCCTCCGCGACATGATCTTTCCCGCTCTCGGCGGCAGCCTCACGGCGGCGGAGGATGCTGCCTGCCTGGATATCCCCGCGGGACGCGTGGCGATGACCACCGACTCTTTCGTGGTTAAGCCGCTGTTCTTCTCGGGCGGAGACATTGGAAAGCTCGCAGTATGCGGCACGGTCAACGACCTCGCCATGGTGGGCGCGAAACCTCTCTACCTGACGCTCGGTTTCATCCTGGAGGAAGGGCTCTCCTTTGACGTACTCGAGAAAGTGCTCGCATCTATCGCTACAACGGCGGCTTCCGCGGGGGTCCGCGTGGTCGCGGGCGACACCAAGGTGGTGGAGCGCGGCAAGGCTGACGGCCTTTACGTGAACACCGCAGGGCTCGGCGTCATCCCTGACGGGATCGAGGTCACCATCGCTGGAGCCGCGCCGGGTGACGCCCTCATCATCAACGGTCACATAGGAGACCACGGGATTGCGGTCTTGAAGGACCGCGGCGCGTTCGCGTTCGAAGCGGCGCTGGACTCGGACTGCGCTCCCTTGAACGGGCTGGTCGCCGACATGCTGGACGCCGGGACGGTGCACTCGCTCCGTGACCCGACCAGAGGAGGCCTCGCCGCGGCCCTCAAGGAGATGTCCGATGCTTCCGGCCTCGAGTTCGAGGTCGACGAGAGCACCATCCCGGTTCGCGAAGAGGTCAGTGCGATCTGCGAGGTCCTCGGTCTCGATCCCCTCTACGTCGCCAATGAAGGCAAGCTGCTCGCGGCGGTCCCGGCCCCGCATGAGAAACGAGTGTTGGAGGCCATGAGAGCGAACCCGCTCGGCTCCGAGTCGCGCGTCATCGGGCACGCGGTCGAGGGCAGGAGAGGACGGGTCAGCCTCACCGGCTCGCTCGGATCGAGCAGGCTGCTGCGCATGCCATCCGGCGAGCAACTCCCCCGCATCTGCTAGCAGGGGGTCAGGTCGTGCGGTGCATTTCGCACCAAGAGGGGTCAGGTCGTGCAGTGCATTTTGCACCACGACTTCCTGCCACACGCGATTTCCTGGTGCACAATGCACCGCACGACCTGACCCCAATGGTATAGACTCTTTCTGTTGAAAGCAGTCCACCGGAGGTGCTCCTTGGATAAGAAGAAGACTCGCAAGTGGCGACGCAGACTGCTGCTCGTCGCGCTCCCCCTGATACTATGGGCGAAGGCCGCATACAGTACGCTGAAAGCCATGCGCCACCGCGAGGACAAGCTCCTCGATTCGGACCGCAAGCTGGCCGCGGGCGCTCCCTACCACCGCCAGCGGCGGGTCGTACAAGTCGGTGAAGGGATACCCCTCACCGCGACGGTGTTCGTGCCCTCGGGCGAAGGGCCGTTCCCCGCGGTCATCATGGTCCACTCGTGGATGGGATGGCGCATCCAGTGCGACATGCTCTACGCGCCTAGCTTCGCCCGCCGCGGGTACGTCGTCCTTACGTACGACTGCCGGGGATGGGGAAGCTCGGGTGGTGAGGTCTCCTGCGCCGCGCCCGACCGCGAGCTCTGCGACCTCGAGGACATGATCACGTGGATGTGCAGCCCGGAGTCGGGCATCCCCGTGGACCCCGAGCGCATCGGCATCACAGGCGTCTCCTACGGGGGAGGGCACAGCTTCCTCGCCGCGACCCGCGACCCCCGGATCAAGGCCGCCGCCCCGATGAACGGATGGACAGATCTCAACTTCGCCCTGACCCCCAACGGCTGCTGGAAGGCGGCGTGGAGCATCGCCCTGTTCGTGGGCTCCCTCTGGGCGGTCAGGTTCAACCCGAAGAACGACCTGGTCCGCTGGCTCAAGACGGTGCTCTTCGAGCGCAACCTCCATGGTGTGAGCGAGGAGCTCAAGGAGCGCTCCGCGATCCATGACGTCGACAAGGTCACCTGCCCGATGTTCATCGTCCACTCGTGGAACGACGACCTCTTCGAGCCCAACCAGATTCTGAAGTTCTACGAGGAGCTCGACGCGCCCAAGCGGCTCCACATGGCGAACGGCATCCACGGCTACGACGCGGGCAGGGGCGACCTGCTGGTGCCGAATAAGATCTGGGACGATGCCAGGCGGTGGTTCGATTACTGGCTCAAGGACGATAAGGACAACGGCATTAACGAAGAGCCCGCGGTCACGTACTACCAGCCCTGGGACAGGCAGATGGTCACCTGCGACGACTGGCCGCCCGAGGGCGTGGACGACGTCTCCTACTACCTCAGGGGCCAGCACCCCGACGCCGTCAACTCGGGCTCGCTCGTCACTGAGGCGCCGGGAAACCACGAGGCGGCCGAGCTGTTCATCAACAATACTGTCACGAACCTGCAGTCATCCGGGCCGCCGATGGTGCGCCTCAACGTCTTCGGAAATTTCCCGATCCCTGGTGTTCCGTTCTCCATCCCGGGCGACAGCATCGCTTTCACGACCCACTCGCTCGAGCGCGAGGTGGAGATCGTGGGCGCTCCGCGCGTGAGCCTCCACCTGACCTCTTCGACCAATGAGTGCCAGGTCAACGGAATGCTCTACGACGTGTCGCCCAGGGGCTTCTGCCGGCTGGTCACGCACTGTGCCGCGATGCGGAACGACATGGAGCCTGACACCATCGAGGAGTTCTACTTCGACATGATCGCCTGCGCGCACCGCTTCAGCGTGGGCCACTCGATAAGGCTCGTCCTGTGCGCGTCGGACCCGCTTTACGTGTTCCCTTCGCTCGTGCCTTCGTCCTACCGCCTCTTCCACACGGCCGAGAACCCCTCGTGCCTGACGCTGCCGGTCATGGAGCACGCGAACAGCTAGAGGCCGGGCGTCCATACGGCCCTGGTTGACGGGAGGTCTGACACAGCAGTGAGCGGCTTCGATGTGATTATCGTAGGCGGAGGCTGGGGCGGCCTCGCAACGGGGCGCTGCTCTCGAAGCGCGGAGCGCGAGTTCTGCTCGCTGAGGCCAGAGGCTCGCTCGGGGGCAGGGCGTCGTACGAGGAGCGCGAGGGCTTCCAGGTCGACTATGGCATCCACGCTCACCGCTTCGGGAAGAAGGGCGCCGCCGCAGCCGTGTACGGCGCGCTCGGCGAGAAGCTCGACCTCGTCAAGCCGGACCACGGGGTGGTCCACTACCGCGGCAAGTCTTTCCCCGTCCCGCTGAAGCCCCGCCAGTTCGTGACGTCCAGGATACTCCCCCGCCACATGGAGGTTGCCGTCGGTCGCGCCCTGAAAGGACTTCTGAGGGCATCCAGCGAGGACACATACGACGTTCCCGTCGCGGACCTGCTGCCCCCCGGGACCGACAAGGAGGTCCGTGATTTCATATCGGTGATCACCGGGCTGGGGCTGATCTCACAGGACCTTACCGCTACTTCGGCGGGCGAGCTCCACTGGTTCGTCAACAAAGCCAGGAGGTCAATGTATCACCTGATGGCGTTTCCGCGGAACGGGTGCCGGCAGCACGTTCAGCGGCTTGGCAGGATCATCCGTGAGTCCGGGGAGGTGCGGACCGGACTGAAGGTCAAGCGCGTCCTCGTGGAGAGCGGTGCGGCGGTCGGTGTCGAGACGGCGGAGGATACGATAACGGCGGGTGCGGTCGTGCTCGCGGTGCCGTCTCCCCGGGCGGTAGGATTCGTACCCGAGGGCGTTATCCAAGCCTCCACCGACGTGAGGATGCGCAACATCCTGCCGTCGGCGGGGCTATCGTGGGATGTCGGATTGAAGCGTCCGGTAGGCGACGAACACGTAGCTTTCTCGCTGGACCCTCTCATCATAGGCGCCTTTCCCTCGAACTTCGATCACCTGCTGTGCCCGCCCGGACTGCAGTTCTCAACACGGTGCATGCCGCTGCCGCTGGGCGTTTTCGGTGATCCGGACGCCGTGCGCAGGGAATCCGCGGAGCTACGTAGAAAAGTCTTTCACATGTTCCCCGCGCTGGAGGAGAATATCTTCTGGGAGCGGATGTTGAAACTGCCGGTTATCGACGGAGCTGTCCCACTCGCGACCCAGCCGTGGCCGCGAAGGCCCGGGCCGAGGGTCCCCGGCGTCGACGGGCTCTTCCTTGCGGGAGACACCGCGTGGGTACCCGGCGAGGGTGGAGACATCGCGTTCCAGCCGGCGCTCGAGTGTGGGCCCCTGGTGCTGGAGCACCTCGGGTAGCCGGGTTCCGCGGACATTGCATGGGAGCAGGGGGGTTTCATGGAAGCGATGGAGGCAATAACGACGCGGAGGAGTGTCCGCGAGTTCACCGACGAGCCCGTATCAGAAGAAGAGCTTGACAGGCTGATAGAGGCGGCCCGCTGGGCGCCTTCGGGACTGAACAATCAGCCTTGGCGGTTCATGAAGGTCACCGACCGATCGCTGATCACGGGCGTTTCCGGCCTCACCCGGTATCGCGGGGTTGTCGCCGGCTCGGCCGCGCTGATCGCGGTATTCCTCGACGCGCAGGACATGTACGACCGCACGAAAGACCTGCTCGCGACAGGCGCCGCGATCGAGAACCTGCTGCTGGCGGCTCACGACGCGGGCCTGGGCGGCTGCTGGCTCGGTGAGATTCTGGCAAAGCGCGAAGAGGTCGAGGCGCTGCTTGAGGTCTCCGACGACCTGGAGCTCGTCGCCCTGGTCGCACTGGGAAGGCCCACCGACCGCGAGAGGTCCGGGGTGAGACACCCCAGCGAGAAGATAGTAGTGACGCCGCCTGAACGCTAGCTGGCGGGAAGGCCCGCTTCAGCGAAGCGCCGCGACCGTCCTCCATATAGACTTAAAGAAAAAGACCTGACCCCAAATATTTAAGCGGAAGGGCGTGGGTGAATGTCCGTGTCAGTAGTCCGCGCGGTATACACGCGCGGCGCCCTTGGAAAGCGGTTCTGATGGCGCGCCGCGACGAAACGAGGCGCATTGCCTGAAGACCTTTTCATTCGCTCCAGCGATGCCGTCAAAGAGAAGTACCTCTCATTCCCCGGGCTCACCCGCGAGTTCCAGGCGATGCTCGGCGGAGAGATGGAGTACGTGGTTCTGGACTTCGAGACCACGGGCTTTGACCCCGAGCGCGACCAGATCATTGAAGTAGGGGCCCTCAAAGCCGTCGGCGAGAAGGTGGTTGAGCGACTCTCGTCATTCATCGACCCGTGCTGCTCGATACCGACCCAGATATCAATGCTCACGAGCATCGACGACGAGACGGTCGCCGGCTGCCCGACGATCGAAGCTTTCTTCTGCGAGCTGGCGGACTTCATCGGCGAGCGCACCGTCGTCGCCTACTCTCGCTTCGAGGAGGAGTTCCTTCGCTCGCTGTACACGCGCCTGGGCTACGGGCGTTTCGCCAATCCGTATCTCGACGTCCACGACCTCACGGTGATGCTCATGCCGTCCCTGCGCGGCCACAGGCAGGTCGACCTTGCATCGACATGGGGAATCGACACCGGCCGCGCCCACAGGGCCGTGGACGACGCTGAAACGCTTTTCCAGGTCTTTAACGTCCTGTTGAACGCCCTCTACAACGCGCCGCTCCCGTTGCTCAAAGCCGTTCTCGACCATGCTCCGGCGCACGGCGGAGGCTTGACCCAACTGCTTCACCGTGTGGTGGAGGAGAGGTCGGGCGGAAGGCGTCCCGGGGTCTTGAAGCTCGACGAAGCCGTGAAGAAAGACCGTTTCTGGGAGGATATCGCTCCGCTCGAGGGCTCCTCGGGCCCGAAGATGGTGCAGCCCGAGGAGGTCCGCGCGATCTTCGAGACAGAAGGCCCCATCGCCATGCAGTTCCGCGACTACGAGGAGCGTGACGAGCAGGTCGAGATGGCCGAGGCCGCCAGGCGCGCGTTCGCCGAGGAGCGCATCCTGCTGGTGGAGGCCGGCACCGGCACGGGCAAGTCGCTCGCGTACCTGGCGCCCGGAGTGCTGTGGTCTCAGGCGACCGGCTATCCGGTCGTCGTCTCGACGCGGACGCTCAACCTCCAGGACCAGTTGAACACCAAAGACCTTCCGACCCTTGAGGCCGCCCTCGGAAAGGGCTCGTTCCGCTACGCGGTGCTGAAGGGTTACAGCAACTACCTCTGCCTGCGTAAGCTTCAGGGCCTCGTGAGCGGCAGGAAGAAGCTCTCGGAGAGCCAACTGGGTACGTTCGGCATGCTCCTCACCTGGGTAGGGGAGAGCGACACAGGCGACGCCTCTCTCCTGAACGTCCCGCACCTTCGCGGGCTGGACGAGCAGGTCATGGCAAACCACCGCGAGTGCCCGGGCGGCCGGTGCAGGTTCGCCCAGGACGGCTGCTGCTTCTACCGCCGCGCGCTCTACCGCGCAAAGCGCTCGCACATCGTAGTAGTCAACCACTCGCTTCTACTCGCGGGCGTCAACCTCGCGTTCAAGGACGCCGTCATCGACGAAGCGCACACGCTGGAAGACGTCGCCACCGAACAGTTCACCATCGAGGTCGAATACCGCGAGACCCGGCGGTTCATCGAGTCGCTCTTCGCCCCGCTGGACGGCTCGGGATTTCTCGCCGACATCGGGGCGACTGCCACGAAGCACCTTCCCGAAGAAGCCCACGACGTCGCGCGCTTCGAGGTCAGCGAGGCCCAGGAGGCCGCGGAGGTCGCGCTCGAGGCCCTCGAGAAGCTGTTCGTCTCGCTGTGCGCTTTTTCGGGCGGCGACGATCGCCCGATGAGCGATGTCCGCTTCAGCGAAGGCCAGGTCACCACGATGGAGTTCACCCGTCTCCAGATGGACGCCGAGAAGTTGGTCGGCAGCCTCGACAGCCTGCAGGTGCGCATCATGCGCATCAAGGCGATATGCGACGAGCGCGGCGACGCGTCGACCGAGCTCGATTACCTGGAGAGCGACCTGGAGGGAAAGGCGGTCCGCGCGCTCGAGCACATCGAGGCACTCAACATATTCTTCTCGGGCGAGTCGGACGGGCGCGTGCGGTGGGCGACGGTCACCGGCCCCGACCGCTTTGAATACCAGGCCTTACGTGCCTCGCCGATCGACGTCGGGCCTCACCTCAAGGAGAATCTGTTCGGCGACCTCGAGTCCGTCGTTCTGACGTCGGCTACGCTCACGGTCAAGGACTCGTTCGAGTTTTTCAAGTCGCGCGTCGGGCTCGACCTGCTCGGGGAGCGCGGGATAGACGAACTGATACTGGACTCTTCGTTCGACTATAGTCGCCAGATGCAGATACTTCTCCTGCACGACATGCCCGACCCGGGCTCGAGCGAATACGAGAGCCGCATCGCCGACGTGCTCGGGGATGCTATCCTTGCCGCGGGAGGCGGTGTGCTGGTCCTGTTCACCAACAGGCGCCTGATGATGAACACCTACGATCGGCTGGTCGACGAGATGCGCCGGCAGGGGCTGAAGCTGCTTTGCCAGCTTCCCGGCTTCTCCCGGCGCCGGCTCGCCGAGGAGTTCGTCGAGGACCAGAGCTCGAGCCTGTTCGGTACCTCGAGCTTCTGGGAAGGCGTGGACGCGCGGGGCAGCACGCTGCGCCTCGTTGTCGTCACGCGCATTCCGTTCGAGAGCCCGGGGCGGCCGGTCTTCGAGGCGCGCAGCGAGAGAGTGCGGCTGGAAGGGCGCTCCGACTTCGCGGAGCTGAGTCTTCCCCTGGCGGCGCTGAGGCTCAAGCAGGGGGTAGGCAGGCTGATCCGCACTCGCCAGGACAGAGGCCAGGTCCTGCTGATGGACAGCCGCATCACCACCAGGAAGTACGGCCAGGTGCTGCTGAGGTCACTGCCTGACGCGCGCCGCAGGAAAGTCTCGATAGACGACATGAAGAGAGCGATATCGGATTTCCACGGCCGGCAGTGAGGCAGGTACTTGGAAGCGCTCGCTAGTCCAGGATCTCTACCCGGACGTTGTGGTAGCCGCCGTAGGCGTTCATCTCTTGAAGGGTGTCGAAGCAGAGGTCGATGCGGTTGCCTTTGATGGCTGAGCCGGTGTCGCCGGCGATGCAGTTCCCGTAGCCTTCGACGTTCAGGCGAGTGCCGAGTGGTATGACCCGCGGGTCCACGGCCACGACGCCGCGCGTCGCCCTCATCCCCGATGCCGTGTGGTCATCGAGCCCGGGCTCCTCGGGAGAGTACGCCGTCGCGACCATCTGCAACACTTTTCCCGAGGGGCGGCCGTTGACCGTTACCGGCGGGTTGATCTGTTTGATCTTGGTCTCGATCTGCGTGGACTGGGCGACGACCTGCGGGCTCTTGGCCCCCGCGGCCGAGATGAGGGAAGCGCGCTCGCTTCTGCTTTTCTCGAGGCGGTCCTTACGCGTGCGTAGGTCGGCGCTCACGCGCTCGACTTCTTTCTTGTCGCTCTTGAGCTGTGTCATCGAAGCCTGCAGAGCCCCGGCCTCGGCCTTCGTCTCGGTGATGAGCTGCGAGTCCTTCTGTGCCATCTTGTGCATCATGTCAGCGCGGTTCATGTAGTCGTCTACTCCCTTGGCGGAGACAAGCATCACAAGCTTGCTGGTGTGGCCGTTGACGTATATGCTCCGGACCCGCGCGTTGAGAGCCTGGCGCTTCGACTCGAGCCTCTGCCGCCGCGCTTCTATCTTCGAGCCGACGGACTCTATCCGGGCCTCGAGTGACGCGGATTTGGAGTCCAGCTCGGTCAGCCTGGTCTTCAGGCCGTTTATCTCGCTGTCGTAGGTCACCAGGTCCTTGACCATGGTGTCCGTGTTACTCGAGGAGGCCGGGGCCGTCTGGGCGCGGGCCTGGGGCGCTCGCATGCTGACGGGGACGAGCCCGACCACGGCGGAAAGCGTGAGAGCGAACGCTAGAAAAAGAGCACAGCCACGTATGACAGCAAACCCGCCGTTCGCCGGCGGGGCCGCCTGGCCCGTATTCTTCCTGAAGTCAATAACTGCCAATTTAATCAAACCCTTCGGGTGCCGCAGATTATACCGGGTATGAATATCCGAATCAAGCGCGACACCGCACCGGTAAAGGATTCGCGATAGTCGGAGCGCCACAAATGGCTCTATCAAGGCATAAATTAGCAGGACAAGCATGATAATGAGGGCTATGAAAGGATTTAACATCTGACTCTTTGGACCCGCCAACCGCTTGAGTTGCCCTGAATCCCCAAGGACACGGGCATTTATCGCCCCCGTCCGGGTCCGTGGTTGGTGCCTTTATGTGATAATCGGGGCGGTTTCTGTCAGTGGAGGAAATGTGAGCATAGAGAACGATCCCCGGTTCGCCCAGCTTTCGGGCGATCTCAAGGACGCGATCCAGCGGAACGACACAGCTTACCTGCTGAACGCACTCGAAGACGCCTCATTCGAGGTACGGGTCGCGGCGGTCGAGGGGCTGGCCGAGCTCGGTGGCGAGCAGGCGAGGATGGCCCTCATGCGCATCGCGCGCGACCGATGGGGCCAGAACCCCGCTCTCCGTGTCGCCGCGCTGCGCTCGCTCGGGCGTCTGACGGAGCCCCAGAGGTACATCTCCCTCCTCGAGGAGTTCATCGCGGGCGACAACCGCAAGGTGGTCGCCGCGGC
>Ga0209747_1000346_pt1 | contig 25400 bp, 24 predicted proteins | sample BarGraNGADG00311_FD_184498 | JGI IMG/M metagenome (GOLD analysis project Ga0209747, IMG submission 184498) | Arctic peat soil microbial communities from Barrow, Alaska - Barrow Graham LP Ref core NGADG0011-311 (SPAdes) (version 2) | ecosystem: Environmental > Terrestrial > Soil > Wetlands > Peat...
AGGGCTGGCGGACTACCTGCTTCATACAATTGTCCAGCTCTTCCCGGACAACCCCTATCGCACCACGAACTGCTGCGCCACCGCGACGGTGTTGGGCCTGCCTGCCGCCGGCGTGGGCGCCGCGGTCGAGCGAGCGTGGGAGCTGCTCTCGGAGAGGACGTTCAGCGACGAGTGCGGCATGGCATGGACCACCGGTGTGCGTCCGGCGGAGTTGGCGGTGGCTTTCGCTGCAAAGGCGAAGCGCGGGATGGTGACTATCGAGGAGGCCCGCGAGGCGGCCGCCACCAACACCGAGCTCGTAGCGGTGACGGGCGAGCGAGGCTGCATCGGCGCCATGGCCGCGGTCGCCGCCCACCGCGACCCGGACTCCGCGGTCAGGCTGGATGGACCGGAGGCTCACGGCTGATGGAGCCATCCGATGCCGTTCGCCTCAAGGTCGAGCTGCAGTCGCATGGAGTCCGGCTGGGGATCGAGGACACGGCCGGTCGTCTCGGGGGAGCGGGGCCGGCCGAAGGCATAACACTTTTCTTCGGGGGGCTCGTCGCCACCGTACCTGCGCGCGCGGCCTTCGTGGCGGCGTCGGCATTCACGCTTGAAGAGCGCGACGGCGCCACGGTCCTGGCGCGGGACGGAAGCGAGCTCTGCCGGGTCGAGGTCGCAGCCCCACCTGCTTACTACTCGCGTGAGGCCGGCGGCGTGGCGATGGACAAGATAGCGCTGCGCCACGGGCGCGACTGCATCGGATCGACGGTCGCGCAGGGCTGCACGCGCGCTGAGCCCTGCCTCTTCTGCGGGATATCGCTCTCCAGGAAAGCGGGCTCCACCGTCGCGCGCAAGAGCCCGGGCGACCTCGGGGAGGTAGCGGCCGCGGCATACGATGAAGGCTTCAGTCAGGCTGTGCTGACCACGGGCACGACCGACCTGAAGGAGTGTGGCATACCGCTGCTGGTGTCCTGCTCCGAGGCGGTCAAGCGCTCCACCGGCGGCGGGATGGAAGTCCACGTCCAGTTCGAGCCCCCGGAGGACTTTGCCCTGATCGACCGGGCGGCCTCCTTCGCGGACTCCGCGGCCATCAACCTCGAGTGCTTCGACGAGGACACCCTCGCAAGGGTCGCGCCAGGCAAGGCGTCGCTGGGGCTGGACCGTTACAGGATGGCCTGGGGGTGCGCGGTCGAGGCGATGGGCGAGGGGCAGGTCGCCTGCTTCATCATAGTCGGGCTCGGCGAGCCGGCCGAAAGCGTGCTCGAAGGGTGCCGCCTGCTCACTTCTCTCGGCGTCTTTCCCTACGTGCTGCCGCTGAGGCCGATACCGGGGACGCCTATGGGCGCGTGCGCGCCGCCCTCCGAGAGCCACATGCTGTCCATCTACGAAGCGGCGGCGGGGATCATCGAATCATCGGGCCTGTCGAGAACGGGCGCACTTGCGGCGGGCTGCGTGAGATGCGGAGCGTGCAGCGCGATAACAGATATTCTTTGATGGAGCCTGTAAAGCGGGTGTGCGGTCCGGTCTAGCCGGTGGCCTCGGCGGTGAGAGCGCACTCTTTCTTGATCTTCTGCTTGATCCTGCAGAGCGCGTTGTCGACGACCTTGGTCTCGCAGTCGATGTCCTCGGCGATCTCCTGGTAGCTCTTGCCGTCGAGGTACTCCACGAAGACGCTCCACTCCAGGTCGGAGAGCTTGTCGCGCAGGATGCCTATGACGCTGTCGAGCTCCTCCTCGAAGATGAACAGGTCGAGCGGGTCCTCCGACTTGTCCGAGCCGAGTCCCTGGGAAGCGAGGCTGTCGAGCAGGCTCTCGTCGGGGACCTGCGTATCGAGCGACTGGTAAGAGGAAAGCGGATTGTGCTTCTTGCGGGCGTGCGTCTTGACCGCCGTGATTATCTGCCTGGTGATGCAAAGGATCGCAAACGAACGGAACGAGCAGAGCTCGCCTTCCTTGTAGTCACGGATCGCCTTGAACAGGCCGATCATGCCCTCCTGCACCGTATCCTCGTGGTCCGCGCCCGTGAGGAAGTAGGAACGTGCCTTCACGTGCGCGAGGTACTGGTAACGGTTGATGAGTACGCTCTCAGCCAGGCGGTCGCCCGAGCGCGAGCAACGGATGAGCTCCTTATCGGAGAGCTCGCGGTACTTCTTTACTGAAGGGTTTACAGTTTTGCGTCGTGCCAATGCATCTCCTTACCCCACGGCACATCTGGTACCACTGTGCCAGAGTATAACATACATGTTGTCAACGGTGTCAAATAAGTCGCTTAGGGTTATGTTCTGTTGAATTCTGCTCATGTTTGAGTGCTCCTGTAAAGAACAGATGGGAAGATGCGACTAGGGAAGCAGCGACCGGGCACCTCGCCTTCAAGTCTAGTCCAACCCTTCACTTCTGCTTTAATTGCTTCTGGCAACGGAAAGGCGGGCATCGCCCGCCTCTCCCTGACTATTGAAATGAATTCTACTCCATAGTTATGGCTTCGACCGGACACTCCTCTGAGCAGTCGCCGCAGCCGACGCACTTCTCCACATCGATGATCGTGCACACGTCGTCCGTGAGTTCCAGGACCTCGTGTTCGCAGACGTCTACGCACAGGCCGCAACCGGTACACTCGTCAGCATCAATGGTTGGTCGCTTGTCGCTCTCTTCTCCCACGTTTCACCTCCTGACGCAGAAATCAACTCGTGAATAATGTCAGCGGGCCTGGCGCCCGTCAAGTAGAGCAGGCAAAGTTCGGCCCGAACACAATGGGATTATTGATACACAAATGCATCAGAAGCGCAATAATCCGGGCCGCAAGTGGACAGTGACGGTGCCCGAACGGCCTCGCGACGCGCGATCGCCCCGCGGGCGCTGCGCGGAATCGGGCGCCCGGTGGCAGGTTGGGGCGCCCCGTCATCGAAATTAGACCTGCCAGGCCGGGCGGCTGGAGATGGGGGTCCCCGGGAGGCACTCTGACATACATGATGGTGATAGCACCATATAACTTGACAATGGTAGACTCAACTTGTATTATATAGGAAGGCCCAGTATCTGAGCCTGAATCACTGAAACAAGGAGTGGAGAAAATGGCGAAAGTAATTGGAATCGACCTGGGGACGACCAACTCGTGCATGGCTGTCCTCGAGGGCGGAGAGCCCACGGTCATCCCGAACTCGGAGGGTGGAAGGACAACCCCGTCCGTAGTGGCGTTCTCCAAGACCGGTGAGAGGTTGGTGGGACAGGTCGCCAAGCGCCAGGCCATCACCAATCCGGACCGGACTATCGCATCCATCAAGAGAAAGATGGGCACGAACGAGAAGATAAAGATCGACGACCACGAGTACACGCCGCCGGAGATCTCGGCAATGATCCTGCAGAAGCTCAAGGGCGACGCCGAGGAGTACCTCGGTGAGAAGGTCAGCGAGGCGGTCGTCACTGTGCCCGCCTATTTCGACGACAGCCAGCGCCAGGCGACCAAGGACGCAGGGCGGATCGCGGGCCTCGAAGTGCTGCGCATCATCAACGAGCCGACCGCCGCGGCGCTCGCGTACGGTCTCGATAAAGAGAACGAGCAGACCATCCTGGTCTTCGACCTCGGAGGAGGCACGTTCGACGTGAGCGTCCTCGAGATCGGCGGAGGCGTCTTCGAGGTCAAGTCGACCAGCGGCAACACGCACCTGGGCGGCGACGACTGGGACCAGGTGGTCATCGACTGGATGGCCGATGACTTCAAGTCCAAGACGGGCATAGACCTGCGCAGCGACAAGATGGCGCTGCAGAGGCTCAAGGAGGCCGCGGAAAAAGCCAAGATGGAGCTGTCCACGACCACCTCCACCAACATCAACCTGCCGTTCATCACAGCGACGCAGGAGGGCCCGCAGCACCTGGACATGACTCTGTCGCGATCGGATTTCAACAAGATGACCGCAGACCTGGTCGACAAGTGCGTCGGCCCGTTCAAGCAGGCCGTCGACGACTCGGGCATCGACCTCAAGAACATCGACCACGTCATCCTGGTGGGTGGCGCGACCCGCATGCCCGCGATACAGGACAAGGTCCGTGAGCTGACCGGTGGTAAGGAGCCTCACAAGGGCGTCAACCCTGACGAGGTCGTAGCCGTCGGCGCGGCGATACAGGCCGGCGTCCTCAAGGGCGAGGTCAAAGACATCCTGTTGCTCGACGTCACGCCGCTGTCGCTGGGCATCGAGACGCTGGGTGGAGTGTTCACCAAGCTGATCGAGAGGAACACCACGATCCCGACCCGCAAGAGCGAGGTCTTCACGACCGCCGCGGACGGACAGACGTCCGTCGAGGTGCACGTGCTGCAGGGCGAGCGGGAGATGGCTGATTACAACAAGACACTCGGCCGCTTCCACCTGGTGGGCATACCACCGGCCCCGCGCGGCATCCCACAGGTCGAGGTCACGTTCGACATCGACGCCAACGGCATCGTGAACGTGAGCGCTCGCGACCGGGCGACCGGGAACGAGCAGAAGATCACCATCACCGCCACGTCGGGTCTCTCCGAGGAAGAGATCAAGAAGATGCAGCGGGATGCCGAGGACCACGCGGACGATGACCGCAGGCGCAGGGAAGAGGCCGAGACGCGCAACCGCGCGGACGAGGTCGTCTACACCACCGAGAAGTCGCTGCGCGAGCTGGGTGACAAGGTCGACGCTTCCGAGCGCGCCACCATCGAGTCCTCCCTCAACGAGGTCAAGGAAGCCTTGAAGGGCAGTGACACGGCGCTGATCAAGTCCACGATGGAGAGCCTCATCCAGGCCTCCCACAGGCTCGCCGAGCAGGTCTACGCACAAACGGCCGGACCGGCCGGTGGACAGCCCGGCGGATCGCCTGACGGCGGCCAGCCCGGTAGCCCCGAAGAGGAAGTCATCGAGGCTGACTACGAGGTCGTCGACGAGGACAAGTAACTGGAAACAACGCGAGCGCGGCGGCTCAAGCCGCCGCGCGCCGCTTGCCCGCGGGTGAGGGGAGGGAACGGCAGATGGCGATTGTGAGATGGGATCCTTTCGACGCATTCCTGGGAGCGCAGGAGGACCTGAACAGGATGTTCAGGCGGTCCTGGCTCGGTGACGCCGGCGACGAGCAGGGGTTGATCGGTGGAGGGAAATGGGCCCCGGCGGTCGACGTCTATGAGACCGGCGACTCCCTGGTGATAGAGGCCGAGCTCCCGGGCATAGACCCCGCCGACATCGACGTGCGCGTCGAGGACGGCGTGCTGAAGCTGCGGGGCGAGAGGAAGCGCGAGCGAGAGGTCACCGAGGAAAACTACCACCGCATCGAGCGGGCCTACGGGATCTTTCAGAGATCGGTGAGACTGCCGAGGTACGCCAGGGCCGACAACGTCAAGGCGGCCTACGACTCGGGCGTGTTGAAGATTACGGTGCCGAAAACCGAGCCGGCGGAACCGAAGAGCATCCCCGTCATCATCCAGGCGAAGAAAGAAGAGACCTAGCCGCTTGCGAGCCGCCATATGACTTTGATCGCGGCGGGCAGGCTCCCGCCGCGAACCATAAGCGGGTTCGATGGGCGGACCGGCGTTCACAGGAGAAGACATGACAGACGCAAAGAAGACGACCGGCCCCAAGCGGTCCGGCAAGGCGGACCAGGGGCAGGAAGAGACGGCGCCTGAAGGCGACGTCGAGATAATAGAAGACGGAGCGGACGCGGACGACTCTGAGGCGATCGAGGTCGAGCCGGAGGTGAGGATCCACGCGCTGGACGACGAGGTCGACGAGCTCGCCGACCAGAACGCGGTGCTGCTCGACAGCCTCAAGCGGCTGAAGGCCGACTTCGACAACTACCGCAAGCGGATGCTCAAGGAGCAGACGCGCATCCTGGAGACGGCCGAGGCCGACCTGGTGAAGAAGCTGCTGCCGGTCATCGACAACCTCGAGCGCGCTCTCGCCAGCGCCTCGGAGGGCGAGGCGAAGGGCCTGAGTGAGGGCGTGGCGATGGTGCTCGACCTGATGCTGTCCGTGCTCGAGAAAGAGGGCCTCGAGGTGATCGACCCCCAGGGCGAGCCCTTCGACCCCGAGCACCACGAGGCGATGATGGTGGTCGAGACATCCGAGTGCCCCGAGGACACTGTGGTGGGAGTGGTACAGAGGGGTTACCGCTTCAACGGACTTCTTCTGCGACCTGCGATGGTCCGGGTCTCGTGCCCGGTCAAGGCGTAGGCCGACAAGACCGCGTTTACGCGAACCGGATGTGATACCAGTTGGACGGTAAGGACTATTACAAGACTCTCGGCGTTGCCAAGGACGCCGGCAAAGACGACATAAAGAAGGCCTACCGCAAGCAGGCCCACAAGTACCACCCCGACAAGAACCCCAACAACAAGATGGCCGAGGACAGGTTCAAGGAGATCGCCGAGGCCTACGAGGTGCTGTCCGACGAGAAGAAGCGCCAGGACTACGACTCGGGCAGGATGTTCGGGGCGCAGGGTCCCGGCCCTGGAGCGGGCGGATGGCAGGGCTTCGACGGAGGCGGCTTCGGCGGCGGCGGACCGCAGGGCTTCACCTACGAGGGAGATCTCGGCGACCTGGGGGACATATTCAATCTCTTCGGCGGGGGAGGCCGTGGGGGCGGCGGCGCGGGCCGTCGCGGCCAGCGAGGGAACGACGTCGAGGTCACGGTCACCATGTCGTTCGATGACGCGCTCAAGGGCGCCTACGTCCCGCTGACGATGACACGCAACGCGGCATGCGAGACGTGCCATGGTCTCGGCTCCGCGCCCGGTACCCTCCCCCAGACATGCCCCACCTGCGGCGGCCGCGGGTCTGTGGCCGAGAGCCAGGGCCTCTTCGGACTCAGCCGTCCCTGCCCCCAGTGCCAGGGCCGCGGCCAGATAATCCAGAACCCCTGCCCGACCTGCCATGGCGCCGGCCAGATGAAGCAGCCGAAGAAGACCAAGGTGCACATACCGCCCGGCGTCAACGACGGCTCGCGCATCAGGTTCAAGGGAAAGGGAGAGCCCGGCCGGGGCGGAGGACCCGCAGGCGACCTCTACGTGGTCGCGAGGGTCGACAAGCACCCCTACCTGGGGCGCCGCGACTCGGACATAACTCTCGACCTGCCTGTCAGCTACGCCGAGGCGGCGCTGGGCACCCAGGTCGAGGTGCCCACCGCGGACGGCAAGATCAAGCTGAAGATTCCCGCGGGCACCCAGAGCGGCAGGACCTTCCGCATAAAGGGCAAGGGAGCGCCCCACCTCAAGGGCAAAGGTCATGGAGACATGCTTATCACGGCGCGGGTGTCCGTGCCTGAGAGCATCAACAAGGAAGAGCGTGAAGCGATCGAGAAGCTCGGAGAGATCTCGTCAAAGGACCTCCGTGCTCACCTGAAGTAGTAGCGAGTGATGAAAGTGGAAAGAGACAGCAACCAGGGCTTGTACATCATCAGCGTCGCCGCGAGCCTCGCGGACGTCCATCCGCAGACCCTGCGGCTGTACGAGCGAAAGGGTCTGCTGCGCCCGGCGCGCACGGCCAAGAACAGGAGGCGCTACTCCGAGGACGACATCCAGCGCCTTCGCCGCATCCAGGAGCTCACCGGCCAGGGGCTCAACCTCTCGGGCGTCTCCAAGGTGCTCGCCATGGAGGAAGAGATGCAGGCGCTGCAGGCCAAGTTCGCCCGTATGCAGGCTGACATGGAAGAGACGGCCCGCGCGATGCGCGAGCAGATGATGGAGTTGAAGCGGCACGTCGCCTTGAGGGTCAGGCCGCCGACGAGCATAGTGCGGCGACGCTAGAGCCGCTGGAGACTCTCCTGCCTGGACGTGACCGCGACTTCCATTGTCGGGATAATCTCTATAATAGTGTCTGGCCTGAAATAATGACTGGCAAGAGAAACGGACGAAGGTTTGCCGAAGACATATGACGTCATCATAGTCGGCGCCGGCCCGGCCGGCATATTCTGCGCACTGGAGCTCACGCGCAACTCCGACTTGAAGGTCCTGCTGCTGGACAAGGGCGAGGGCCTCAAGAAGAGGAAGTGCCCTTCCCCCGGCGGGCAGTGCCGCAGGTGCGGGACCTGCGCGACGCTGAGCGGCTGGGGAGGCGCGGGGGCGTTCAGCGACGGCAAGCTCACGCTCTCCAGCAAGATCGGCGGCTGGCTGGGCGAGCTGGTCCCCGAGAAGAAGGTCGATCGCCTGATCGAGAGAGTCGACAAGACCTACCTCGAGTTCGGGGCGCCGGACACCACTTTCGGAGACGACGAGGAGAAGGTGACGGACATCGCTCGGGAGGCGGTCAAGAGCGACCTGGTGCTGGTGCCCTCCAGGGTGAGGCACATGGGCACTGAGACCTGTCCCACGGTGCTGGGCAACATGTACGAGGAGCTTAAAGAGAGGGTCGACATCCAGTTCAAGACCATGGTCGAGGGGATCAGGGTCAAGGATGGAGCGGTCGTCGGAGTCGACACCCTGGCCGAGAACCGGATCAACTGCAAGTACCTGGTGGTCGCGCCGGGGCGCAGCGGCGCGGAGTGGTTCGATGGCGTCGCCGAGGGGCTGGGCCTGTCGCGCAACAGCAACATGGTCGACATCGGCGTGCGCGTGGAGGTGCCGGCGGTGGTGATGGCTCCGCTGACCGACGAGCTCTACGAGCCCAAGCTGATCTATTACTCGAAGGCCTCGGAGGACCGCGTCCGCACCTTCTGCATGAACCCGTCGGGCGAGGTCATCAAGGAGTACTACGCCGAGGTCCTGACGGTGAACGGCCACTCCTACCTGGAGAAGCACACCGAAAACACCAACTTCGCGCTGCTGGTCGACAAGAAGTTCACCGAGCCGTTCCACGAGCCCATCGCCTACGGCAAGTACATCGCCTGGCTGGCCAACCTCCTCGGTGACGGCATAATCGTCCAGCGCCTGGGCGACCTGATCGCCGGAAGGCGCTCGAACCCCAAGCGGATCGAAAGGAGCACGGTCGTTCCGACGCTGTCGGAGGCGACCCCCGGCGACCTGAGCCTGGTGCTGCCTTTCCGCTACCTCTCCGACATCCTGGAGATGCTCTCCGCGCTGGACAAGCTGGTCCCCGGAGTCTTCTCGCGCAACACTCTGCTGTACGGCGTCGAGGTCAAGTTCTACAGCTCGCGCCTGAAGGTCTCGGGCACCCTCGAGAGCCAGGTCCGCAACCTGTTCGGGGCGGGAGACGGAGTGGGCATGACGAGGGGCCTGGTGCAGGCCTCGGCCTCGGGGCTCCTGGTCGCGGACTCCATCCTCAACCGCGAAAAAAAAGTCGGCAACCAGGGCTAGCCGCCCGCCGGAACTCCCCTTGTCCTCGTGATATAGTATGCACGTCCGTGGCAGGAGAGTTATGAACGGGGGTCGCTAGTGCCGGGAACGGTGATCCTCGGAGCCCAGTGGGGCGACGAGGGAAAAGGCAAGATCACTGACCTCATGGCGGACCGCATGGACTTCGTCGTGCGGTACGCGGGGGGCAACAACGCGGGCCACACTGTGGTCTGCGGCGAGGACGAGTTCAAGCTCCACCTGATGCCGTCCGGCATCCTCTACCCGCACATAACCACGGTCATCGGCAATGGAGTAGTCATCACGCCCAAGGTTTTGCTGGAGGAGATGGACGGTCTGCACCAGCGCGGCATCTCCTGCGGCAAGCTGCGCATCTCCTGCAACGCGCACCTGGTCATGCCATACCACCTGGCCTTCGACCACCTGGGCGAGCTGAGCCTGGGCAACGCCAAGTTGGGCACGACCCACCGCGGCATCGGCCCGGCCTACGCCGACAAGGCCGACCGCCTGGGAATGCGCATGCAGGATCTCCTGGACGAGAAGATATTCAAGGCCAAGCTCGAGGTTGCGCTCGAGCGCAAGAACGCGATACTGACCAAGGCGTTCGACCAGGAACCGTTCAGCGTGGATGAGATACTCGACGAGTACATGGGCTACGCAGAGAGGCTTGCGCCCCACATCGACGACACCTCGCTGTTGATCGCCAGGGCGCTCGAGGACGGCAAGAAGGTCCTTTTCGAGGGGGCGCAGGGGACCCTGCTGGACCTCGACCACGGCACCTACCCGTTCGTGACCTCTTCGTCGCCTACCATTGGCGGCGTGTTCAGCGGGACCGGGGTGGGCCCGAAGTACCTGGAAAACATCATCGGCGTCGCCAAGGCCTACGTCACCAGGGTGGGCTACGGCCCGTTCCCCACCGAGCAGGAGAACGAGTGCGGCGAGCTGCTGGGCGCAAGAGGCGTCGAGTTCGGCACGACCACCGGGCGCAAGAGGCGCTGCGGCTGGCTGGACCTGGTCCTGCTCCGCTACGCCGCGCGGGTCAACAGCCTGACCGGCATCGCCCTGACCAAGCTCGACGTCCTCTCCGAGTTCGACCGCCTCAAGGTGTGCGTGGGTTACTCGTACCAGGGGAAGATTTACCACGAGTTCCCTCCGCACCAGACGATCTTCCACAAGTGTGAGCCCGAGTACCTCGAGCTCGCGGGCTGGAGCGAGGATATCTCCGGCATCACGGATCGAGCCGACCTGCCCGAGGCGGCGATGCGTTACGTGGAGTTTGTAGAGCAGGCCGCGGGCGTTCCGGTGGTCCTGATATCGGTGGGGCCCAAGCGCACCCAGACTATCATCGCGCGCGAAGAGTACGTCGAGCCGATCGAGGAAGGCCCTTACCTGTACCGCGAGGATTTCGATCCGCCGGCGAAATAACCGCGCCGGGGGCTTGAGAGGAGCGCGCTGAAAGATGAAGTTGATGGTGGTCGGCAGCGGGGGCAGGGAGCACGCGCTGGGGTGGAAGCTGGCGGCAAGCAATCTCGTCGACGAGATGATCTTCGTCCCGGGCAACGCCGGCATGCGAGAGCTGGGCGAATGTGTCGAGGCCGACGTGAACGACGCCGCGGCAGTCACCGGTATCGCCACGGCGCGCGGCGTGGACCTTACGGTGGTCGGGCCGGAGGCGCCCCTGGTCGAGGGGCTGGTGGACCATTTCGAGGACCAGGGTCTGAAGGCGTTCGGGCCGACGCGCGAGGCGGCGCGGCTCGAGGGGAGCAAGCAGTTCGCCAAGAGCGTGATGGACAAGCACGGCGTGCCCACCGGGCGCGCGAAGCTGTTCGATGATTTCGACGCCGCGCGCGAGTACGTCGAGTCGCAGTCGCCCCCGGTGGTGGTAAAGGCGGACGGGCTCGCCGCCGGCAAAGGCGTCATCATAGCGGACACCACGGACGAGGCGGTCGAGGCTCTCCGCCTCTGCCTGGTCGATGAGGCGTTCGGAGCGGCGGGCAGGAATGTCCTGGTGGAGGAATTCATGCAAGGCCCGGAGGTCTCCATCCTGTCGCTGACCGACGGGGAATCCGCCGCGCACATGGTGCCCTCCCAGGACCACAAGCGCGCATACGACGGCGACGAGGGTCCCAACACCGGCGGGATGGGAGCTTACTCGCCCGTGCCGCTGCTGGACGCGGCGACCGAGCAGGCGATCCACCGGGAAGTGATGGAAGCCACCGTCAACGCCATGCGCGACGAGATGATCCCCTACCGGGGAGTCCTCTACGGCGGCCTGATGCTGACCGCGGACGGCTTCAAGACGCTCGAGTTCAACGTGCGGTTCGGAGACCCGGAGACGCAGGTGGTCCTGCCCAGGCTGACCAGCGACCTTCTGCCCGCGCTGCTGGCCACTCTGGACGGCAAGGTCCGAGAGCTGGAGATGCAATGGACCGACGAGTACTGCGTCTGTGTGGTCATGGCCTCGGGCGGCTACCCGGGCAAGTACCGCAAGGGCATACCGATCACCGGGCTCAAGGCCGCGAGCTCCGACGCCAAGGTCGAGGTGTTCCACGCGGGCACCGTCCTCGATGAGGGAAAGGTCGTAACCGCCGGCGGAAGGGTGCTAAACGTCGTGGCCCTGGGCAAGGACTTCGAGGAGGCCAGGGGCCTGGCCTACCAGTCCGTCGAGATGATCGGATTCGAGGGCAGGCACTTCAGGACCGACATCGGGTACAGGGCGATCGAGTGGCAGCGCGAGCACGAGGGGTGATGACGGAGGAGCCATGGAAAAGATAAAGGTACTTATCATCACCGGCAGCGACAGCGACCTCGCCAAGATGGAGGAGAGCGCGCTGATGCTCGAGCAGCTGGGCATCGCCAGCGAGACCGTCGTGGCCTCGGCGCATCGGGCGCCGGAGAAGGTGAAGCAGGCGATAGCCCAAGCCGAGGAGGAGGGCGCGGAGGTCGTGATAGCGGGTGCCGGGATGAGCGCGGCGCTGCCCGGCGTCGTCGCTTCGATGACGGACCTCCCGGTCATCGGCGTGCCGCTGGAGTCGGGCATGCCGGGCGGGATCGACGCCCTCTTCTCGATGGTGCAGATGCCCACCGGGATACCGGTCGCGACCGTCGCGGTCGGCGGCGCCAGGAACGCTGCCGTGCTGGCCGCCCGCATCCTGGCGCTGAAGTACGACGATGTGCGCGACAACCTCAAAGCCTACCGCAAGACGCTGGCGGAAGGACCACCGCGATGATCGAACGTTACAGCCGACCCGATATGAAGGCGATCTGGGGCGACGACGCCCGCATGCACGGCTGGATGCAGGTCGAGGTCCTGGCGGCCGAGGCCATGGCCCAGTTGGGCATCGTGCCCTCGAGCGCCATCGAGCAGATAAAGCAGAATGCGCGCTTCGACGTAGAGCGAGTCAGGGAGATAGAGAAGACCACTCGGCACGACGTGGTCGCGTTCCTGCAGAACATGGCCGAGAGCATCGGCGAGCCGGCCAGGTGGCTCCATTACGGCATGACCTCCTCCGACGTGCTGGACACGGGCCTCGCCCTGCAGATGCGCGATGCCGCCGACATCCTGATCGAGGACACCAGCCGGCTGCTCGGGGTCATCAAGAACCGCGCGCTCGAGCAACGCAACACCCGCATGATGGGGCGGACCCACGGCGTCCACGCGGAGCCGATAACGTTTGGCGCGAAGCTCGCGGTGTGGGCGTTCGAGACGCGGCGCAACCTCGACCGGTTGCTGCGCGCCAGGGAGATAATCTCCGTCGGCAAGCTGTCCGGGGCGGTGGGGGTATACGCCAGCATAGATCCTTTCGTCGAGAAGTACGTCTGCGAGCAGCTGGGGCTGAAGCCCGCGGACGCGTCGAGCCAGATAATCCAGCGCGACCGGCACGCCGAGTACATGAGCGCGCTGGCGATCTCGGCTTCCTCGCTCGAGAAGTTCGCGACCGAGATCAGGGGGTTGCAGAGGACCGAGGTGGGAGAGGCGGAGGAGCCGTTCCGCGAGGGGCAGACCGGCTCGTCCGCGATGCCGCACAAGAGGAACCCGATCATCTGCGAGCGGGTGTGCGGGCTAGCCCGCGTGATCAGGGCGAACTCCCAGGTGGCGCTGCAGGACATGCCGCTGTGGCACGAGCGCGACATCAGCCACTCGTCCGCCGAGCGCGTGATCCTGCCCGACAGTACGATCCTGCTCGACTACATCCTGGCCAAGTTCACCGACGTGATTGACGGCCTGGTCGTCTACGCCTGGAAGATGGAGGAGAACATCGAGCTCACCGGAGGGCTGATATTCTCTGAGAAGGTGCTCCTGTCGCTCATCGGGAAAGGGACCACGAGGCAGGAAGCCTACAAGATGGTGCAGCGCAACGCCATGCGCGCCGTCCGGGGCGAGGAGGGCTTCATGGACGGTCTGCTCCACGACCCCGAGGTCGGAAAGTACCTGTCGCCGGAGGAGATCGCGTCGTGCTTCGACGTGGCGAGTTCTCTAACGAGGGTGGACGAGATCTTCGCCCGGCTGGAATCGATGAACGTGAGACCGTAGTGTAAGACCCGAGAAAAGGGGGGCCGGCTGGTGGCACGTGCCAAGGTATACATCACGCTGAAGGAAGGGATACTCGACCCGCAGGGCAAGACGGTGCTGCGCGCGCTCAAGTCGCTCGGATACGACGAGGTCGGCGACGTCAGGGTGGGCAAGTACATGGTTCTCGAGCTCGACGGAGACGATAAGGCCAGGCTCGAGGAGCGCCTCGGTGAGATGACCGAGCAACTGCTGGCGAACCCGATAATCGAGGACTACCAGATGGAGGTCGAGATCTGATGAGGTTCGGCGTCGTCGTCTTTCCCGGCTCCAACTGCGACCACGATTGCCACTACGTCATCGGGAGCGTCCTGGGCCAGGACGTCGATTACGTGTGGCACGGCAGCACGGACGTGGCCGGCTTCGACTGCCTGGTGCTGCCCGGCGGCTTCGCCTACGGGGATTACCTGCGCACGGGTGCCGTCGCCAGGTTCTCCCCGGTCATGAAGGCCGTCGAGAAGCACGCCGCCGCGGGCGGCCTGGTGATAGGCATCTGCAACGGCTTCCAGATCCTGCTGGAGGCGGGGCTGCTGCCCGGCGCGATAATGAGGAACGTGGGGCTCAAGTTCATCTGCCGCTTCGTGGACGTCCGGGTCGAGACCACCAGCACGCCCTGGACCTCGGCGGCCAGCCAGGGCCAGGTGCTCCGGATCCCCATCGCCCACAACGAGGGCAACTACCAGGTCCCGCCGGAAGTGCTCGAGGAGATGAAGAGGAAAGGGCAGGTGGTGTTCCGCTACTGCTCGCCCGAAGGAAGCGTGCTGCCGGAGTTCAACCCCAACGGCGCGACCGAGAGCATCGCCGGCGTCTGCAACGCGGAGGGCAACGTGCTGGGCATGATGCCCCACCCGGAGCGCGCGTCCGAGGCCGAGCTCGGCTCAGCGGACGGCATGGTGATCTGGAAGTCGCTGCTCGCCCACTGCGGCGTGTAGCGGCGCGGCCGGAGACTGGAGAACCGAGTGCGCGTAGATTTTCACGTCCACACCGTCTATTCGCCTGACTCCGTGATAACTTTCCCCACGCTCGTCGAAGCCTGCCACGCGCGGGGGCTGGACGCGGTCGCCATCATGGACCACGACGTCATCGAGGGCGCCTTCGAGTTCCGCAGGTTATCCGAGGAGGCGGCTGCCAGAGGGGAGTGGGCGCCAAGGATCCTGGTGGGAGAGGAAGTGCGCACCACCGGCGGCGAGATATGCGGTCTGTTCCTGAGCGAGTGGGTCCCCGACCACCTCGACCCTGTGGAGACGATGCGCTTGATAAGGGAGCAGGGCGGGCTGGTCTACGTGCCGCATCCCTTCGACCTGTTGAAGTTCAAGCGGCTCAAGGCCAGTGATCTCGAGGCGCTGGCGGAGGCGATCGACATAGTCGAGGTCTTCAACGGCAAGCCCCGCCTGCCGCTGGCAAACGTGCTGGCCGGGCGCTTCCTCGACCGGCACGACTTCCCACGAGGCGCGGGCAGCGACTCGCACGAGCCGACCCACCTGGGCACGGTCTACGTCGAGATGGATGATTTCGAGGGGCCGGACGACCTGATGTTTAAGCTGCGCTCCGGGAAGGTCAGCGGAAAGCTCTACAGCCCGTTAGCGTCGGCGTACACCCGGCACAAGATGCGGAAAGACCTCCAGAAGTAGGTCAGCTGTTCTCGACCTCGGTCTGCCGTTCGCCTTCCACTTCTTCCTCATCGGTTTGGCGCGAACGCCTCAGCTCCGGCTTGCGCCAGGACGCGCCCCGCGCCAGGACGAACGGGACCAGCACCGCCGCGAGCAGGCCCAGGATTGCGAGCGCCCAGTTCAAGCTGGTGAAGAAGCGCTCCATGAAGTCGCTGAAGGGCAGCCTGTGGACGTTCGCGCCGTAGATGATCTTGAAGGCCAGCAACTGGAGGACCGGGGCCACCGCGGCCACGATGATCAGTGACGGGACGGATATCCACGCGGGGGTGGGTGGCTCGGACCAGACCTTGACGCCGGCTCGGTTCCTGGTGGTCGTGCCCTTGTAGAAGACCCAGGGAACGAGGAGACCGATCGTAAGGATCGAGACCTGGCTCCACTGCTTGAAGACGAGCGCGAAAAGCAGCCAGACAGCGCACGCCAGGAGCGCGCCGCCGATGGCGTAGGCCAGGCCGTGAAGCGTCTGGTAGAAAGGCCCGGTGGTGTCGCGGGGAGGCCTTTTCCGCCGCGTGGTCTTCCTCGCGGCGGCGCGTTCACGAGAGGTCTCGAACTCCAGCTCGTCCGAGTCCTCATCGAACTCGAGGTCGCTGGTTTCCGCGTCGGCTTCGCGCAGCCGCGCGGCCGGGACTGGTGACGGCTCTCGCGCAGCCGGCCGCCTTGCCCCCGGGGACCCTGGCACCCTGCGCCTCTCGCCGCGTACCGCGCGCGCCGGCTCGGCATCGACGGGCTCGGCCGCCTGGGGTTTCTCTTTCTCCACCGGTGCGGGAGCGGGAGGCTCGGGGGCATCTATCTTCCCGTCAGGCGTTATCGTGACCTCGCCGGCAACCGATCCGGCCTGCCGCCTGGAGGTAGCCACGTTCCCCTGCCTGAGCATCCGGTCGAACGGTGTCTTGTCGAGCGCTTCGAGCTCTTCCTTGCACTTCGCGCAGAGGAGCGGGTCGCCGCTCACTTCTTCGCATCGCCCGCAGATAGGGCGCTCGCAGTTGATGCACTCCCTTGTCGCGGGCCTGCGCGGATGGTAATAGCACCTGCGGAAATCGGTGGGAATCAGGTGCCAACACGTCTCCCGTCATCGAGTTTTCAGCCAATGACTATTTTAGACTCAATCGCCCGCGCTTGTGGACGTCAAAACGTTTGTGCCGCCGGGCGAGACGAGAGAAGCGCGAAGTTAACCTCTTCCGTAAACCCGGTCAGCTCCGCCGCCGTGGGGAACTCCTCGCTGGTGAACAGGTACTCCTCGCTCATGGGATTCAGCCGGAGCGCCTCCATCTGCTCGGGCGAGGTCCCGGCCGCGAACTCGTCGAAGAGCGCCGTTCCCTTGAACACGACGAGCGGGAAGAACGTCGCGTCGAACAGGCGGTTCGCCTTGAGGATCTCCAGCGTGCGCCAGACGCTGTCGCGGGTCTCGCCCGGCAGTCCCACGATGAACGTCAGCACCGGCCTGATGCCGCGCAGCTTGACGGCCGCGGCCGCGTCGAGCACGTCTTGCACTTTGAGCCTCTTGCGCACGACGGCGCGCAGTATCTCCTCGTTGAACGTCTCCGCGCCGATGGCTATGTTGGTGAACCCGCTGGAGGCCAGGAGTTCCACGGTCGCCCCATCCAGGTAGTCGGCCCTCGTCTGTATCTGGTAGGTGTACGGCAGCCCGGGCAGCATCGAGCAGATCCGGCCCAGCCTCTTCTTGTTCATCGTGAAGGTCGCGTCCCCGAAGAAGAACGAGCCGGCATCGCTGGTGAACCTTTGCGAGCAGAAATCCAGGACGTCGCGGACGTAGGCCGGCGAGTGGAAGCGGACCCGCCCGTTGTTGAGGGCCGGGTCGAGGCAGAAAGCGCAGGCCTCGGGGCATCCACGCGAGGTCAGGAACCCGGCGCCGGGGATCCAGTCCCCGTCCGGCAGAAGCTCGGAAAGGATCTCGAACCTGGTGGCTATCTCGAACTCCTCGCTCACTGTGTAAGGGTGGGGGAGCGCGTCCAGGTCGGCGATCGGGGGGCGGGCGCGGTTGTGCAACGAACGCCCGTTGTCTCGATAGCTGACGCCTTCCAGGCCGTCGAGGGGCCGTCCCGCCTCCAGGCGCTCGAGCAGTTCGGCGGACGTGTGTTCTCCCTCGCCCCGCACGACGACGTCGGCGTGTCCGTCGGCCAGGATCTCCGGGGCGTGGAGGGTGGCGTAGATCCCGCCTGTTACCAGCTTCGCGCCGGGGCAGGCCTCTCTAATCTCACCCAGCAGCCTGCGTCCGTACAGGGCGAGGTTGTAGGTGGAGAGGGTCACGAACACCACGTCCGGATTCTCGGAGGAGAGGCTGTCGAAGAGATAAGCTCTCGAGGCGGCGGCCGCCTCGCCGCGCGCGATGAGCGAGCCTGACTCCTCATCGGGTCTGACGTTCGTCTCGTAGAACAGCTCCTTGCGGGCGTGGACGTCGGCCACCAGGTTGACCACCCGGAATTCGCGGCCGGCCGCTTTCAGGGATGCCGCGACGTGCATCGCTCCGTAGTCGGGTGCCAGGAGGTCCTTGTTGCGGAGGCCTGTCATGCGCACGCGCCATGCGGGCTCCGGCCTGACCTCCATTATCCCGAGGGCTGTGGAATCAGAGATGAACAGAGTCCTCACGGGTTCTCCATGTCCTTCAGGCGCTCCTGTCAGGCTGAGCAAAGGCATATTATCCCACAAGGAGAGCAAGAATCCAGAGTGGTTACCTAAAGCGGAAAGCCCCTTTGGAAGGGGCTTTCCTGACCATCCCAATCACCAAGAAGAGTTCCCGCACCAACCCATCGGAGTCCAATATATACCTCACACCGGCCGCATACAACCATTCGCCGGGACTTTTTCCACATGTTTTTCCACAAAACGCACCACTGGGGTCAGGCGCCGGTGGTGCGTTTTTCAAAGTGGCCGGCACCTTTCTCAGCCGCCGCCCTCTCCTACCACGGGACGCGCGGGAAGTCGGTGAGGTACTCGGCGCCTTCGGCGGTGATGAGTATGACGTCTTCGACCCTGAACCCTTCGCCCAGTTCCGCCACCGGCAGGATGGAATGCCCCAGGGTGAGCGTCATGCGCGGCTCCAGCTCGAGCTGCAGGTGCTGCGGGTAGTGGGAGGGATGCGGCCACTCCTCGAACTCCAGGCCGACGCCATGGCTCGCGGCCGGCACCCAGGACTCGCCATAGGGGAGCTGCGAGACGATCTCGACGAAGTTCTTGGTGAGGTCTGCCACCTTCATGCCCGGCCGGATGGACTCCAGCGTCCGGCGCTGGCCCTCGACGTAAGTCTCGAGCGCCCTGGCCTGCTCCGGTGAGGGCTTGCCGCAGACAGTGGTGCGCGCCATGTCGCACGAGTACTGGTTCACGACCGGGTGCACGTCGACGATGACCACCTCGCCCGCTTGCATAAGCCTGGTGGAGGCGGCGCCGTGAAGGCAGATCGAGTTCGGGCCGGAATCGACGAAGGTGGACGCGCCGAACCGCTCGGCTCCGGCTTCGCGCATCGCGCCCTCGGCCCGGGCGGCCACATGCGTCTCGGTCACGCCGGGCTCTATGGCGTCAAGGGCGGCCGCGATCCCCTTCTCGGCGACACGGGCCGCCGCCCTCATGCGCTCGAGCTCGTAGTCGTCCTTGAAGTAGCGCAGGCGCATCGTCACTTCCTCGTTCTCCACCAGCTTGATCTTGGGGTTGAGCGTCTCGAACTTGTGCAGCAGGAACGCGGGCACGGTGTGGACGTCGAAGCCCACTACCTTGTCCTTGAGGCCCAGGTCCTTCATGGCGCCGAGGAACGTCTTCATCAGCTCCGCCGGAGTGCTCCACCCACGCACGTCCTTGACCCAGGAGCGCTCGCGCGCGAACTCCACCTCGGTGTAGAAGACTATGAGGATCGGGTCCGCCTGGGCGGGCAGCAGCATGCGGGCGACGTTGCGCACGTCCCCCGAGAGGTAGTGGTAGTTCTCCCGGCCGGTGAGCTGCATACCATCGACGCCGAGCTCCTCCATGACCTGCCTCGCACGGTTCGCGCGATCCTCGAATACCTCCAGCGGGACCGGCTCCATAGGCCATCTCCTTTCCGTAGCAATGGACGCTGAGACCTTCTTTGCGGTTGAAGTTTCTCCTTCACGTGCTCGGAATGCTTGGCGGGCCATCTCGGCCGTCCTGCTATAATCGGTGTGAAGCAGAATGGAGTGATTGAATGAGGAAGGTCACCACCCTCTTCCCGATAATGATACTGACCGTCGTCTGCGTTGTCCTTGCCGCGGGCTGCGGAGGCACGGCCAAGACGGCCTCGACGCCCGTGTCCTCGCCGACCGCGCCTTCCAGTTCACCTGACTCCATCGACGTCTCCAAGCTGATCGTCGGCTCCTCGTCGATGAGCCCCCAGGAGATATCGGCGGGTGAGGAGGCGATCCGGACAGCACAGGACGCCAACACCGGCTCGATCTTCAAGGCGACCAGCGTCAAGTGCGTCGAGGGCTGGGCGAAGGTCGCCGTCGAGGAGACCGAGGTGCCCGTCGACGAGGCGGTCGCCTTCCAGGTCTACCTCCGGATGTCGGACACGGGCAGGTGGGAGGTCGCGCAGACCGGCGACGACCTCACCACCTCGGATCTTCCCGACGCACCGGCGGCGCTCTTCAAGAATTGAGACGCGGCGCGCTTCACCTGGCGGGCCGCTCGGAAAATAAATGAGCCGCGCTAAGTGCGCGGCTCATTACTGTCACCAGGTCTCTTACTTCAGTTTGTCCCTGCCGAAACCGAGCACGTTCCGCGCGGTTATCAGCATCTGGATCTGCCCCGTGCCTTCGAAGATGTCGTTGATCTTCGCGTCGCGCATCCACTTCTCCAGCAGCACCTTGCGCGAGTAGCCCAGCGGCCCGAGCAGCTCGACGCATTTCTGGGTTATCTGCGTCACCGCGAGGCCGGCCTTGGCCTTGGCCATGGACGCCTCGAGGCTGTTGCGGACACCGCCGTCGAGCATCCATACCGCGCGCCAGGTCAGCAGTCGCGCCGCCCTGAGGTTGGCCTCCATCTCGGTGATGTCCCGCTCGATGGCGGTCATGTTGGATGGTGAGATGGCGTAGCGCACCTCGACGCCCTCGTCGGCCATTGCCTGCTTGACGTAGTCCAGCGCGGCTCGCCCGACGCCGATCGCCATCGCCGCGACCATCGGCCGCGTGGCGTCGAAGGTGGCCATGACTCCCTTGAAGCCTTTTTCTCCGGCTTTCTTGGGGTCGATCACCTCGGCGCTCCCGAGGATGTTCGCCTCGGGGATGCGGCAGTCCATGAACGCGAGCGTCACGGTGTCCGAGCAGCGTATGCCCATCTTGTCCTCGACCTTGGCTATGGTCATGCCCGGAGTCCCGTGCTCCACTATGAACGGCTTGATGCCCGCGCGGCCGGCCTTGGCGTCGACCGTCGCCCACACCACCACGAAGCCCTCGGAGTCCTCGAGCGCGCTCTTGCCACTCGTCACGAAGATCTTCTCGCCGTTGAGGATCCACTCGTTGCCGTCCTTGACGGCCGTGGTCTTCAGGTTGGCCGTGTCGCTCCCGGCCTCCGGCTCGGTGATCGCCATGGCTCCCCATACCGGCTTCTCACCGGAGAAGCGGGCCAGGAACTGCTCCTTCTGCTCGGGGCTTCCCGTCGCCTGCACCGCCGCGCCGCCGAGGCCCTGCCCGGGGAAGGCCAGCGCTATGCCGGCGTCGCCCCAGAATATCTCCTCGACAGTGACCGCGGTTGTGAGCTGGCGCTCGGAGCGCTTCTTCTCGCCGCCCTCGGCCTTCGTGTCGCCGCCGCTCATCGAGCCGCCGACGCCGCCCTTCATGAAGCCGTGCACCATGTTGAGGAGGTCCCAGGGCTTTTCGTGCTCTTCTTCGTCGTACTTGCGGGCCTGCGGCCTGACCGCCTGCTCCGCGAACATGCGCAGCATGTTCTGCGTTCCCTTTATCTTGGGGGAAAGCTCAAAATCTATCGTCACATCAATCACCTCCTATACCATTATCATGCCTTCGAGGGCCGAGAACGCGCGGGCGTTGCGGAACCAGAGCTCCGGCATGTTGTCGCGCACGTACCCGTGGCCTCCCATTACCTGCAAAGCACCGTCACAGACCTTCATGCACTTCTCGGCGGCGTAGTTCTTGGCGATCGCCGCGTCGTTGGCGAACTCTTCGTCGCGGTCGGCCTTCCATGCGGCCTCCCACACCAGCATCCTGGTCGCGTCGGTCTCCATGAACATCTCAGCGATCATGAACGCTATCGCCTGGCGCGAGCCGATCGGATCGCCGAACGCGATGCGCTCCTTGGCGTAGTCGCGCGAGTGCTCCGCGGCGCGCTTCATCGTCCCGATGGCCATCGCGGCCAGGGCGAGGCGCGAGCGCGATATCAGCTCCAGGTAGTCGATGCCCGCCTGGCCGCCGACCTTGGCGGCGAGTGGCACCTTCACGTTGTTCAGTGTCACCTCGTAGGTCTTCAGCGCTTTGAGCCCCATGTTCTTCTCGGGCTCTTCGCTGATGACGAGGTTCTCGGCGCCCTTGGGCACCACGAACGCCTGCACGCCCGCGAAGCCGGCACCGGGCTCGGTGGCGGCAAAGACGAGCAGGTTGTCCGAATCCGCCGCAAGCGGCACCAGGCACTTGGAGCCCTTGAGCACGTACTCCTCGCCCTCGCGCTTCGCGGTGGTGCCCAGCTTTGACGGGCAGAACGCGAACTTGGGCTCGACGAGCGCGGCAGCGGCGGCCTTGAACTCGTCCCCGCAGGCGACCGGGAGCAATTGCTGCTTCTGCTCCTCGGTGCCGTACATGAGAACGGTGTAAGCCATCATCGTGGGTGAGCATATGTGCAGCGCCGTCGAGAGGTCGCCGTAGGCGAGCTCCTCGTAGGCGATGGCGCCTGTCAGCGCGGACGGGCCCTCACCAAAGCCCCCGTACTCCTCCGGGACGCACGAGCTGATGATCTCGAGCTCCCAACCCGTCTTCACGAGGTCAGTCGAGACCGCGCAGGCCTCATCCATCTCCCTCGAGGCGGGATCCATCTGGTCTGTCGCGAAGCCCGCGATGGTCTCCTTGACCATCGCTTGTTCTTCGCTTGGTTCGAACGACAGCATAGGCTACTCCTCCTTTCCCGGGGCCAGTGTGTCCGTCCCCTTCGATGCCGCCTCTTTCTCGAGGCGGCTCCTGAGTTCCCTTTTCATGACCTTGAGCGTCATGGTCAGCGGCATCTGCTCGATGATGCAGACCCGACGCGGTGATTTGTACGCTGCTATGTGGTCCCTGCACCAGGCAAGGAGCTCTTCTTCCGTCGCTTCGGCCCCGTCGCCCAGTTGCACGAACGCGACGGGCACCTCGCCCTTGGTCGGGTGCGGTTCTCCCACCAGGGCGACCTCGAAGACCTTGGGGTTCCTCAGTATCTCCTCCTCGACCTCGCGCGAGAACACCGAGTAGCCGCCGTGCTTGATGACGTCCTTCTCGCGGTCGGCGAAGTGCAGGAAACCGAGGTGGTCGCGGAAGCCCATGTCGCCGGTGTGGAACCAGCCGTACTCGAAGGCCGCCGCGGTCCTCTCCTCGTCCCCCCAGTAGCCCTTCATGACGTTGGGCCCGCGCACCACGAACTCACCGACCTTGCCGCGGCTCAGCTTCTTGCCGACGTCGTCCATCACCTTGACCCTGACGCCGGGGACGGGCAGGCCGACGGTGCCCGACCTCCTGATGAAAGAGTTGACCGAGATGATGGGGGAGGTCTCGACGAGTCCGTATCCCTCGATGAACCGGCCGCCGTAGGACTCCAGCAGCTTGATCTGGTCACGCGGCATGGCGTCGGCGCCGGAGATCCAGTATCGGATGGTGGAGAGGTCGTACTTCTCGGGGTGGCACTGCAGCATCATGTTCCACATCGCCGGCACGCCTGTCACGACCGTCGCCCCGTACTCCTCGACCAGCTTGAGCGTCTTCTCGGGATCGAAGAAGCGCAACAGCACTCCTCCGCAGCCGGAGTAGAAAGCCCCGATGATGCTGGTGGTGAACCCGAAGATGTGAGCCAGGGGCAGCCCGGTGACGCCTATGTCCTTGCGCCCTATGCGCAGCATCAGGACGGAGAGGGTAGCGGTCGAGAGCAGGTTCTTGCTGGTCAGGATCGCCCCCTTGGGGAAGCCGGTGGTGCCCGAGGTATAGAAGATCGCGATGGGGTCGTCGGGCTCGATGAGCAGCGGCTCGACGAAGGTGTCGGCGAAGCCCTCGGTCAGGTCGTCGATCGACATGAAGCCATCGGGGACCTCTTCGGCGTCGCCGACCATGAGCCAGTGCTCGATGGCGGGGACGTTGGCCTTGTCCCTGATGTTGGCCGCGAACAGTTCCGGCTCCGTGATGAGCACCTTGGCGCCGCAGTCGGCGATGGCGCCCTGCAGCTCGCCGGCCTTGAGCATGTAGTTGAAAGGAACGGTCACGGCGCCGAGCCTGGCGGCGGCCGTGAACAGCAGGCCGATCTCGGGCACGTTGGTGAGGACTATGGCGATCCTGTCCCCTCGCTTCACGCCCAGGCGGTCGCGCAAGGCGGCGGCCACCGTGTTGCAGGAATGGTAGGCCTGGTTGAACGTGAGAGCCTTGGTGGTGTGGTCGTAGCCGAGGTGCTTGTAGGTGACCTTCTTCTCGCGGATCGCGAGCGTCTTGTCCCCGTATTTCCTCGCGGCGCGGTCGACGAGGTTTGCGACTGAAAGACTTTTCCGTGCCAATTTGCCCCCCTGGCTCCCTGACAGCCGCTCTATTATATATAACCGGGTGCAAGTGGGTGCCAGACCCGTGGCCGCCGGTGACAGTGTCGGTCGCCTCGCCGGTTGATGAAGGCCGGCAGCCGGCCCAGAGCGGTTCTCATCACTGAACAGCAATAAAGTGCAGGTTATATTAGCAGGACGCGGTTCAGGAGTAAACGAGTAGACCCCCCTGAGGCTGTTGGCGTCGCGTCAGATGGCGAAATGGACCATCGAGAGCCTCGATCTCCAGGCCGTTCAGGGGTCAGCGGTTTGCTGGTGGCTTGTAGCGCCAGACGGCCTTTTGTATAGACACGGCATAGAGGACGCGCCGGGCTGAGTCGAAGTGCAGGTTGTCGACATTCTGCGAGCCCACTGCGCCGCCCGTGTTGGTCATGATCGGGCTCGTATCAGGATTGGAGCAGGCCCAGACGCCCGTGCTGTGTGTGTTGACTCTGGGAGCCGGACTTGAGCGCTCTGCGTTGATCGGGAACGGCTCCGTCTCCGCGGAAGGAATATAAGCCCCCGCGTAAAGGATATTGCTGGCCTGGTCGTATGCCACGGAGCCGATCGTATAAGAGTTGACCACGCCGCCTATTCTCTCCCAGGAGGGAGCGTTTTCGGCTCTCGTGCAGCGCAGAACTTCTTTTTCATTCGACATATAGAGGATGTCGCGCGTGGGGTCGTATGCAAGTGGGCCGGCGCTGCCAATGGACTGGGAGGCGCTGAAGTTCTTGTCGGTGTTGGTCCAGGTGCCCCCCTGGTACTTCCAGACCCCGAGGCCCTGGGTGTCAGTTCCCGCAAAGAGGACCTGGTGGGGCTGGTCGAAGAGCAGGGAACCTATGCCACTCCCGTCCACTCCTCCCCCGGTGTCTGCCCAGGCCGGAGAGCTCGCGGGATCGGTGCAGCGGTAGACGCCGGCGTTTGTTCCCGCGTAGAGCACGTCGTGTGCCGGGTCGTAGGCGAGAGGCCCGTTGTCGCCCACGCCGTTGGTGGTCTTCCACGATGCGGAGCTCGCCGGGTCGGCCCAACTGTAGACGCCGGAATTGGCCGCAACATACAGGACATTGTGGGAGGGCTCATAGAGGACGGAGGTGACGTAGTCCAGGGGTGCGCCTCCCACCATGTGAGTCCAGGTTGGGTTCGTGCCCGGGGCCGTGCAGCGCCAGACTCCCTGGCCACTGGTCGCGGCGTAAAGGATGTCGCGCGT
>Ga0209747_1000350_pt1 | contig 25320 bp, 22 predicted proteins | sample BarGraNGADG00311_FD_184498 | JGI IMG/M metagenome (GOLD analysis project Ga0209747, IMG submission 184498) | Arctic peat soil microbial communities from Barrow, Alaska - Barrow Graham LP Ref core NGADG0011-311 (SPAdes) (version 2) | ecosystem: Environmental > Terrestrial > Soil > Wetlands > Peat...
CGACCGACCTGAGGGAGCGAGTGGATCTCATCGCGTTCCTTCGTTCGACTGGGTCTGGTGGACGTGACTCGTGTGGACAACAGTGTCGCGCGAATCACACATCCCCAACCTAGCTCCGCACCCCCCTGCGTGCGAGAGCATCGACCGCTGAACACCAAACCTTCACCGCCAGTTCAGCCTGAGCGCTGCCGAATCAGACGAGCGGCGCCCCACGTTTCCGCGGGGCGCCGCTCGGCGTCGGTGAATCAGGCCGGGGTCAGATGATCCCCTGCGCCAGCATGGCGTCGGCCACCTGGGTGAAGCCGGAGACGTTCGCACCGAACACGTAGTCGCCGGGGCGGTCGTACTCGGCGGCCGTCTCGGCGCACCGGTCGTGGATCGAGTCCATGATCTGCTGGAGCCGCATGGCAGTGTGGTCGAACGTCCACTGGTCGCGCCGCGCGTTCTGCTGCATCTCGAGGGCGGAGGTGGCCACGCCGCCGGCGTTGGCGGCCTTGCCGGGGCCGAAAAGCACCCCGGACTGCTTGAACAGCTCGGTCGCGTCCGGCTCGGTGGGCATGTTGGCGCCCTCCGCCACGGCGACGACGCCGTTCTTCACCAGCGTCTTCGCCTCCTCCAGGTTCAGCTCGTTCTGTGTGGCCGACGGCAGTGCCACGGTGCACGGCACGTCCCAGATGGACCCGGTGGTGGAGTACGTGGCACTGGAGCGGGCCGCGGCGTAGTCGCTGATGCGGCCGCGGCGCACCTCCTTGATGTCCTGCACCAGGGCGAGGTCGATCCCGGCTTCGTCCACCACGTACCCGGACGAGTCGGAGCACGCCACCACGGTGGCACCCAGCTCCTGGGCCTTCTGGATCGCATAGATGGCCACGTTGCCGGAACCGGAGACCACGACGCGCTGACCCTCGAATGACTGGCCCTTCGTGCGGAGCATGCGCTCGGTGAACATCACCAGGCCGTACCCGGTCGCCTCGGTCCGGGCCAATGACCCGCCCCAGGCGACGCCCTTGCCGGTCAGCACACCGGCCTCGTAGGCGTTGGACAGGCGCTTGTACTGCCCGAACAGGTACCCGATCTCGCGGCCGCCCACGCCGATGTCACCGGCGGGCACATCCGTGCTCTCGCCGATGTGCCGCCACAGCTCGGTCATGAAGGCCTGGCAGAAGCGCATCACCTCGTTTTCCGACTTGCCGTGCGGGTCGAAGTCCGACCCACCCTTGCCGCCGCCGATGCCGAGGCCGGTGAGGGAGTTCTTGAAGATCTGCTCGAAGCCGAGGAACTTGATGATGCCGCGGTTCACGGAGGGGTGGAACCGGAGGCCGCCCTTGTAGGGGCCGAGGGCCGAGCTGAATTGCACGCGGTAGGCGCGGTTGATCTGCACCTTGCCGCGGTCGTCCACCCATGGGACACGGAAGATGATCTGCCGCTCCGGCTCGACCAGCCGCTCCAGCAATGCCACCTCCTCGTACTCCGGGTGGCGGTCGACGACGGGCACGAGCGAGTCGAGCACCTCGTGGACCGCTTGGTGGAACTCCCTCTCGCCCGGGTTCTTGGTCAGGACGTGCTCGAAGACGGAGTCGATGTAGTTACTCATGTTTCCTCTGGGAATTGCCGATGGCGGTTCAGAAGTAGTGCCGCAACGTTGCGTCACTCGCAGCTTTGAGTTCGGTGAACTCGAGGTTTCCGACCCCGATGATGCTCAGGGCATCGCCACCGGTGGTCCCGATGCGCAGTGCTTGGACGTCGTGCTTCGCCGCGAGGCCCTCAAGCCCCAGCGAGTCCTGCTCGTCGACAGCGACGAGCGCACGCGCCCCCGATTCGGAGAACAGGGCGGTGGCGAGGTCCACGCCGTCGCGCTCGCAGTACTCCGAGAGGTCGATCCGGGCGCCCACGCCGAAGCGCAGCACACAGTCGACCAGTGACTGGACGAGCCCCCCGGCTCCCAGGTCATGGGACGCGCGGGAGAGGCTCTGGGTGGCGCCGTCAATGAGCACCTCTGAGAGCTCACGTTCGGCGTCGAAGTCCACCCGCGGCGGCAGCCCGCCGAGGTGGCCGTGGATCACGTCCGCCCAGACCGAGCCGGACAGCTCGAGGAGGGTGCGCCCGAGCAGGTACACGGCCTTGCTTTCCTCGTTCCACCCCGAGGGGATCGCGCGCGAGACGTCGTCCATGACGCCAAGCACCCCGACGACGGGCGTCGGGTTGATCGACGAGCCGAACTGTCCCGGCTCACCCGTCGAGTTGTAGAGCGACACGTTGCCACCGGTGACCGGGATCTCCAGTTCCTGGCAGCCGTCCGCGAGCCCGGTGATGGCCTGCACCAGCTGCCACATCGCGTCCGGGTCCTCCGGGGACCCGAAGTTGAGGCAGTCGGTGATGGCCAACGGTGTGGCACCGACCGTCGAGACGTTGCGGTAGGCCTCGGCGAGGGCCTGCTGGGCGCCCGCGTACGGGTCCAGCTTGGTGAAGCGGCCGTTCGCGTCGGTGGCGAGCGCCACGCCCAGCCCGCTCACCTCGTCGACGCGGATCACGCCGGCGTCGTCGGGCTGCGCGAGGGCGGTGTTGCCCTGCACGTAGCGGTCGTACTGGTCCGTGACCCACGCCTTGGAGGCGAGGTTGGGCGAGGTGACAACCTCGAGCACCTGGTCCCGCAACTCCGCCGGCGTCGTGGGGCGGGCCAGCTTCTCGGCGACGTCGGCGTTCAGCGCGTCCTGCCACGGCGGCCGGCGGTACGGGCGGTCGTAGGTGGGGCCCTCGTGGGCGACGGTCCGCGGCGCGACGTCGACGATCCGGTGGCCGTGGTGGTCGATGGTGAGCCGGCCGGTCCCGGTGACCTCACCGATCACCGCGGTCTCGACGTCCCACTTGCGGGTGATCCCAAGGAAGCGCTCGAGCTTCTCGGGCGCCACCACCGCCATCATCCGTTCCTGGGACTCGCTCATGAGGATCTCGCCGGCGGTGAGGGACTGGTCCCGCAGGAGGACGTTCTCGAGGTCCACGTGCATGCCGCCGTCGCCGTTGGAGGCGAGTTCGGACGTGGCGCAGGAGATGCCGGCGGCGCCCAGGTCCTGGATGCCCTCGACCACGCCCGCCCGGAACAGCTCCAGGCAGCACTCGATCAGCACCTTCTCCATGAAGGGGTCGCCCACTTGGACGGACGGCCGCTTGGTGGGACCGCCCTCCTCGAACGTCTCGGAGGCGAGGATGGAGGCGCCGCCGATGCCGTCGCCGCCGGTGCGGGCGCCGAAGAGCACCACCTTGTTGCCCACGCCGGTGGCGTTGGCGAGGTGGATGTCCTCGTGGCGCATCACGCCGATGCACAGCGCGTTCACGAGGGGGTTGGACTGGTAGGAGCGATCGAACTCGGTCTCCCCGCCGATGTTGGGCAGGCCCAGGCAGTTGCCGTACCCGCCGACGCCGGAGACCACCCCGTGCACGACGCGCGCGGTGTCCGGGTGGTCGATCGCACCGAAACGCAACTGATCCATCACCGCGACGGGGCGGGCGCCCATGGCCATGATGTCCCGCACGATGCCCCCGACGCCGGTGGCGGCGCCCTGGTAGGGCTCCACGAAGGAGGGGTGGTTGTGGGACTCCACCTTGAAGGTGACCGCCCAGCCGTCGCCGATGTCCACCACGCCGGCGTTCTCGCCCATACCCACGAGCAGGTGCTCACGCATCGCACGGGTGGTCTTGTCCCCGAACTGCTTCAGGTGGATCTTGGAGGACTTGTAGGAGCAGTGCTCGGACCACATCACCGAGTACATGGCGAGCTCGGCGGCCGTGGGGCGGCGCCCCAGCAGGTTGACGATCTCCCGGTACTCGTCGTCCTTCAGGCCGAGGTCACGGTACGGCAGTTCGACGTCAGGGGTGGCGGCGGCGTTCTCGACTGTGTCCGGCATGGTGCTGGTCATTGATCCCCCGGGTGCGAGTGGTACGCCGCGATGCTACCCAGCCGCACCACCGCCCCGCCGGGCCGTCCGACACGTGACCAGCCCTCGCCGTCGCCCGACGCCGCCCGGGCAGCGCCGCTGCGAGCGCCGGGGTGCGTCAGGGGCGCGCCAGCCCCGCCCGCTTCTGGCCCTCGTGCAGCACCTTCTCGTTGATGGGCTCGCGGCCGCTGGCGCGTTGCGTGCGCTCGTACTCGCGGGTCTCCGCCTGGCGCGCCCCCTCGATGCCCGTGGCGATCGTGGCACGCACCTGCTCGTCCCCCAGCCCGAAGGCGTCCACGAGGTCGCGGGCGTGGGGGCGCAGCCGCACCAGCAGGCGGTTCACGTACGACGTGACAGCCTGGGCGCGCTGGCTGGAGAGCCGGCCGTTGATCAGGTACCACGCGAGGTGCTGCTCGATGAGCGTGAGCCCGTACAGGTCGCGCAGCCTCGTGAGGACCCGGCGCGTCGGCCCGTCCTTCACCGCGGCGAGTCCCGCCGTGAAGGCCTCCCACTGCATCAGCTCGGCGTGCGCCCGGGCCGCCTCGATGAGGGCGTCCTGGTGCGCGTTGAAGATCGCGGCAGCGCGCTCGGCCGGAGCCTTCCTCGCGGCGCGCAGCGCCAGCGCCACGTCCTCGACCATCGTCTCCACCCGGTCCTCCAGGAGCTCGCGCTGGGTGTCCTCCGCCCGGAGGTGCCCGGCGGAGCGCGCCATGGAACCGGTGTCCCGGATGGACTGCGCGGCGCGGCGCAGCGGCGTGCGGTGCAGCGTCATGTCGGCGGCGCGCACGGCCACCCAGCGGGCGCGGCCGGCGATGTCCACCTTGGCCATGGACCGGCCGTAGTCCGTCAGCAGCCGCTTGCCCACCAGCTGGAGCAGGACGTTGTTGTCCCCCTCGAACGTGACGTAGACGTCCAGGTCCTGCCGCAGCCCCACGAGCCGGTTCTCGGCGATGAACCCGGCGCCGCCGCAGGCCTCCCTGGACTCCTGCAGCGCGTCGAGCGCGAGCCAGGTGTTCACCACCTTTGCGGCGGCGGCCTGGGTTTCCAGGTCCTGCCGGTCCGCATCAGTGTCGTGGGCACCGGAAAACACGCCGTCGAACCGCTCCAGCAGCTCGGCCTGCGCGAAGTTCGCGGCGTAGGTGCGCGCCAGCAGCGGCAGCAGCCGGCGCTGGTGGCGCTGGTAGTCGAGCAGCACCACTTCCTCGTGCTCGTCCGCACCCGTGAACTGACGGCGCTCGGAGCCGTAGCGGATCGCCGTCGCGAGCGCCACCCTGCTCGCCGCCGCGGCCGCGCCCGAGAGCGACACCCGCCCCTGCACCAGGGTGGACAACATCGTGAAGAAGCGCCGTCCCGGCGACTCGATGGGCGAGCTGTAGGTGCCGTCCGCCGCCACGTCGCCGTGGCGGTTCAGCAGGTTCTCGCGCGGGATGCGGACGTGGTCGAAGGCGAGTCGGCCGTTGTCGATGCCGTTGAGCCCGCCCTTCAGCCCGTCGTCCTCCACCGCGATGCCGGGCAGGAGCGTCGTCCCGCCGGCGCCGTCGGACACGCGGATCGGCACGAGGAACGCGTGGACGCCGTGGTTCACGCCACCCGTCACCAGCTGCGCGAACACCACCGCGGCGAGGCCGTGGAGTGCCGAGTTCCCGATGTACTCCTTCCACGCCGAACGCACCGGGGTGTGGATCACGAACTCCTGGGCAGCGGCGTCGTACTCGGCAGTGGTCAGGACCCCGGCCACGTTCGAGCCGTGCCCGATCTCGGTCATGGCGAAGCAACCGGGCAGCTCCAGGGAGAGGGCCGCGGGCAGCCACCTGTCGTGGTGGGCCCGGGTGCCCAGCTGGTTGATCGCCGAGGCGAACAGCCCCCACTGCACGCCCGCCTTGATCTGGAGGGACGGGTCCAGCAGCACGAGCTCCTCGAAGCCCGCAAGGAACCCGCCGGGGTCCTGGCCGCCGCCCACGTACGCGGGGAAGCCGCGCCCGGGCACGCCCCTGTCCGCGAGCGTCCGCAGCTGCGCGAGCACACGCTCGCGGTGTTCCGCCATCGGCAGCCCCTCGATCTTGACGAGGTCCGGGTCCCCGGCGAGCGCACGCACCTCGCGGCGGATGGCCCGCCAGCGCCCGTCCAGGACGTCCGCCAGCGCGGCGACGTCGATGCGCTCCCCCTCGGGGAAGGGTTGCTCCACGCCCGGGCTCGGCAGCGTCGCGATGTCGAGCAGGCCCGGGGAGCCCGGGGTGGTGGCCGACGGCGCGGCTCCCGCGGGAGGCGCCGTCGTCCCGGTGGCGGGGTTCATGAGGTCGGTCATGGTGTCACCTGTCCTGTGTCTCGTCCTGGGCATCGGCCGGCGAACGGTTGGTGGAGATGAGGGCGTGGGTGCCGTCCCAGACCATCGTGGCGAGGTCGGCGCCCAGCAGTTCGCGGGTGGGGCGGTCCGGGGCCGGGGTGGTGATCCACTCCTCCGCGGCGCCACGCACGAGCCCCACTGTCGCCGCCGCCCAGATGCGCAACCGCGCCGCCGGAATGGCACCCTCCGGGAACAGGCGGGCGAGGGTGGCCGCCACGAGGTCCTCCACCTGCCCGACGAAGACGCGCAGGTTGCCCTCGGCGGCCGCCTGCGCGGGCCGGTTCACGAAGAGGAACACGTTGCGGGACTGGTCCACGATCTCCAGGTAGGTGGCCACCATCGCCTCGACGGCGCGGCGCGGGTCACGGCTGGAGGCGGACGCCTCGGCGAGGCGCGAGCGCGCGCGCCCCAGGATGTACTCGCCCAACGCCACCTGCAGGGCGGTCTTGTCCCGGAAGTAGCGGTACAGGATCGACTTCGACGTGCCCAGCCGAGTCGCGATCTCCTCCATCGAGATGTCGGGGCCGTGCTCGTGCACCACCCGCCGGATCTGGCGCACCATCTCGAGGCGCCGCTGCGAGCGGTGGCCGTCCCAGCGCGTGGTGCGACCGTCCGGCGCGGGCGCCACCTCACCGGGACCGGCCCCCTCCAGGGCGACGACGCCCGCGCCGAGCACATCGACGCCGCCGTTCGAGTTGACGGAACGCCCGTCATGCCCTGTGATGGAGTACATGAAACCGAGAGTATCAGGTACTACTGGTACCGCAGTCGGGACAACCGCCACCCCACCAGGAGACCCCGTGCCCACCGACCACCCCCGCGCCGTCGTGATCGGCGCCAACCGCATCCCGTTCGCGAAGGCCGGCGGCGCCTACCGGAGCGCCGCCGACAAGGACATGCTCACCGCCACCATCGACGGCCTCGTCGCCCGCTTCGGCCTCGCGGGTGAACAGCTCGACGACGTCGCAGCGGGTGCCGTGCTCAAGCACCCCCGGGACTTCAACCTGACCCGCGAGTCCGTCCTCGGCTCCGCGCTCGACCACTCCACCCCCGCTTACGACGTCCAGCGGGCCTGCGCCACGGGTCTGGAGGCCATCGTGGGCGTCGCGAACAAGATCGCGCTCGGGCAGGCCGAGGTGGGCATCGGCGGTGGCGTGGACTCGGCGTCGGACGCTCCCATCGTGGTCTCCGAGCGCCTGCGCACCACCCTGCTCGCCCTCAACCGGGCGCGGACCGCAAAGCAGAGAGTGGCACTCGTCGCCCGGATCCGCCCCGCCGACCTGGTCCCGGTGGCCCCGGACGTGGCCGAGCCGCGCACCGGCCTCTCCATGGGCGAGCACCAGGCGCTGACGACGGCGCTGTGGGGCATCACCCGCGAGGCGCAGGACGAACTCGCCCTCGCGTCGCACCGGAACCTCGCCGCGGCCTACGAGCGTGGCTTCTTCGACGACCTCATGACCCCGTACCGGAAGCTCACCCGCGACGAGTCGCTCCGCCCGGACACCTCCCCGGAGAAGCTCGCGGCGCTGAAGCCCGTGTTCGGCAAGGACGCCACCGTCCCCGCCACCATGACGGCCGGCAACTCCACCCCGCTCTCCGACGGCGCCTCGGCCGTGCTGCTCGCCTCGGCCGATTGGGCGGACCGGCGCGGGTACGCCCCCCTCGCCACCGTGGTCGACGCCGCCACCGCGTCGGTTGACTTCCCGTCCGGCCGGGAGGGGCTGCTCATGGGCGGCGCGTACGCCGTCCCGCGGCTGCTGGACCGCAACGGGCTCACGCTCGACGACTTCGACTTCATCGAGATCCACGAGGCCTTTGCCTCCACCGTGCTGGCCACGCTCGCGGCCCTCGCCGATGACGACTTCGCCCGCACCCGCCTGCGCCGGGAGCACGCCGTCGGGGAGGTGGATCGCGCCCGGCTCAACGTGACCGGCTCGTCCCTCGCCGCGGGCCACCCCTTCGCCGCCACCGGCGGCCGCATCGTGGGCACACTCGCCAAACTCCTGCACGAGCGCGGCCAGTCGCGGCACCGCGCGGGCGCGCCCGCCCTCGGGCTGATCTCCGTGTGCGCCGCGGGCGGGCAGGCCACCGCGATGATCCTGGAGGCGGTGTGAGCGACAAGTACATCGACTTCGTCTCCGACGGGTTCGGGAAGACACTCGCGGACAGGCTCGGCCTCCCGAAGCCCGTCACGCTGCGCCGCCACGCGGGGCCGGGCACGCCGCTCGTCACGGGACCCGTGCTGGTGGTCTCGGACGAGTCCTCCCGCACCGATGCCGACGCGGTCGCCCGGGCCATGCTGCCCTGGGGCCTGGACGTGCGGCGCGACACCCACCTCGCCGAGGACGCCCGGTGGGGCGCAGTCGTCGTGGTCCTGACCGGGATCACCCATCCGCGCGACCTCGCGGCGCCGGTGCTGGAGCTCGGCTCCACCCTGCGCCGGCTCGGCCGGTCGGGGCGCGTGGTGACCATCTCGCGGCCCGCCGTCGGCGGCCCGCCGGCGCCGGAGGTCACGGCCGCGCGGAACGGTGTCGACGGCTTCCTGCGCTCGCTCGCCAAGGAGCTGCGGTCCGGCGCCACCGGCAACGGGATCGTGCTGGCCGACGGCGTCGGGGTGGTCACGCCCAGCGCGCTCGGCACGCTGCGCTTCCTGCTGTCGGCGCGCTCCGCGTTCGTCGACGGCCAGCCGCTGCTGGTGACGGGCCCGGGCGCGGAGGACCCCTCGTGGGACCACCCGCTGCAGGGCAGGGTTGCGGTGGTGACCGGGGCGGCGCGCGGTATCGGCGCCGAGATCGCCCGCGTCCTGCACCGCGACGGCGCCACGGTGGTGGGCGTGGACGTGCCCGCCGCCGGGGACTCGCTGGCCGCCGTCATGAACGGCGCCCGGGGGACGGCCCTGCAACTGGACATCACCGCCCCCGACGCCGCCGAGCGCATCCACGCGCACGCGGTCGCGCGGCACGGCGGGCTGGACATCGTGGTGCACAACGCCGGCATCCTGCGGGACAAGCTGCTCGCGAACATGACCCCGGACAGGTGGAACGACCTCATCGCGGTCAACATCGCGGCGCCGCTCACGATGAACCGCACGTTCGTGGAGCTGGGGCGCGCCGGCGGGCTCGGGCCCGCCCCGCGGCTGGTGGCGCTCGCCTCCACCTCCGGCATCGCGGGCAACCGCGGCCAGACCAACTACGGTGCGGCGAAGGCGGGGATCATCGGCATGACCCGCGCGCTCGCCCCCACCCTCGCGGAGCTGGGCGGCACCGCCAATGCGGTGGCGCCCGGGTTCATCGAGACCGAGATGACGAGCAGGATTCCACCGGTCACGCGGGAGGTGGCCCGGCGACTCAACTCGCTGCAGCAGGGTGGGCTGCCGGTGGATGTGGCCGAGGCGATCGCCTTCCTGTGCTCCCCGGCCGCCGGTGGCGTCAACGGCCAGGTGCTGCGGGTGTGCGGCCAGAGCATGGTGGGGCAGTGAGCGCGGCCGGGTTCGGGGCGGCCCTGCCACCGCCGGCGTACCGCCTGCTCGAGCTCGCCGCGCTCCCCGGACTCGCCGCGGGCCGTCGCCGGGCGCTCGCGGGCGGCGCCGTCGCCGCCTTCCGGAAGCAGGCCAGGAGGTTGCCCGAACTCGCGCTCGTGCACGGCCCCGTCACGGCCGACACCGCACAACTGTCCGCCTACCAGCACCTCGTGGGTGCATCCGGCACGGACGATCTCCCGGCGGGTTACGTGCATGTGCTGGGCTTCCCGCTGTCCACGGCACTCATGACGCGGCCCGACTTCCCCCTGCCGGCACTTGGGATGGTGCACATCGCCAACCGGGTGACGCAACGGCGACCGCTGCGTTTCGGCGAGTCACTGACCTTCACCGCCTGGGCGGACGGGCTCCGGCCGCACCGCCGCGGCGCGCTCGTGGACGTCCACCTCACGGCGAGTGGCGCCGACGACGTCGTGTGGTCGGGCACGTCCACCTACCTCGCCAAGGGGGTGCGGGTGCCGGGGGCGGAGGGCGCGAGCGAGGTGCAGCGGGTCGACGTGTTCGTGGTCCCGGTGGGACGGCACGTCTGGAGGCTCCCGGCGGACACCGGCAAGCGCTATGCCGAGATCTCCGGGGACCGCAACCCGATCCACACCTCGCGCCTGGGCGCGAAGGCATTCGGCTTCCCCCGCCCGATCGCGCACGGGATGTACACCGCGGCGCGTGCGCTCGCCGCGGTGCCCCAGCCGGTGGGGCCGTTCGAGTGGGGGGTGGAGTTCGCCAAGCCCGTCCTGCTCCCCGCCACGGTGGTCCTTGAGTTCGGCCCCCGGGAGGGCGGCACGGCGTTCACCGCGCGGTCCCGCTCCGGCAGGGTCCACTTCTCCGGGCTGGTGGGGTCGCTGGATTCCTGACGGGTCGCTGCGCGCGTTGTTCACCGGCGGTTTCCCTTGATTCCGCCAGTCGCAGGGAGTTGTCCACAGGCTGTGTCCACAAGGGTGTGCACAGGGTCCCGGCGGCGCGGCCGGGCGCCTGTGATCGCGCTCCCGCGAGCAGGTTCGGCCCGGATTCGCTGCAATTGCAGCGTTTCACAATGACGGTCATCAATAACACGCCAAATCGCTCGAACCACTTGACAATCCCGTTGTCCACCGTTATGCACAGCCTCAGGAGCCACCGGAACACCGTTTTGGCTGTCCCCCACAGGACGACGACACCCACTGTTCACCGCGAAGCCACCGAAAAGACGCCGCACCGCGGCGGGTCGGCGTGCGCCGAGGGCAAAGGCAATCTGGTGGAAACATCCAATCGTTGCCCGCCCGGGCGGCTCTGCCGTCAGGCGGCGGACAGCACCCGCCGGAGCACCGAGACGAAGAACTCGGCGCCGTCGGTGCCGGTGCGGGGACCGAGTGGCCCGTCGGGCCCGTAGCCGGCCTCCACCGCGTGCTCGGGGTGCGGCATGAGCCCCACGACGTTCCCGGCCTCGTTGGTTATCCCGGCGATGTCGCGCGCCGAGCCGTTGGGGTTGCCGCCCACGTAGCGGAACACCACCCGGCCTTCGGCCTCGAGCGCGTCCAGGGTGGCGTCGGCGGCGATGAAGCCACCCTCACCGTTCTTCAGCGGGACGGTGATCACCTGCCCGGGGGTGAAGGCGTTGGTCCAGGCGGTGTCGGTGTTCTCCACGCGCAACTGCTGGTCACGGCAGATGAAGAGCTGGTGGTCGTTGCGGATGAGCGCCCCGGGAAGGAGGTGGGACTCGCACAGCACCTGGAAACCGTTGCAGATGCCGAGCACCGGCATGCCCCCCCGCGCGGCGTCCACCACGCGGTCCATCACGGGCGCGAAGCGCGCGATGGCGCCCGCCCGGAGGTAGTCACCGTAGGAGAAGCCACCCGGCAGGATGATGGCGTCCACGCCCTTGAGGTCGGCCTCACCGTGCCAGAGCGGGACGGCGTCGCCCCCCGAGAGGCGGACCGCGCGGGCGGCGTCGCGGTCGTCCAGCGAGCCCGGGAAGGTCACGATGCCGACGCGCGCACCCGTCACCGCTGTTCCGCCTCAACCACGCGGATGACATCCTCGATGATCGGGTTGGACAGCAGCGTCCCGGCCGCCTGACCGGCGGCGTCGAGGTCGGCTTCCGTCACGTCGCCCGCGACGGTCAGCTCGAACAGCTTGCCCTGGCGGACCGCGGTGAACTGGTCGAACCCCAGCCGGGGCAGCGCGCCCGCCACTGCCTTCCCCTGGGGGTCCAGCAGTTCGGGCTTCGGCATGACCTCGACGATGATCCGTCCCACGGTGACCTCCTGCGGCGGGTTTGGTGGCTCCACAGTAACGCCGACGCCGCGACGCGCAGCCCATCGGCCACCATGCGGGCAGGGAGCGCTACAGCTCGGGGTTGGTGCCCGTGAGCCGGCGGAACGCCTCCAGGTAACGCGCCCGGGTCTTCTCGACGATCTCGTCCGGGAGCGGGGGTGGCGGCTCGTCCTCGGCACGGTTCCAGCCGGACGCCGGGGACAGGAGCCAGTCCCGCACGAACTGCTTGTCGAAGCTGACCTGCTGCTGGCCCGGCTGCCATTCACGGGCGTCCCAGTACCGTGACGAGTCCGAGGTGAGCACCTCGTCGGCGAGGATGATGTCCCGCGCGAACGAGGACTCGGCAGCGATGCCGAACTCGAACTTGGTGTCCGCGAGGATGAGGCCCTGCCGGGCGGCGATCTCCCGCGCCCGCGAATAGAGCTCCAGCGTGGTGGCCCGCAACATGGGGGCGAACGCACGCACCCGCCTCTTCAGCTCCTCGAACGAGATGTTCTCGTCGTGCTCGCCGAGGTGCGCCTTGGCAGCGGGGGTGAAGATGGGCTCCGCGAGCTCGTCCCCCTCACGCAGGCCGACCGGGAGTTCGATTCCGCAGATCGAGCCGGTGGCCCGGTACTCGCTCAGTCCCGAGCCGGAGATGTAGCCGCGAGCCACGCATTCCACCGGGAGCATGATGAGCCGGTGGCAGATCATTGCCCGCCCGCGCACCGCCGCCGGCACGTCGAGGCTCACGACGTGGTTGGGGATGACGTCCTTCAGCTGGTCGAACCACCACAGGCTGAGCTGGCTGAGGATCTTGCCCTTGTCCGGGATGGGCGTGGGCAGGACGTGGTCGAATGCGGAGATGCGGTCGGAGGCCACGACGAGGATGACGTCGCCACTGCCGTGCGCGGACGCATCCTGGGGCGCGTAGAGGTCGCGGACCTTGCCCGACGACACGTGCGCCCATCCATCCAGATCAAACATGCACCCCTCCCTCTCCCCCAAGAATGCATTGTTTCATGCGGGTTTGCCCGTTCATGACGGTATTGAGACCGAATCCACATTGGCGGCGATGTCGCCGCGGTGGTGGGAGCCCGCGAGGCGGATCCTCGCAACGCCCTCGTAGGCTCGCGCCCTCGCCGCGTCGAGGCTCTCCCCCTGCCCGACGACGCACAGCACGCGCCCCCCGGAACTCACCAGGGCGCCGTCGTCGTCCCGCCGCGTCCCCGCGTGGATCACGTGGACGCCCTCGAGTGCCTCGGCCTCCTCGATGCCGGTGACCGGGTCGCCGGAGCGAACCGTGCCGGGATAGCCCTCGGCCGCGACCACCACGGTGACGGCGGCACCGCGGGACCACCGCGGCTCGTCGGCGGTGGAGAGGCGCCCCCGGGCGGCGCTGTACAGGAGGCCGGCCAGCGGGGTCCGCAGCCGCGGGACCACCACCTGGGTCTCCGGGTCACCGAAGCGGACGTTGAACTCCACCACCCGCAGCCCGCGGGAGGTCAGGGCAAGACCGCAGTACAGGACGCCGGTGAATGGGGTGCCGCGCCCCGCCATCTCGCGCAGCACGGGGCGGGCGACGCGCCGCAGCACCTCGTCCGTGAGGTCCTCCCCCGCCCACGGGAGCGGGGAGTAGGCGCCCATGCCGCCGGTGTTGGGGCCGGCGTCGCCGTCGAGGGCGCGCTTGAAGTCCTGTGCCGGGACGAGGGGCACCACGTCAACGCCGTCGCACACGCAGAACAGCGAGACCTCGGGGCCGTCCAGGTAGTCCTCGACGACGACGCGCGGCTCGTCCTCGCCCGTGCGGACGAGGCAGGTGGCCGCGTGGGCGAGCGCCTCGGCGGCGTCGGACGTCACGACGACGCCCTTTCCGGCAGCCAGCCCGTCCGCCTTGATCACGTGGGGCGCCCCGAAGCTGTCCATCGCGTCCCGCACCTCGTCGAGGGTGGTGCAGACGCGGGCCATCGCCGTGGGAACCCCGGCGGCGGCCATGATCTCCTTCGCGAAGGCCTTCGAACCCTCCAGCCGCGCGGCCTCGGCGCTCGGCCCGAACACGGCGATGCCGACTGCGGCCACGGCGTCCGCGACCCCGGCCACGAGGGGCGCCTCCGGCCCGACGACGACGAGGTCCACCTTGCGCGACGCCGCGAACCCGGCCACCGCCCCGGGATCGTTGATGTCCAGCGCCACGTTGGTGGCGATCGCGGCGGTGCCGGGGTTGCCGGGGGCAACGAGCAGCTCGTCGGTCACCGGATCAGCGGCGAGCGCCCGCGCGAGCGCATGCTCGCGGCCACCGGATCCGAGGAGGAGGATTTTCACAAGCGTGAGCCTAACGTGCGGCGCACGGATTGATCGCGGCCATGACAGCCTGTGGGACCGCAAGCGCCCGGATGCCCGGCACACCGTGGGGTGTGCCGGGCATCCGTCTGTTTGGCGGGTCGGCTATCCCTCGCGGGCGGCGTCGATCCGGGCGCGGAGCGCGTCGAGTTCGGCGTAGAGCGCGGCGGGCACCTTGTCACCGAACTGGTCGAAGTACTCCTTGGTCAGGTCCGCCTCGGCCGACCATGCGTCGGGGTCGAGCTCGAACAGCTTCTCGTAGGTGCCCTCCGGGAGGTCGAGGCCCTCGACGTTCAGGTCACCCTTGGCGGGGATGCGACCCGAGATCGCGTCCACGGCCTCCACCTCGCCGTTGATACGGCGGAGCGCCCACTCGATCGCCCGGGCGTTGTCCCCGAAGCCCGGCCACAGCCAGGTGCCCTCAGCGTCCTTGCGGAACCAGTTGACCTGGAAGATCTTCGGGGCCTTGTCGCCCAGCGTCTCCCCCATGTCCATCCAGTGGCCCCAGTAGTCGGCCATGTTGTAGCCGCAGAACGGCAGCATGGCGAACGGGTCGCGCCGGAGCGAGCCCACCGAACCCTCGGCCGCGGCGGTCTGCTCCGAGGACACCGTGGCGCCCACGAACACGCCGTGGTTCCAGCCGTAGGACTCGGAGACGAGCGGCACGTTGCGGGCGCGGCGGCCACCGAACAGGATGACGTCGATCGGCACGCCGGCCGGGTCCTCCCACTCGGGGGAGATCGAAGCGGCCTGGTCGGCACGCACCGTGAACCGGCTGTTCGGGTGGGCGGCAGGGGTGCCGGAATCGGGGGTCCAGTCGTTGCCGCGCCAGTCGATCAGGTGCGCCGGGGCCTCGGACAGGCCCTCCCACCAGATGTCGCCGTCGTCGGTCAGCGCGACGTTGGTGAAGATGGTGTCGTGGTCCAGCGCGGCCAGCGCGGTCGGGTTGGTGTCCACGGAGGTGCCGGGGGCAACGCCGAAGAATCCGGCCTCGGGGTTGATCGCGTACAGGCGGCCATCGGGTCCGGGGCGCATCCATGCGATGTCGTCACCGACGGTCTCCACCTTCCAGCCGGCAATGGTGGGCCGCAGCATGGCGAGGTTCGTCTTGCCGCAGGCGCTCGGGAAGGCGGCAGTGAGGTGGTAGACCCGACCGTCCGGCCCGGTGATCTTCAGGATGAGCATGTGCTCGGCCATCCAGCCCTCGTCGCGGGCCAGGACCGACGCGATGCGCAGCGCGTAGCACTTCTTGCCCAGCAGGGCGTTCCCGCCGTAGCCGGAGCCGAAGGACCAGATCTCGCGCGTCTCGGGGAAGTGGGTGATGTACTTCTCGTCGTTGCACGGCCAGGAGACGTCCGCACGGGCGTTGCCCTCGGCGTCGATGAGCGGGTAGCCGACCGAGTGGACGGCGGGGACCCAGTACTGGCCCTTACCGATGAGCTTCATCGCGTCGGCGCCCATCCGGGTCATGATCCGCATGTTCACGACGACGTACGCCGAGTCGGACAGTTCCACGCCCAGGCGGGAGATGTTGCCGCCCAGCGGGCCCATCGAGAACGGGATCACGTACATCGTCCGGCCGCGCATGGCGCCGTCGAAGATGGTGTTCAGCGTCTCCTTCATCTCCTTGGGGTCGGCCCACTTGTTGGTGGGGCCGGCGTCCTCCTCCTTCTCGGAGCAGATGAAGGTGCGGGACTCGACGCGTGCGACGTCGGACGGTTCCGACCGCGCCAGGTAACACCCGGGGCGCAGTTCGGGGCTCAGCTTGACGAAGGTGCCGGCCTCGACCATCTCGGCGTAGAGGCGGTCACGCTCCTCGAAGGAGCCGTCGCACCAATGGACGCGCTCCGGCTTGGCGAGTTCGGCGACCCTTGTCACCCAGGCAACGAGGTCGGCAGGGGCGTCCGCAGGCGCGCCCTGCGCGATCTGAGTGGCTTCGACGGTCATGTTTCTCCTCTGTTGTTGCTCGCGAGTGGCGGTCCGCGATGCGAGCTCTTGACCCTGTTCCTTACCGCTACACCCATTCTGGCTGCCCGGTCTGCCGCCTTCCAGCGACAAAGGACCCAAGGACGGGCTTCGCTGGTATTCATTGTCCACGCCAAACAGTGGCATGGACCACCCTTTTCGCGGCGCGATGCGGGGTCAGAGGAGCGGCACCCGCACCACGGTCTGTTCGCGGTCCGGCCCGACGCCGATCGAGGAGATCCGGCACCCCGAGATGGACTCGAGGTACGCGAGGTACTTCTGGGCGTTCTCGGGCAGGTCGGTGAACTCGCGGGCGCCGGTGATGTCCTCCGTCCAGCCGTCCAGGTACTCGTAGATCGGGCGTGCGTGGTGGAAGGCGGACTGGTCGTAGGGCATCTCGTCGTACCGCACGCCTTCGACGTCGTAGGCCACGCATACCGGGATCCGCTCGAAACCGGTGAGCACGTCCAGCTTGGTGATCACGAGGTCGGTCAGCCCGTTGACGCGCGAGGCGTAGCGGGCGACGACGGCGTCGTACCAGCCGCAGCGCCGCGGCCGCCCCGTGGTGGTGCCGTACTCGGCGCCGACCGCACGGATGCGCTCGCCGTCGGCGTCGAAGAGCTCGGTGGGGAACGGCCCCTCCCCCACGCGGGTGATGTAGGCCTTGGCCACGCCCACGATGCGGTCCAACCGCGTGGGTCCCACGCCCGAGCCGGTGCAGGCCCCACCGGCCGTGCAGGATGACGACGTCACGAACGGGTAGGTGCCGTGGTCCACGTCCAGCATGGTGGCCTGGCCGGCCTCGAACACCACGGTGCGACCCTCGTCCAGGGCGTTGTTGAGCTCGAGACCACAATCGACCACCATCGGCCGCACGCGGTCCGCATAGGAGAGGAGCTCGGCGGTGACGATGTCGATGTCCACCTCGCGGCGGTTGTAGATCTTGACGAGCAGCGCGTTCTTCTGGACGAGCGCGCCCTCCACCTTCTGGCGGAGGATCGAGGCGTCGAAGAGGTCCTGGATGCGGATGCCCACGCGGTTCATCTTGTCCGCATAGGTGGGGCCGATCCCGCGCCCGGTGGTCCCGATCTGGCGCTTGCCGAGGAAGCGCTCCGCCACCCGGTCCATGGTGCGGTTGTAGGACGGGATCACGTGCGCGTTCGCGGAGATCCTGAGACGCGAGCAATCAACCCCGCGCGCGGTCAGGTTCTCGATCTCGGAGAAGAGCACCTCCAGGTCCACGACCACGCCGTTGCCGATGATCGGCGTGACGCCCGGGGTGAGGATGCCAGTGGGCAGGAGGTGGAGGGCGTACTTCTCGTTCCCCACCACCACCGTGTGCCCGGCGTTGTTGCCGCCGTTGAACTTCACCACATAGTCGGTGGCGGCCCCGAGCTGGTCGGTTGCTTTCCCCTTGCCCTCGTCGCCCCATTGGGCTCCGAGCACCACGACGGCAGGCATGCGGCCCCCTCATTGTTCCGGTTCCGGTTTCCGGCGCCGAGACGCCTCGTCAAGGCTACCCCCAGCGGCGATCCTCCGGCCTGCTCCCGCACCTGTGCTGGTGTGGTGCCCGAGCTGCGAAACCGGCCCCGCATCATCGCCCACCGCGGCATGTCCTCGCTCGCGCCGGAGAACACGCTGTCCGCCTTCCGGCTGTGCGCGGCACACGGCGTCTCCTGGTTCGAGTTCGACTGCGACGTGCTCGCGGACGGCACCGCCGTGGTGATCCACGACGCCACGCTCGACCGCACCACCAATCAGACCGGCGACTACCGCGCGCTCGCCACGGCGGACCTCGCCGGCATCGACGCCGGTTCCTGGTTCGGTGCTGGATTCGCCGGCGAGCTGGAGCTCCTCGACCCGGCCCGCGAGCTGCTCGTCTCCAGCTTCAACCCGCTGCTGCTCGCGGAGTTCCACCGCACCGCGCCGCGGTGGCCGATTGCCTGCCTGTACGAGAACCACCAGTTCGCGGCGGTGTGGCGCTCGGTGGCCGGGCTGCGGGGGCGACGGCGATCCACCCGGGCGTCGCGGGCCTCGAACGGGACCGCGTGCGCCGGTTCCGTGCCGCGGGCTACGACGTCAACGTCTGGACGGTCAACTCGGTGGAGCAGGCGCAGGAGTTCCCCGCGGCCTGGCGCTGAGAAGGGCCCCACGAGAAGGGCCCCCACACCAGGGTGCGAGGGCCCTTCCGGCTGACCGTCAGGTCAGGACATCTTCCTCCCGGCCGAGCCGAGCTGCTGGGCGGCTTGCATCACACGGGCAGCCATGCCGGCCTCGGCGGCCTTGCCCCACACGCGCGGGTCGTACAGCTTCTTGTTGCCGACGTCGCCGTCCACCTTGAGGACGCCGTCGTAGTTGCGGAAGAAGTGGTCCACAATCGGGCGGGTGAAGGCGTACTGGGTGTCCGTGTCGACGTTCATCTTGATGACGCCGTGGGACACAGCGGTGGCGATCTCGTCCGTGGTGGAGCCGGAGCCGCCGTGGAACACCAGGTAGAACGGGTTCTCGACGCCGTACTTCTCCCCGACGACCTTCTGGATCTCGCCGAGCAACTCCGGGCGGAGCTTCACTGCGCCGGGCTTGTACACGCCGTGCACGTTGCCGAAGGTCAGCGCCGTGAGATAGCGGCCCTTCTCGCCGAGGCCCAGCGCCTCGACCGTGGCGATGCCGTCCTCGGGGGTGGTGTACAGCTTGTCGTTGATCTCGGCAGCGTGGCCGTCCTCCTCGCCGCCGACGACGCCGATCTCGATCTCCAGCAGCGTGCGGGCCTTCTGGGAGAGCTCGAGCAGCTCCTGGGAGATCTGCAGGTTCTCGGTGATCGGCACGTTCGAGCCGTCATACATGTGCGACTGGAAGAAGGGCAGACGCCCGGCCTTGACCTCCTCGATTTCGATCTCGAGGAGCGGACGGACCCAGGTGGGCAGGTTCTGCTTGGTGCAGTGGTCCGTGTGCAGCGCGATGGTGACCGGGTAGTTCTTGGCGACCTCACGCGCGTAGGCCGCGATCGCCAGCGAACCGGCAACCCGGTCCTTGATGGTCGGACCGGAGGCGTACTCCGCGCCGCCGACGGAGACCTGGATGATGCCATCCGACTCGGCCTCCGCCAGACCCTGGAGGGCGGCGTTGAGTGTCTGGGACGACGTCACATTGAATGCGGGATACGCGAACTTGCCCTGCCTCGCGCGGTCGAGAAGTTCGAGGTAGACCTCGGGGGTTGCAATCGGCATTGTTTGCCTCCATGGTTGTGTCCGGAGAATCACCTCCCATCATTCCACTGGGACGACCGCGTGTGTACCTGTTCACGAACTGGGCTTGCCGGGGGCCGGCGGCGTCAAGACCCCTCTCAGGAGATTCACGAGTATCTAGACTGGCAACTCACCAGCGGATTCGACGACGAAGCCGCGCAGTCTGAGGAGAAGACGATGTCCGAGGCCATGCCCACACCCCCCGAATCCACGTGGGAAGAGAAGATCACACCCGGCCGGTTCACCGGCAAGGTCGCCATCGTCACCGGGGCTGGCTCCGGCATCGGCCTCGCGACGGCGCTGCGCATCGCCAAGGAGGGCGGGAGGGTCATCGCCGCCGACGTGAGCCAGCCCCGCCTGGACGCCCTCGTGGCGGAGAACCCGAACCTGGACATCACCGCCGTCCTCGGGGACATCTCGAAGCAGGAGGACGTCGACGCGATCGTGGCGGCCGCCGGCGAGCGGATCGACTGCCTCGTCAACAACGCGGGCATCATGGACAACTTCACCCCGATCCACGAGTGCAGCGACGCGGTCTGGGAGCGTGTCTTCCGCATCAACGTCACGGGCATGTTCATGCTCACCCGCGCGGTTGTCCCGTTCATGCTCAAGCAGGGTGCCGGCTCCATCGTCAACATCTCGTCCGAGGCCGGACTGCGCGCCTCGGCCGCCGGCGCGGCGTACACCGCGTCCAAGCACGCCGTCATCGGCCTCACCAAGAGCGGCGCGTTCATGTACAAGAACGCCGGCATCAGGGTGAACTCGGTGGCGCCGGGCGCGGTGAAGACGAACATCGAGGCACCGTTCGAGTCCGCGTTCAGCGGCCCGATCATCCAGAAGGCGATGGCGAACATCCCGACCTTCGCCGAGGCCTCGCACCTCGCCTCCGCCATCTGCTACCTGCTCAGCGATGACGCGGTGAACCTCACCGGCGTCATCCTGCCCTCCGACGGCGGCTGGTCCGTGGTCTGACCGGGAGGGATGACGCCGAGGGGGAGGTTTCACACCCACGGTGCGGCGCGCGCCACGCGGTCTCAGCGCGAAACCTCCCCCTCGCCGGGCGGCCCGGCATACTGCACCACCCAGGACCACATCGCGATCGCGGCCGCCGCGCCCACGTTCATCGAGCGGGTGGAGCCGTACTGGGTGATGTGGAGAACCCGCTCGCACCCCGCCACCATCTCCTCGGACAACCCCGCCGACTCCTGGCCGAACACCATCACGGTCTCGCGCGGGAGCGTCTCCCCCTCAAGGGGCTCCGATCCGGGAATGTTGTCGATCCCGATCACGATCATGCCGGCCTCCCCCGCCCACGCGAGGAAGTCGGCCACGGTGTCGTGGTGCCGGAGGTGCTGGTAACGGTCGGTGACCATCGCGCCGCGCCGGTTCCAGCGCCGTCGGCCCACGATGTGCACCTCCGCCACGGCGAACGCGTTGGCGGTGCGCACCACGGACCCGATGTTCGAGTCGTGCGTGAAGTTCTCGATCGCCACGTGCAGCGGGTGGCGGCGCCGGTCGATGTCCGCAACGATCGCGTCCATCCGCCAGTAGCGGTACCGGTCGACGACGTTCCGGGCGTCGCCGTGTTCGAGCAGTTCCGGGTCCCAGTGGTCACCATCCGGCCAGTCGTCGGACCCTCCCGGCCACGGCCCGACGCCCTGCCCGGGGGTGGGGGGCGGGCCGTCGTCGGAGGAAACGGCCACCTACGGCCGCGGAGCCCCGGAGCCGCCGCCCTGGCCGAAGTCCACGCGGGGGACGTCGCGCGACGTGCCCTCGGCCTCGAAGTAGGTGGCGCGGCGGAAGCCGGTCATGTTGCCCACGATCGAGGCGGGGAAGGTCTCGAGCTTCGTGTTGAACTGGCGCACGTTGGCGTTGTAGTAGCGCCGTCCTGCCGCGATCCGGTCCTCGGTGTTGGTCAGTTCGGCCTGCAGGGCCTGGAAGTTGGCGTTCGCCTTCAGGTCCGGGTAGGCCTCGGCGACGGCGAACAGCCGCCCGATCGCGGCGGTCAGCGCGTTCTCGTTGGCGGCCTGCTGTTCACGGGTGGGCGCTCCACCGGCGGCCGCCGCGCGCGCGAGCGTGACCTCCTCGAAGACACCACGCTCGTGGCTGGCGTAGCCCTTGACGGTCTCCACCAGGTTGGGGATGAGGTCGTAGCGGCGGTGGAGTTCGACGTCCACCTGGCGCCACGCCTCCTCCACCAGGTTCCGCAGCCGGACGAAGGCGTTGTACGTGGCGATGAACCAGAGCACCACTGCCACGAGCAGCACACCCACGATGACAAGCGTGATCATGATCGGGTCCATGTCGAATCCTCCCGGGAGTTCAATGGTGGCTTCATCCAACCACAGCGGCGCCGTCCGGCGACTGCCGGCCGGTGGAAGAACGTGTCGCTACAGCCCGAGGTCCGTGTGGCTGAGCGCGAACAGGTACGGCAGCCCCGCCGCCTGCACCTTCTCGCGGGCCCCGGTGTTGCGGTCGACGACGACGGCGCACGCCACCACCTCGGCCCCGGCCTCGCGGAGCGCGGCCACCGCCTCCAGCACCGAACCCCCGGTGGTGGAGGTGTCCTCGACGGCGACGACGCGCCTGCCCTCCACCGACGGCCCCTCGATCCGCCGCTGCATCCCGTGGGCCTTGGCCTCCTTGCGCACTACGAACGCGTCCACCTCGAGCCCTCGCGATGCCGCGGCGTGCATGATCGCCGTGGCCACCGGGTCCGCGCCGAGGGTCAGCCCGCCGACGGCGTCGATCTCGCCGGGGCCGAAGCCGTTCTCGTCCAGCAGGTCCAGCATGACGTGCCCGATCAGGGGTCCGGCCTCGTGGTGCAGGGTGGCGCGGCGCATGTCCACGTAGTAGTCGGACTCGAGGCCGGAGGCCAGGGTGACACGGCCGCGGACGACGGCAAGCTCGCTGACCAGTTCGGCCAGGCGGGTGCGGTGGGTGTCGTTGCTCATCGGTGCCTTTCGGGTGCTCATGCTCCGCGGGTGCTCACATGATCGCGCGGGCGGACAGTGACGGGCCGGTCGCGGCGCGGACTGCCCACCGTGGGGCGGTCCGCAGCAGGCCGGTGGCCGCCTTGTACAGCAGGGACGGGGTGCACAGGACCTTCCCACGGCGCACCGCCTCGAGCGAGGATCCCACCACGTCCTCGGCGGTCAGCCACCCGAAGTCGGGCCACGTGCTCGAGTCGAGGCCGGAGGCCTCGTGGAAGTTGGTGCGGACCAGCCCGGGCATGACGACGGTGACGGTGACCGGCGTCGTCCGCAGTTCGGAGGCGAGTGCTTCGGTGAAGGTGCGCACCCAGGTCTTGTGGGCCGCGTAGGTGCCCATGACGGTGTGGGAGGCGACGGACGAGACGTTCAGGATGGCGCCGTGGCCACGCGCGACCATCGCGGGCGCCGCGGCATGGGACAGGACCAGCACCGCGCGCACCAGGACGTCGAGGGCCTCCTCCTCGCGGGCGAGGTCGCCGCCGACGAAGCTCTGGCCGAGGCCGAAACCGGCGTTGTTGACGAGGAGGCCGATCGGGTCGACGTCGGTGCGCAGGCGGGCGGCGACGTCGTCGAGTTCCGCGCGGTTGGCAAGGTCACGGGCGAGCACCTCGACGCGGACGCCCGCCACCTGGCGGATGTCCTCGGCGACCTCCTCGAGCCGGTCCTCCCGCCGGGCGACCAGGACGACATTGTGACGCACGGCGGCCAGCTGCCAGGCGTACTCGAGCCCGAGGCCGGAGGAGGCCCCCGTGATCAGTGCGGTTCCCACGTCCACAGCCTACGGCGTCGCTCCCGCCGGGAAATGCGTCCGGCCTCCTGCCGGAGGGTCCCGGCACCTCTCGCGGTAGCGTGGAGGCCATGAAGCTCGCCACCTGGAACGTCAACTCGATCCGCACCCGCGTCGACCGCGTGACCGCCTTCCTCGAGCGCTCCGGCGTCGACGTGCTGGCCATGCAGGAGACCAAGTGCAAGGACGAGCAGTTCCCCGTGATGCCGTTCGAGGCGCTCGGCTACGAGGTGGTCACGCACGGCCACTCGCAGTGGAACGGCGTCGCGATCGCCTCGCGCGTGGGGCTCGACGACGTCGCGCTCGGTTTCGAGGGCATGCCCACCTGGGGTGACACGCCGGAGTCCGAGGCGCGGGCGATCGGGGCGACGGCCGGGGGCGTGCGCGTGTGGAGCCTCTACATCCCGAACGGCCGGGCGCTGGGCGACCCGCACTACGAGTACAAGCTGCAGTGGCTCGCCGCCCTCAAGGAGGCTGCCGGCACGTGGGTGGGCGCGGACCCCGAGTCCAAGGTGGCGCTTGTCGGGGACTGGAACATCGCCCCGCTGGACCAGGACGTGTGGTCCATGGACTTCTTCGCGGGCGCCACGCACGTCTCCCCGCCGGAACGGGCCGCGTTCGCCGCGTTCGAGGAGGCGGGCTTCACCGAGGTCACGCGCGCGTTCGTGCCCCAGCAGTTCACCTACTGGGACTACCAGCAGTTGCGCTTCCCCCGGAACGAGGGCATGCGCATCGACTTCATCCAGGCCTCCCCCGCCCTCGCCCGCGCGGTCACGGGCGCCACGATCGAGCGGAACGAGCGGAAGGGCAAGGCGCCGTCGGACCACGTGCCGGTGATCATCGAGATCGCGGACTGAGGCGCCCGACTCCGGTCAGTCCAGGACGGCGTGGTCCGCGAGGACCGCGTCGGAGAGGACCGGCCACGCCTCCTGGTGCTCCTCACTGAACGGCTTCGCGCCCACGAAGCACGTCGCCAGGTTCACCTTCGGGTCCACCCACAGGAACGACCCTGCCCACCCGAAGTGCCCGATCGTCAGTGGTGAGTTGTTGTTGCCGGTCCAGTGCGGGTCCTTGCGATCCTTGATCTCGAACCCGAGGCCCCAGTCGTTGGGCTCCTGCCGGCCGTAGCCCGGGAGCACCCCGCGCAGGCCGGGGAACTGCACGGTGGTGGCGGCCGCGAACAGCCCGCGCGAGAGCAGCGCCCCGTTCAGCACCGCCCGCGCGAACTCGGCGAGGTCCACGGCCGAGCCGCGCATCCCGTGCGCCGGCGAGCCGTAGAGCTCGGCGCTGTCCATGCCCAGCGGCTCGATCACGGTGGTCCGCACCCAGACCGGGAACTCCTCCCCCACGCGCCCCGCGACGTGCTCCGCCGCCAGCTCGATCCCCCGGTTGGAATAGATGCGCTTCGCGCCGGGAGCGGCAAGCGGTGCCCCCTTCTCGAACGGGAGCCCGGAGGCGTGCGAGAGGAGGTGGCGGAGGGTCGACCCCCGCGGCCCGGCGGCGTCGTCGAGCGACACGAGGCCGAGGTCCACGGCCACGAGGCACGCGTACGTGCTGACCAGCTTCGTCACCGACGCCCACTCCTGCACCTCCACGGGGTTGCCGTAGGTGGCGACGTCGGCGGCGTGGTCCACCACCACGACGGCGACGTCGAAGTCAAGGTCCCGGAGTGCGCGGAAGGTGTCCATGGGGTCCAGCGTGCCACGCTTTCGGCGCCACCCACGGCCCGCGCGATACGGTCCCGCGGGTCTGTATCGCTCATCGGGGCCATTCCGCGGCGGGCGGCACTGTATGGCACCAACAAGCGATACACCCGCGCTGGCAACTGGCCGAGCGTATCGGTTGCCATGAGGAGTGAGATCGAGAGTAGGTGTGCCGTCAGTCGAGGAACCAGCGTGCCGCGATGAGCTCGAGCAGCTCGCGAGTCTCCGCGACCATGCCCACTCC
>Ga0209747_1000351_pt1 | contig 25319 bp, 21 predicted proteins | sample BarGraNGADG00311_FD_184498 | JGI IMG/M metagenome (GOLD analysis project Ga0209747, IMG submission 184498) | Arctic peat soil microbial communities from Barrow, Alaska - Barrow Graham LP Ref core NGADG0011-311 (SPAdes) (version 2) | ecosystem: Environmental > Terrestrial > Soil > Wetlands > Peat...
ACGCCCGACAGGGCTATGAGCCAGAGCAGGATGAACAGCATGAAGAGGTCCCACCACGCGCCGTTGGTAATCTGCCAGCTCTTCTTCAGCGCGTCGAGCACTCCCATGTCCTGCTCAACGATGATGTACCCGAAGAAGTGGTACTTGATACCGAAGTAGAGGCCGGGGATTACGCAGAGTGCCAGGCCGATGGTCACCATCAGGCCGTAGAGTATGTCCGCCAGCAGGAACCTCCAGAAAAAGCGGCTCCCGGTGAAAATGTCACGGAACTCCGGCGTCTCGCCGTTGTAAACCTTGAGCGAGATGTTCACCATCGCGAGGTGTATATACACCGAGAGCAGGAAGCCGATGACATACATGATCGTCGTAAGGACCGGGTACCTGATAAATGCTCCGCCGATGCCGTAGAAGATACCCGTTGCAACTAGAAAGATGAGGGCAAGGATCACAAAGAAGAGGATGTTGTCCACCATCATCCGCCAGCCGTAACTTACCGCGCCACCTACATCCAACCGCTCCTCGTCCATGGGCACCTCCAGGTGATTTGATTTCAAACAGTATACTTGCTCAGGTCAAAGCGGGGTAGTCGGGCGGCTGATGCCATGGTGTCCGGGGTGGGCATGGCGTGAGGAATATTTAGGGTTTGACCCCAATTATTCCTCGGGTATCTTGCATGCGGAGCCGAGCGGCTTGCGGGTGATCTTCCAGCTCATCCAGCGCCAGTCGTTGACCAGGAGGTTCGTGCAGAACATGCCCTTCATCGCGGCCATCACGTGCACGCGCTCGTCCGGCTCGAACTCCGAGACAAAGCGCTCCTCGATCTCGACCGGGACGCCGTCCTCGGTTGTGAGGAAGGCGCGGACGTAAGTGAGCGCGGCGTGGGTGCGGGGTTCGTACTTGTTCGGGTCGAGGACCATCAGGTCGCCGATCTCCTCTTCGCTGAGACCGGCAGCCCGACCGAACTGCTTATGCGCGAAGAGTCACGTACAGCAATCGTTCGACTGCGCCGTCACGATCATGATCTGCTCGCGGAAGACGGGCGTGATCGCGCGGAGTACGTAGATCTGAGCAAGAGGCGGTGTGAGTCCGATGAGCTCTCGAAGGTGGTGCGCGAGCTGACCCGCGCTGCGGTATCTTCGCCCGTGTGGGGGGACTTTCCCGCCGTCCCAGTCGTGCTCGTGCATGCTTGCCGCCGGCTCGGCTTCCTGCTTCATTATCCGGGCTGCGATGGCCATGCCGACGGCGCCGGCCCCAATGACTTTCCAAGCCTTCATCGTCTTCTCCTTGACGGTGCGCTCATCCAAGTCTGAATTAACCACATATGCCGCGGAGGCACAAGCGGCGGCGCTTGCGTCCCGCTCCGGGACTTGTCACACTCCTTCTGCATAATATCTTCATGGAGATGTGACCGCTGAACCCGACCGATGAGAAACCGGTGAGAGTCATGACGGCTGAACGTGTCGGAGAGTCCCGGCCCGAGATCGATCGCCTCCTCCACGAGACGTTCGGGCACGTGAGCCTGCGCCCCGGGCAGGGAGAGGCGCTCGACTCCATCCTATCGGGCAGCAATGCGCTGGTGGTGATGCCGACCGGCAGCGGCAAGTCCCTCCTCTACCAGTTGCCCGCGATGACGGGCACCGGGCTGACGCTGGTCGTCTCCCCGCTCATAGCACTCATGAAAGACCAGGTGGACGAGCTGCAGCGAAAGGGCATCCCCGCCGCGTCGCTGAACTCGAGCCTCAGCCGCGACGAACAGATGGACCTGATCTCTCGCTGCGAGGCGGGCGATTTCAGGCTCCTGTACGTGGCGCCCGAGCGGTTCCGAGACGGCGCGTTCGTCCAGATGGTCCGCCGCGTCCACGCGACACGCATGGTCGTCGACGAGGCTCACTGCATCTCGCAGTGGGGGCACGATTTCAGGCCGGACTACCTGCGGCTGAAACAGGCGCGCGAAGCTCTCGGCAGCCCGCAGCTCGTAGCTCTCACGGCGACGGCGACCCTCGCGGTCCAGGAGGACATCATAGCTTCGCTGGGCCTCGAGGAGGGCGAGGTCGATCGCCACGTGCACGGTTTCAGCCGCCCCAACCTGCGGCTCTCCGTAAGGACCGCGTCGCGGCGCGAGGACAAGGACGGCGTTGTCCGCGAGCTCGTGAGGAGCACGAGTGGCCCGGGCATCATCTATACAGGGACGCGGAAGGACGCCGAGGACGTTGCGTCGCTGCTTCGCGCCATCGAGCCAACCACCGTCGCATACCACGCGGGGATGGACCCGGAGAGCCGGAGCGCGGCGCAGGAGGCGTTCCTCTCGGGCAGGGCGCGCGTCGTCGTGGCGACGAACGCATTCGGCATGGGCATCGACAAGCACGACGTGCGGTTCGTGATCCACTACAACTACCCGGGGTCGGTCGAAGCCTACTACCAGGAGGTCGGGCGCGCGGGCCGCGACGGCGAGGACGCCTGGTGCACTCTGCTGTACGCGCCGGCTGACCGCTCGCTGCGCGAGTTCTTCATCGACATCGGCAACCCCGGGCGGGACCAGGTCGAAAGCGTTTACGACGCGCTCTGGGCAATCCCCGATAACCCCGTGCTGCTTACATATGCCGAGATTGCCGCGCGGTGCGGCGGCGGCGTGAAAGACGGCCACGTCGCCAAGGCCGTCAGCCTGCTCGCGAGGGCCGACTTCATCGCCGCTTACTCGGCCGAGCCGCGGGTCGCAATCACGCTGCGGGAGCCAGGCGCCATAGTTTTGTCCCGGCTTAGAGGGAGTGTTCAGCGCCGCGTGCTCGAGGGGCTGGCGTCGTTTGTGGACGTGGAGGTTCCGGGGCGCTACGAGGCGGGGCTCGCCCGGCTGTGCGCCGCGGCGGGGCTCGATGACGACCAGGTGCGGCGCGCGCTGGCTGCCATGCACGCCGAGGGAGTCATCGAATACGAGCCGCCGTTCCGCGGGCGCGGGATCATGAAGACGGTGACCGAGCGCGTCCCGTTCCACGATGTCCCGATCGACTGGCGGCGGATAGCGCTGCTGCGAAGGAGCGAGGAGCAGAAGCTCGAGCAGATGGAGAGCTTCATCCACACGCGCGGATGCCGGTTCGAGTTCATCCTCAGGTACTTCGGAGAGACTGCCGAGCACGTCTGCGGGAAGTGCGACCGGTGCGCCGAGAGGGAGACCGGGGCGGGCGAGAGCGTCATCGAGAGCCGGCCCGACATCGCGATGCCCGTGCTCGTCTGCATGCAGAGCACGCGGATGACGCTGGGCAAGAACAAGATCGTCGAGGTCGTCACGGGGTCGCGCAACGCTCGGCTGCTCGAGCTGAGGCTCGACAAGAACCCCGCCTACGGCCTGGTGGGCGCCGGCAAAGAACAGGTCGGGAGGGTCATAGATTCGCTCGTGGGCGAGGGGTACCTGTCCGTCATACACAAGGACCGTATGCCCATGCTGGCGCTGACGGCTCGTGGCCGGGCGGCCGCCGCATCCATCGAGATCGAGGATTTCGAGAGGCGGGAACGGCACACCGCGGCGCGCGGAAGGCGGGCGGGCAGCGGTGCGCAAGCGGAAACTGGAATCTCCACCGGCGCGAGGTCGGGCGGGCGCGGGAGGCCTCCGAAAGAGTCTATGGACGAGAGCGAGATCAGATTGCAGGCCTTGCGGTGCGTGGAAGAGCTCCCGTACCAGCTCGGCGTCACCAAGATCGCGGCGGTCCTGGCGGGCACGCGCTCGAGCTGGACTGCTGGCGAGATCCAGGAGCTTTCGACTTTCGCGTCGGTCCAGGCGACCCAGGCACGCGTCCGCGAGGTGCTGGGCACGATGGTTGCCGAAGGGCTGCTCGTCCGCGACGAATCGTCACTGCGCCCCGTGATTTCTTTGAGCAAGCAGGGTAAGCTGATACTCGACCAGAAGTCTACGGAATAGAGTCGGCGGTACCGAGGCGGGGCGAGCGATGAACTTTCACGACATCATGGACACGGTCAGCAAGATCGTTGACAGCTTCGGCGTAGGCATCATCATGGTCGGGCTGGTGGCCTCGTCGTTCCTGTACCTCTGGGACGAGTTGAAGAAGTGGCGCGCGGCGCCGGAGCAGCGCCAGGGCGACAAGCCATTCCAGGCCTACAGGCAGAGCCTCGGGCGCAGCATCCTCATCGGCCTCGAGTTCCTGATCGCGGGCGACATCATCCGCACCGTCGCGGTCGCACCTACCTTCTACAATCTCGGCACTCTCGCGATCCTGGTGGTCATCCGCTCATTCCTGAGCTGGGGCCTTTCGATGGAGATCGAAGGACGCTGGCCCTGGCAGGCACCGAGACCTCGGTCAAAGCAAGTGGGGTTCAGAAAAGACGGCACGAGCGACTGACCGTTTCCGTCGGCCGTGTCGGAAGGTAGCACCCGCACAGCTTCTCTCTCGTTATAACAACCGATCGCAGATACGCTGCATGGGTCGATCGACTTGGGGAGTTTATCATGGGGAAGGTCGCTGGTCTCACAGCCATGCTCCTGATCTCACTTCTCGTCCTTGCCGGTTGCGGCTCCACGGCGACTTCAAACTGGACAAACACCGGTGGGGGATTGAGCAAGTATTCTGTCATGTCCTTCGCGTATGACTCCGCACATGACGTCCTTTATGCGGGAACGGCTTCCCACGGAGTCTGGCGCTGTGACAGCCCCCGCACTTCTCCCAGGTGGACGGACATGGGAGGGGGCGTGGCTTCATACGGGATCTATGCTCTCGCTTACGACCCGGCGCGTGACCTCGTCTATGCGGGCGGTTACAAGACGGATGTTGGGGCGAACAGCGTCATGGGCGGAGTCTGGCGCTGTACCAGTCCTCGCGCTTCGCCCCGCTGGATTGATACTGGCGGGTCCCTCGGCTCTTTCCTGGTATATGCGCTGGCGTACGACGCGGCGCGTGACATCCTCTATGCCGGGACCGATCGTGGGATCTGGCGTTCCCTGAAACCTGATGGCCAGCCTTCATGGTCGGGCATGGGCGGCGGCCTGAAGGCATTCCCTGTCAAGTCTCTGGCGCACGATCCGACACGCAACGTTCTCTACGCAGGGGGAGACAACATGGTCGGTGGATCGGGAGGGGTGTGGTACTGCAACACCCCCGACGGGGCGCCTGCCTGGTTAAGTACAACTGGTGATTTCAACGGCACCGGTGTCGACGCGCTGGCATATGACTCGAAGCGCGACGTCCTGTATGCAGGCACGAGCGGCACCGGGGTCAGGCGCTGCACGAGCCCTCGCGCGGCGCCGTCGTGGACGAGCATGTCCGAGCAACTGATAAAGTCTGGCGGGCCTAACGCGGCCGTCGCACTGGCGTACGACTCGGCGGGCGATGCCCTGTTCATGGGCGGATACGAGGCAGGCGGCCTCGTCATCAGACATGACAGCGGCGTGTGGCGGTGCGCTAATCCGGAACAGTCCGACACCTGGAAACCCTCGGGAACGGGAATACGGCGTTTTGACATTTCCTCCATGGCTTTCGTACCGGCCAATGGCTTGATGTTCGCAGGAGTTGGGCCATCGCAAACGCTTCCAATAGAAGGCCAGGGCGTCTGGCGCTATGAATTGCCGCCTCTGAAAAAGTGAGTGCGTCGTTCTCTCGACGGTCTTCCAGACAAGACTAAGGCCAGCTAAGTGGCAGGGGTTCGCGCTATAAGACGAGGAGAGTGCGCGCTTCGGCAGGCGTCGCCGGCTCGCGTCCGGCGGCCTTCGCCATCGCGGCGGCGCGTGCGACCAGTTGCGTGTTGCTTGCGGCCAGCACGCCTCGCTCGAGGTACACGTTGTCCTCAAATCCGGTGCGGATGAAGCCGCCCAGCGCCAGCGCCTGGGCGATGACCGCGTCCGACGACTTCCCGACGCCGATGGCCGTCCAGAGCGAGCCGGGGGGCAGGCGGCGCACGAAGAACTCGAGGGTCTCCGCGTTGTACCTGACCGCGCCGGGGACGTCGAGCACGAGACCGAAGTGGAGGGGCGGGGTGACGAGCCCTTCATCGACGAGGACCTTCGCCGCGTCGATGTGTGAGAGGTCGAAGCACTCGAGTGTCGGCCTGACGCCGGCCTCGCGCATCGCACGCGCGGCCTGACGCATCATCGGCAGGGAGTTGAGGATGTAGTCGTCACCGAAGTTTACCGACCCGCAGTCCAGCGAAGCCATGTCCGGCCGTGAGTCGCCGCTCAGACTGAGGGGCGCCAGGCGCTCCTCGAGGGTCATGCCCACCGCGCCGCCAGTCGTGACCTCGATGATAATGTCGCAGTCCGCCCGGATGAGCTCGATCGCGTGACGGAAGACATCTGGGTCCTGGGTAGGCTGCCCCCGGTCATCGCGCACGTGCAGGTGCAGTATGGCGGCGCCGGCATCCCTGGCATCTCGCGCCGCGGCGGCGATCTCTTCGGGCGTGATGGGGAGGTTGGGGTTCTGGTCGCGGGTGGTCTCCGCACCCGAGACCGCGCAGGTGATCACGACAGTGGAGGGGTCGCCCACTCCGGTCTCGCCCGAGCGCCTTCTTGCCATCTCATGTCTCCGTGTGCTATTAGTAACCTCTCTGGTAGTCACTATAGTATCCCGGTCGAGGACGTGTCAACGTAGTAGCATCGCAGGACCGAGGAAGGAGGATGGCGTGGTATTCGAGCTCCCCATCTACAGAGAGCCTGACTTCAGCGGCGAGCCGTTCCAGTCATTCCCCGACGCGGTTCTCGTGCCCGTGGCGAAGCCGGGCGTAGCCCCTGAGAACTACCACGCGACGACCATCTATCCCGAGTACATCAAGGTCGGCGGCCGCTGGCTTCTCGCATGCGAGAGCCGGATGGACTGCGTTATCGTCGTGCACGACGGCGAGGGGCTCGAGGTCAAGGAGTTCCGCAGGCTCGAGCCGGGCGAGCGTGTCGTCGTCGGCCGCAGCGAGGACGGGCGCCAGGGCATCTACGTTTACGCGAGCGGGTTCGGCTACGGCGAAGGCGCGAAGTCCGATGAGCCGTTCGTGTTCCGCACCGGGCGGACACGCGAGACCGCTTACTCGAAAGACTACGACAGGCTCTACGAGCTGCTGGAGTACGAGAGGAACAACGGGTACGTCGTGTGGGTGCTCGGGCCGGCGGTGGCGTTCGACAGCGACTCGCGCAAGGCGATGTCCGGGCTCATCATGAACGGCTACGTGAACGCGGTCCTCGCGGGCAACGCGCTCGCGACGCACGACCTCGAGGCTTCCATCTACAAGACCGGGCTCGGGCAGAACATCTACACGCAGGAGTCCGAGGCGGGCGGGCACTACAACCACCTGGACACGCTGAACAAGGCGCGGGCGGCGGATGGCATCGACGGGTTGATCCGGGAGGAACACATCGAGGACGGGATCGTGGCCGCCTGTGTGAAGGCGGGGGTGCCGCTTGTCTCGGCGGGTTCGATCCGCGACGACGGGCCGCTGCCGGAGACGATCGCTGATGTCTACAAGTCGCAGGACGCCATGCGCGCGCACTGCAGGAAAGCCACAACCCTTATCGCGCTCGCGACCCAGCTCCACGCGATCGCTTCGGGAAACATGACGCCGTCCTACCAGGTCGTGGACGGCACCGTGCGGCCGGCATTCATCTACATAGTCGATGTCTCGGAGTTCGCGGTGAACAAGCTGCGCGACCGCGGCAGCCTCGAAGTGACCTCGATCGTGACGAACGTGCAGGACTTCCTGGTCCTCCTCGGCCGCCACCTGCTGTAAGGAATAACTGGAACGCAAGAAAAGGGTCTGACCCTTATTTTGCGTGTGCCAGCCACCTCGTCACGCCGGTCGGGCCCATGTACAGGAAACAGTCCGGGAGCTCCCTGCGCTCGAGGCTCTCTTTGAGCAACGCCTCGACCGCGTCATTGGTAAGCATTTCGAGTGGGTAATTATTCGAGGAGATCTCCCCTTGTCCTGCACTTCCGAAAATTCAGTCGAGGGGACGGATGATGGCGCGGGCGGGAGCGCCTTCGGCTCCCTCCACCCGGAGGGGAAGGCAGACCAGCTCGTAGCGCCCCGGCTCGACAGCGCCGAGATACAGGCACTCGATGATCCAGACCCCTGCGGCCAGAAGCGCCTTGTGGGTTGGTACGGAGGTTGTCATGTCGAGGGCGCCCACCGACAGGTAATCGATGCCGACGCAACGGACCTTTCGAGCGGCGAGGTACTCGGCGGCGTCCGGCGCGATCGCGACATAGCCTTCCTGGAACGGAAGGTCGGGCCATGGCTTGTTCGAGTTCACGGTCTTGATCAGGATGCGCTCGCCCGGTTGGATGTCGTGCTGCTCGAGCTCGTCCGGCTTGACCGACTCGGTATCTTTGATCTCGATCACCCTGGCCGGGCCGACCGTAGCGTCCAAGGGCAGCATGTCGATGCTCTTGCCGCCGCGGATGAAGTGGAGCGGGGCGTCCATGTGCGTGCCGGAGTGGGTGCTCAACACGAGCATGGAGATATTGTAGTCAGACCCTTCCTCGAGGCTCGCGCGGCGGGCGACCTCGACCGGGATGTCACCAGGCCACCCGACGACCCCTGTCCGCAAAGGCATGCTGATGTCGATCCAGTCCACGGCTCCTCCCGGCTGTCGCGTCCGACTTAAAGAAAAAGACCTGACCCCAGAAATTTAAGGGAGCAACTCGACGAGGTTGTTGCCCCGAACGAAGTATAGTGCAGTCTGTTTGACCGTCTGGCCGGTACACTGTTCGAAGGCACGCGCGTAGAGCCTGACCTGGGGCGCGTAAGTCTGTGCGATCGAGGTCCAGTCGCCGTCCCCGGGGACGCTGTCAGTCTTGTAGTCCACGATCACCCAGCCGCCGTCCTCGAGGAAGGCCAGGTCGATCGAGCCGCGCACCAGGACCGGGATAGCAGCCTCTTCCCCACCGGCGGGACCTGGAAGGACGATCTCAAACGGGACCTCACTCATGACCTGTTCCGCCTTTCCGGCACGCAGCCAGACCTCGGAGGACATTACAGCGTGGACGGTGTCCACCAGGTCAGTGAGGAGCGACGGGTCCAGGTCCTCTTCGGCGAGCGCGTCATGGCCCGCTGCTTCGAAGTCTCCAGCGGGAGACTTGATGGCAAACTCGAGCATCTGGTGAACGACGCCGCCCCATTCGACGCCGTGCTCACCCTCGGGCACCCGCGCGGTCGTTCCAGGGCCTGGTTCGCTGAATGACATCAGGGTCCGGGGAGCGACCTCTGATTCCCCGGAAAGGGCAAATTCTTTCGCGGCCCTGACAGAGAACGTCGGAGCCTCCATCGCCTGCAGCTTGCTCTCGAGACTCATGCCGGCATCATGCACGGCTTCGGACGAAATGGTCAGCGCCTCTTCGCTCGTTGGTTCAGGCTGGCCCGGCTCCGCAAGAGCTCCGGCGTCCGCCAGTTGCGGACGAAGCGCAGACCAGATGCAGACGGACTTGCCGCTCTCGTCCTGCGTGACAACGAGCATCGCCTCGGCCCTGGTTGCCCCGACATATACCAGCCTCGTCCTTTCGGCCTCCTGGAACGTGTTCTCTATGTCCTTCAGGTCCGCCCAGTTCTGGGGCGTGGCATGGGTCGTGACCCCGAAACCCGCCCTGGTCTTTGTCGTGACCGGCATGTACCCGCGGACGCATTCGGCGGAGCGGTCGATGTAGCAGCTCACAGTACCCGAGGCCGACGTCTTCGGGCCCGCAAGGAACACGACCGGCGCCTGCAACCCCTTTGCCTTGTGGAGGTTCATGACCCTGACCACGTCCTCGTGCGAGGTTACGGCGGAGATGCCATCGAAGGTCTCCGACTGTGCCTCGGCCGTGACGATGTCACCGAGGTGATCGACCAGTTGCGCGGTCGTCGGCATCTCGTCCTGCACGCCACGCAGCAGCTCTATGGCCTTGGCCACGCTGCCGGCCTGGATATCGCCACCCTCTTTCGAGGCGGCGAGGACCATGAGACCTACATCAGCCACGATTCTCTCGATGGCCGCGACCGCGGGCATTTTCTGCAGCCATCGCGAGTAATTTGTAAGACGTTCAAACGCCAGGCTGACCGGCCGCGCGACTTGCGATTCGAGTGCGTCGGGAACCTTGGTCCGGTAGTTGAAGCGGCCGCCCGCCTTCTTGAAATCGTACAGCGCGGCGTCGCTCACGCCGAACAGCTCGCTTCGCAGAACAGCCACCAGCGCGACCGGGTTGTCCGACTGGACCACCGCGTTGAGGAGGGTATGGAGCAGGGACAGCTCCCATACCTCGTTGAGCGCGCTGCCGCCCGAGACCCTGTGCGGCACACCATACTGCTGAAGCTTGCGCGCGTACTCGGAAAGCTGTCGCTTGTTGTAGCAGATGATCATGAAATCGCCCGGTGTGGCCGCCGAAGCGGTTGCTTCTCCGGCGCGCAATATCTCGCTGCCGCTATCGATCGCGCACCGGATCGAACGGGCGATGAGGTCGGCCTCGTACTCGAGCCCGCGCGCGCCTCCTTCACCCTTGCATAGCGCGCCGGGAACCCCCAGCATGCTGACGCCGCACAGACCACCATCCGCGACGGGTTCCCTGCCGGGATGCAGCTCGACGTAGGCCGGAGACTGGTCGGTCGCCACAGAGGGAAAAGCCCCGCGGAACGCGTCATTGGTCCATCCGATGAGGTCCGGCGCGGCGCGGAAGTTTGCAGACAGCTCCAGCACATCGCCGCCGCTGTCCACGATGATCCGCTTGACCTCGTTATAGGTGACTATGTCCGCCCGCCGGAACCTGTAGATCGACTGCTTGGGGTCGCCCACGACGAAAAGAGCCCCCGGCCTCGGCCGGCACTTCTTCCAATCGGTCTCGTCCCTGTCGGTCGCGGTCAGGAATAGCATCACTTCTGCCTGAATGGGATCGGTGTCCTGGAACTCGTCGACCAGCAGGTGCGTGAATCTGCCGGCGAAGTAATCGCGGACGTGCGGCTTGTCGCGGAGCAGGTCTCTCGACTTCATGAGCAGGTCCTGGAAATTGAGGCAGCCCTGCCGCCAGCGGAGGTCGTCATAGATCTCGCGCGCGGCGGCCATCGCGGTGATCGATACCCTGTAGCGAAGCAGCCCGATGGCCTCGAGGAACGGGTGGGCGGTCTCTGCCCGGAACTCCTTCCAGGCACCCTGCTCTTCCTTGGCCCACACCGCGTAGCCCCGCTTCTTGACCTCGCTGCTCATGCTCGGCGGGTCGCTGTCAAAAATCTTGAGGACCGCAGCCAGAACGGCCGTGTCGTCGAGGTCGCTGCGCTCGATGATCAGGGGCAGGCGCCTGTACTCGTCCACCAGGCGCCGCCCACCCGACGGCGGGAGCGGGTCTTCGGGAAGGGGTCCGCTGTCGCGCATCCTCCTCGCGTATTCACGCAGCGCCTTGATGTACTTTGCTGTTGCGGGCATCCGGACTTCGGGACCGGGCACGGGCCATTCCTCGACGTCGGGGAAGTCCGCGAACCTGATGAACGTCTGCTCGAGGTCCGCAACCGTCATGCCCAGCGCGGTCAGCTCTTCGAGCACCTCCGGCGATTCTCCCGCGATGAGCCGCGCCGCGTATTCACCCCAGGCCTCTTTACGCAGACGCTCGTCCTCCTCGGGCTCGATCTCCCTGAAGGCGAGGTCCACTTTTGCCTCGACCGGTCGCTCCCGCAGCAGCCTGGCACAAAATGAATGTATCGTGCCGATGAAGCACTGGTCGATGTTCCCGAGGGCCTTCTGAAGCCTCTCGCGGTCGGCTCCATCGGAGTGGGTCGCTTCGTATTCGAGCCTCGCCTGGAATCGGGTCCGCAGCTCTGAAGCTGCCTTGCGGGTGAAGGTCACGGCGGCAAGCGTCGCGATGTCGTGGCATCTGCCCGTGCGAAGGAGCGCCACCATCCTGTCGATCATGCTGGCGGTCTTGCCGGTGCCTGCGGCAGCTTCCACCAGGAAATTCGAATCGAGGTCGTCTTTGATCCTGTCGCGCTGTTCCTGATCGGGTGGAACGCGCGTGCCGGCGGGCGGGCGGGCGCTCATTGTTCTACCTCTGTAGCGGGAGGCGGCGCGGCCCGCAGGGCCCGGTACGCGTCGAGCGCCGTGTTCGCCGGATTGTCGAGCTTAGCGTCGATGTCTTTGACGGCCGCGGGGATATCGCCGAACGCTGCGACGTAATCGCTGTACTTGATGTCATCGACGTTGTTCGTAAAAGCGAAGCAGCCGGCGGCGATCATCTCACAGAGCAGTGTGAGGATCTGCATGCCTCCTCCGAGCTCGCTCGCGTACCACCTCAGGCGTTTCGCCTCGGAGGGCTTTGGAAACACGTACTCGAACCTGACGACACGCGCGTCGGAATGTTGCCTGCGCAGGGCCGCCTCGCCGGCCACGGGGTAGAGGGCCGCCTGCATGAACCGCCCTTCATAGAAAGGACCGTTCTTCCGGTACCGCTCGCTCTTTCCGGTCTTGTAATCGCACACGACATATTCATCGCCGGAGCCACCCGTCGCCCGGTCGACCCTGTCCAGCTTGCACCGGATACGGACGCTTTTTCCACCCGGGAGTTGAACATCGACGGAGTCCTCGATGTCATAGGTCGTGCCGCCTCCCTCGGATTGCACGCCGACGGCCATCTCGCAGGCGACCGGCTCGTTGAGGAGGCAGAACTCTGCCTCCATCTGGAGGAAGCTCTCCGCCGTGTCTCGGAGCGACTGGTATTCAATTGCGAACACCGTGGGGTCAGCAGGAGGCGGTTTTTCTGCTTTCTTCTGCTCGACGTACATGTCCAGCGTTGCCAGAAGAGCCTCGCGGTCGCGGTCGAAGACCGGCGGCAACATCTTTTCGCCCTGAAGCTCACGGATAAAGTCACAGAAGACGTCGTGAAGCAGCGTGCCGGTCTCGAGAGGATCGAGCCACCGGGTGGGGTCGACCTCGAACTCCTCAGGGGGCTCGATCTTGAGGATGTGTCTGAAGAAGTATTCCATCGGGTTGGCGGCAAGAGTGCCCAGGCGGCTCGGTGAGATCACCGGACCTCCGGGGACGGTGCAGTCGCTGTCGGCGCCCGCTTCCGGGACATATCCGTCGTACTCGGTGAACCGGTTACTCGCCCTGGCTTCCAGGGCTTTGAAACCCTCGGCGAGATTGGCGAAGTTCTCGCTCATGACCCGGCCGGGCTCGTTGACGGGCCCGCCTGCGCACATGCGCCAGAGCCACCACTCGGTCATGTCGATGCACTGCTCCTCGCGAGCCGGTGCAAATGAAGTCGGTATGCCGCCCAGGTCGAAAGCGCCGGCGTTTTCGCCCATCATCGCTCCGTAGGCCGACACGAGTACCCGGCTGGGGAACATCTCCCTTTCATCGGCGAGGCTTCGGCAGCAGTAGGTCAACGTCGTGTCGCCCCTGAGCCTTGCCATGAGCCTGGCAAAACCCTGCACCTTCATGTCGATCCGACCGGCGGCGGTCGAGAGGTCCGGCGAAAGAGCGGCTCGCTCGCTGTCCAGAAGGAGGGCGTCCTGCAGGCCGGCGCCCGGGAAGCGCGTGTCGTCCATCCCGATCGCGAACGTGTTCGGCCTGCCGGAGTGCCCGCCCTGCTGGATATTTGAGACGTGGAGGCAGCCCGGCCTCGGCCCCTGGCCGCCGACCCTCACCGAGACAGGCAGGTCGGCCAGCCAACTGAAGATATCGAAAGTTGCAGAGCCGCTCTCATCGAGGCACTCGGCGAGCTCGCCGATTCGTTCGAGGAGCGCTTCGGCGGCATATGCGTCCATCTTGCTGACGCTGCGCGAACACCTCACGAGGAAATACCGTGCCTGCTCGAGCAGAGCGCGCTGGTCGCCGCGCGACGCGGGAGCGTTTTGCGCCAGGTCCCTCACGAGGTCGCCCAGCAGCCCGTAACCCTCGAGCCGCTGCTTCATCCTGTTGACCTCGGACGGGGTCAGAGTGTGCTGGTCGTCACCGTTGACGTCAGCCGCTGCTTCGTGGGCTTCCGTTCCCGGCGAAACTTCATCCATGTTCCCGAGCCTGCGCCTCAGGGTCGCCGCCGCCCGGTCCAGTTCGTCCGCGTATCGCTCGAGGCCGGCACCTACGGGGACGGTCCGCAGCAGGGCTCCGAGCCTTGAGAAACTGAAGCCCATCTCGCGAGCTCCCGTGATATTGAGGAGCCCGTCCTGGATCATCCGGACCATGTGCTGCTGGGAGTAGCCCTCTGATGCCCAGTCCAGCCATGCTGCCAGCGCCCGGCCGGGGCGGGAATAGCGGGCCGGTATACCCTCTGAAAAAGTAACAGGGAGGTCGTCCGACCCCTCCTGCAGGAGCCGAACGGCCAGCTCGTAGAAGTGCGGGACGTAGACTTCACGGTCGGTGTACACGACCTCGACCTGGTCCAGAGGAACGCCTCTGGATACGCAGGCGCGAAACACCTCCCGGACTTCGTTGACCTCACCGATAGAGCTGGTTATCCGGGCGGTGCTATCAGAGCAGGGACCGGGAGCGGAGGTGGGCTCGGACACCCAGCGCAGGAGCATCGAGTCGGTGAGCGGCTCCCCCTCCGGTGCGACGCCGGGCCTGTCCACCGGGAGGACAACACGGTTTTGCGGCGGGATCGAGTTCCAGAGCTTGATCTCGAGACCGCGCAAGTCTTCGGCGACGTCCTGCGGCATCAGCAGCACCTCGGCCGGCGTGGGGGCGCCATGGTTCAGGAGTTCTGTAGCCAGCCGGACGACCGTCGGGTAGTCGGCCAACCCTCTTTCCTCGAGCAGGCGCTCGTAGGCGGCGAGGATTGACTGGACCTCCCGGCCTTTCCGCTCGACCTCGAACCTGGACGGGTCGACCCCCTCGGCCCTGATGCCTGCCAGCCTGAGCTCACGGATCGCGACCGCTATCGTGCGGGTCAAGCCGGGACTGGGGACCAGTCCGGCGAGGTAAGCTTCTCCGACGGCTTTTTCTGCAGGGCCCTCGAGCATGTCGCGGACGAGGCTATCGACCAGAACTTCCAGACGCAGCCCCGTCAACAGCCGAAGACCCAGGCTCTCCAGCTCGTGAGCGGTGAGCCGCAGCGCGATGTGGCGCAGCGTGTCCGCGCGCGCATTGAAGACGGGCTGCCCGGAGCGCGCGACCGCGTCCAGCCACTGGAAACCGAGCCGGCGCGACGGCGCCAGGATGACCTTCTCTTCGAGCACGTGCTCGCGGCAGTAGTCTCGCAACGCTGCTGTCAGGACGTTGAGGCCCGGAGCCATCGGTATCCTTTCCTCTCATCGCTTGCCGGCGCGGGTCGTCCGGCACGCTAAATAATATCAGTTGCCTGCGACAGAAAAATGCACCACCAGGGTCAGACCCCGGTGGTGCATTTTCGCACCAGACAACCAGAACCGCTGTCATCGGCCCGTGTTAGAATCGCAGTCTAGAGAAGGAGGCCTCGTCCATGTCAGCATCGCAAGTCCCCATGGGAGCTATCCCTCATGAGACAGATCCCGGCCCCGGGCCGCTGCCCTCGCTCGCGACACTCGAGGAAACGCTGCCCAAGAGGGTCGAGCGGGCCAGGGTGCACGACGATGCATCATGCTCGAACAGGGGGCGCTTCCAGCTCGACCGCGACCGCATCCTCTACAGCGGCTCTTTCAGAAAATTGCAGCACAAGACGCAGGTCTTCGTCACTCACGAAGGCGACCTTTATCGCACCCGGATGACCCACACGATCGAGGTCATGCAGATCGCGCGGTCCATCGCCGGAATGCTGGGCCTGAACGAGATGCTCGCCGAGGCGATCGCCCTGGTGCACGACATCGGGCACCCGCCTTTCGGTCACGGCGGCGAGACCACCCTGAACGATCTGCTCAAAGAATCGAGCGGATTCGACCACAACATCCAGGGCCTTCGCGTTGTCGACCACCTCGAGCGCGCCTACCCCGGCTTCCGCGGGCTCAACCTCTGCTGGGAGACGCGCGAAGCCATGGCAAAGCACTACACGGTCTTCGATAAGCCCCCGCTGCCTCCCGAATTCGACCTGTACAGCCAGCCATCCGCCGAGTGCCAGGTGGTGGACGTAGCCGACACTATCGCGTTCTGCACGCACGACCTCGACGACGCGCTCCGCATCCGGCTTGCGCGGCCAGAGTGGCTCGAACAGAAGGCGCGTGAGATCCCTTTGATGGCCGAGCTCGCGTCGGTGATGGAGCAGTCGGTCGCCGATCCGGCAGTCGACCTGGGCGCTTCCCGCGAAGACATCGGCCGCATGCGCGCGATCAGCAACCTCATCAACCACCTGATCATCGACGTGGTCGATACTACAAGGCGGTGCATCCAGGACTCCGGCGTCCTCAGCGCGGAGGAAGTTCGTGACTCCGCCACACCGCTCGTGTCTTTCTCTGTCGAAGCCAAAGAGCAGGTAGGCCGCATGGCGCGCGGGATGCTGGACGAGGTCTACAACAACCCGGTGGTCGGGAGGATGATCTACAAGGGCGGCCGGATACTGATGGGTATCCACGAAGCCTTCATCGACAAACCCGACCTCCTGCCTCGAGCGCTCAAGGAAGACCTGGCAACCGAGCCGCGCGAGCGAGTCGTGTGCGACTACCTGGCCAGCATGACCGACAGGTACGCTATGGACCTCTACGCGATGCTGTTTCAGCCGTACGGACGGACGACGGACTGGTTCTGACGAAAAGGCGGAGCGTGTGAGACTCGCACGGCGACACTGTGTCGCTGCTGACCTCGAGCGGCACAGGGTTCAAGGCAAGCTACTCGTTCGAGCCGGCCAGCGTCGGTTCCACGGTCGCCAGCGGCGTGACGAAGTTCAGCTTCAATGCCAGCTCTTTGCCGAAGAAGGCGGGCGTGCCGTACGTAGCCATCTCGGGAGAAATCACGCCCGTTGTAACGAGTCTCGATAAAGGCGATGGCACATCCCTCACCGCTCAGGAGGTCGCCACCTGCAAAGCCGCGACCTCGTTCTGGCCGGCCGGTGATCCCGCGGTGCAGAGCATCGTTGCTCAGACCGCCGGCGCCTCGGGCGATGCCGCAAAGGTCCAGGCCTTGTGGAAATGGGTGCGCGAGAACATCAAGTACTCCGGACCGGTCGGAACCCGTTACGGAACCCTGAAGGTGCTCCAGCAGAAGTTCGGGCGCTGCTGGGACATGGCCGACGTCTTCGTCACGCTTTGCCGGGCCGCCGGCGTCCCCGCCAGGCAGGTCGCCGGGTGGCTCTCTGACGCCGGTGCCGGGGGTGGCCACGTCTGGGCGCAGGCGTACCTCCAGGGAAAGGGCTGGGTCTCGGTCGATTGCACCAACGACCACATCGGGTCCGACGCCAGGTACCTGCCGTTCTTCGCGACATACGACGGAGCCATGCCCATCCTCTACGTCAAGGCACCGACGATCGACTAGTCCTGCTCGCGCCTGCAGTCTTCATCTGCGGTCATACTGCTTCGTCAGCCGCCTCCGGGGATGACTCTTCCCATGCCTCCCAACCCTCTCGCACCGCGAAGACTGCCACGACGAGCGCGGCCACCGCGTCCGCCCACCACCAGCCGAATGCTGCGTTGAGCGCGAGCCCCAGCAGGAGTACTCCCGCGAGCACACCGCAAAACATGGATTCCGCACCGTCGGCGACAAGCGCCGAGTTGTCCAATCGCCGCCCGAGCCCCTTCTTCATGACTGAAAGGACCGGCATGACCACGAGGGCCGCCGCGGCAAGCGCGATGCCCGCGACGGAAACCTCTGGCCGCGACCCGCGCACCAGGTCGTAGATCGCCTCGGCCGTCACGTACGCCGCCAGAGCGAAGAAGGTGACCGCGATCAGCTTGAGGGCAACGCCTTCCTTTTCCTCCTGCTCCTCGCTGAGTCCCCTGAGCTGCCAGATCACGACGAACGCCGCGAACAGCTCGATGACCGAGTCTAGTCCGAAGGCGATGAGCGCTATCGAGTGGGCGAGCACGCCGGCCGTGATGGCCACCGCCATCTCGACTACCATCCAGCCGACGGTGAAGTACTCGAGGTGGAAGGCGCGGCGAGTCAGAGCGTCCCGCTCGGCGCCGTTTGACCGCGCGATACTCTTGTCCGCATCCTGAGGCGATCCCATCAGAGCTTCCAGTCCTTACGGTGGACAATGTAGAGCAGGTGGCGCGCCCGCGATACCGCCACGTACTGGTTCGCCCTGCTGCAGTAAGGCTCGCCCCCGTCCACGTCGCAGAAGATCACGACGTCCGATTCGAGGCCCTTTGCGCGGTGCAGGCTGGAGAACGCGATCGTGTCGTCCTCTCCCGGCGGGGTGAAGTCGACCAGCGGATGTCCGCCGAGCCGCGTCGTGTTCGCGAGGCACGACCTGGCGCGCTTGTGCGATGAGATCACGAGGATCTGGCTCGTTTCGACGCCCCTCTTCAGCAGGTCCTTCACGATCCGCTCGATGATGGCCGGCTGGTCCTCGGGCTTCCGGTAGCTGACGCGACGCACCTTCTCTCCGGGCATCCAGCCCGGGAAGCAGTCGAGGTCGACCGCGCCGATCTGCCGGGTCACGGCGCAGATGTTCCCCGTGCTGCGGCAGTTCCAGTTCAATGAGTGGGGCTCGACGTCGAAGGGGAACTTCAGCTCCTTGGCATAGACGTTCTGCTGCTCGTCATAGTAGATGTGAAATACGTCCATGCCCGCGGGGTCAAGCAGCTTCATCACCACCTCGAGCCACTCCAGCCGGAAGTCCTGCCCCTCGTCGACAAGGATGCAGTCGAACCGGTCGCGCACCAGGGCCGTCGCGTCCTCGAGAAGCATCGGGGCGACGTCGTCGTAGAACTCCTGCTGCTCGTTGACCGATTCGGGGACAGCGTACTCGACCCCAGCGCGGCGGGCGAATTCCTCGCAGAGGGCGTGGAAGTTTCGCACAGTGATGGAGCCGGCTCCCGCGCCCGCTGGACCCGCCACGTTCTTCGCCCATAGCGACAGGTGCTGCGCGAGGGGCTGATTGTAGCAGACGACAAGCACTCGCGCGCCGTCGGCCGCGAACCTGCGCGCCTTCTCCATCAGGAGCTGGGTCTTGCCCGTCCCCGCATAACCCTTGAACAGCGCGCGCTTCGCATCGGGGATAGCCTCCAGGAACATGCTCTGCGCCTCGGTCAGGCCGACAAAGCGCTCATCCTCTTTCTCGAAGCGGACGTTCAGGGGAACGGTCACCTCGTATCGCGCGAGTAGCACCTTCTGGAGAAGGATGTCGTACTCTTCTCTTGAGAGCTCGCGGATGCCCTTCCGCCTCTTGCCCCAGGCGTCGAATATCTGCTCGATGCGGGCATCTATAGTGCTCTTGTCGCGGTGGTCGATGACGATCTTCCTGTCCACGTGCAGCGGCAGGTCCCGGTCGGGTGCGATGCCGTCGGGGAACGCGACCGCGAACCCGCAGGTCACCGGCAGGGGTCCGGCGCCCGATCCGAATATCCTGCTGTCCCTGATCCGCGCGACCAGCGTGTTCACGTTCTGCTCGGCCTGCAGGAACGGGTCCTTGATGACGTGTTCCTTGCCGTCGTGGGAGGTGGAGATCCACTGGCTCTTCGAGGCGACGCGCCTGACCTGGCCGCCCTTCACCTCCACTACCACGAAGCCCTTTGTCTTGTGCAGGATCAGGAAGTCGGTCTCGCCGCGGCGCATCGCATGTCCCGAGGACGTCAGCAGGTGCACGCCGTGAAAAACGCGGTAGTCGTCGGACAGGCCGTCCTTGAGCCACTTATAGAATAGAGCCTCGCCGTGCGGGTTAGCGCCCACGTCGATCTCGGGGACCATCTTCGCCATTTGCCACCTGCCGCGCAAAAAGGGGTCAAACCCCTTTTTTCCCTTTTTCTCTATTCGCCCGTCTCGATGCTGATGATCCGGATGATCTTGTCCAGACGGAACGAATGCGTGTACCCGTCCTTGCACTCGGCCTCGAGGTAGTGCGCGCCCTTGACCGAAAACGTGGAGAGAGGCTTGACCTCGGTCGGCCATCGGCCCCGCTTGCCTCCGCTATACACGAAAGTCATCCTCGCTTCGCAGTCGATAGCCTCGCCGATCGCCTGCCGCACTTCCTCGAGCTCGGCCGGCACGCGCTCATCGGTCTCGATGTTCGCGCCCAGCCGCGAAGCCGCGCACCGCTCGAGGACGTATGAAAGGCTGTGCTCGCGCCAGCATTCCTCGGCGGTGACTGCTTTCTCGAAGATCTGCTTGGCGGCTACGGCATCGGACAGCGCGCGGTGCCACTCCCCGGGGTCGATCCGCAGGACGCCCGCTACTGTCTGAAGCCTGTAATTAGGCATCTGCGGGAGGAATCGCTTGGACGCCTTGATCGTGCAGATGACGTCGTTCGGGGGCAGCTCCATGCCTGCCCTCACGAGCTCGGTCGACATCACGGATACATCGTAGCGCGCGTTGTGCGCGACGAGGACGCACCCCGCGGCGAACTCCACCAGCTCCTCGAGCACCTCACGCGCCTGCGGGGCGCCGGCAACCATCTCGTCCGTTATCCCGTGGACGCTCATCGCTCCTCCGGGGATCGGGCAGCCAGGGTCGACCAGCGTCTGGAAATGTTCGCCCTCATCGCCAACCGTGAAGCGGACGGCGCCGACCTCGACGATGCGGCTGAACGACGAAAGCCCGGTGGTCTCGAGGTCGAACGCGCAGAACCTGGCCTCTGAGATCGGGGCATCGTGCTTTTCTGCTGGTTTCGAACCGTTACCGGTGGGGCTCAACCGTCTTCCTTTCGCGTTTACCTCTCCATTCTATCTGCTGGGAACGACAATGCGGGTCAGGTCGTGCTGTGTGTTTTGCACGGGCCCGCTGATGACTTGATCCGGTGCCTTTCCCCGAATCAAGTCCGCGAGAAAAAGTAAACAAGAAAGTAAAAAGTGAACGACCCCGTTCCAGGGATCAGGTCTCTTTTTCGATGAGGGGAGCGTTCTCCAACGCAGGCTCGGTCTTCTTCATGCGCGAGGGCAGCTCTGTGATCACCATCCCGGCCATGATGAGGGCACAGCCGACCCACCCGCGCCACGTCAGCCGCTCGCTCAGAAGGATCATCCCGAAGAACAGCGAGAAGACCGGCTCCATGATGAGCACCATCGAAGTCCGGGAGGGCGTCAGTATCCTCTGTGCGTAACCCTGCACGTAAAACGCCAGCGCGGAAGCGAGCAGCCCGCACACGATCACAGACATCCATACGTAGGCCGTGTGGGGCGCCTTGGGCGTCTCGAAGATGAGCCCCGCAACCGTGTTCAAGAAGAACAGTACGACCATCTGCACCAGTATCAGCAGCGGCAGGTCGAACTTCTTCGTATACCCGTCGAACAGGATGATATGTACCGAGTACGTGAACGCGCAGAAGAGCACCAGTATGTCGCCCGAGTTGATCTTGAGGTGCGGCTGGATCGACAGGAAGGCAAGCCCCATGAGCGCGATGACCACCGCGAAGATCGCCTTCGGGGGCTGCTTGTGCTTGAGGAATATCCAGGCCAGCATCGGCGTGAACACGATGAAGAGGCCCGTGATGAACCCGGCGTTTCCCGCGGTCGTGTGGCGCAATCCGAAAGTCTGGAACGCGTATGACGCGAACAGCACCGTGCCCATCAGCGCCCCGGCCCAGAAGGTCGGCGCGTTCATCTTCGAGTAACGCTTGTAACAGAGAACCGCCATCGCCGCCGCAGCCAGCGCGAAGCGCCAGGCCAGGAACATGAACGGCTGAAGCCCATCCGGGTGCTGCGGGGTGAGCAGGCTGTTCTTCGTGAACACGAAGGTCAGCCCCCATATCACCGTGATCCCGATGAGGGCTAGCTCTGCTCCTCTTTTCTTGCTGAACGACAGGCGGCCCTTTGGCCCTTCCGCCTGCTCCGTGCTTTCTGAGATTTCCTCCATGGCGAGTATTCTTATACCACAAAATGGCAATGCTCCCTCGAGGCCCGCATCTGGGCCGCGGGCTGCTTGAAAATGCGCGAGGTCCCGTCATTCAAGAGTGAATTCGACCATTTATCTCGTCTCCGGCACGGGCGGGCCCGATTGACATTTCCTGGTGCGCATGTTGCCTATGTGCTCGAACCATACATATAATTACCCCTTGGATGGGTTGCCTGCTCGCAGGCATAGTTGGCGCAGATGAGGAGACTGGGGAAAAGGAGGCAGCATGAAGAGTAAGTGGATGAAGGCTGGATTGGGCCTTCTGCTGATGGCGCTACTTGTCGTGCCGGTCATTGCGGCCGGGTGCGGCGGCACCAGCGGGCAGACGTTGCAGCCCGGCAAGATCACGATGGGCAGCGACACTTCGTATCCGCCTTTCGAGAGCATGGAAGGCAGCAAGCCGGTGGGGTTCGACGTGGAGCTCGCTCAGGCGATCGCCAAGAAGCTGGGTCTCACGCTCGATGTCATCTCGACCGCCTGGGACGGCATCATCCCGGGCCTGAAGACCAAGAAGTACGACATCATCATGTCCGCGATGACGATCACGGCCGACCGTAAGAAGCAGATCAACTTCGCGAACCCGTACATCGACAGCGACCAGTCGATCGCGGTCGTCACCAACTCGCCGATCAAGAGCCAGGCCGACCTCAAGGGCAAGGTCGTAGGTGTCCAGATCGACACCACCGGCCAGTTCAAGGCTGAGGAGATCCAGAAGGCCGGCGGCCTCAAGGAGATCCAGAAGTTCGACACGATCCTGGTAGCCTTCGAGGCGCTCGAGCAGGGCAAGGTCGACGCGATCATCAACGACTATCCGGTCAACATGTATGTCAGCGGCAAGCGCGGCAAGACCAAGGTCGTTCAGAAGATCAAGACCAACGAGCAGTACGGCATCGGCGTCCGCAAGGACAACACCACGCTGATGAACAGCATCAACAAGGCTCTCTCCCAGGTCCGGGACGACGGCACGTACACCACCATCTACAAGAAGTGGTTCGGCGCCGCTCCTCCGACCGAGTAGAGATATATATATTAAGGAAGTAGTATCATGGGCCTGCGTTCGTAACGGATGCAGGCCCATGTTTTTGTGAGCTCAAGCATCAGAACCTACGGGAAAGAATAGGTTGGACGGACTTGACACCACAACCAGCAGCAGCCTGATACCAGGCGAGCCGGTATCCGAGTTTGAAAAGCCCGACGTGAGCGGCTGGGCGAAAGCTTCGCTCATCATGGGCATTCTCGGTCTGACCGCCTTGCCTGTCATCGGCGGCATCCTTGCGATCGTGTTCGCACGGATAGCCAAGAAGCGGATACTGATGAGCGACGTGCTCAAAGGCGACGGGCTCGCAACCGCGGGCCAGACCCTGGGCATCATCAGCCTCGTCCTCGCCGGGCTGTTCGTGTTCGGCCTTTTGATGCAGGAGAGGCTCAGGGCGCTCGTCGCGGACTTTTTCAACTGGGACACCATCAAGTTCTGGTGGCCCAAGGTAGGCCGGGCCTTTCTCACGACGCTCAAGCTCGCGGTCGTATCCGAGTTCTTCATCCTGATAGTCGGCCTGTTCATCGCGCTGATGAGGATCTCCAAGCTGAAGGTATTCCGCTTCATGGCGACTGTTTACATCGACGTGATACGCGGTCTGCCGCTCATCCTGCTGATCTTCATCATCTACTTCGGGCTCTCGTACCTCGGGTTGAACCTCAGCCGGTTCGCCGCCGGGGCCGTGGCCCTCACGGTCTGTTACGCGGCATATGAAGCCGAGATATTCCGCGCCGGGATCGAGTCGATCCACAAGGGACAGATGGAGGCGTCGCGTTCGCTCGGGATGACCTACCTGCAGTCGATGCGCTATGTCGTGCTGCCTCAGGCCGTGCGGCGCGTGATACCACCGCTCTCCAATGAGTTCATCATGCTCACCAAAGACACCGCACTGGTCGCGTTCATCGGCCTTTCGGAGGCTTTCCTCGTAGGCAAGGAAGGCATGGGCAGGGATGCGAACGTCACCCCGCTGGTGGGCGTCGCGCTGTTCTTCCTGCTGGTGACCATCCCTGCCATGCGTGTCGTGCAGTACCTCGAAGTCAGACTCGCAAAGGGTGATTAAGACGCCGGAAGCAGAACAGAACTGGAAAACTGAAAACGGGCTCAAGCCGGACGCGCCGATGATACGGATCGTCGACCTCCACAAGAAGTTCGGTGACTTCACGGCGCTGAACGGCATCGACCTCGATGTCCTGGCTTCTCAGGTCGTGGTCGTGGTTGGGCCCAGCGGCTCGGGCAAGAGCACGATGCTGCGATGCGTCAACGGGCTCGAGCAGGCCACCCGCGGCAACATCTACATCGAGGGGATCGACGTCACACACAAGGCTACGGACATCAACAAGGTCCGCGAAAAAGTAGGGATGGTCTTCCAGAGCTTCAACCTCTTCCCGCATCTCACCGCGCTGAAGAACGTTACCCTGGCCCCCACTAAGGTCAGGAAGGTGTCGCAGGATGAGGCAACGGAGAAAGCGCTGATCCTCCTCGACAAGGTCGGCCTGCGTGAGAAGGCCAACGAGTTCCCGGCACACCTCTCCGGCGGCCAGCAGCAGCGCGTCGCCATCGCGCGGGCGCTCGCGATGGACCCGGACGTCATGCTGTTCGACGAGGTCACCTCGGCGCTCGACCCCGAGCTGGTGAGCGAGGTGCTCGACACCATGAAGGAGCTCGCGCTAGAAGGTATGACCATGATGGTAGTTACTCATGAGATGGGTTTCGCGAAGGAAGTCGGCACGCGGCTCATCTTCATGGACGAGGGCCTGGTCGTTGAAGACGGCGATCCAACTCAGATCTTCAACAACCCTCAGCATCCCCGCACCCAGGACTTCTTCTCGAAGATCCTCTCCCATATGTAGGAGGGGTCAGGTCGTGCGGTGCGTTTTGCACCAAAGCGGGGCCAGACCTTGAAATACATTTTGCATCTCGTGCAAAACGCACCGCACGACCTGACCCCGATCTGATTATTTTGCGTCTTTGTCGTCGACCCAGCCGGCGAACGGGTTGCCTTCTGGGTCCATGCCCACGGAGAACCATCCGAAGCCTGGCACCGCCATCTTCTCCATCATGATCTGGCCGCCCTTGTCCTTGACCCTCTGGTTGAAGGCCTCCAGGCCACCGTCAGCCTTGTAGTAGTTGAGCGTGCTCTGCTGGGGCATCTGCTTTTTCATTATGCCGCCCCAGATCACGCCCTCTTCTTTGTCCGGGTCAGGGTTGACGGCCATGTACTGCATCTCTTCCATAGCCTTGTCGCCCTCGAACTTCTGGATGCGCCAACCCATCACTTTCCCGTAGAAGTCGACCAGCTTGTCGACGTCGTCCGCATAGATCTCGAAATAGTAGAGCTCTCCCGGCATGACTACCTCCCCTTGTCCGTGCGCGCAGGGTCTGACCCTGCCCGCGCCTTTATTCCATCTTTGCGTTCTCGTCCGTGACCCAGCCCCCGAAAGCGTTTCCTTCGGGGTC
>Ga0209747_1000352_pt1 | contig 25305 bp, 18 predicted proteins | sample BarGraNGADG00311_FD_184498 | JGI IMG/M metagenome (GOLD analysis project Ga0209747, IMG submission 184498) | Arctic peat soil microbial communities from Barrow, Alaska - Barrow Graham LP Ref core NGADG0011-311 (SPAdes) (version 2) | ecosystem: Environmental > Terrestrial > Soil > Wetlands > Peat...
CGCCGACTCCGCCGCTCAGGTTCAGCCCCGGCCGCGTCGCAACGGCGCTCTCGGTCTCGTGCTCGGGCTTCTACTCGGCTGTGGTGCCGCCTTCCTCGCCAACGCGCTCGATACGCGAGTGCCCGAGGAGGAGATCGCCGAATACTACGGCGCACCGCTGGTCGGACGGCTTCCGCGACCGCCGGCGTCGGTTCGGCGTGCCGACACGCTGGTGATGCTCGAGGCTCCGTCCAGTGCCGAAGCCGAGGCCTATCGCTTGCTCCAAACCAACCTCGATTTCGTCCGCGTGACGCATCCGGCGAGCGCGATCATGGTCACGAGTGCGCTCGACAGCGAAGGCAAGTCGCCGGTCGCCGCGAACCTTGCGCTTCTCTACGCACGTTCCGGGAAGCGCGTCGCGCTTGTCGATCTCGATCTCAGGCGGCCCGTGATCGCCAAGCTCTTGGCGCTCCCAAAACTCACTGGGCTTACTGACATCGCGCTTGGCACCGAGACTCTGAGTAGCGTGCTTCGAGCCGTCGCGGCCGATACCGCTGCGTGGCGAGGTGGTGCCTGGATCAAGCAACCGCGTCAGGCGGCAGAGAACGACGCCAATGCGCTTTACGTGCTTACGGCTGGCAAGGTGCCTCCTAACCCCAGCGAGATCGTTGCCTCGACGATAGTCGAGAAGATCATCGCCAAGCTACGCGAGATCACCGATCTTGTCATCGTCGACGCGCCGCCGCTTCTGGCGGTTGCCGACCCGCTCTTGATCAGCAGATCCGTGGACGCGATAGTCGTCGTCGCCCGGCGAGACTCGCTCCGGCGGCGCGCGGCATCGGAGGCCGGCCGTCTGTTGAAGACCTGCCCGGCTCCAGCTCTTGGCTTCGTGCTCGTAGATGCCGGAGTCGAGTCCTCGGCTTACTACCGCTATAACGAGCACGGTTCTCGCAGGAAGGGCTAGCCCGGGGCTGGCCGAGCCGGCGAGCGCAAGCCGACCTTCGTCGCGCCTGAATCGCGTCCAAATACACGATTCAGCTGGGTCCGGCAGTTCTGTGGAAGTCGTCGAGACAGTCTGGAGGCGGGATCACGGTGACGATCCGCACTTCTCGGCGCGGCATTTCGCTCAGTCTCTCGACAATAAACGCTTGATACGGGTTCTTTGCCTGGGGGAGAGAAACCTCCGGGATAGTCGCCGTACGAACGATCCCCACTGCTGAGGAGCGAGACGAGCGCGAGTGAGTAAATAGCGACGGGAGCGCGGAACGATGCCGATCCAGTGGATCGGGGCGTCTCCGGACGTGAAGCGGAGCTTGTATGAGGTGGCACCGCCTCCGAAGTCGAATTTCCGACTACCGCGCGCAAATGCATCCTCGACGGCAGCGAAAAGAGCGACCAGCCCCGGCTTGAGATCTCCATGCGACTCATCGAAGCCGCTGTTGAAGAAGAGGATCTCGCCGCCGGCAGTCAGGAAGATCGCGACGCAGACGACCTTCCCGCCCAGCTCGATCACCCACAATCTCATCTCGCCGCGCTCGACGAGATCATGCGCCCCCTCTTCGAGCAGCGCAAATACGTCTTCGTCGAGAGACGATCCCCCACGCTTCTTCCAGCGCTGGAGGTGGAGGTCGGCGAACGCATCGAGAGCTCGCTCGATTTCCGTGGACTCAAGCGCAAGGTGGATAGAGCCGCCTTTCGCCTCGATTGCCCTACGTGCCCGCGCAATCTGTTGGCGGAAGTTGCTGCTTCTCGTGGCAAGCCACTCCTCGAAGCTTCCCCTGAGCTCGAGCACGGGCGCCGGGTGGGTGGAAGTGACATAGCGCCAGGGTCTGAGCTTCCCCGGCCAGCTATCGACGAAGGCCTGCGGCCAGGGCGAGCCGGCGTCTATCCCCTCGAAGGCGATCAGGTCGGGCCGGGGACTAGCTCCGGCCAATGCGTCGACGACGAGGCTTGCGATCTCGCGCTCGCGCCCGGGCGCGGCGAGCGGTGAAAGCCGGTGAGTGATTCCGGCGCCAAGCAGGCGGTAGTCGACTCGGCGGCCGGGATTGACGAAGAAGGGGGCGAGTCCGACGAGGCGGTCATCGTCGAACACCGCGACGGCCCGAAGCAATGCGCCCCGTGGCGCCAAATGCCGCCACCAGGCGAGCTGCCAGCCCGGCAGCGCGGCGGGGCAGGAACAGGCGTGAGCCAGCTCTCGCCAGCGCTCCGATAGCCGCTCGAGCTCCTCGATCTCGGTTATCAGCACGGTCTCGAGAGGCACCTCGCTCACCGCCTTCGCAGGATTCGCTTGAGCCTTGCACGTTGGGCAGGTGAGATATGACCGAGCAGACGCCCCCGCAACCCACGTAGCTGATCGGGAACGAATCGAAGCCTGGTGAGCGGATAACGGCGCGCGCGAGGGACGATGCCCGTCCAGCAGATCGGCGCGTCTGCCGTGGCGAAGCGGAGCTTGAAGGGCTCGGCGCCGACTCCGAGATCAAGTCGTCGGGCGCCACGGGCGAATGCATCCGCGATCACGGCTTGCAACATCAGGGGGCCGGGGCCGAGCTTCGAATAGCGAGGATCGAAGGCCGAGCGAAAACCCAGCGTCTCCTCGCCGGCGGAGAGTGCGATATTGACGCCGCCGATCTGCCCGTCGACTTCGAGCGTCCAGACACCGATGTCGCCGTTCGTCGAACGCTCCCGCGTTGCGTCGATCAGCATTCTCCCGACTTCTGGTCCGAAACCGGAGCCGCTCTTCTCCCAACGGGCCGCATAGAGGCGGATGAACGCCTCCACCGCTTTCTCGGTCGCGGTGTCGCCCTGCACCATCGATATTCGTCCGTCGTCGCGCTCGAGATGCCGCTGCGTGCGGCGGAGCTCTTCGCGGAGCTTCCTACTCCTGGTGGCCAGCCACTCCTCGAAGCTTCCCTTGAGCTCGAGCACGGGCGCCGGGTGGGTGGAAGTGAGATAGCGCCAGGGCCGCAAACGACCCGGCCAGCTATCGACTAAGGCCTGTGGCCAGGGCGAGCCGGCATCTATCCCTTCGAAGGCGATCAGGTCGGGCACGGGGCTCGAAGCGGCGAGCGCTCGAGCGACGAGGCCGGCGATCTCTCGCTCCCGACCGGGCAGGGCAAGGGGCGAGAGGCGGTGTGTGATCCCCGCGCCGAGCAGGCGATAGTCAACGCGTCGACCGGGATTGACGAAGAATGGAGCCAGCCCGACGAGGCGATCGTCCTCGAATACGGCGACGGAACGCAGCAACGCGCCTTCGGGAGCCACGTGCCGCCAACAGGCGAGCTGCCAGCCCGGCAGCGCGGCGGGGCAGGAACAGGCGTGAGCCAGCTCTCGCCAGGGTTCCGATAGCCGCTCGAGCTCCTCGATCTCGGTTATGAGCTGGGCTAGTGGGGACACAACACCTGGACGGGCGTGGGGGTGGAAGAGTACAAGACCCGTCTATATCTGCACTCGAGCTTCCATCCGAGGCGAATTCCGAATGTCAGCTTCTTTTCAGCATCCGCTTCAGCTGCTTTCGCAACCCTGACGGCAGCCGGCGCGTTATGGGATGGAGTAGATGGCGGGCTTGTGCGGGTGCGAGACGCGCCCGAACGAGCGGATAGCGGCGTGTGCGCGGAACAAGCCCGCCCCAGACGACAGGGGCGTTACCTGTCGCGAACCGGAGCTTGTACGCGTAAGGACCACCACCCAGATCTAGTCGTCGTTCACCGCGGGCGAATGCGTCCTCGGTTGCGGCCAGTTGCAGGAGCAGCGCCGGCCGATAATTCGCGACGGCGGGATCCCATCCGGATGCGAAGGAGTGAACCTCGCCGCCGGCGGCCAAGAAGAGCTGAACGCCGAATACCTGCCCGTCGAGCAGCAACGTCCAGAGTCGAAGCTCGTCTCTTGGAGCTAGAGACTGTGCCGCCTCTTCCACCATCGCAAACCAGCCGGAGTCCAGATAGGAGTGCTCCCCGCGCTGTTGCCAACGCAACGCGTGCAGCTCGGCAAAGCGATTGCAGGCGTGCGCCAGCTCGGCTCTCCCTCTGGCGAGCACGATTCTGCCGCCGTTTCGCTCCAGCCTTCTCATCGTCTTACGCATCTGGTGGCGGAAATTGGCGCTTCGCGCCGCGAACCACTCCTCGTAGGTTCCGTCCAGAGAGATGACCGGAGCAGGGATCCGGCTCCACGTGTAGCGCCAGGGTTTCAGCCTCCCTGGCCAGGCGGCGGCCAGCTCGTTCGGCCAGCTGGCAGCCTCGTCTACGGCATCTAGACCGACCAGATCGGGACGGGGATCGGCTTCGGCCAGCGTCGAGGCGACGAGATCAATGACCTCGCTCTCCATTCCCTTCGCGCTGAGTGGAGCCAGTCGGTGTACGTACGGCGAACCGAGCAGCCTGTACTCAACGCGCTTCCCGGGCGATAAGAAGAACGGTGCGAGTCCTACCAGCCGTTTCCCGTCGAGCACCGTCACCACGCGGAGATGCGCGGCCGGCGGAGCCTTGTGCTTCCACCATGCGAGCAGCCATTCCGGGAGCGCTGTCGGACACCCGCGCTCGTACGCGAGATCCCGCCAGGGCCGGCTGAGGTCGCGAAGATCCTCCATTTCGGTGACGATTCGTGTTTGAAGGCGCGACATCACGAGCTCGGGTTGGCGGCGTGCAATTCCGCCGGTTCGTCTGCAGACTGCTCCGATCGCCGCTGCGCGGCGGCGGCCAGGCCGATTCCGAGCAACAGACCTACCGTGATCGGCCAGCGAGCCCCAGTGATGAGGAACGAGGCGGTGTATACGGCCATCGCCAGCCCGACCATCATCGCCCCGACGACGATCGACTCGAGTGGTAGCCGCCGCCCAAGCAGCATCCGAATGCTCGTGAGAAAGAGCGCAACGTAGGCCGCCAGCCCGAGCAAGCCGAGACGCAACCAGACGAGTAGATAGGAGTTGTGTAAGTAGCTGAAGCCGTAGGGACGGAAGCGGCCGTCGAAGGAGTTGTAGAGCGTCCACTCGCCGTCGGGGCCGATACCGGAGACCAGGTGCCGCTTGACGTTGATCCAGGCGTTGGCCGTCTCCCAATGCCGGTAATCGGTGGAAAACTCGCGGCCTTGAGCTCCAGTGGTGTACCTGACAGCGTGCTCGATCTGGGAGAAGGCGGACCCCGGTGAAACAAGCTCGAGCACGACCACCACGCCGAGGCCGGCGGCGAGCAGCGCGCGAAATCCGCTCCGTCTGCTCCACAAGCCGGTTATCGCCAGCGCTACGAAGATGTCGATCCAGATCGCCCGCCTGAGCGAGAGCACGATCACGAGACCGGCGCAAACGAGATACGGGAGGCGCCAGGCTGCCAGATCGACGACTTTGAAGGCGACCAGTATCGAGCAGATTCCGAGTAGAAAGATCGGAGATGCGTCGTAGTATGAAAGCCGGCCGAGGACGAAGCCGTTGTAGAGACCCTGCGGCAAGAGCAAGGCCGAAACCGCGACCAACGAGAACAGCAACAGCCTCGATCCGTAGCGGCTAGCGAGCCAGTAGCCGGAGACAAGGGCGAGGAAGAGTGTGATCGACGGCTGAGTACCGCGAAGGCCGTCTTTCACCTGGTGAAAGACGAGCGCCGACCCGATGCCGGTCGCGGCCAGCACAGCGGCGGCGAGCGCAGGCGCCCCGGGCCAGAGTGGAAAGGACTGTTTCTGCGAGAGGCGCGCGACGACGGCGGCGAGGACGAGCAGTGCGAGGAGCACCTCAGCGGGCGTGATTCCGCTGACGATCGAGGACCAGACCGCGCCTTTTCCCGGGATCAGGTTGTCGCCCGGATCCTCCGAGTAGAGGCCGAGCAGCACGGCTAGGGCGGCGAAGATCGCCAGCGGATACTCAGACGCGATCACCGCCAGCGCCAGGACGACGAGCGCGCCGATGAGCATGATCGCCTTTGGCGCCGGCGAGACGAGCAGGTATCCGGCGCCCGCCGCCAGAACAACGGCGGCGGCGAACGTGATCGTGGTCCGACCTGCTATCGAGATGCTCATTTCGAAAACCTAGATTCGTCGGGCGTAGAGGACAACCACTACATCCGCGAACGACTCGCTTCGCTGCTCGTGGTAGCCGTTGTCGGCGAGCCATTGGTGGGTCGAGGCGTAGTCGCTCTGATCGGGAGAGTAATGGTTCAGCACGAGCCAGATGCGCGTGAAGCCGAGAGCGTGGCGTCTCAGGAAGCCGGGGCTCATCGACGTCTCGCTGCCATATACGCTCGTGTGCGAGTCCCAATCGCCGCCAGGGTAGATCGAGACGGGCGCTCTGCCGCCCAAGCCTCCTTCGTTCAGGTAGAGAGCGAACGGAACGCGGACGAACGATGAGAAGAAGAGAACACCGTCTCCGGGCTTCGTCTCGTCTACGACCGACCGCGCCGCGCCGCGCCAGTTCTCAACCTGCCCCGAGCTGTACCAGCGCACGACCGGCACGAGGGAGAACAGCGCGAGCACCAGTGCCGCTATCGTCGCCAGCTTGGGTCTGCGCATTCGATCAAGGATAAGCGCGAGCAGAAGAACGGACGGCGGCAGGCAAATGATGAAGTAGCGAGCGAGGAAAAGCGGTTCGTAGACAACCGCGACCCCGGCGACAATCACGGCTGGAACGAGCAGCCAAGCCACGACGAAGATCCGGCTCCAGGTCGAGGTCGCGTATGTCGGTGAGCCAAGCCGGCGCGTGATCGAGCGGTAGCTGAGCAGAAGGACGGCGGCTCCGAGAACCAAGACGATGCCGGCGAGCGGCGGTCGGGCGTGGATCTGGGCGAAGAGGCGGCCGACTGCGTTGTTGCTCGCAACCCAGCCGACGGCCGAGCTTTGGCCGGACGTCAAGAGTAGGTAGGCGAGCGGTGCTTGAGAAAGCAGCAGCAACCCCGCCGAGAACGCGAGTTTTTGCCGCGGCAGCGCGCGATGGTCGATGAAGAGCAGCGACACCGCATGACTCGCCGGGACGAGCAGGGCGAAGACGTGAGCGTAGGGTGCCAGGCCCGCGACCAGCGCGTAAGCGATCCAGTTCGCCCAGCTCGGACGGTCGAGGGCGCGTACGAACAGATACGAGGCCAGCGTGACGAACAGCAGGCAGAGCGAGTAGCCGCGCGCCTCCTGCGCGTAGCGCACGTACAGAGGGTTGACCGCCATCAACAAGCCCGCCCACAGCGCGACGCGCGCGCCGGCCAGGCGCCTCGCGAGCAGAAACAGGACGGCGACGGAAGCGATACCCGCAACGGCCGAGAGGCTGCGAACGGCAACCTCTGAGATGCCGACGACCCTGACCCATCCGAACAGGAGTAGGTGGTAGAGGCTCATGTTCGCCTCGCCGTTACCTACCCAGTGCAAGAAGCTGGACCAGTCGAGCCTGGCGCCCGTGACGCTCACGCTCTCGTCGAGCCAGAAGCTGCGCGTGCCGAGCGCGGCGAAGGAAAGGATCGCCGCCAGCACCGTCTCTCCCGCCAGGAGCAAGCGCCACGCCGACCGTCCGGTACCGGAGCGTTGCGGCTCGACGGCGTCAGTGGGTGCCATCACGACTGTCTGCTCGCCCCGGCGCGATCACTCGGCATGAGGTGAGGATACTGTCAGAAACGGAGGATCTCGCCGTCCATGTCAACCCGAGCGCGATCCGGCCCGGCTGCCCTAGGGCGCGATGGTTGGCTACCGTCTCAGTGTGGCTGCGAGCACGTCGTAGCTCGGTTTGTGCGAGCCGTCGTGGCGGATGACGCCGAACCAGTACTCCTTGTTCTGCGTATCCAACGGGCCGTGGTCCGAAAACGCGAAGTAGAAAACGGCCGCGACATACGTCCACTTCGTGCGAGCGAGCTGATCGAAGCGAGCGTAGTTCGCCGCCTGGTCGGCCTCGCTGTAGCACTTGCTGGTGGCGCAGGTAGACCAGCCGATCTCCGTAATCCACATCTTTCTATCGCCGGCTCCGTGTGAGACGAAGAGGTCGTGGATTACTTCCAGACGCCTGGTCTGGAATGCATCTCCGTTTCCCGGTGTCCAGTTGTCTACCGATCCGTTCCCGTACGGATGGGTGGCGTAAGCGTCGAAATAGGAGTTGAGGTCGGGCACGGCGGTGTACATGTCGTTGACCCAGTTGTGCCAGCTCTGCCCGTCCGTGCTGTACTGCCATTCCGCCTCGATGATGAAGCGTGCGCCGGGATTCGCTGCGCGACCGGCTATCGTTGCGGCCTTGACCAAACGCGCATAGCGAGCCGGGTCGACGGTATTCGAGAAGAACGTGTACCAGGGCTCGTTCCAGATCTCGAAGTAAACCGGCGCGTATTCCGCGTAAGAGGAATGCGCTTGCCAGAACGTGCCGCCGGGCCCGTAGCGAGCCGTTACCTGGCCGACGAACCGCGCATAGGCGGTTGGATCGGCGGGAATCGCCCAAGTCGTCGTGCCGCTGCTCGACCAGGTTGGAACCTCGTCGATGATCGGCAGGATGTGGATACCTTTCTGCGCCGCGGCCAGGAAGAGGTTGTCGTAGTTGCTCCAGTCCTGCTGCCCTCTGGTGTACTCGACCGCCGGCCAGGAAAGGTCTTCGCGTACCCAGCGGGCGCCGATCGAAACAGCCGGGTCGAGAGCGCGGGTGCCGCCGAAGGCCGCGTTGACGACAGTCCCGACGATTAATCCGTCCGATGCCGGCGGCGGCGTGGGAGTGGTGGTCGTAGGCGTCGTGGTTGTCGGTGTCGTGGTAGTGGGCGTCGTGGTCGTCGGTGTCGTGGTAGTGGGCGTCGTGGTCGTAGGTGCCTTCGGACGCGGTGTCTTTCTTGTCGGCCGCGCCTTATTGGCGAGGGCCAGCACCGTGACACGATTTGCCGCCGTGCTCAGATTTCCCGCCGCATCACGTACCGCGCGAGCCTTGACGGTTACGACGATAGTGCCGGATCGCGTTACGCCTACGGTGACGCGGAAGCTCTTGTGATTGCCCAGTCCGGCAACCTTGACCTTCTTGGCCTTGGCGGTGCCCGAGAGCTTCACGTCGGCGGCCGAGAAACCGCGGATGGATTCGCTGAACGAGACCCGAAAACGAGCTGTCGACCGCGTGGTTTGTTTGGTCTGGCCGGCCGCCCGCACAATTCTCGCTAGCGGCCGCGTCCAATCGTGCGCCCTAGTCGCCGATTTCGAGGCTTTTTGAGAGGCCGAGGCAGCGGCGGGAATCGTGACCGGAACCGCGACCAGCGCGGCGAACAACATAAGTACGAGGAATCGTTTCGACATCGGCTACCCCGATGTCTCGATCGGCCCGAGTGCCGGGGTACAGATCCCTCGATATAGGGGTAGTAGACGCTTTTCCCTCGAACTGGTGACGCACTACCCCAAAAGGGTGCCGCGTCGACCCGAGTCACTAGTCGAACTGCGTGGAACTACTGTTTAGCGGCGACCACGTAGGATGCGCTGGGTGGTTTTCCGCGCTAGAAGAGCTCGTTTTTCGCGTCCCCGGCGAAGGGGGAGAGGGGAATCGCCTGCGCGATGACAAGGGACGCGAATGAGCCACAGGCGGTCGGTAACCAAGCGCCAAGCGATGCGACGATAGCTCCGCGCGCGATCAGCTGGGACATCGCTGTACAGGTTTTCGGCAGGTTCGCGAACCTCGCCCTCGGCATTGTCGTGACCGCGCTGCTGGCCCGGACTCTTGGCAACGGCGGTTTCGGTGTCTGGAGCACGCTGCTTGCGATCAGCGGCCTTCTCGGGCTGATCGGGAATCTGGGCCTCGAGCCGGTCGCGATTCGCTGCGCGGCCGCCGAGCCCGAGGACGAACCCCAATGGCTCGGAGCTCTGCTCATCCTCAGGCAGTGCCTGTCTCTCCTGGCGACGGCGCTCTGCATTGGCGTCGTCGCACTGATTGCACCCAATCGCACAGCTCTTGTCGCGGGCATCGTGTTGATGCTGGCCCTGCTCGCGACCGCCCCCTCCTCGCTGCGGATTGTTTTCCAGCTGCGCGTGCGCAACTCCAACACGATCGCGGTAATGACGATCCAGAGTGTGCTCTGGGGCGCCGTCGTGGTCTGGGCCTATGAGACCGGCGCCGGAATCGTGGCTCTGGCGGTCGGCTTCACCGTCACCACTTTCATCGCCTCGCTCCTTCAGGGCGCGCTTGCCCTCAGGCTAACGCGCATCAGCTTCAGCAAGCTCCGTCGCCACTGCGCCGAATTGATGAGGGCGGGTGTTCCGATCGCCGTGGGCGCCGCTTTTGCAATGGGCTATGGGCAGATCGATCAGGTGCTCGTGTTCAAGATCGCCGGCAGCGAGGAGGCCGGTCTCTATGGTGCCGCTTATCGGCTTTTCTCTCAGTCGAGTTTCGTGCCGGTCAGCGTCTCGACGACGGTGTTCGCGCTCTTGGCCGCCTCCTTCGCCGCCGACAGCGAGAAGTTTCGCGTCCTCTTGCAGACCAGCCTCGAGCTCCTACTCTCGGTCGCGATCGGAGCGCTCGCCATCACAGCCGTCTACTCGGACGAGATCGTCAGACTCGTTTTCGGGCACGGATTCGACCGCGCTGCTGCGGCGTTGCCGATTCTGATGGGCGCCTTCGTACTCGTCTCGATCGGGTACCTCCAGGATCTACTCGTAATCATCTCTCGTCAGCAGAATCGTTTCATGGTCGCCGCCGCGCTTGCCCTTGCGCTCAACGTCGGCCTCAACATCGCGCTCATCCCTCGCTACGGCTTCATGGCGGCGGCCTGGATTACGGTCGCCACCGAGCTCTTCGTCGTCGCGGCGCGCTGGGTGATCGTGCGCTCCAAGTTGCCTGCTCACCCGACGCTCGGACGCATCCCGCGCGTCACGCTCGCCGGTGTCGCGTTGCTGGGCATTCTCGTCGTCGCCAAGAGACTGGCGCTCCCGCTGCTGCCGGCGCTTGTCGCCTCCGCTGTCGCCTACCCGGCGTTCCTCCTCGCAGTACGCGCGGTTCGTCTGAGCGATATCCGGCTCGTTCTCGCCCGTGGAAACGAAGTCGTCTAGCGCGCGAGCGCCGCGAGCGATTCGGCGATAAAGGCGTCGGTCGCGCGCAGGTAGCTCTCCCAGGAGAGCGAGGAAGCGCGCTCGAACGCGCGCTCTACCCGCTCGGTCGTCTCGGCGGGGTGGCTGATCAGCTGAGCGATCGCCTCGGCGCAGGCGCTCGCATCTCCGGGGGGAAAGAGCAGCGCGTGCCTGCCGTCTTCGAGCTGCTCGGGGATGCCGCCCGCTCTCGAAGCCACGATCGGTACGCGAGCCAGGGCTCCTTCGATGGTGACGAGCGGGAAGGGCTCGGCCCAGAGGGACGGAACCACGAGCGCGTGGCTGCGAGCAAACAGGTCAGCCAGAGCGTCGGTCTCGAGCCGCCCGACCATCCGGCAGCGACCGGCGATGTTGAGAGAAGCGGCGAATCGCGTCAGCTCGCGCTGCTCGATCCGGCTCGTCGGTCCGGCGAGGACGAGGTTCGCCTCGATCCCGTGCCGCTCGCGCAGAAGAGCCAGCGCCTCTACTGCAACCTTCGGGCCTTTCTCCGCCGAGAGACGTCCCGCGTAGCAAATCAGGGCTTCCTCGTCGGGCTTACGTTCGACAGCCGAGAAGCGCGCGCCGTTTCGCGACGTGGAGAGAACGACGCTTTCGTGAACGGGTCTCAACAGTGGTGATGCAGGCGCAGCTTCACGGATGAAGCGGCTGTTCCAGCTGATCGCAACCGGGAAAGGATCTCGATCCATCTCCATTCGCAAGGCCGGGCGCCGGTTGACGCGCCGAGCGAGCGCTGCCCAGGCGCTGCTCAAGCCACGATTGCCCGGAAAGAGATAGCGGGCGAACTGGTCGCCGCTGAACAGTCGCTCGAACCAGTGCTCGCAGACGCGGAACGCGACGGGAACCCCTGATTCGAGCGCCGCGTAGACGGTCGCGTGTGGGATCCGGGCGCAGTTCCAGGCGAAGATGAGATCCGGCCGGAAAGAAGCGATGAGCTTCCGCGTTGCTTTCGCCGCCGAGATCGAGGCTAGAGGAGCGCGAAGTGCGCCCAGCGGCGATTGCGGTAGAAACGAGAGCTCGCGCGACACGCCCTCGTCTTCCGTTCCGTCGCGGCCGAGCCTCGACGTCAGCACCACCACCTCGTCGCCGCGCTCGCGCAGATGGTTCACCACACCCGCGCACTCGACTTCGTAGCCGCCGCGCACCGCCGGCGGATAGAGATTCGAGATGACGAGGATCCTCACGCGGGCGTCCTCGCGGCGATCGCGGCTTTGACGATGCGCTCGAACTCGGCGGCCACGTGCGAGGCCGAGTGAGTGAGCTCCGCGTGCTCGCGCGCCAAGCGTCCTTCGCGTGCGCGCCGGTCGGGGTCGCGCTGGTACTCGGCGAGCGCAGCGGCCAGTGCGGAGACGTCATTCTCCGGGCTGACGATCAGCCCGCATCCGGGCGGAAGTAGATCGCGAGCGCCCTCGGCGCCGGAGGCCACGACGGGGCGCCCACAGAGCATCGGCACGATCACCGAAAGCGGCGCCCCCTCCGTCGGGCTGGGGCAGAAAACCGCCAGGTCGAAGGCCGAGATCACGTTCGCCGCCTCCTTTCCGGGTGTGGGCAGAAAGTGCGCGCGCGCCCCGAGAGGTTGCGCCAGGCGCCGCAACTCGCCTTCGCTCTCGCCCTCGCCGGCGAAGATCAGATGCACGTCGCCGTCCAGGCGCTTGACGGCCTCGACCAACACGTCGTTCCGCTTCTTCGCGTGTAGGCGGGTGAGCGAGCCGACGACGAACGAATCCTCGGCGATTCCGAGGCGCTCGCGGATCTCGCGTCGCGCGATCTCGCTGTAGCGATGCTCCTCGATCCGAACCGCGTTCGGAAGCACGAACGTCTTTCGCTCGTCGAGGCCCGCTGCCACGAGCGTCGCCTTGGTGCCCGCGGAGACGGCGAGCGCTACGTCGACCCGGCGAGCTGCCCGACGGTAAACGCGATTGGCGATGCCTCTGCGGAGCGGCGCCGGGAGCGGTCCCCACTCCGCCCAGACGCAGGTTGCACGGAGGGATCTCGGAAGCGCGAGGGTCAGGAGCTGCTCCTTCTTGAAATGCAGGAGCAAGACGTCGTAGGGCTGCTCGCGTCGCAGCGCTCGGCGCAGCGTCGAGCGGAGCTTCGGGACGGAAAGCAGGAGTCGGCGGAAAGACGCACGCGAGAGCTTCGGGCCGATCTCGATCGGGCGGGCAGTCACTCTCGTTCCGTTACAGACCGCGGGCAGGTTGGTCAGGAGCACGCTCTCGTGCCCGCGCTCGGCCAGGGCATCGAGAAGCCAGACGGCGGCGAACTCGGCCCCGCCGTGAGCAGAGCTGGTCAGCACCGAGACGACCTTCATCGGCCAACCCTATCGGCGCTCGTCGCCGACTCACGCACCGCCGCGAGGAACGAATCCCAGCTCGCTGCGTAGCGGGCCAGCTCCGGCGCCAAGCGCTCGAGCGCGCTCCAATCGGCCTCGAGCTCCCAGCCCCAATGCAGGACGATCGGTACCCAGACTGCAGCTCGAAGCTCGGCCAGGCGGCGAACAGCCGGCAGGACATCGGCTGCGCGGCCGTACAGCGGCGCGTAGGAGGGGAGGAAGACGCCGCCGGAGAGAGCGATCGGCGTTCGCCGAAAGCCGAGGATCGAAACCGTCTCGGGCCCCCCGCAGACGATCTCGTAGCGGCGGGCGAGCAACGGGTACTGGCTCGCGTCGAAGCGATTGAACGGCGGCACGAAGGCGGACGTCTCGATCCCCAGCTCGGCTGTCACGGCGTCGGCCCGGTCGAGCAACTGCTCCAGGGCCGCGCTCCCGAGGCCCGCGAGCTCCGAGCGACGCCGTGGCTCGGCTTGGCGCGCGCGATGACACCAGCCGTGGAGACCGAAGGCGACTCCGTCCCGCCGCAACTCATCGATCATCGACCGCTCGCCGCTGTCGAGCTCGCGCTCGCCCGTCTCGCTCGGATCGAGCGGATCGCGGGCGACCCGCGGTAGCGTCGCGATCAAGTAGGGCACTCCCGCCGATTGCATGATCTCGTGAAAGCGGCGAAATCGGTCCGTCCCGAAGCGCTTTGGCTCGTCCCAGGCGCGGTAGTGCGGGAACTCATCGACGCGCACGAGTAGCCGAGGCTCCCCGTCGGTCTCTTTCCCGAGCACCGCCTTCCGAGCGCGCAGGAAGGGCTGAACGCAGTTGCGCTCGTAGCCGATCAGGCCGCGCTTCATCGCCAGGCGCTCGAGCAGGCGAGTGGGCGGGGTAAGCGACCTGCGTGAAGACGTCGCCCGCCTGACCTCGCGTCGGTCCAAAGCCTCCGCGCCGAGAGATCCCGCCGCGAGCTCGCGCGAGAAGAGAAGAGCAGCCGATCTTCTTTGCTCCGTAGTCATTCGGCCAACCGCCGCGACAGAAACTCGATCGAATACTCGCTCTCGGCCAGCTTCCGCGCAGCGGCGCCGATGCCGCCGGCCTGGCCGTCAAGTGCCCGAACGACGGCGGCGGAGAACCCGTCGGCTCCGGCGCCCTCCAGAAAGTGGACGCCGTTTTTCAGCCCGTCGACACCGCCGGCGCCGAGCGGCGTTGCCACGATCGGCAGACCGTAGGCCAGAGCTTCGATCAGCTTGAGCGGCGAACCTCCGCTTTCGAGTAACGGCACCAGTGCGCAACCGGCCGTGGCGTAGACGTCGCCTAGATCGCTGACGAAACCATGCACCTCGATCCGAGGATCGAGCTCGCTCTCCGGCGTCAAACCACTTCCAACCAGCATCAAGCGCGCCTCCGGAAGCTGTTCCCAGACTCTCGGCATCACCTCGGCGATGAGGAAGTCGGCGGAATGCCTGTTGGGCTGGTAGCTGAAGTCGGCGACGAAGAGCGCACTCCGGCTGTCCGTCGCCCGTACGGGTGCGATCGAAGTCACGTCGACGACGTTGGGAACCAGGCGGAGCTGCGCGTTGGGCGCGAGGTCGGCCGCCCCGCTCAGGTCGCGCTTGCTCGGCAGCCAGGATTCGCGAGCCGCCTCGAGCACGCGGCGCTCGAAGTGAGCGAGCTCGAGCAGCGCGTACCTGCTCCAGCCTCCGAGTTGAACGCGCAGCGCCGATTCGAGGTTGTGCGCGTTGTAGTAGATGGGCGGTATATCTTCGAGCAGAAGCGATGCCGCGGCGGCGGTCGGGCCGTCGGCCACGACGCGATCGAAGCTCTGATTCCCCGTTTCTTCCAACGCCGCGAGAAGCTCGCGCGAGAGGCCGCTCGCGAAGCCCTTCGGCACCTTCCGCGATCGGGCTCTCCGGTAGAGCGACACGCGCCCCAGCCCGCGCGTCGGCGAGATCTTCCTCAGCTCGATCGCCGCATCCTGGGCGATCGAGAGATCGGGCTCGCCGCCGCCGAACTCGACGTAGGCGACCTCGACCTCGCCCAGCAGCGCCAGAGCGCGGATGACGCCGACGGTGCGACTGCCGCGGCCCGTACGTCGGTTGGGTGTGAACGGCGTTACTACGAGCGAGTTCATTGCGCCTCCGCGAGAGCTTGATCGATCTCGGCGATGCGCGCCTGCCAAGAATGGCCGGCCGCAGAGCGCGATCGGGCCCGGCGCTGTTTCTCATTGTCGGAGGCGAGCAGCCGCTCCAGTGTCGCTGCGGTCTCCTCGGCGCTGTCCGCGAACGAGATTTCCTCGACCTGTGCGAGCGAGCGAAGAGGTGTCGAGACGACGGGCAGTCCGGCCGCCAGGTACTCGTAGACCTTCATCGGGAAGATGCTCTCGGTCAGGCGGTTCAGACGGTAGGGAATCAACGCCGCGTCGGCTCCCCTGAGGAGCACCGGCAGCTCGTGCGGGGCGCGGTGACCGAGAAGATGCACGTTCGGCGTCTGCTCCAACTTGGAAACGTCGGTGCCGGGGTCGCCGAGCCCGACCGGTCCGACCAAGACGATGCTCCACCTCGGTCGAAGCTCCGCCAGTTCGACGAGCAGCTCCAGGTCTACTTTGACGGCGCTGATCGCGCCGACGAAGACGATCCGCGGCCTCGCCAGTGCGTCCAAAGCGGGATCTACGGGCCCTTCGTCGAGCGCCGTCGCAAACAGATCCGTGTCGGCGACATTCGGCATCAGGTGAACGTTGTCGGCCAGCGGCCGTAGGCGCTCGGCCAGCGGCGGCGAGCTGGCTATCACCAAGTCGGCTCGCGCCAAGAAGCGTTCCTCCGCCTGCGCGAAGGCGCTGCTGTCGATCCTGCCGTGAGCCGCGATATCGTCGACGCAGTGGTAGACAACGAGGCGCGGTTGCAGGAGCTCGACCAGTGCCAGTGCCTGCGGCACGTATCCCCAGAGGATCGGTCGCTCGAGCCCGATCCGGCGAACTGCCTTGCCGACGGCGCGTCTGAGCAACAGCGCATTCAGCCTCTCGATCCACCTCTTACCGTGATAGGGGACGACCAGAGGTGAGAGGATGTGGACGCCGTTTCGCTCGCTCAGGGGGCGAAGGCCGCGCCAGAGCCGGCGCGCCATCCGGCGCAGGTCACGAGCCGAGACGGTCGGCTTGCGCAGACCCAGCGACTCGATAAAAAGCACCTTGTTCTGGCGTGCTAGGCGCGACATCAGGTGCTGCTGGTTGGTCCAGTTCTCGGTATCCCAATCGGCGAAGCCGACGCAGATGATCGAGGAGCCGCGCAGAGGGCTCGAGCTGTTCATCCGACTCCGTTGGCGCTGCCGCGCTTTCGCTCCAGGCGCTCGGCGGTCTCGCGGGGATCCGACGAGTTGCCGTCTATCAGGCCCTGCAACCCGCGCAGCCTCCGCGGAAGCAAGCGCACGAGGACTTTCGGCCGGGCTGCGAACACGACGAGCGCATCATAGGGTCGTAGCTGCCACTCGCGGTCGAGCGCTTGAATTGCGGCGAGCGGAGTCAGTCGACGCGCACGGCGCACACGGACGGAAGCGCCGGTCGGCTCACCACTCGCCACGAGCGAGACGTCCGCGCCGCCGGCTTGAGCTTGCTCCAACCAGTCAATGGCTCGATCCGCCTCTTTGGCCGAAGTGAGCCCCACCAGGTGTGGCGCGCCTTCAAAGCGGTGCTCGGTCGCGAAGTGCCCCGCGCGGACAGATGCGGGCTTGCGCCTGCTTCGCAGGTAGCGCGCCCAAACGAGAAAATCCGCCGTGCAGTCGAGCGAGATTTTCAGCCAGCCGCGCGGGCCGTCACGCCAGCCGCGAAAAGCGAGCATTCGCGCCAGCCATTTCGCCGGTGGCCGCAGCACCAGGCCCGCAAAGGCCGCCGGGAAACTGCGCGCCACCGCGATCTGCTCGGCTTCGAGCCGGGCGTAGCGGATCGTGTCGCGGGCGGCATCGCCGATAGAGCCGGCGAGCAGGTGAAGCAGATCAGCCTCGAGAACGTAAACCGGCCCCTGCGCGGTCAGCCCTTCGTGCACGCTGCGCGTTTCGTCATGACGGTAGGCGCCGCGCCGAAAGAGGCGGTGGCGGTAATCGGGATAGCGGGCCGAGCCCTCGAGCGGCTTACCCAGGAAGAGTTGGCGGATCGGCATCGCGGCGATCTCGTACTGCTCGCAGGCCGGCGAAGCGAGAAACTCCTCGATCGCCTGCCGCAACTCCGGCGTTACCCGCTCGTCGGCGTCGAGCTCGAGAATCCAATCGCCGCGAGCGCCGTCAATCGCGAGATTGCGTTGCGCCCCGAAGCCGTGCCAGGAGCTCTCGACCACGGTCGCGCCCGCCTTGCGCGCGATCTCGACCGTGGCATCTATCGATCCCGAGTCGACGACGATCACCTCGTCGCAGAACTCGACGCTGGCGAGCGCCGCCGGCAGCGCCTGCTCTTCATCGAGCACGATCAGACAGGCCGAGATAGTCGCACGGCGTTTTCCGGTCGATTCCCGAGTCACGGGGGTTGACGGCGCGTCCGGCAGAGCGAACCCTCCTCGCAGAGTCAAGAAGGACGATGACAGTTCGAAGAGCGTACAACGAGATCGTGACCCCTCCGAGCTGTGCAGCTCGAGCTAGCGCATAGACTCATAACGATGGCGAAGGCCTTAGTAACCGGGGGAGCTGGCCTGATCGGCTCGCATCTCGTTGACGAGTTACTCGCGCGCGGTCGAGAGGTGCGGATACTCGATAACCTCGATCCTGCCTCGCACCGGGGCCGTCCTGATTGGATTCCCGGAGACGCCGAGTTCGTCGAGGCGGACGTTCGCGATCTCGAAAGCGTCGCGCGCTGCCTGCGCGGTGTCGACGACGTCTATCACCTCGCGGCTGCGGTCGGAGGGGTCACGACCCAGATCTCCACGTTCTTCGATGTCAACGCGACGGGAACCGCGCGGATATTCGAAGCCATCCAGGCGAACCACGTCGACGTTCGCAAGATCGTCGCCCCGTCGTCGCAGGCCGTCTACGGCGAGGGATTGTACCGCTGCGCGAAAGACGGCGTGGTCCAACCCGAGCCTCGAACTGTCGAGCGGATGCGGCGCGGCGAATGGGAGCCCGAGTGTCCGCTCTGTGGAAGCGACCTTGAACCTGCGCTCACGGACGAGTCGGCGAGATGGCACGGAGAGACGCCGTATGCGGTCAGCAAGATCGCCGAGGAGCGTGCGCTGATCGGGCTCGGGAAACGACTCGAGATCTCCACTGTCGCGCTCAGATACGCCGTTGTCTATGGACCTCGGCAATCGATCTTCAATCCCTACACGGGCATCCTTTCGATTTTCTCGACCCTGATCCTCAACGGGCGGCAGCCACGAGCCTTCGAAGACGGACGCGAGACGAGGGATTTCGTCTTCGTGAAGGACATCGTCGACGCAACGATCTTGGCGATGGAGAGCGAGAAGGCGAATTGGGCTGTGTTCAACGCGGGCCGGGGCGTTCCGGTCGACATCGTGACGGTGATCGAGCGACTTTCGGCCGCCTACGGGCGCGAGCCCGACTACGTGATCAGCGGGGAGTTTCGCCCCGGCGATGTCCGTCACCTCGTGCTCGATTCGAGCCGAATACGTTCGCTCGGCTGGGCCGCGCAGACCTCGCTCGAAGACGGTCTCGCCAGCATGGCGGAGTGGTTCGTGGAGCTAGGCGCTGTCGACGACTTCTTCAGCGACACGCTGCATGAACTCCGCGAGCGCGGCGTAGTCATGCAGAGCGACTCGAGCTGAGCCCGCCTATGCGGGACGGCGCATTAGCCGGGAGGCGAGCGCCTCGGCTGCCGGATTGCGTTCTGCCCGTCTATCGAGAAAACGGCGGGCGAGCGCCGGCGATACGACCGTTACTGCCGCTTTCGCTCGCGTCGGAAGGCTGAAGCCCCGCCCGAGCGCGAGGCGAAGCGAGAGCCTTCTCGCAGCCGCGTTTCCACTCCTCACGGCGTCTCTCGCGTCCAGACGGATTAAATCGCGGTATCTCGCCGCCACGGTTGCCGTCGCCGCCGCTCGCTCGGCCGAATTGAGCTTGCCGCTCGCGAGGGCTTTGTCCAGTGCGCGCATCAATTCCTGTTCGTTCGCAACTCCATCCGACAGGAGGCTTCCGGGCGTGAGTCGCCAGCGGTAGAGCGGTTCGTCGATGTACGCCGTGACCGCTCCGTCCAGGATTAGCCTCATATGGCATTCCCAGTCGGCGATGTGTGTGAACGACTCGTCGTAGCCGCCGACTGCGAGTAGACGCGCGCGACGAATCGCCGGCCATGCGAAGAAGCAATTTGAGAGAATCGCCAGCCTCTGCCCCTCGGCCTGAAATGGAATCTCCTCGCCGAAGGTCATGAATGGTTGCCCTTCGTATTCGATTAGCGCATCGGTGGCGATCACATCTACGTCCGGGCGGATTTCGGCGACGGCGGCGATTGCCTCAAGACGCCCAGGCTCGAACACGTCGTCTTGATCGAGCTGTACGACGAACTCGCCGTGGGCCGCCTCGGTAGCCGTCCTCATAGCCGAACCAACGCCGCCATTCTCTTTACGCACGATCCTGACCTGGGGTAACAACGAGCCAAGAGCCGCCTCGAGGTCGTCTGGCGAGCCGTCGTCGCAGATCACGATCTCGTCGGGTGCGAGCGTCTGCGTCACAACAGATTCAACCGCGCGGTAGACGACATCGGCACCTCGGAAGTACGGAACAAAAACGGAAAACGTCGGGCGCGCTCTGTTAGTCACGGGATCGCGCAGCCGGTCGCGTGACTCCTCCCGGCGCAAAACGTCGCTTGATGTCTCGGGCCTCACACCCACCGCTCCTTTCGGCCTAGCTATCTGAGCTTAGCCTCGACGAGCGAGCACTGCCCCGGAGGGATCGTGAGCGGTACGGCGTGCCAGCAGCCAACGGGCGAGGGTCGGCGACACGACCGCAAGCGTTGCTTTAACCCTCGTACCGGCGCTGAGGTTCCTCCCGAACACGAGCCTTAGCGATAGACGCCGCGCGTGTGGACGACGCTCCTCGAGGGCGAGACGGGCGTCCATTCGAACGATCGTGTTGCGCTGAGACGCCATCGCCAATTCGGCCACCTGCCGTTCTTCGGCATCGAGGCAATCGCTCGCAAGGATCTTCTCCAGTGCTCGTAAGTGCGCCTTGGCGTTCTTGCTTCCATCGGACGACAAGCTGCCCGAAGAGAGCCGCCAGCGATACAGCGGCTCGTCGATGACGGCCGCCTTCGCTCCTCCGTAGATCAGCCGTATGAAGCAGTCGAGGTCGTAGGCCGTCGTGAAGCTCTCGTCGTAACCGCCAACGGCGAGTAGGAGCTTTCTCCGGATCGCGGGCCAGGCGAAGAAACACCGCCACAGAATCGCAGTGCGCTGAGAGTTGGCCTCGAATGGAAACTTCTCGCCGAACCTCGTTAAGGGCTTACCGTCGTACTCGACGAGCGCATCGGTAGCGATGATGTCCACATCTGGGCGGGAAACGGCGACGGTTACGATCGCTTCGAGTCGTTTCGGTTCGAAAATGTCGTCTTGATCGAGCTGGACGACGAACTCTCCTCGAGCAGCGCGAGCTGCCGCGTTCATCGCCGAGGCGACGCCGCCGTTCTCCTTACGCACGATCCTGACCTGGGGGAGCAACGAGCCAAGAGCCGCCTCGAGGTCGTCTGGCGAGCCGTCGTCGCAGATCACGATCTCATCCGGGGGAAGCGTCTGGTCTAGCGCTGAGGCGATCGCCTCTCGGATCACGTCGGCGCCTCGGTAGTAGGGAACGACGACCGAGAGAGCCGGTGGCTCGCGTGGCTGCAGGAGGCCCTGCGGCTCCGGAGCTCTAAAAGCCGGCGAGACTCGAGCGTCCACTAATACGGGATCTTCGTCCATAGCTCATCAAGTCGTGTTCGGAAGCGCGGCCCTTCGCCAGGCGAGTCCTTGGTGACCATCACTCGGCTAACCGTCGCGAAAGCGCCTCGATCGAGAAGTCGCTCTCGGCTAGCTTGCGCGCCTCGGCGCCTACGTCGCCGGCCCGGCCGCTGAGCGCACGGGCAACGGCCTCGGCAAATCCTTCCGCCCCGTCGCCCTCCAGATAGTGAACGCCGCTAACGAGCCCGTCCACGCCGCCCGCGGCAAACGGCGTCGCCACGATCGGCAACCCGTAGGCCATCGCCTCGACCAGCTTGAGCGGCGAGCCTCTGCTTTCGAGCAGCGGCACCAGCGCGCAACCGCTCGCCGCGTAGAGCCCGGGAAGATCCTCGACGAAACCGTGCACCTCGATGCGCGGATCGAGCCCGCCGGTGAGCGCCATCCTGCGTCCGATCAACACCAGGCGCGCCTGCGGGAGCCGCTTCCAGACCAGCGGCATCACCTCGCTGACCAGGAAGCGGCCCGAGCGTCTGTTGTGCGCCAGGCTGAAGTCGGCGACGAAGAGAGCGCTCTGGCTCGCGGGCGCGCGCACGGGCTTGATCGAGCTCACGTCGACGACGTTGGGCGCGAGGCGGAGTCGAGCCTCGGGCGCCAGCGTGGCCGCAGCGCTCAGATCGCGGCTGTTGGGCAGCCAGGTCTCCTGCGCCGTCTCGAGCACGGAGCGCTCGAATTGAGCGAGCTCGTAGAGGTCACTCTTGCCGACGTTCGTTTGCCCGGAATACAGGATTGATTCGAGGTTGTGTGCGTTGTAGTAGATCGGTCGCTTCTTGCCCAACAGGAGCAGGGCCGCGGCGGCGGAGGGGCTGTCGGCCACGACCCGATCGAAGTCTCTCCCCTTGGTTCCGGTCAGTGCCGCGAAGAGCTCGTAGGACAGGTTGCTCGCATAATCCCTGGGCACGCCGCGCGCCCGCGCCCGGCGATACAGGAATGCGCGCTTTGCACCGCGCGAGGAAGAAACTTTGCGCAGCTCGATCGCCGGATCCGCGACGAGCGAGGGATCCGGCTCGGCGCCGTCGAGCCGTAGGTAAGCGACCTCGACCCTGCCGAGTAGCGCCAGGGCGCGGATGACTCCGATGGTGCGATTGCCGCGACCGCTGCGCTTATTGGGAGTGAACGGTGTTACGACGAGCGATTCCATCTGCCTGTTTCCTCCAGAGCTGACAATCTCCGCTGCACGTAACTATTCCAGCTGCAACAGACTATCGCGCCCTGGCTTGTGCTCGGGAAGGCGGGTAATCTGATCCTCGAGCGCACGATTCGTTACTGCACAGGAGCTCGATAATGAGATGCGATAGAGGCATGACCCGAGCCGTTGTCGAAATGTTTCCGGATGAGCCTCTTTCGGCGTAAGCGAGAGCGCAAAAACGGCGAGCGCGACGAGCGCCTGTCTGCGCAGCCTGACCAGGCCGCGGGAGAGCGCGAGCCGGAGCCCGAGCCCGAAAGCGCCCGTCCGGACGAAGAACGCTCCCCCGGCGTGATAACCGCCCCGGTCGCCGGCGAGATCGTCTCGGGGTCGGTTGAAATTCAGATCGTTTCGAACGAGGCTGCAACCGGGCCGGCGCTGCTCGAATGGTCGGCCGACGGCGCGATCTGGCAGCGCGCCGACACGGAGGAGCGAGAAGAAGAGGCGAAAGGCGGGCTTCTTCGCTGGAACACCAGCTCGCTCGACGACGGTTCCTACCTGTTGCGGTTGGTCGCGACTCGCTCGGATGGAAACGAGCTCGTAAGCGAGCACGTCTCCGTTCTCGTCGACAACCTCGGCCCCGAGGTTCGTTTGCGCAAGCCGCTCGAGGGCCGGACGCTCTCGGGATTCGTGTCAATCGCCGTGGAGGCCGAGGATTCGGTCTCGGACGTCTCGGACGTCTCGGTCGTCGAGCTCGAGATCTCGGAAGGCGGGGAGGACTGGCGGCGAATCGCCGAGGCGCGCCGGCAGCCCTTCGAGTTGCGCTGGAGCAGCGAAGCCCTGGCCGACGGCGTCTATCGGCTACGGATTGGCGCCCGCGACGCAAGCGGCAATCTCAGCCTGATTGGACCGTTTGAGGTCGAGATCGCCAACGCTCCCGCCGCCGCCGAGTTGATCGACCCCGTCGAGCTCCTGCACGGCAGGATCAATCTGATAGCCGGCACGCCCGACCTGCTCTTGACGCAGATGGTCTTCGAGCTGGCGAAGGCCGGCTCGAGCGACTGGCGCGCTCTCGGTACCACGCGGGCTCCCTTCCACCTGCCCGTCGATACCGCTCAGATTGACGACGGCAGCTACGAGCCGCGCATCGAGTCGATCACCGCCGAAAGCAAGTCCGTCTACTCGCATCCCTTCGGCCCCTACATCGTCGATAACACGCCGCCGACGATCACGATCACCAAGCCGGCCGCGGGCGAAACGCTTCAAGACCGAGCCGAGCTGGTGGTAGAGGTCGACGACGACGCGAGTGGCCCGGCGCTGATCGAGTTGAGCTACAACGACGGAGACGAGTGGATAACGCTGGCCCGGCTGGAGCCCGAGGAGGGCAAGGTGCGCGGTTTTTGGCAGCTGGCCGAGTGCCGCCCGGGGGACTGTCGGCTGCGAGCTACGGCGTCCGATCAGCCCGGTAACGAGGCCAACGAGGAGATCAAAGTGACGATCGCGGCGTCGCCGTCGTCGCAGCTCGAGCCCGGTCCCGAGCCGGAATCGATTCCTTCCCGCTCGCCCTCGTCCGCCGCCAACCGCTTCGGGCAAGTCCCCAGCTGGGATTGGAAGCGGCGTCAATCGTCCGGCGCCGAGCAGGTCGGCAGTGCGGTGAGCGACTCGGTCGAAAAGGCGAAGGCGGTTCGACCGAGCGCCGAGCCCGATTCGCCCAGCGGCGGGGGAGCCGAGCCGGCCTACGTGACTGCGCCGAGCGAACCCGTCAAGAAGAGCGCCGCCTGGACCTGGAAGCCGTCCCCACCGCGCGTCGAGCCGGAAACGGGCGAGCAACCCGAGCCGGAAGAAGAAGCAGCCGATCGGTCAAAGGCCGAAAAGGAGCAGTTGGCCGAACCCGGGCGCGAGGCGGAGAAGAAGCCCGAGCCGGCGCCCGAGCCCGAGCCGGCGCCCGAGCCCGAGCCGGAGCCCGAGCTAGAGAACGCGCCGGAAGAGCAGGAGCCCGCGCCGGCCGTCCGCCTGGTTGATTCGGCGCCGAGCGAAGAGCAGGCCGAAATCGAGCAGGAGAACGAGAAAGAGTCGCCGGATTCCGGCGCCGAGGAAGGCGGACGCGTCGTCAACGTCGACTTCGCGCGCGCCGCGCGCGGCTGGGACATCTGGGAGCTGAGCGAGCTGGTGGAAGAGACTCCGGGCCAGGACCCCGCTCGCGAGGAGGAGCGGCGTCAGATTCTCTACCACCTGCGGGAGCACACCTCGGTCGACGGTCGCATCCCGCCCGAGTTCGAGGATCTCGTTCTCGAGGCGTTCGGAGAGCTGATCTCCGGCGATAGGCGTTCCTGATAGCCCTCGTGGCTGACCGCAGCTAAAATCCTCGCTCTGTTGAGGTTAAAAAGCCGCAGTTTCGGGGTAGGTCGAAGCTGCATCGGACCTCGAGTAAACTGCGAAAAGGCTGCGCGCATGCGGGCACAAAACAATCAATTGGTCTCAGAGACTTGCATTTCTTCTCAGAACCAGTCTGAATGTGAGTTGCCCCCTTACGCTTGGCCTACGGCCGGGCGTGGTCGGCGCAGCCCCCGACAACCTTCGACGCGGTAATTACAGCGCTCTCCAAAATGACCCCCCCCAGGATCAGCCCCTTCCGAGCCGCCTCATGACGGACACCATTGCGCAGGGGCCCACGCTCGGTACCGTCGAGGGACTGAGACTGCGTGTCCGCGCCAGGGAGGGCGTGAGCAGGCGCAGCGATCGCTTCTGGCGCTTGACACGACTGGGGCTGGACGCTTTTTTGCTCACCGCGGCAGTAGTAGCCTCGAATCTCGCTTCCCCGGCCGCCAATGTGCCCTCCGGCGGATATCTCTGGCCGGCAACCTTCGTCTTGGTCGCGCTTTCGGTTCTCGTCTATCGCGGCGCATACGCGCGGCGCCTCTTCGTCGACCTTCTCGACGACATGCGTTCCCTCGTCGTCGCGATCGTTCTGGCGACGATGG
>Ga0209747_1000353_pt1 | contig 25259 bp, 17 predicted proteins | sample BarGraNGADG00311_FD_184498 | JGI IMG/M metagenome (GOLD analysis project Ga0209747, IMG submission 184498) | Arctic peat soil microbial communities from Barrow, Alaska - Barrow Graham LP Ref core NGADG0011-311 (SPAdes) (version 2) | ecosystem: Environmental > Terrestrial > Soil > Wetlands > Peat...
GATGGCGATCCATCCGACCCGGCCTGACCTGGGCCGGGCCTTCCCGGCCGTGCCTGGCGCCGACACGGCCGCGTTCCTCGCCTGGGCAGGCAGGTACGCCCTCTCCGACGGCTACCCCGCCGCCCTGGTCGAGCCCGCGCTCGCACACGCCGCCAGGAGCTCCGGCCGGGTGCACCACCACGACCGGCCGGCCCCACCCGCACACGCTCCCGGGCGGCCCCGTCTCGCCCACGGCGTCAACGTCGTCGGCTACCTGCGCGGCGAGCTCGGGATCGGCGAGTCGGCGCGCCTGATGGTCACTGCCCTGCAGGCGGCGGGCGTCCCGCACTCGACCGTCTCGGTTGACCAGAACCTCCTCAGTCGGCAACGACCAGAGCACGCCGACGTCGACCCGAGACGGGGTCGGCAGGCCTTTGACACGAGCCTGATGTGCGTCAACGCCGACCTCACCCCCGCCCTCGCCGCGTCCATACCCAGGCTGCTGGCCCCGACCTACCGGATCGGCATGTGGTACTGGGAGGTGGAGGACTTCCCCGCCCAGCAGCACGGCGGCTTCGCCCACGTGGACGAGGTCTGGGTGGCCACCGAGTTCATCCGCGCGGCGATCGAGCCGCACTCCCCCGTACCCGTGCGCATCGTCGCCCCGCCGCTGCCGCAGCGCGGCGCCGAGCCGACCCTGACCCGCGCCGACCTCGGTCTGCCGGACCGGCCGTTCTTCCTGTTCTCGTTCGACTTCCTCAGCACGGCGGAGCGCAAGAACGCGGTGGGACTGGTGGACGCCTTCACCTCGGCGTTCCGGCCCGGCGAGGGCCCGGTCCTGGTGGTCAAGTCGATCAACGCGGACCAGCGGGCCGCCGAGGCCGAGCGGCTGCGTCTGCGCGCGGCGGGCGAGCCCGACGTCGTGCTCATGGAGGACTACCTCGACGCGACCGGACGCGACGCCCTCGTGGCCCACTGCGACTGCTACGTGTCGCTGCACCGCTCCGAGGGGTTGGGCCTGACCATGGCCGAGGCCATGGCCTGGGGCAAGCCCGTGATCGCCACCGCCTACAGCGGCAACCTGGACTTCATGACCGAGGACAACAGCTTCCTGGTCCCGTGGTCACCCACGACCATCCCGCCCGACGCCGCCCCCTACCCCGCCGGGGGCACCTGGGCCCAGCCGGATCTCACAGCAGCGGCCCGGCTGATGCGCATGGTGGTCGAGGAGCCGAAGGTCGCGGCCGCGCGCGGTGCCCAGGCCGCCGTGGACATCGCCACGCTGCACTCCCCCGAGGTCGCCGGTCGCGCGATCGCCGCGCGGCTCGCGGAGACGACGCCCCGACGCCGAGCCCGCTCGCGGACCACACTCAGCTCCCGGCTGCGCAGTACCGCACGTCAGGTGCGCAGCGTCATCGGGTGAGACACCCGCCCCGCCGCGTGCACATCCCGTTCTCCCACGAGTACGCCATGAAGAAGATCGCACCGAGGTGGCAACGGTCGTCCTGGCCGGGGTGAGGGCGGGTCGCAGATCGTCGGCTAACATCGTGGGTCGCCCCTGTGTGCGCTGCGCACGGGACTGAAAGACGAGATGGAGACCAATGGACGCCGAAGGCGACGCTCGCGCTGCACGTCTCGCGGCGGAGCCGCTGCGACCCGCGGGGCCGCGGCCAGGATTCATCACCGGCACATTGCAGTCGCTGCGCGATGTCGTCGGCCAGGGCGAGCTGCTCGGCTTGCTCGTCCGCCGTGAGCTCAAGGCACGCTACAAGGACAGCGTCCTCGGCTTCTTCTGGACCCTGGCCAAGCCCCTTGCGATGCTCCTCGTCTACTACGTCGCCATCGGCAAGTTCCTCGGCGCCGAGCGGATCCCCGGCCGGGCGGACGGGATTCCGAACTTCGCGATCTACATCTTCACCGGGCTGACCGCCTGGCAGCTCTTCAGCGACATCGTGGTCGGAGGAACCGGGTCGATCGTCGCCAACGCGGGGCTGATCAAGAAGGTCTACCTCCCGCGCGAGGTCTTCCCGCTCAGTGTCGTCGGTGCGGCGCTGTTCAACTTCGGCGTCCAGCTCGCGATCCTGGTGGGCGCGACAGTGGTGCTGGGCCAGTTCCCTACCGGGAGCCGGTGGTGGTTCTTCGTGCTGTCGCTCGCGGTACTGATCGTCTTCTCCACCGCGCTTGGCCTGCTCCTCGCGGCCGTCAACGTCTACCTGCGCGACGTGCAGTACCTCATCGAGATCATGATCATGATCCTGCTGTGGGCCTCCCCGATCGTGTACTCATGGAAGCTCGTCGACGCGCACCTCGGCGGACTCCTGGGACGCATCTACCTCGCGAACCCCATGACTCAGGTCGTGCTCGGATTCCAGAAGGCGTTCTGGGTGGCCGGCGACCACGAGCCCTACCCCGCGCACCTCATGCAGGGCCTGTGGATCACGTTCGGCGTCTCGATCGTGCTGCTGTGGGTGAGCCAGCGGACCTTCTCGCGGCTGCAGGCCAACTTCGCCCAGGAGCTGTGATGCCGCCGACAGTCATCGAGGTCGAGCAGATCTCCAAGCGCTTCATCATCCACAAGGAGAAGTCCCTCAAGGAGCGCCTGGTCAACTTCGGCCGGTCCAACCTGCACAAGGACGACTTCTGGGCGCTGCGCGACGTGAGCTTGGCCATCAGCTCCGGGTCGACAGTCGGGCTGATCGGACCCAACGGCTCGGGCAAGAGCACCCTGCTCAAGATGATCGGGGGCATCCTGCAGCCCACCACCGGCTCGGTCCGTCTTCGCGGCCGGCTCGCCGCGCTCCTCGAGCTGGGCGCGGGCTTCCACCCCGATCTCACCGGTCGGGAGAACGTCTATCTCAACGCCGCCATCCTCGGCATCTCGCGCGGGCAGACGGACCGGTACTTCGACGCGATCGTCGACTTCTCGGGCATCGAGAAATTCATCGACACGCAGGTGAAGTTCTACTCGTCGGGCATGTACGTCCGCCTGGCCTTCGCCGTCGCCGTACATGTTGACCCGGACATCCTGCTGGTCGACGAGGTGCTGGCCGTCGGCGACGAACCCTTCCAGCGCAAGTGCATGGACCGCATCCGTGGCTTCCAGCAGGAGGGCCGCACGATCGTCCTCGTCACGCACTCCCTGGATCAGGTGGCCGAGCTCTGCGACCGCGCCATCGTGCTCGAGCACGGCCGGGTCCAGGCCGACGGCGACCCTCGGGACGCTCTGCGCGTGCTGCGCGACGACTTCGAGGTCACGCGCCAGCAGGACCTCGAGCGGACCCAGGCCACCGCGTCGACGGCGGATGAGCCAGCCGGCCATCGCACCCGCGTGACCGGGATCGAGCTCCGGGCGAATGGCGAAGTTGGCACGACGGCGAAGATCCACCCGGGCGACGACGTCGTGGTCCGCGTCGGCATCGCGACCGACGCCCCGCTCGAACGATGGTTCCTCGGCATCGCGGTCAACAACCCTCTCGGGCAGTTGGTCTTCGGGACGAACACCCGGCTGATGGGGATCGCACTGCCACGGGTAGCCCGGTCAGGCAGCTTCGAGTTCGACCTCCCACGAGCCGCACTCGGGGAGGGGGACTACTCGATCGACGCGGCAGTCTCGCTCGAGAACGGAGTCGAGGCGCACCGCCTGGTGGAAGGCGCTCGCCTGGTCGTGCACGCCTCGGGAAGGTCCGTCGGGCCGGTGCACATCGACCCTCGCTTCACCGCCCTCTGATCGACCGGCGCCACGCACGTCGTCGGAGTGCCTATCCGGCAGCGGGGCGGCGAGCCATGACCACGTAGTCCTGGGCGCCGAAGAGGGCATACGCCGCCGCGTCGAGCACGCGCGCGTCCCGAGAGCCGTCGAGGCCCGCCGTCATGGTGGCCAGCTCGCCATCGACAGGGTGGACGAAGTGGACCTGCACATCGACGAACCCGTGCATCTCCACCAGGAAGTGCAGGAACTGCGGGTGCAGCGGTCGTAGGTGGGTCGGGTCGAGGTAGAAGGACGCCGCGCCGACCACCAGGTTCGTGGGGTTGGGGGTCTCCAGCAGCAGGATCCCTCCCGGCCGCAGGGCCAGGTAGGCCGCGTCGAGGAGCTTGCGCAGGACGGGGATCGGTACGTGCTCCACGAGGTGGAAGGCGGAAACGGCACCGAGGGAACCCTCCGGCAGCCCGTCGAGGTGAGCCAGGGCGTCACCGGCGCGCACGTCGAGCCCCGCGTCCACCGCGGCACCCGCCATCTCGGGATTGGTGTCAACGCCGTAGGCCGGGATGCCTGCCTGCTGCAGCACCCCGAGCCACTCCCCCCGCCCGGCTCCGAGGTCGAGCAGCGGCGCGGACCCCCCGATGAGTCCCTCGACGAACCGGACGGCGTCCCACTGGCGCTGCTGGATCTCCTCGCGCGCTCCTCGGAAGCGCCGTTCGAACTCGAGGTAGGCGGCCGGGCTGAGAGGCTGCGCATCCTCCGGCTCCACCGCCTCAAGGGCCGCCTCGGGACCGCCCCCATCCGGGTGGATCAGACCACGCAACCGCCGCAGCTCCTGCGCATCGGCCCGCCGCTCACGCTCCACCCGCCCGATCTGATCGACGACATCGTCGGTCCTGCGCTGCAGCGCTTCGACAGACGCCGCTGAGCGATCATCCTGCGCATCGTGCGTCCGGCTCAGGGCCTCCAGCCCATCGGCGAGGGCGCGGATCGCAGTGACGACCTTCGCCGTCCATGCCCTCGACCACGGCAGGAGGACTCGCCTCCCCGGCGCGCCGACGACCGGCCGGCCCACCTCGTACCCGGCCACGGCATCCCGCGCCCGCGCCACCGCACCGTCTGCCGAGAGGCCACCGACACCCCCGGACGTCGGAAGCGTCGTCGCGTCGTCCGTTGGCTCGTCATTCGCTGGCACAGTGAGCACCGTACGGGATCGCCGAGCGGGGCCGTGTGCGTGGGCAACCACCCCGGCATCGGCCGGCCTGCCCAACTACGATCGGGACATGGCCCAACCCGCCGTGACCCGCCCCGCCCACGGAGGCGTCACTGTCCTGCTAGGTGCGTTCGGCGCGTCGTCCGGGGTGGCGGTGGGCCTGCTCGCGGCGTCCGACGACATGGCGCTGGCTGATGCGCGCGCACTGGCGGCAGCGGGCGGGCGCACCTATCTCGAGGTGGTCGCACCGCACGAGGCCGTCGGCGAGCCGGTGAGCCGTCTCTGCGCCAGGCACCCGGATCTCGACGCACTGCTGTGCGTTGCCCTCGACCGGGCCGCCGAGGTGGTCGACGCCCTGCCGGACGTCGGGCCCCGGCCCGCGGTGGTCCTGGTCGACGGAGTCACGTCGCCCCTGGGCGACCTGGTACTCGCGGCTCACGCGCGGGGCTATCGGACGGCGTCGTCCGACGGCGCCTCGCTCTACCTCGTCGCACAGGAGCGCGTGGAGCTGGCGCCCGCCCTGTCCGCGGCGGCCTGCGCAGATGACCTCGACGCGTGCGACGCCGAGCAGGGTCCGATGGCCATCTGGCGTCGGCTCGCGCTGGACGGCTGGGCAGATGCCGCGGCGAATGCGCTGACGGCCCGGTCCGACGAGCAGGCCCGCGGCGAGGCGCTCGAGCGCGAGATCGCCGCCCTGCGGGCTACGGTCTCGTGGCGGGTGACCCGACCGCTGCGCGCCGTGCAGCGCCTGCGGACGCTACGGCGGGCGCGGTGAGTCCCACCGGCACCCTGCGCGCGGCGCTCGAGCAGCGGGTCGCAACCGTCTGCGACGCGACAGGTGCCGGGCGGTCCGGTGACGGGCCGGGGGACCTCCACCGGCTCCTCACCACGGGCGTCGCGGGTGAGCAGGGCGACGACGTGCCTTGGCTGGTGACCGCCGCCGTCCTCGGCCGCCTGCCGGACGAGCAGGAGGTGCGCGCCCTGCGCCGCGTCCTCGATGTGGTCGGCCCGGCCGCTGCCGCGCAGGGTCTGCTCGCGCAGGCGCTCGCGCACCCCGGGCCGGGCCTGCTCCGCGGGATCGAGGTCTTCAGCGGGGGCGTGCTCGTCCTCGCTCAGCCTGAAGGCACCGACGAGCTGGCGCTCCTGCTCCGGGGCGTCCTGCCGCACTGGCGGACACGTCACCAGGTCGTCGAGGTCGCACTGAGCGACGACGGCGGCCTGCTGAGTCGTGCACCCGGCGCGGCCGGAGCCACCGTGCCGCCGGTCCTCGTGCCATGGCGGGCGACCCTGGTCGTCATCGGCGAGGGCTGGTCGCGGGCCCAGTGCGGACGGCTGGCGACGCTCGCGCAGCTCTCCGGCTCGCGAGTCGTCGTCGTGCCGCCTGACCAGCTGCCGGCCGCCGCACCGGAGACCGTCGCGCCGGACCGCACCGCCGGTTTCGGCCACCTCCTGTCGCTCATCAAGCACGCCGATGCCGTAGTAGCGCTCACCGCCGGCACCGCCCGGGGGTATCGCGGCTTCGCGCAGTCCCTTGGCGCCCAGGGTCTGCCCGGTCCACAGGTGACCACCGTGCCGGGTGCCCCCGGTCTGCCGGTGCCGGTGGTGCGGGCCGCCGCCGGCGGATCGGTGACCCTCGCGGTGCTCGGGGATGACCCGGTGAGCACCGCAACCGTTAGGGAGGCCGCACGGACGCTGCGCGACCGCGGCCCGAAGACCGACGTGGTGCTTCTCGACGTCGCGGCCGTTCCTGGCCCGGCCATCGCCGACGGCGCGGATGCTGGCCACCGCGCGCCGGTGGCCCACGTCGTGGTGGCTCTCGGCCCAGGAGGCATCGGTCTGCTGCTCGGGGCAGCGCTGCGGCAGGGAGTCCCCGCCGTGGTCACCGCCCGTGGCGTCCCCGCAGAGGTCGCCCGGGACGGCGGCTGCCTGCTGGTCGACCCGGACGACGACGACGCGGTGGTACGGGCGATCGAGTCGCTGCTGACCGACACCGACCGGCACCGCAGCCTGGCGGCCGAGGCGGCACGCAGACCCGGCACCCCCTGGGATCGGATGGCCACCGACCTGTGGCACGCCGTCGTCGGGAACCGGGAGGTCGGCCGTTGAGCGCCGCACGCCTCCCCCGTTCCACCGGTCGTGGGCGGGAGCGGGAGTACCGCGCCCGACTGCGCCAGGTCGGCGAGGTCCTCGGGCGACCCGGCTTGCCGAGCACCGGCGACCACCGGGAACCACTGGGCGCCGCGGTCGGTCGCACCGTCGCGCTCGCCAACCCCGACGAGGTGTGGCTTCTGACCACGGCGCTCTCCGGCGTCGTCAGGAGCCACCGCGAGGTGGTCGCCGTCGTCCGGGATGCCCGACGCCGTGGTGGTGATGCCGTCGTCTCCGCGCTGGTCCGCGGGCCGCACAACGCCGGACCGGTCCGGATCACGATGGGCGGCGTGCTCGTCGACGTGACGCAGACCGTGCACACCGACCTGGTCACCGGGATCCAGCGGGTGGCGCTCGAGACGGTGCGCGCGTGGGTCACTCACCATGAGGTCGAGCCGGTCACCTGGCAGTCCGACGGAGCGACCCTGCGGTCGCTGACGGACGAGGAGCGGGTACGGCTAGCGCTTCCCCCCCGGCGACGCCCGACCACGGTGGTGATCCCGTGGCGCGGCACGCTGGTCCTGCCGGAGCTGGCCGACGACGCGGAGCGCCTGCGCGGCCTGGACGCCGTGGTTCGCCACGGTGCCTCGAACACGGGGATGATCGGCTACGACTGCGTCCCGCTCACCTCGCCGGAGACCGTCCGCGAGGGTTTCCCGCTGCTCTTCTACGCCACCCTCGGCATCACCAGCCGGGCGGACCGCTTGGCGACGATCTCCACCGCCGCCGAGGAGGAGTACCGCGGATGGCGCGAGTCGCTGGACGTCGTGGGGCTTCCAGGGCCCGAGATCCGCACGGTCGAGCTGCCGGAGGTCGCCATCGGCGTGGGCGAGGGCGCCATCGACGAGGCGCGGGCGCTGCTGACCGGGGACGAGCGTCCGCTCGTCCTCGTGGTCGGCAGCCATGAGCCCCGCAAGAACCACCTCGCTGTCCTGCACGCGGCCGAGCTGTGCTGGCGTTCCGGCAACGAGTTCACGCTCGCGATGGTCGGTGGGAACGCATGGTCGCACGAAGACTTCGACCGCCAAGTCGGTACCCTCCAGCGACGTGGTCGGCCGCTCCGCGTGGTCAGCCGACTTCCTGACCGTCTGCTGGGTGCGGCCTACCGGATCGCACGCTTCACGGTGTTCCCCTCGCTCAACGAGGGGTTCGGCCTCCCGGTTGCTGAGTCGCTCGCGGCCGGGACGCCGGCGATCACCTCGAACTTCGGCAGCATGCGGGACATCGCGGCACGCGGCGGCGCCGTCCTGGTCGATCCCCGCGACCCGCGGGACATCGCCGCCGCGATGACCCGCCTGCTGCGCGACGACATCGAGCTGGAACGGCTCCGGGCCGGTGCGAGGTCACGCCCCCACCGCTCCTGGGCCGACTACGCCGAGGAGGTCTGGCAGGTGCTCGTCACGGGAAACGGACCTGTGCCCGGGCCCAGTACTCCGGGCTCGACCCGATGATCCCGGGGATGGTGAAGTCGCCACGGTCGGCCATCAGCGGTAGCCAGCTGGCGATCCCCGAGGGGTCGACAGTGCGGCCGAGGAACGTGCGGTAGTAGGCGTCCAACCGTCGGAGGCCGGCCTCATCGGAGCGTGCGATGCCCAGTACCGCAGCGGCGCGGCCACCCGACGCAGCAATCTGGGACCAGTACGCCGCCTCTGGCGCCCCCGCCGGACGCCCGAGCAGCGCCTGGTACATCCCGCTGACCCACGTGCCCACGTCCCCGCCGCCGAGAACATCGAAGGACTCCGGCGAGGCGAAGACCGACACCTGCAGCGCCGCGACACCCTGGCCGGAGGCGAGGTAGCCGGCCCAGTAGTCGAGCCCGCCGGGCTCCGGATCGCGCTGCAACGCATCGCGGTACACGTCCCGGACGAAGGACTCCAGTCGCTCGCGCGAGGACACGATGCCGTTGGCCAGTCGCGACGCATCACCCGTAGCAGTGACCACCGACGTCCAGTACTCCAGGCCGCCGGCGTCGGGGGTACGCCCCAACACATCCTCGTAGAGCGACTGCACCACCGCACGAGCCGCCGCGACGGAGATCGCACTGATGCTGAACCAGTCGGAGCGCAGGCCCAGCCTGGAACGGACCATCGAGCCCGAGAAGGTCCGCGTGACACCGCCGGTCTCGACCACCGTGACGGTCAGCACGCGGCCGCCCTCGGCACCCAGCCCATTGCGCTGGGTGACGGCGATCGTCCGGATCGGACCGGTCCCGAGCGCTGTGGCCACAGCGGACAGCGTCGTGGACACCGTCCACGTGTGGTACGGGGAAGTGGCATCTCCGGCGTCCTCGACGGCGGGGAACGTCCCGCCCGCCGTCCACCCGCCGGTGGAGGAGCTGAACTCGGTGCGCGCGATGGTCCCGTTGCCGAGCCGCAGGACCTGCCCGCTCGTCGCCGCAACGGCGGCGTTCGTCAGTGCGGACTCGAGGTTCGTGACCGGGCTGCCGTACGTCTGCTGGCTCACTCCGCCGTAGACCTGGCACGTGGTGGAGTCGCACGTCGTGGCACCCGACCCCGGTCGAGCGGCCGAGCCAAGCGCGTAGCTGCGCGCCGCGACCGCCTGCGCCTTGAGGGCTTCGGCACCACCACTGCTACCCCATGCTGCGGGCATCTCCCGCGGGACCACGCCCGGCAGGTAGTCCTCCATGGCGACGACGTTCATCGCATACTGTGTCCCACCGGAGTCCACCACCCGGATGCTCCCGCGGTAGTTGGATCCTTGCGTGCGCTCGCAGACCACCGCAAGACTCGACATGCTGACCGTCAGGCCGGACGCCCGGGGAGCGCCCCAGGGCGTCCAGGGGCCACCGCAGCTCGGGCCGGAGAAGACCTGAAGAGTCCCGGTCCCGGTCCGCCGCACCAGCACTGAACCCGTCCCGACCACTTCGCCATCGACCGCGAGCCCGACCCCGCTCACGATCGTGTCGGTTCCGGTGACACGGGTCAGCTCGACCGAGATCGTGGGATTACCGGCATTCCCGGCAAGGGTCGTACCCCCGTAGTAGCGGCCGAGGATCGCCTGGTACCCCCAGCCGTAGTTCTTCGCGTAGCCGTACGCGCCCCACTGCCCCATCCCGCGGCCGTGGCCGTACCCGTGACCGGTGATGGTCACCGGCTCGTCCACCGCCTGCGCCGGACCGGCCGGGCCCGTAATGGCCGCGCCGAGGAACAGGCACACAATGACCGTCCACCGCACACGTGAGCTCGATCCGCAGGCCATCGCCAGTCCCTTCAGCAGATCGCCCCCAGGCGGGGCCTAGTCAGACCATAGGCCGCGAAGCCGGCCCGGACACGTGCGGCGCTCGGGTAGTATCGGCCGACGTGCGCTCCACGTGAGCGTCTGGGCGTCGCAACGTCGGGCCCCGAGTCACGTCCAGGACGGCCGAAAGCGAGTGATCGTGGAGTGCGCAAGCCCATCCGCCGCACGCAAGCTCGTGATCACACGGCCTCTCCCCTGATGGTTGGCGACGCGCGACAGACGGCAGACGCCACGGCCGCGCCGGCGGACCAAGACCGAACGCCGCCCGGCACCCGCCCTTCGAGAGTTCGTGGTCGCCTCCCTTCGGGGGCACGAGGGTTCTTGCTCGGCGCCGCAGCGAGCGGCCTCATGGCACTCGCCGGGGCGGTCCTCGCACTGCGGCTCTGGCGCGCCGACTTCGACGTGCCATTCAATCTGACCGGGGACATCAACCTCGCCCTGATGGTCGTGCGGAACATGCAGGTGTCGGGGTGGTTCCAGTCGACGCCCCTTCTCAACGCGCCACTTGGTCAGGACCTGCTCGGGTACCCCGCCATGGTGGGCGACCTGTGGAATGTTGGGGGCCTGAAGGTGCTCTCACACTTCCTGACCCCGGCGCAGACAATCAACACCGCCTTCCTCCTCTCGTTCGCGCTCATCTCGATGACGGCGTTCGGTTCCATGCGGGCACTCGGTGTCTCACAACGGTTCGCCATCGCACTGGGGGCTGTCTACGCCTGGCTCCCCTACCACTTCCTCCGTGGTGAGGGCCACCTCTTCCTATCGAACTACTCGGCAATCCCGATCGCGTGCCTGCTTGCGCTCGCGGTCTACCGGCCCCGCCTTGGAAGACGGCTCTGGTCGCGACGTCCGGGGATGATTGCTGCATTCGGCGGCGCAGCATTCCTGGGCGGCACGGGTCTGTACTACGCCGCCTTCGGGCTGGTGCTGCTTGCGTCTGCCGGGGTGCTCGCAGGTATGTCGCAACGCTCGTGGCGTCCGTTGGTGCGCAGTGTGGCCCTCGGTGCCACCACAGGGCTGGTCTTGCTGGTCTCCGCATGGCCGAACCTGCTCTACCGGCTGAACCACGGCGTCCTTGCCGTCGAAGGACGCTCGTACGCGGCGACCGAGTACTTCGGGCTCAAGATCACCAACCTGTTACTACCGCTGGGATCCCACCGCATTCCGCAGCTGGCAGCCGTGCGCGCCCGGGCAGCCGAGTCATACATCCCTGGCGAGGGATCGGAGACCCTCGGGATCCTGGGCACCATCGGCCTCGTCGCCATCGTCCTCGCGCTCATGATCCCCTACCGCGAAGCGAACGGGCGCCTGCTCCGGGCACTGCGGCCGCTGGGCGTCTTCGCTGCGATCTCCATCCTGTTCGCGACAGTGGCGGGCCTCAACGGCCTGCTCGCTGCAGCCGGGTTCGCTCAGCTGCGGGCCTGGAACCGGATGTCCGTCGTCATCGCCTTCCTCGCGCTCTCGGGGACCGCGTGCCTGCTCGACGCTGCATGGAGACGCCTCGACATCCGCATCCGCTGGCCGCATGCGCTGCGCATCGTTGCCTCGGTCGTCGCAGTCGGGACCGTCGCGCTCTTCGGGCTCGCCGACCAGACGTCGAACGCGTTCGTCCCCGATGTCACGTCGACGAGGCACGCCTGGAACTCCGATGCCCAGTTCTTCTCCCAGGTGCAGGACAGGCTTGGGTCTGATGGGAGAGTCTTCCAGCTCCCCGTCGTCCCGTTCCCCGAGTACCCGCCGGTCGTCGACATGCTTGACTACGAGCAGCTTCGCGGGTACATCCACAGCGATCTCAGCTGGAGCTACGGCGGCTTGAAGGGCGGAGTGACCGAGTGGCAGACAGTGCTCGAGGGGCGAGGGCTGATCGACGGTCTGCCCGCACTTGTCGCGACCGGGTTTGACGCCGTCTACGTCAACCGCCTGGGCTTCGAGGACCGCGGGCGGACGGTGGAAGCTCAGATCAGGTCCGTGATCGGCAACCAGGCGCCCCTCGTCAACGAAGAAGGCACTCTCGCCGTGTACGACCTGCGCCATTACGCCGAAGCGCTCGAGCCAGATGGGCTCCCTTCCCCGGAGAGCGTCCTCTATCCACCACGGTTCAACACCCTCGAGGGCTTCTACGGCGACGAATCCGCAGCCGGCGAGACGTGGCAGTGGCTCGCCTCCTCCGCGCGGGCCGAACTGATCAACCCATCTGACCACGACAAGAAGGTGACCATCGAGGCGGAGCTCAGGGCCGCCTCCCCGGCGGCGACCGTGACGATCCGCATCGGCGCCGACGAGACGGTGGTTCACCTGGTCGGCGGCTCGGCAGAATTCGCCATCCGCACCACATTGCCCGCCGGCAGCACTCCCGTGACCATCACAACAGACAGCGCGCCGACGCCGTCCGTCTCAGGTGATGCGCGGGATCTCCGCCTCCAGCTGATGGACCTCACACTGACCGAGATCGACTGACCGCGGCCCACCGGCTCATACAGTCAGTCCGAGCGCTGTGGCGATCTTCGGCGTAATGCCACGACCGATGACTCCCCAGTCGTAGGACCGCCGGATGGCCGTGGCGGCCCGGGCACTGCGTGCCGCCACGGATGGATCGCACAGCACATGGCGGATCATCGGCACGAACTCCTCGATCCCTGCGATCTCCGCGACGGATGCGTGCAGTCTGAGCCCTCGGATTCCCACCTCTGTGCTCACCACCGGCACTCCCGCGGCGAGATACTCGACGACCTTGAGGTTTGTCCCCGAGCCAGAACTGAGTGGCGCGAGAGCCACGTCGGCTGTGGCCAGCAACGAGGTCTTCACCACATCCGGCACCACGCCGAGAAGGAAGACGTTGGCCGGCACGGCCGCCTGGCGAAGCGTCCCCGTGTGGCTCCCGACCATGAGGAAGCCGACATCGGGCAGCTCCCGCGCGAGCGCAACGATCCTCCGTGCGGCCTGATTGTTCGGCTCGTGCCATGAGCCGACGAACAGGGCGAGCCTGCTCAGGTCGGATGCACCACCCGCCCGGGCCAGCCTCGTCAGCCATCGGTCGCTGTTGCGCCGGCGCAGGCCAGAGGCGGTGTAGTGGACGCTCGCGAGATCGGTCCCGTTGGGCGCCGAGACGAACAGCTCGTCACGTGCCCCGTAGAGTTCGGTGAGTTGTAGACGGTCCTCGTCGGAGACGGTGAGCACGAGCCGGCTCGCCCGCACCGCGCGTCCCTCGACCTCACGGACTTCGGCGAGCAGTTCCTTGGCCAGTGGACCGGAGGGGAGCATCTGGGCCTTGAGGACGTACTCGCAGTTGTATGCGTCGTAGATCACCGGCAAGCGCTCAGCGACCTCCTCGGCCACCGGAAACAGAAACGGGTCCGCCAGGATCACACCGACAGCATCGGACGTGACCTCGCGCAGGGCGGCCGCGTACTGCGGCGTGAGCGCGGAGAGACGTGCGGCCACGATATCGGTCACCGGGATCCCGGCAACGGCCGCGATCTCGTTCACCCTGAGGTCGTGCTCCCGGGACCGCGGAACGACATGCTCCGTGACACCAGGACGGATCATCCGGCGAGAGGGCGCCGTTGATGAGGATGCCTGGCACACGATGTCGATGTCGAAGACGTCGGCGAGAGCGCCGTACAGGTGGAACGCACGCAGCTGTCCACCGCCCCGCGGCGGCCACACCGGGAAGGTCGAGGTGATGGCAAGTCGGGGTCGAGATGCCCTCGGCCTGGACGGGCGACTCCTCGCCCGGATCCCGAGCAGCTCATGCGCCACTCGCGCCCACGACTGGCGGCGGACTGCGCCACGCGCCTCGCTCGCCACGACCGGATCGGCTCCCATCGCCTCCAGCCGGGCCAGTCCCGCGCCGAGCGCTTGTGGTGTCGGCTCGACGATGAGGCCGTTGACCCCATGCCTGACCAGCTCGGTCGGCCCGCCAGAGTCGCGAGCCGTGAGGACCGGCTTGCCCGATGCCATCGCTTCGTACGTGATCAGGCCCAGGTCCTCGTCGAACGGGACGAAGGGGACCCCGATCGCTCGGGCGTAGTGGCCGACAAGCTCAGCGGGCGACACACGTCCCACGAACTCGATCCGCGGGTCCCCGTCAGCCAACGCCTTGAGGTACTCCGTCTGGGGCCCCGATCCCGCGATCAGGAGGTGTCGCCCCCCGGGGTAGTAGCGCATCGCTTCGACGAGCAGATCAAGCCGCTTCGGAGCGTCGTGCCGGCTCGCCGTGAAGAAGTACTCCCCCTTCTCTTCGTGGAGGCCGGGCAGATCCGATGGTGGGTGTACGACACGCACACCGACGCCCGCGGGGAAATACCCAGCTCGGCTGGCCACCGTCCAGGAGATGGCGTGGTGCCGCACGATCTGCGCTGGTCCGAGCGCCATCGCGTCAAGGGCGTGCACGAGAGTCCGCGCCAAGGGACCGGGAAAAGTGAGGACTCGGTGATCCGGGTCGAGATGACCACGTGCCTCACTCCATCGGGCGAACAGGTCAGGCAGGCTCTCCGGCCGAAGGTGCGCTGCAGCGCTCACCAGCCGACGGACGAACGGGTCCCGTGACGTCTCGGACAACGGTCGGTGGAACAACCCGTAGCTGTCGTAGAGCCCACGCAACGGATGCAGCATGTAGAGGACGTGCTGGGGGTGGCGAACCATCCAGGCCGGGTACTTGCCGGTGATCACCAGGTCGAAGTGGCTGAGGTCGAGACGGGAGAGCGTCTCGTACGCCGCCATGACCTCGGGCAACGTCGTCTCCCGCACCGGCACCTTGATCAGCTCAACGTCGTGGGACGTCTCGCCGAGCAGATGGGCGTACAGGCCCGACCAGACTCCCTCGGCCCCGCCCGGGCCGAAGGGGATCGGGCTCGGTGCGACGATGGCCACTCTCACTGGCCGCGACCGCCCATGACACCTTCGACCGCGGCGAACAACTGCTCACGTGCCCTCTGCGGGGTGTACACCTGCGCTGTCGCTCTGGCAGCCTCACCCATCCGCCGAGCGAGCTCGTGGTCCGTGTCGAGCATCGTGATTGCTGCGGCAATCGACGGTCCGTCCGGATCGACGACGAACCCGTTGACGCCATCCTCGACGAGTGCGGTGAGCCCCCCTCCGTCACGGCAGACAATGACTGCTCGGCCACGCGCCATGGCTTCGAGCACGGTGAGCCCGTCATCCTCGTCGTACGCCGGCGCGAGCACGCACACGGCTGTCCGGAAGAGCTGGTCGAGCCTCGCATCGCTGACCCGCCCGACGATGTTGACGTGCCCGGCAGCACGTTCGGGGATCTCCCCCGCAGCAATCCCTGAGTTCAGCCAGAGGTCGCTCGCGTCCAGATGCGCCGCGGCGGCCGGGTCTTCTGCGAGCATCGCGGCCAGCTTCCGGACGAAGGGCAAGCGCCCACCATCGCCGACAAGAACGCCATGAGCGGCGCTCAGCGCCAGCGCCTGCACTGCCAGCTCCGTGCGCTTCGTGAACTCGTGGCGACTGACGACGAGGACGTGCTCGAGCGTCGAGTGGTCGACTTCCTCGATCTGCGGTGCAGGCGACCTGTACAGGCTGACCGGGACGTCGGGGCCACCGAAGCGCCGAAGGCGCTCGGCGACCCTCGGTGAGCCCGCGAGGAAGTGGGTGACGCCCCGCAGATCCTCTGCCTCGGCTGCGCGGAGCATTGCCGCGGCCGGGGTGTGCAGCACCGCAGGTAGCCGTCCAGCGGTGACCCACACCTCCTCGAGGTCGTAGAACGCCCTGGCGTGGTGATAGAAGAGCGACAGGTGGTGACGGTGGCGCACCGCATACGACGGCGGCTGTGTGGACAAGACCATGTCGTACTCACTCAGGTCGAGTCCCCGGAACCGGTCGAGCATTGCGAGGTGGCTGAACCACTCAGGAGCGCGGCTCCACAGGTGATCATCCACGGCGATCCCGAACGCCTCGTGCGCGAGTGCGGGCACATCGACCTCGACCCGGTCGACCTCGTGGCCGGCCGACCGCAGATCGGTCTCCACGCGCGCGACCACCGCCTCGAAGCCCCCACGGATGTGCCAGTCGGGCTTGACGACCGCAATCCTCACGTCGTCACCTCGCCGCCGGCCTTGGCGAGGCGTTCCTCGAGCTCAGCCACACGAGCCTCGAGCAGAGCCACCTCGGACTCGAGCGCCACTCCGGGCGACTGAGCCACGCCGTCACTGCCTGCGAGCCGCTCGACTGCGTCCGAGATCGCCAGGTCAGCACTGACCACGAGGGCGCGCAACGAGTCGTTCATCCGTTGAGCATGGGCCAGTTGGTTGCTCTGGATGACCGCCGTCGCCTCGAGCGCATCCGAGAGGGCACGCGCCGCGACCACCAGCTTGTAGGTCACAACGCGGAAGACCCGGACAAACACGCGCTTCGGCAACGCGAACCTTGTCGAACCGACCACATCTAAGGCATCAAGCGAACGGCGCGCCAACCGCACAGATGCGAGCACACCGTCGGCCAGCGCGTCCAGGTCACCGTCCAGGACGGTCACCACCCTGCGGTCGCCGCGATCACCCGTTGCAGCGAGATGGATCTGGGACATCACCCACAACGCCTCGACATCGCCCCTGTCAACCGGGACAGGCCTCCGCTCCACCACCAACGCCTCCTCGTCCCCCTCGCCAAGCCCAGCGGCCCACTCTACCGACTTGTCCAAAGGTGCCGGTCGTGCACAACACACCAGGCGCCGACATGGCTGCGTCAGCCCGGCGCCTTGCGCGCGAGCCACGGTGCGTCGGCGTCGCGCAGACCGGCGAACCCCTGGGCGGCGGAAAGCTGCGCCGCCATCAGCCCTGCGACCGTGATGCTGTTCTCGAGCTCCCCGGAGAGGCAGCGCTGCACCGCTAGGGCCAGAGGCACCCACTGGCGCTGCATATCGGCCTCCTCATCGACACCCGTGTACCGCTCGCCGGGCGGAACGTCCTCCAGGCAGCGGGCGAGCAGGATCCGCACGGTCTCGTCCGAAAGGCCCGGGGAGGTCAGCACGTCGACGAGGGTCGACCAGTCGCGAGCACGCACCTGTCCCTCCTCGAACAGCTCGCGTTCCCCTGCTTCCCGAGCCGACTCCACAGTCGAGTCGAGCAAGCCGGCGGGAATCTCCCACAGACGCCGACCCACCGGGTGCCGGTACTGCGCGACGAGGAGCACCCTGGCGTCCGGGTCGAGGGCGACGATCCCCACCGCGCCCGGCAGCTCGACGACATCGCGCTGCGAGCTCCCCCCGCCAGGCATCGTCACCCGGTCGGAGCGCAGGGCAGCCACTCGGCCGGTGAAGACCCGGTGGCTCTCGCTGACGCTGTACTCGTGACCTGTCATCGAGCCTCACCCATCAGGCCCGCTCCCCGCCCCTGAGCCACCCCGACGTCCCCCGAATCAGCTCGGGCAGCCCGCGCAGCCTCATCCCAGCCAGTTCGGCGAGGGTTTCCAAGACCCGTCCGTCGCCGACGTACCGATCCGCCGGCGCCGAGGGGTCCCACGTCCGGTGCAACACGCCGGGGTCAAGCCGATGCGCCTGCGCGACCAGGTGGGCGAGATCGCCGACCTCGACAACCGTGCCTCCGGTCTCGAAGATCGTGTTCTCGCCGCGCAGCGAGGCCCAGAGCGCCAGGGCGACCACCTCGTCGACGCCGCAGTAGGACCGGAGGACGGGAGCCTGGGCACGGACCAGTATCGGTCCGCCGCCTCTTGCCATCTGGATCATGCTTCCGAGGGCGTACGACGAGGGCTTCGTCATCCGCCGGCCGGCCACGCTGAAGATCCGTGGGATGACGCATACGCCGCCCACGTCATGCACGGCGGAACGGAAGGCGAGCTCATCGAGGTGCTTGAGGGTCCCGTAGGGGTCGGCGCGCAGGTCGGCCTCTAGACGTCCGGACGACCCGTGCACGGCTCCCGAGCTCGCCACGATCACACGAGGGGGGCGGAACGCGGCGATGGCATCCAGCACGATTGCCGAGATCGCGACGTTCTGGCTCGTGTACGCATCGACGCCGAGGACCCCGACCTTGTCTCGCGTGAGGTAGGCGAGATGGATGAGCGTCGTCGGTGCCGGGCGTTGCTCGATGAGCTCACCCAACGGATGGACCTCCACCCGGCGACCGTCGGCCACGACCACCTCCCGCGCCGCACTCGCGTAGCCCGTGACCCGCGTGGAGGCGCGCTCGCCGTACGCCGCATAGAGCAGGTCGAGCGCCACGGCACCTAGCCAACCGGTCGCGCCGGTCACGGCGAAATGCTCGTCGGAACCACCGAGGACGCTCGCGAGGAGTTCGATCGGCGACCGGCGCGCCGGCTCTCCAGCCTTGAACTCCACCTCATTGCCCCATCACCGTGGTCCTCCCGCCGGGCACCATCGGGATCAGCCGACCTGCTGCGCACGTCTCACGCAGATCCGGATGTGTGCTTGAAGAGTACGTACACGGAGTCACCCGCCGAGAACTGCTCCCGTGAGCTGAGATCGAACGTGTCGCCGCATGAAGGCTGATCCGCAAGCCGATCCGCCACGGCCGAGCTCACCAGGAGGTAGTCAGCTCCCTCTGGCCAAGGCGCGTCGCAGAGAGCCTCGACGAAGAACGGACTCGTGGTGTAGTAGCTGGGACTGCTCGCGATCGACACCGATGGAAACCCCGTGGTCAGCTGGAGCAGACCCGACATGTCGACCGACTGTGCCACAACTCCATCGTCCACCAGGTCCCGAAGCCTTTCGTTCGCAGGATCGGTAACGAGCACATTGACGGTTTCGATCACCTGCCTGAGCGGTTGCGAACGTCCCGACGCCCCCTCCTGCTGCCTACTGATGTAGTCGGAGGGGGCCCACACGAAGGCCATCGTGGCGACTGCGGACGCGACTGCCAGACCTCCAAACGCCAGACCGACTGACGCCGACGTCATGTCCCGCGCGACTCCGGCGCGGATTGCACGGATAGAATGATGTAGCAGCGGGAGCAATGCGGCCACGACAAGACCGACGGCGTAGGTGTAGCCACCGATCAGGGTCGGCACGAGCGACCTGCCGGCGAAGTAGGGCAGGGTGAGCAGCGACCACCCTCCTGTCAGCGCGAGTAGGAGGCCTTGTCGGTATGCGAAGGAGCTGGTGGTGGTCCGCGAACCCACGATCAGCACGAAGCCGAGGACTGATGCCGAGACGAAGAGACCCACGACGGCGATGTGCGGCCCGAACGGCTCCATCGCCACCGACGCGAGGCCCTCGGCACCGAAGACCCGTTGAAATGCGAGCCAGTAAGACCAGTCCACGGGCCTTCCGGCAACAGCGCCGATCGACGCGTACGCCACGAAGACGATCAGCGCTCCGACCGCCACCACGCCCGTCGAGACACACCTGGCACGGAGGGATCGTCCCACGAGGAATACCACGACAAGCAGGGTCACCAGCACCGGCAACCCGAAGTCGGGGTTGTTGAGCGCGGCGATGCCGGCAACTGCCCCGACCGACAAGAAGCGCGCGGGTCGCCGGAGCACCACTTCCGGGCGCTTCCGCAGAACAAGATAAGCAGCCAGAATCGCCGTCGCCGGCAGCACCACGCGCATCGGCAGCACAGCAAAGTAGGTGGATGAACTGAGGCCGCTGGGCCACGTCATGAGGGGCGGTCCACACGCAACGATCAGAGCCGGCCCGAGATACCTGCGTCCGCCGACGAGGATCGGCAGAGCCACTGCGACCGCCAGCGCCACGACTTGAAGGAACAGGAGCCAGGCCAAGACCACCAGTTCGGACTTTTCAGGAAACCAGTGCAGGAAGGGAGCGATCGGGAAGGGCAGGAGGTTGCTGTACTGCGGGATGTAGTCCGCCAGGGGAAACCGACCTGCTGCGACCGAGACGATCTCGTCGGAGATGAACGGGTAGTGGAATGTGTCACGGAGCCCGCTGGGGATCTGCACGAGCGCCGGGATCGCGTACGCGAGCGCCACACCTGCCGCCATGACGGTGCCCGCACGAGCCAGTGGCCTGGGTGCGAGAGTGATCGCGACCAGGAGGATGGCGCCGATCAGACCCGCGAACAGCACGGCGAGGGAGATCCCGTCCCACAAGTCGGTGAGGTCGATCGTCCAGGTCACTGAGGCGATCGCCAAGATCGCTGCCGCGCCGCCCCCGACCGTCGCGACCCAGTCTCGCCCGACCTTCGGGTGCCGCGACGCAGGGATGCAGAACGCGAAGACGACCGCCAGGACGACCGCAAGCGCGAACCAACCGACGAGGATCGCACGGTCCGTGGGTTCGATGAGCCCACCAGCCGGGTCATAGAGCGTCGCGCTCACGGCACGGACCGTCGGTGCCGGCCCCAAGAGATGGGCGCCAGCCGTGATCGCGGCCACTCCGAGTATTGACAGCACTGGAACCAGGCCGAGGCGGCGCGACGTCATTCTTCTCTCTCTCCCTGGAGTGCCCCCAAGCCCGCGCGGCGGCCTCAGACGGCCGCCCAAGCATCGCACAGCACGTCGTGTACGCCGGAGCAGGCGCTGGCCTTACGCCACCTCGACATCCGGTGTGCACAGGTGATCGTGGCCGCGACGGTGGCGGCCCCGACGCGACCGGTCATTTCCATGACCATCCGAAATCGGCGCACCTCCCTTGACCGGATTTCGGCACCCCGACGGACGGCACGGATTGCCCTCGCGGTCTGAGATAGAGTCGGCCGACGTGAGCGACATCGTGGACACGGCTACCACGCCGGACCGTAACCCTGGTGTCATCCGTGGCGACCATGGTGAGACGGCAGGCGATGCACCTGCAGTAGTCCCGGGCGGGATCCGAGAGCCGCACCCGCGGTTCGTCCACGTGCGCGCTTGCCCGCTGTCCTGACGTGAGCGTCACCCTGAGCGCCAGGCGCGTGAAGCAGGGCTTGACCGCAAGACTCGAACGACACCGCGCAGTCGTACTCACGGGGATCTGTCTGTACCTGACGTTCGTCACGACGGTGCCAATCCTGTTTACCCCGTACCGGCACGACGACATCATCAACCAGCACACCCCCGAGGTACTTGCGGCCTCGGGCGCATCGCTCCCCGTTGCGCTCGTACGGTCAATCGCCGACTACACCGAGCGATGGGCGGTCGCGCAGGGGCGGTTCTTCCCCGGCTCGGTGGCGTGGACGCAGACCGTGTTCTCCGTGTTCCGGAGCCGCGAGTCCTACAAGTTGTTTCTGTGCGTCCTTGCCGGACTCATGATCTTCCTTGCCGCCATGCTCTTCGTTGCACTGACCCGGCAGCAACGGACCGCTGCTGTCATGATCGTCGCGCTCAGCGCCACCGTGACGCTGCGAACCTGGGTCGACGGGCTGTACTCCTTCGCCGGACTGCTGCCCCTCACCCTTTGCCTCGCCATCGGCAGCACCCTTCTGCTGCTGCGCGGCCGGGGTGCCTGGTCGGTCGCGGCTGCGGTCGCGCTCTGGTCCTTCGGACTCGTCACCTACGAGATCATCATCCTCCTCACGCCAGTGGTCTGCCTGCTCGTCTGGCTTGAGCGCCGAAGCCTCGGACGGGCGCTCGCCCTGCTGTGGCCAACACTGGCCGATGGCATCCTCGTGCTCTACCTCCGCTCCCACGCCACCCTGGTCGACCCCGCCTACTCGATCGACCTCCACTCACCGAACTTGCTGAGCACGTACGTGAAGCAGGCTGGCAGCGCGCTGCCCCTGTCGCAGCTGTGGTTCCCTGGCGCGCAGGCGATCCACGTCCCACCAGGCCTGGCCGCCCTGGCCATTCCCCTCGTGGCAGTGCCAGCCGCGGTGGCGCTCCTCGCCGCGCTGCCCCAGGGTCCGCTTCCCTCCCGCCGCGCCCTGCTGTTGCTTGCCCTCACCGGAGCAACCCTCTGGCTGATCCCGTCCGCACTGACCGCGGCAACGGCTCGCTGGCAGACCGAGATCCCGCCCGGGCAGGGATACCTGAGCGTCGTCTGGGGCTACGTGGGGGTCGCAATGCTCCTTGCTGTCGCCTGGTTGGCCCTAGTCCGATGGCATCGGCAGTCACCCGGGCGTCTCTCCAGGTCGGCCCTCCTCGGCGCAACCGGCGCCCTGAGTCTCGTGGTGGCGCTCAACGCGGCGCAGACTCTCGCGATCGTGTCGAGCTTCACATTCGTCGCGGGGTGAGCGCTTCGCTATCGAGGACCGTGCCGGAGACCGGGACAGTCGACTCACCGGCGACGAACTCCGGTTGAGCGAGGGACACCTGCGCGTAGTCCCTCACCTGCTGGAGGATCTACTCACGGCGAGCGGGAAGCACGTCGATCACAGATCTCGTCGGATGGTGTCGGTCGATGACAGGGCACACGCCCGCTGTGCCCTGGCTCAAGACCTATCCGGCGGCGCCAGGGAGACTGCGGCGACTTCGGGGATCGGGCAGGCGTGGGACGTGACGATCAGGTGTCAGTCAGTGCGAGGTGGCCGCTTGCCCGGTCACCCAGCGAACCTCCGGAGGTGGGTGTCGACGCTCCGGACCTGCTCTTCCAGCGTCGCCGGGACAAATCCGACAGCCGAACACGCTCCGTCCCAGACGTCGACGGGCGGGCAGTACTCGTCCGGGGGTCCGGCAGGGCCCGCGGGACGCACAATGCGAGCACTGACACCGAGGACGTCGCAGATCCTTCGGGCGAGAGCGCCGATCTCGACGAGCTCCCCGCCTGAGTCCAGAACGCCGGACGACATGCAGGCCTTCGCGAGCGCCACCGCGAAGAAGTCGTCGACACCGGTGAAGCGGCGCCAGACTTCGTGCGCAGCCTCGATCCGGATCTCACCCGCGCGTGCCTGCATGACGAGATTCGAGAACGCGTACCGGGCGGGCCGGGTGACGAGGGAACCGCTGAGGCTCCAGGGCCGCGCGATGACCGTCGCCGCGCCGGTCGCGTCCGCTGCCCCGAGCAGAGCGAGCTCGGCCTGCCGCTTGAGGTAGCCGTAAGGGTCGAGGTCGACCCCTCTGCTGCGTGCGTCCTCCGGATGGACGGCGGCGCCGCTGGACACCGAGATGACCGCCCGGACGGTGTCCATCTGGGCCACCTGCAAGAGCCGCGCGGTGAGGACCGTGTTCGCGTAGACGTACTGCTCGATGGGCATCGAGTCGGCGAAGTCGCGAAGGATGAACGCGCAGTCAACGACCACTGTCGGGGAGAACGCTTGGACGGCGCCCCAGTCCCAGGAGACGGCGGCGGCCGTGCCCGACCCGAAGTCGACCAGGCGAGGGCGTCGCGTGACGAACATCGTCCGCGCAGCTGTGTCGGCCACGAGCGCGGCGACGGTCAGCCCGAACCACCCGCCTGCGCCGGTCACGAGGACGCGATCGGACGCGTCGAGGTGCGCCGACATGAGCGCGCGAGCCTCGGCCCGTGTCGGCTCGCCGCTCATCATGGCTGGCTCCCGCCGGGTGAGCGTTACGACAGGTCCATGAGGTCGCGAGCGATCTCACGGATGATCGACTCCTGGCCCGCGACCACGTTGCGTGCCCCGAGCTCGCGCCACAACCGTCCGGGCTCGAGGTTCAGCTCTTCGGAGACCGCCTGGACCTGGGGTGCGTACCCGCTGAAGACGCCGGCGAGCGCACTGACCACCGACGAGCTCGTGGTGCGCGGGAGGTGGTCCGGAGCCCGGTTCTGGATGAGTGCGCTCATCTTCAGGAAGGGACCGAGATCGCCACGATCCGACTCCGGGTACTCATTGGCGAGGACGGCCACCAGGCACTCGAGCTGGGCGTTCCCGGCCCCGGCCCCGAGCGCCATGGACGACCCGTCCAGGGTGGTCGCGCCGGCTTCGAGGGCAGCGAGGGCGTTGGCGATGCCGACCCCGAGGTTGTTGTGCGCGTGGAACCCGACGCCGATGCCGACCCCATCGCGGATCGCGGAGATGCGCGCCTTGACGTCCTTGGGAGTGAAGTGTCCTGCCGAGTCCATCAGGACCACGGAGCTGGCACCGTAGGACTCGACCTTGCGGCACTCGTCCACAAGACGCTCGACGGAGGCCATGTGGCTCATCATGAGGACGGCCACGGCTTCGCGACCGCTCTCACGGACGAAGGCAAGGTGCTTGGCGCCGGTGTCGGCCTCGGTGACGTGCGAGCCGATGCGGAACAGGTCGACGCCGTACTCGATCGCGGGCCGGACGTCGCGGTCGACGGTCGCGAACCCGGGCATGCAGTGGACGGCGAGCTTCTTCCTCGTGAGCGCTGCGCGCGCGGTCGTCAGCAGCACCTCATCGGTCTCCAGGGCGAACCCGACGAGCGCTGACGAGGCCGCGATGCCGTTGCCGTGCCCGACCTCGACGTAGTCGACGCCCGAGGCGTCGGCGAGCTCGCAGTACTCGCGAACGAGCTCTCGCGTCTCCCGGTGCCGGAGGGCGTGGTTGCCGTCTCGGAGGGTGACGTCGTGCAGGATGATCCGCTTGTCGCTCGAGGTGTCCATGTCGATCACCGCGCAGCCGCGACGAGGTGGAGCGCCGTCTTGACCGCCGACGCCGTGATGATGTCCAGGTTCCCGGCGAAGGGCGGCAGGTAGTCGCCCGCACCCTCGACCCCCACGGTGATGGTCATCACGTCCTCGGCCTGCCGAGTCGGCGGGACGAGCAGCCGGTACCCGGGCACGTAGTCGCGTACGGCGTCGACGGCGGTCCGGACCGTCTCGTCGAGGCCGGAGAGGTCGCCGAGCGTGCCCTTGAGGTGGACCGTGGTCCGCATGATCGTGGGCGGTTCGACAGGGTTGAGCACGAGGATGGCCTTGGCCTGCGCCGCTCCGGAGGCGAGCAGCGCCGCGTTCTCGGTCGCGCGGATGTAGTCGTCGATGTTGGCCCGCGTGGCCGGGCCCGCCGATCGCGAGGCGATGCTCGACGAGACCTCGACGTACTCGATCGACTCGGCGTGCCGGGCGAGGGCGGCGACCATGGGCACCGACGCCTGGCCGCCGCAGGTCACCATCGACATGTTGTCGTCGGGCTTGGTCGGCTGGTTCCGGTGGTCGAG
>Ga0209747_1000354_pt1 | contig 25183 bp, 22 predicted proteins | sample BarGraNGADG00311_FD_184498 | JGI IMG/M metagenome (GOLD analysis project Ga0209747, IMG submission 184498) | Arctic peat soil microbial communities from Barrow, Alaska - Barrow Graham LP Ref core NGADG0011-311 (SPAdes) (version 2) | ecosystem: Environmental > Terrestrial > Soil > Wetlands > Peat...
GCTGAGAGAGGGGACCGCGAGCCCGCGTGTCTCACACGCGTCCGCGGTCAACGAGCATCCCGCTCCTGTCACCGACACGACCCCCATTCCGTTGCCGCGCGGGACCGGGCAGTAGGCCAGCGCTTTTGCGCAGTCGAACATCTCCCCGAAGCTTTCCACCGCGATGGCTCCCGCCTGCGACGCGGCCCCCTGAAAGACCTCGAACGAGCCCGCCATCGCGCCGGTGTGGCTCCGCGTCGCCTCACGGCCCGCGGGCGTCCTGCCAGCATTGAGGACCACCACCGGCTTGGTGGTCGATATCCTCGAGACAAGCTCGACGAAGGCCCTGCCGTCCCTCGTGCCTTCCGTGTGAAGCGCGATTACCTCTGTGTCGCGATCGTTCTCCAGGTAGGCGAGGACATCGAGCTCATCGATGTCCGCCTTGTTTCCCAGGCACGCTATCTTCGCCGCGCCATGAAGCTGGGTAGAAGAGATCCACCTGGCGAAGCCGGCCGAGAAGAGGCCGGACTGGACGACGAACGAGATCGGTCCGCGCGGGATCGGATCGAGCGTGATGATGGAGGTCACGAAGCCGGACGCGGTGTTGATGGTCCCGATGCTGTTGGGCCCCATCAGCCTTATCGACAGCCGTTTCGCCAGCACGGCAACCTCGTCCTGCATCCTCGCGCCTTCGGCATCCGCATCGGCGAAAGCCGCCGCGGTGACAAGCACGTTACGGACGCCCGCACGCCAGCACGATTCCAGGAACCCCAGTATCTGCTCGCGGGGGATGACCGCGACCGCCAGGTCGACGCCCCCCTCGACGTCTTCGATCGAAGGGTAGGCGCGAAGGCCCATGATCTCATCAGCGTCGGGGTTGAGCGGGACGATCCGTCCCTGATAGCCGAAGCGCTGCAGGTTGGCGATGGGCACGTTGCCGAGCTTCATCCCGGACCGGGACGCGCCGGCGATAGCCACGCTTCGGGGAGCGAAGAAAGCATCCATCAGCAGGCCCGCATGAAGGTCATCCGAATAACACCACCATTGCATAGCTGGTTAGATTGACCGCTGCGTATCGTAGTACTAACTGCTTTTGCATTTCAAGATATATCCATAATGGCATATCGTCCCTTAAGAAACCGATGACCCATTGTCGATAAATCTGCCAGGTACGCATCGAGGAATGTGAGAGGGGAGCAACATGCGCAAAGGTCCGGCACGGGCGGCGGCCGCCGCTACGATCACATTCTGCCTGGTGTTCGGGGCACTGCTGTTTTCCGGCACCGGCGCCGTAGCTGCATCGACCTACCGACACGATAGGCGGATACTCGGACTGACCTCTGGAGACAACAGAACATCAGAAAAAGCCTGAACGGCGGAGGCCTGCTGTTCGGGCTTTTTTCACGTCATGCTTCCAGAACGCTCCAAAGTACTTGAACCCCGCGTCCACACGGCGCGGGGTCTGCATTTTGTATAATGGGCGCGTCGTATCCGAGAAAAGGAGAAACGTTGAGCAAGATAATCCTGGTGCGCCACGGACGCACCGCATGGCATAAGGAAGGGCGTTACGCGGGCACCGCCGACGTCCCGCTGGACGATGTCGGCAGGGAACAGGTGGAGCGCGTGGTGAAGCACTTCTCCGACGCGGACATCGCGAGGTTCTACTCGAGCCCGCTCTCGAGATGCTACGAGCTCGCCGAGAAGGTGGCCGGGTCCCACGGCCAGGAGGTCGCGGTCGACCCGAGGCTCGGAGAGATCGACCTCGGCAGGTGGGACGGCGAGACGTTCGCGGAGATACTCGCGAAGGATGGAGATATCCTCAAGCGCTGGACCGAGGACCCGACCTCGATCACGGTGCCCGGCGGCGAATCGCTCATCGCGGTCCAGAGCCGCGCAATGGAGTGGTTCGCTGAAGCGGCGGCGGAATATCCCGACCAGACGATTCTTGCGTCGAGCCACGGCGGGCCTATCAGGGCGATGATATCGGCGGTGCTGGGCCTGCCCCTCGCGCACCTGTTCCGCCTGACGGTGGACCTGGCCTCCATATCTATCGTCAACTACAAGGGGAACTTCTCGAACCTCGAGGAGGTCAACGACCGCTGCCACCTCGCGGGTATTGAGAAGACGCCCGGCCTCTAGAACTTAATCTGGTGCCTGTCCCCGGATTAAGTCTACAATGGTCTGGGGACAGTCATCCGGGTGGTCGCGGGGCCTTGCGCCTCGAGGAAAGTCCGGACTCCACAGGGCAGGGTGCTGGATAACGTCCAGGCGGGGCGACCCGACGGAAAGCGCCACAGAAAAGAAAAGACCAGCCGCGCAAGCGGAAGGTTAAGCTGAAACGGTAGTGTAAGAGACTACCAGCGGCCAGGTGACTGGCCGGCTTGGCAAGCCCCACCCGGAGCGATGCCGAATAGGGGAGGAGCGGTTGCCCGCCGCGTTTCGACTCCCGGGTTGGCAGCACGAGGCCCGCGGCAACGCGGGTCCCAGATGGATGGCCACCACCGCCTCACGGCGGAACAGAATCCGGCTTACAGGTTGACTGTCCCCGCGCCCACTCGACCCTACTCGATGTCTGTTCTCGCGCCGATGCGTTGCATGAGCTGTGCCTCGGTGTCTACGGACGGATCCAGCCTGATCCTTATGTTGCGTCGCGGGCACGCGTCGGCGCAGCGGCCGCAGCCTTTGCAGAAGTCGGCGAAGACGGGGCCGTCGCGGTCGACGGTGAGCGCCCCCAGGGAGCAGGCGCGCGCACACTTCTCACACAGGCCGCACTCGCCCACGGTGCTCATCACGAGGCCGGGCAGCCTGATGATGCGCTCCCTGTAGGCTTCCGGCCCGCCCACCATGTCGGTCCTGAAAGTGCAGCAGCAGTTGCAGCAGAAACACACGGCGAGCATCTTGCGATAGTCGATGCCGAGCAGGTTCGCGTCGAAGGATGAGTGGATTATGCAGGGCAGCAGCCCGAGCTCCCCGGCTCGCGCGACGTGCTCCAGGGCCTCCTCTACACCCACCGCCCTGCCGCGGTCGGCGCTGATGTCCGCCGCCGCGTCACCGAGGAATATGCACCCGACTTGCTCGGGATAGTTCTCGCAGTGCCCGGCGGTCCTGCACAGGCAGCCGCTCAGGACGAAGCGGTTCGAGGCCCTCGTCACGAGGTCCTCGATTATCTGGTAGGGCAGCACGCTTCCCGGCTCGACCTCTACGGTCTGACCGATCGGCACGTAAGTCGCGTCGAGGTTCTTCTCGTTCCACAGCATCGGGCCGATCGCTTTTCCGAGCAGCGGCGCACGGGCGGCTTTCTTGCCGAAGCGCCCGAGGGGCCACAGCTTCATGGTCACCTTGAACCTGAGCCTGCTCGGGGCCATGTCAGCCCTCGTCGGGGGTCGTGGGAAGAAGGATAGGGCAGGCCGCGGCAGACGACTCGATCTGTATCGTCGGGTGGACGATGTTGAACTCGTCCTTCAGTTTCTTTGTCATGTCCTGCATGATGGTGCTGCACTCGCTGACCATCTTGTCTCCCACCTCGACGTGACCGGATAACGCGTAGACGCCTGACCCAAGCTCCCATACGTGCACGTGGTGGACCGCCTCCACGCCGTCCACCGACTCCATCGCCTCTTCCACCTTCTCCATGTCGATGTGCCGCGGCACCGACTCGAGCAGGATGTCCACCGCTTCCTTGATTATCTCCCAGGCCCCGCGGAATATCAGGATGCTTATGAGCAGGGCGATCAGCGGGTCGGCGTAGTACCACTTCGTAGTCACTATGATGATGCCCGCGATCAGCACGCCGAACGAGACGGCGGCGTCGAGCACCTGGTGGAGGAACGCGCTCTTGATGTTGAGGTCGGCCCTGTCGCGGAACAGGCTCAGCGCGACCGCCGAGTTGATGATGATCGCGATGCCCGCGACGAGCATCAACGCATAACCGCTGACGGGCTCGATGTGCTGGAGGCGCCTGATAGCCTCGTACACGATCAGGCCGCCGACCACGACCAGCGCCACCGCGTTGGCAAGGGCTGTGAGAATTCCGACACGCCCGAAACCGTAAGTCCTCCGGGTTGTCGGGGGCCGCACCATGACGTAGACGGCGATGAGCGACAGACCCACGGCGAGGATGTCCGCCGCGTTGTGGCCTGCGTCAGACATGAGCGCGAGGCTGTGCGTGAGTATACCGATGGTCGCCTCGGCGGCCACGAGCGCCAGGCCGAGCCCTATGCCCAGCTTCAGTCGCCTGGTCTTCGATATGAAATCGGCGTCTCTTACTTTGTTCCTGCCTGCCATGCTTCTCCATTCAACAGCCGTGTACAATCTCATTCTAGAGCGGGCGCGGCTTCAGTTGAACCCCGCCGGGCGCGCTCGGCGGGCCAACTATTATAATGTTCCACGAAGGCAACAGGTAGGCAGGCACTGGAGGAAGCAGATGACCGTTCCCGTGAAGATAGGTTTTGTCCCCGCGAGCCGCGGGATGTTCGATCAGCAGCTCGCCATGGACGTCCGCGACGCGTGCGTCGACGAGATGGTGAAGGCAGGCATCCAGCCCGTCGTGCCGGATGCCCTGATCGCTAAGAACGGCCTGGTCGGCACGGCGGCGGAGGCGCAGAAGGTCGCACGCCTGTTCGACGATGAGGATGTCTCAGGCGTGGTCGTCGGGGCGCTCAACTTCGGGGAGGAGATACCGGCGGCGATCGCCGCGACCGGCGGGAACCCGACCCGTCCCGTGATGCTCTTCGGCATCGGAGAGGAGGGCGTCCTGACGCGCGAGACGGTCAGGAGAGACGCGTTCTGCGGCCTCATCAGCATCGCGACCGCGCTCAGGCACCGCCAAGCGCGCTTCGCCTTCCCGCGGCGTGCTGTCGGCTACCCCGGGGACAGCTCGCTGGCCTCCGCGCTTGCCGAGTTCAAAGACGCATGCCGGGGGGTGCGGGCTGTCCGCGGAGCGGTGTACGGTCAGTTCGGGCCGCGGCCGGGAAACTTTGAGACGTGCGCTTTCGACGAGCTGTCGCTCATGCGGAAGCTCGGGATCCGGGTCGTGCCTGTCCCCTTGACCACCGTGTTCGCAAAGGCGAACAACGCTGCCGAAAAGAAGGTCCGCGCCGCCTACGCGGATATGGAGAAGTGCGCGGACCGGAGCGCGATCTCCGACTTCGACCTCGCGAAGCTCGCCCGCCTCGAGGTCGTGCTCGAGGACTTCGTGGACGAGCACGGGCTGGACGGTCTCGCGCTCCAGTGCTGGACCTCGATGCAGGAGGACTTCGGCGTGAGCCCCTGCTTTGTGATGTCCCGGCTGACCGAGCGCGGGATACCGAGCGCGTGCGAGGTGGACATCCACGGCACGCTCAGCATGCACCTGCTCTCGTCCGTCGCGGGAACCCCCGCGGGTCTCGCGGACTGGAACAACCGGCACGTGAGCGAGCCGGAAGTATTCTCCGCCTGGCACTGCGGCGTGTTCCCGTCGTCGCTCTCCGACGGCCGGTGCCGGATCGGCTACCACAACATACTCGCGGAGGACACCGGCTCGGAGGAAGGCAAGTTCGGCACCCTCGAGCTCGCGATCGAGACAGGGCCGGTGACCATGCTCAGGGTCACCGAGCACCCGTGGGACGAGTGGCCGATGCTGGTGACGGAGGGCGAGGTGGTCGAAGCTCCGGGGGAGCCCTACGGCAGCAACGGCTGGGTGAAGGTCAGCGACCTCGATGCGCTTTATGCGGCGATACTCCGCGGCTTCCCGCACCACGCGGCCATCACGCGCGGCAACAACGCGGCGGCGTCGATCGCAGCCGCTTACTTCCTCGGCCTCGAGCCGGTCGTCCCGCTGGACGTCGAGCAAGGCCACCTGGAACTGGGACCGGAGTACTGAGCGTCCAATCTTCGATTGTTCCGCCTTACCGGCGCGGCACGACAGGAGGCGTGATAAGAAAGCGCATGGTCTTGATCGCGGTTCTCATCGTCGCCTGCACCGCGACCGCGATCGCGGGATGCGGCAGCGGCGTGACGCTCGACTACTCGAAGTCCGCGCGACAACCGATCGTGTCTTACCTCAGGAACCAGGCGCTCCCACCCGACGAGAGCCCGAAAGGGCCGGCCTTCATCGTCTACGGCGACGGCACCGCTTACCGGCGCGTCGGCAAGATGTCTTTCCTGACCGGAACTCTCACGGACGCCCAGATCAAGAGCCTGCTTTCGGCCATCGTCGCCAAAGGCTTCTTCACCATGGACTCAAATCAGGGCAAGCCGGCCCCGGGCGGAGCGGAGGACCAGGTGACGGTCACGCTGACGGGCAAATCGAAGGCGGTGATCGCGGCGGAAGGCGCCGGGGGAGATTTCGGCGCGATAGTAGACATGATCCGCTCGTATAAGATCCCCGGGGAGAAAGAGTACCTTCCCGACAGGATAAACCTCCACGCGATGGAATACGTCGGCAGCCTGCCGTTCTACGGCAAGGTGATCGACTGGACAGCCGACCCGACCGTGCTCGTGCAGGTGGCAGCCCAGAACAGAAAGGGCGTGCCGGATGTCATCCAGTTGACCGGCGAGCAGGCCAGGCAGGTGTGGAAGCTGCTGGCCGACGCGTCGACGGCGACCGGCCCGATAGCCTGGCGGGCGGGAGGCAAACTATACGTAAGCGTCTTTGCGGACCCGTACTTCCCCGCTCCGGGGGTGTAATCGAAGGCGGGCCGAGCCGCCGTGGACAGAGGAGGAAGGCGATGGAGCCCACTTTCAAGCACACGCATTACAGCGAGGTCCCCGCGGACGAGTTCGGCCCCGAGGCGCCCGGGGTGACTATCCGCAGGCTCATAGACAACGAGCTGGACGGCGCTCCTTTCTACAACATGAGGATGATCGAGATCGCCCCGGAAGGGCACACGCCCGACCATCACCACGCCAACGAACACGAGAACTTCGTGATCGATGGAAAGGGCGAGGTCATGGTAGACGGACAGTGGCACCCTCTCGGAGTCGGAGACGTCATCTTCGTCCCGCCCGGCGTCAGGCACCAGTACAAGAACGCGGGGGACACCGTCTTCAGGTTCATTTGCGGCGTGCCGGTCTCCCGGCTGCTGAAGTAACCCCTACTTTTCCTTTGCCGTCTCGGCGAGCCTGCGCCCGAATTCGACGCACTTCGCGACGTCAGCCTCGCTGGCGTCCGGGCCCTGGTACAGGCTCAACGGCGCGCCGGCTTTGACGGCAGGGCCGCCGGCGACCACGGTCGCCCCCAGTGCCGACAGCCTCGTCTCGGTGGAGGAGACTATCCTGTCGCCGCCTGACGCGGCGTACGCGCTGAAAGCTCCGGCATACTTGCCCGAAAGCCCGTCAGGCCGGAGCGTGTCGAGCAACCTGGCTACGGTCTTCGCCGGCGCCTTGTACATCGTCGTGGCATAAGTCGGGCTTCCGGCCACGAAGATGTCATAGCCCGCCACATCCACCGCCTTGACCTCTCCCGCCGGCTTGACCGTCACATCGATCCCGGCTTCCTCCAGCCCCTTGGCGATGTCATTGGCCGCCTTAAGCGTATGCCCGGTCTTACTGTGATAAATGACGAGCGCCTTCATCGTCACCTCCCGTTGCATTCAGGGTCAAACCTGAAAGCCTTGCATTTTTCTTGCACAAGGGGCCACCCCGGTGTGCTCTGTCGCACAAATGGTTTGACCCTCACTGTCGGCTATCCAACCAGTCGCTTATCCGTTCGCCGTATTCCGGCCCTGCCACGATGGAGACGTCGTTGTGGCCCGCGCCGCGCACGATGAACAGTTCTTTCGGCTCGCCCGCCGCCTCAAACAGCCTGAGCCCTTCGTCCACCGGTATCAGCATATCGATGTCACCGTGAATGACAAGGACTGGACACTTGATCTCCGGCAACTTTGACAACGAGTCGTACGCGTTGCCCGCCGGCACCGCCGAGGGCGCGAAAGGGAAGAGGTTGCTCGCCACGGAAGCGAGCGAAGTGAACGTCGATTCCAGCACGAGCCCATTCAGCTCTTTTCCGCGCGCTATCTCGCAGGCCACACCTCCGCCGAGCGATTTACCGAAGACCACTGTCTGAGAAGCCGGCACCCCGTTGTCCTCCAGCCAGCCCAGCGCTGCACGCCCGTCCATGTACAGGCCGGCTTCGTCAGGCGTCCCTTCGCTCTTGCCATAACCGCGATAGTCGATGAGCAGCATGCGGCAGCCCAGGCGCTTGAGGTCCTCGCGCACCAGCGACCAGGAGAAGACCTCCTGGGCGTTGCCGTGAAGGAAGAGGATCGCCGGACGGTCGGCAGGCTCGCCCCACCACAGCCCGTGGATGCGGGTGGAGTCCTCGTCGTCCATCCAGACCTCCCGCGCTCCCGCAGGAGTCCAGCCGGGCGGCGGCATCTCGCGGGGGATCCGCTCGGGGTAATAAAGGAAGCTCTCAAATATTTCACCGGCCACGCTGACTCCCATGGTTTGAACAAGGTTACGAGAATATATAATCATATGGTGGCAAGTAACTGAACCTCTTACGCGCAGCTGGGGGATTTAATGCCTGGCGGACGTATACAACCGAGGAAGGGCGCAGGCAGACTCCGGCTCGTCAGCACGGAGACCGCCGCGACCGGTTTGCTGGTGCGCGAAGCCGTCAAGTCCGCGGAAGCGCTGGAGCAGCTCTGCGACCTGTATGTACCGAAGATTTACAACTTCATACTGAAGCGGGTCGGGAACGTGCAGGACGCGGAGGACGTGACATCGATCGTCTTCGAGAAAGTGGTCGTCAACCTGGGCACTTTCGACGAGTCGAAGGCCTCCTTCACGACCTGGATATACAGGATCGCGACGAACTGTGTGACGGACTTCTACAGGAGCAAGGGCCGCCGCAGGGAGGGGCCGCTCGAGGAGGTCCCGCCTGGAGAGCTCGCCAGTGCGGGCGACGAGCTGGACCGTGCGGACCTGTACATGGTGTTGCTCGATCTTCTTAAGCAGCTCCAGCCGAAGTACCAGGAGGCCCTGACGCTTAGATACTTCGGGGGGCTGAGGGTGCAGGAGGTGGCCGAGGCGCTCGGCATCACCGAGAGCGCGGCCTCGAAGAGGATACTCCGGGGCCTCGACGAGCTGAAGGGCCTCTCGCGCGGGGGCCCGCTCGACACGCTGATATAGCGATAGGAAATAGATGTCAAAGAGAAGGAAGCTCGACGGGAGAATAGGGATCGACGAGGCGTTCGACGACAACGAGCCGATGGCACAGGTCGTCCGCTCGCTGCTGCCCGCGGCCTCGAAGATGGATTCGGAGGCCCGGGAGCGCATGATGGGCCACCTGTTCTCGGTGCAGCGCGGTCGGCGGCTGGAAGGCCCGAAGCGCGAGACCACCTGGGCAAAGCGGGCGTTGGTGCCGGCGGTGGCACTCGTTCTCGCCGCCGCGGTCCTTTCCGCCGTGCTGTTCCCCGTCTTCTTCGGCGGCGGCAAAACCCGGCCGGCGGTGAAGGCCCAGAATGCGACCTTCCTCAACCTCGTCGGCAAGGTGGAGGTCATGCAGCCCGGTCACCCATGGCGTCCGGCGACCTCGGAAGATCACCTGATGGCACGGTGGAGCGTCAGGACAGGGGCGGCCTCGACGGCATCCGTGCACTTCCCGGACGGGAGCGTAGCGCGGCTCGCGGACGATTCCGAGGCGAAGGTTACCATGCTGGCTGCCGGAGAAATCTCGATCGACCACATCGCCGGCGGGACGTATCACCGCGTGCACAAGGGCACCAAATACACCGTCACCAACAGCGACGTTGCTTCGCACGCCCTGGGGACCGCGTTCAATGTTGAGAACCGGGTTCCCGGACGCCTGGAGATACTGACAGTCGAGAGCGCAGTGGAGGTCTCGATCGGTGTCCACGAGCCGATCAAAGTATCGCAGGGCGAGGTAATGACTGTATCGCTCTCGGGCAACAAGACGGCTGAGAAGCAGCCGGTGTCACGAGAGAGGCTTCAGGACCAGAGGCTGATGGCCGCGGTCCAGCAGGACGCGGCGGCGGGCTACTCGACCGGCGTCTACGAGAACCTCGACGTGCCTGGCAGCCAGCCTTCCTCACAGCCTGCTCAGACACAGCCGGAGCAGCCTCCGTCGATCCAACTGGCCGGTGATGACGTCTCGGGCACGAGCGTCAACCTCAGTTGGACCCTCTCGGGGGCGGGCTCGTACGGGAGCCTGGTCCTGCTCAGGTCGGAAGGCGCGGAGCCCTCGTATCCGGGCGACGAGATTGCGCGCTACTCGGACACCTCCATGTCGTCCGCAACTGACGACACGATTACGGCCGGGCACACGTACCAGTACCGCATCGCCGGTGTTCCCGCGGAGTCAGGCGAAGTGATCTTCAGCAACACGGTAGTCGTCGATGTCGCCTCACCCGAGCCGCAGCCGGTACCCGCTTCCATGTCACTGACCGCGGCGCCCTCGTCCGGCGGAGTGGCGCTGCAGTGGAGCGTGACAGGTGCCAACGTGTTTGAGGGGTTCGTGCTGGAGAGAGTCGTCGATAAGGCCCCGAGCGGCTCGCCTACACCCGAGGGAACCACGAACTTCAAGAGGATAAAGTCATCGGATGTCTTCTACTCCTACCAGGACGGCACGGTCCTGCCGGCGCACTCGTACAGCTACAGGGTGGGTCTGGTCATAAACGGCGCCGTCATGGTGTACTCGGATTGGCAGCAGGCGGCTGTGCCGAGCCGCTGACCGGGTTCTGTACGAGCCAGCTCCCATTCTGTTGGAGGACCGTCACCTGGGTGGGGAGCTTGTATGGCTGGGTGATATCGAGCAGTGATATCACTTGTTTGTTGCCCTTCTCGTCCTGTAGCTCTACGTCGAGCTTGGTAAGATCGACCGTCGCGCTGTCCTTGGAGATCTGCACCGTGTTTGCGCCGAACCCGGCCATTACCGTGATGCCCGCTGTCCTGTAGGGGGCGAGGAGTGCGTTGAGGTCATTGGAGAACTGGCTGTCCGGGGTCGCGACCTTTGCCAGGTTCGTGGTGTCGCCGGCGATGACTTCCTCGCAATACTGGCGAAGCGCGTCGATCGGGGCGCCGGCGGATGGGCCGCCCTTTCTCAAGAAACCGAAGTAGACGCCGACGCCGAGTCCGCCCAAGAGGAGAACGATCCCGACGATCATGACGGTAATGTTCCACCATCTGCTGTAGCGCCACGACCTTGCATATACGTGCCTCTCCTTGCCGGCGACCGGCGGGGCTTTCTCCGTGATGTTGAGGCCGAACGGGTCGTCGGCGGTCTGGACCCCGGCGCCTGCCACGGACGAGGTCTCAGGCCCTTTGTATCCACCGATCAGGTTTTCGTTCTGCTTCGCGTTCTGCTCCGTGGTCAGATGTGCGCCCGGAGGCATCGGGTGGCCGGCCGCATCCAAGGCAGGAGGCGTTGTGCCGGGCACCGCGCTCGTGTCGGGCGGGACCGAGGGCACGGCCTTTCCTTCATCAAACGCCACCGTCTCTTCAGCGAGCGCAATAAAGTCTTCCTCTAACTTTGCGAGTGGAGGGTCGGGAGGCATGGCCGGAGGCGCCTGTTGAGCAGGTGGCATGCCCTGAACCGGGGCTGCTTGAGCAAGCGGGATTCCCTGCGCCTCACCACGCTTCGGGGCCTCGGCCGCAGACTGCTGCGTGACGGGTCTGGAGACAGGCCCGCCGCACCTTGGACAGGCGAGCGCGCCTGGTGAAATCTCTTCTCCGCAGAACTCGCATTTCATATGTGTTGGACCTCCGGTCGCGGTCATCGCACTAGATTATAACAGCACGAAGAGGTGACCTTGCATAACCATTGTTAACCTCGCCCGCAGCTTTCCGAGGCGTGAGGGCATGACCACCAACGTCTATTGGCGAGCCCCGGGCCGGCGGCGGTCGCGGTCGCGGTCGGCGCCTCTACCTGGGAATGCAATAGTAGAGCGCTTGCTCTGCCACCACGGGCTTTTCCGCGTGGACCTCGACGGCTGTTCCGGTCCACTCCACGCCGGGGACGTCATCGGCGTGAATCGTGATCCTGCTCTTCGGGCCGAGCGCGTAATTTGCCCCGACAAGCGATCCGTTCTCGAGGTGGAAGACGCAGTTCACGACCGTTGGTTCGTTGCCCGGGTTCATGACGAGCACGTATGTGTCGAAGCTCCCGCTGGTGCAGCCCTCGGCGAAGTACCAGTCCTTCGAGAGGGTAGTGACCCCGGCCTTTACGTCCCCGCCGCGCCGAGAGTCGCGCGCCAGGTACATCGCCCGCTCGACGACGATGCCGGTGTCGGACGTGACAGTAGCCCCGGTATCCGTGCTCTCCAGGCCCGGTATCGAGTCCACCGCTATCGTGCCGCGGGAGTACGGCGCCACCTGGCAGCCGTAGTACCTCGGGCCCGTGGATGTGTCAAATTCGACGTTGACGTTTGCCAGCTTGTCGGTCGGGTTGAGGACGAGTATGTACTCGTCGAAGAAGAAGCCGGTGCAGCCCTCCGCGAGATACCAGGTCTTCGCCGGCGCCTTCACGCCCATCACGGAGTCCCCTCCGTTGATCCCGTAGGCAAACCCGTTCCAGTCGAAGTAGATGTTGCGCTGCGCTACGGTCGGCTGGCTCGATACGACGTTGATCGAGAAGGCCTTGCCCTGCACTCCGGGGACCGCGTTGGTCAACTGCGTGCTGCGGGTCTGGGGCGGCATGATGAAGTCCTGGACGATGGGCTGCCCGCCCTCGATGTAGTAGGTCACATGGCAGTTCGAAGGCTTGTCGTTGGGGTTGTACAGCAGGAGGTACGTGTTGAAGAGGGCCCCGTTGTAGCCCTCTGCGAAATACCAGGTGCGCGATGGCGAATTCACCCCGAGGGTCGTCGTGCCCCCGCGCCGCCCGCCGAAGTTGAAGTACTCGGACTGCTGGACGACTATAGGGCCGTCGGCTTTGATCTCGGTCGCGTGGCCTATGCCGCCCGGAAGGTTCGTCACGTTGTTGACGGACACCGTGAAGCGCGCGCCCGGCGCGAGAAGGTATGTCTCGGTCACCGCGTCGCGTCCTTCGGGGTGGTAAGTCGTGACCGCGTTCACCGGCGTCGAGCCGGGGTTGTAGTAGAGCAGGTACTCGAGAAACTCGGGGTTCGAGAAACCTTCCGCGAAGTACCAGGTCTTCTGGGGAGCGGGCGCCCCCTCCGAGTCGCTTACGCCCTGCAGCGGGAGCCTCCCCGCTGACCCGCCGATTACGGTGAATGGCGTGCCGTCGGTCGCCCAGTTGTAAGGCCAGTAAGCCTCAAGCGGATGGAGCCTCACACAGCCGTGGGACATTGGCCTCACGCCGAGGTTCTCCTCGAACGCCCCGAGGTAGCTCGGCCACGCGTGCATGCCGTAGTTCGGCCGCCAGTTCATCCAGTAGTTGCAGCCGCTCACGGTGCCGCAGTGGGCCGTGATGGAGTAGTTTCCCGTCGGAGTGCCCGAGGCGCCGGTGCTGCACCTGAGGATGTTCACGACCACGCCACCCTCGAGGAAGTATGCGCGCTGGTCGGCGAGCGATACGACGATCGACTTGGGTCCGGCTGACGCCCTGCGCCCCTTGCCTGTCTTCGCGGTTATGGGGCTGCTCTGCGGCCCTTCGTTCCATTTAGCGTCGATGCAGGATACCCGGTAATAGTAGGGCACGCCGGGTTTGGCCGTGTCGTCGAGGAAGAATGGGAAGTCCTCCCAACTCACCGCCGACGAGCTGCCGACTTCGGTGTACGGCCCGGCCAGCGTCGAGGACCGGTACACCTTGTACCCCATGGCGCCCGGCTGCTGGTTCCAGGACAGGGTGATCCTCCGTCCCTGGTCCTGCTCGCGCAGGAACACTTCCAGACCGACTGGCGGTTGCGGGCCCCCGGCCGCGGCTGCGGGAGCGAGCGCTCCCAGCGCCGGTCCCAGCAGCAATGCTGAAAAGAGCAAGAGTCCCGTCATGACGGTGATGGCGCGGTGACCGCGGATGTTGAGACTCGATTCGGAGGTCGTCGACGGTGCCGTGTGTGACTTCATTGCCCAACTCCAGTTCTGCCCGTATTACTCTTGAAACACTTGAGCACTTATAATAACAAAACGCGCGCTGTGGCGTCCCGGAGTGAAAGGGGTCCAGAATGGATTTTGAGGTCGTTCCTATCATCGGCCTGGCGGAGAACGCTTATCTCATCAAGGGCAAGCACATAGCCCTCGTCGATACCATGGCAGCCAAGAGCTTCAAGAGGATACTCAAGGTGCTCACCCGCGAGGGTCTGTCGGTCGGGGACGTCGAGCTCATCCTCATCACCCACAACCACTTCGACCACGCGGGCAACGCCGCGAAGATCAAAGAGCTGTCAGGCGCGACCATCATAGCGGGCGCCGAGGACGCCGGGGTCATCGAGGGGACGGAGCTCATACCTCCTGCCAGCGACATCAACAGGCTGGGGCGCACTCTCGGCAAGCTTCCGGACTCCTGGTTCAGGAGCTACCAGAAGTTCGACAAGGTCACGATCGACCGCAAGGTGGAAGGCGGCGACACGATCCCCGAGCTGGGCCTGGAAGTCATCGGACTGCCGGGACATACCGTTGGCGGGGTCGGCTACCTGGACCGTGAAGGCAAGCGCGCCTTTATCGGCGATCTCATGTCCAACTTTTTCGGGCGGCCCGGGATGCCGGCGCTCTCCGCGAGCAAGAGCCTTCAGGACATATACCAGTCGCAGGAGCTGCTCGCGAGCCTCGACCTTCAGACCGCGTACCCGGGGCACGGCAAGATAATCGAGCCGGACGCCTCGAACGTGATAGGGATGTTCGTGGGGAAGAAGAAAGCCAGCTAGGTCTTGCCGATCCGCTCGGCGCGGGCGCGCTCCATGTAGTCGATGACTTCGCTGTCCTTCATGTCGTGGAAGTCCCGGTAGAAGCTTGCGACCGCGAAAGAGTAGGTCCTCGAGACGCGAAGCACGATCAGGCTGTCCACCATCCGCCGGATGTTTTCCGCCGTGTCGCTCGGGCTCACGGCCGCGGCGGCGCAGATATACTTCGCGCCCTGTTTCCTGGCCATCTCTATTGAGGCGATCATCGTGTAGCCCGTCGCAAGCCCGTCGTCCACCAGAATCGCGTTCATGCCCTCCAGGGGAACAGGCGGCAGCCCGCCCCGGTATACGCGCTCGCGGCGGTGGACTTCTTCCAGCACCTTCTTCGAGATGGTGTCGATCTCCGCGGCCGTGATGCCTAATGACCTGACGACCTCGTGGTTGAGCTCCTTCGTGCCGTCGGGCGCGATCGCGCCGAAGCCCATCTCGGGGCTCCATGGGATGGGCAGCTTGCGCGCGGTTACGACGTCGAGCGGTGCGTTGAGACTCCCGGCCACGGGGTAGGCGACGGCGACCCCGCCCCGGGCTATGCCGAGGACGACCAGGTCTTCTGTCGGTCCGTCATACCGGTCGGCCAGCAGGCGTCCCGCCTCTTCGCGATCAGAAAAAATCGTCTCGTCCATCATTACCTTTGGCGCATGCCACGGTTCAGGCGGCGTACCGCCTCGAGAGCTCGACGGTCTTCTTATACGCTTCGACCTGGCGTTTCCCTTCGTCGGCGTCCCATCCGAGCGACTCGCCCATGATGCGCGCGACCTCTTCGGCGACTCCCAGTCCCTGGTCGGCCGCCTGGTAATAGATCTCGGTGCGTCGCACGAGGAAGTCGTCGACAGAGCGTGCCATCTCGCCCTCAATCGCGAACTTGACCTGCGCCTTGATGTGCGGGATCTCCGGGGCCAGGCGCTCCGCGAGGCTCGCGTCCTCGTCGATCAGGGCCAGCACCTTGAGGGCATCGGTCCCCTGCTTGAAGAGGCCGTTGAGGATGTCGTCGTCGAAGGTCAGCTTCGCCGACAGCGCCCTGACGCGCGCCTCGGTGTCGGGGGCCGGCGTGCCGATGATCGGGTTGTTCATGGTCTGGCACGGCCGCTTCGCCTTGACCCCGAAGTCCTTGAGCAGCTTGCGCGCCGTCATGTCCACCATCTCTTCGGCCATCGAACGCGCCGTGGTGAGCTTGCCGCCCGCGATTGTGAGCATGCCCGACCGGCTGGTGTAGATCCTGTGTTCGCGCGAGACCGAGCTGGCGGCCACGTCCTCCCCGCCCTCCTGCATCGCGAGGGGGCGGAGCCCTGAGTACGTGCTGATGATGTCACCCATGTCGAGGTGTGCGCGCGGCAGGATGTCGTTGACCGCCTCGAGGATGTACTCCACGTCCTCTTTCGTGGCGAACGGGTGGTCGAGGTCCTCGTGGTAGTAGGTGTCTGTTGTCCCGATGAGGGAGAAGTGGCCGCGCGGGATGACGAACATCAGCCGATCGTCCGTCGGGCTCACTACGGGCAGCGCGTTCTTGGTCCTCGCGCGTCCGCGGGGGACCAGGATGTGCGAGCCTTTGGTCAGCTGGAGTTTCGAGGGCGCGCCGGGCTCGTCGAGGTCACAGACCTCGTCGCCCCACGCCCCCGACGCGTTGCAGACCATGCGGGCCTCTACGTCGAACTCCTCACCCGAGAGGACATCGCGCACGCGGGCGCCGGACAGGCGGTTGCCGTCGCGGAGAAGGCTCACGACCTCGACGTAGTTCGCGCAGCGCGCGCCGGCATCAATCGCCGAGAGCGCGAACGCGAGCGTCAGCCTGGCGTCATCGGTCGAGCAGTCGTAGAAGACGCCGGCGGCCTTTATCCTGTCGCTGTCGAGCCCATCCTCGAGCTCCATGGCTTTGTCGTGCAGGTACATCTTGTGGTTCTGGACGTTGCGGAACAGCGCGAGCATGTCGTAGAGGATCAGGCCCGACTCGATCATGAAGATGCCGTTCTTGTCGCCCTTGTAGATAGGGAAGGTGAACGGCTGCGGGTAGACGAGGTGCGGGGCGTTGAGCAGGAGCTGACGACGCTCGCGGCAGGCTTCGAATACGAGTTTGAAGTCGAACATCTCCAGGTAGCGGATGCCACCGTGGATCATCTTTGACGACCGGCTGCTCGTCCCGAACGCCCAGTCGTTCTTGTCCACGCAAGCGGTTGAGAAGCCGCGCAGCGCCGCGTCCCTCGCCACGCATGTCCCGGTCACCCCTCCGCCTATCACCAGTATGTCGAATCCCCCGGTCTTGAGTTCTTTGATTGTCTCTTCTCGTGAGGGTGCCATTTGTATATACCTCCGTCGTGATAAAGGGCGCCACAATCATATCAAAGAGGCGTCGCTCACTTTTTGCTTTTTGCATAGGTGTGCTCGTGATAACGCAAAATAGGGGTCAGACCCCTATTTTGCGCTTGTGCGTATACCGGTGATAAGGCTTCGCACGCAAAATAAGGGTCTGACCCCTATTTTGCGTTATGTGCCCCTCTGCTATGCAAGAAGTAGAAAGTGAGCGACGCCATTGAATCCGGGCCGGCCTGAACTTCGTATGTAAGAATAAGCGAATGCAACCGGCCGGTAGCAGGTTAAGGACAGGCATGCCGAACAGCAGGCTTTCCCGGGACGCCAGAGAGGACGCGCGTCTGGTCAGAGAATGCCGCGAGGGCGACGATGGCGCCTTCGAGGCGCTGGTGCTCAAGTACCAGGACCAGGCGTTCGGCGTGATCTACAGGATGCTGGGTGACCGCGAGGAGGCGCTCGACGTCGGGCAGGAGACTTTCATCAAGGCCTACCAAGGCCTGCACGGGTTTGATGCACGGATGCCGTTCCGGGCCTGGTTGATGAGGATCGCAACAAACGCGTCCATAGACCAGTTGCGGCGCAGGAACCGGAGGCGGGAGGTCAAGGTCGACATGGGGCCGGGGAAGCCGGACCCCTCGGCGGGGCCGGAGAACCCGGTACTCGCTTTCGACCCCCCGGGACCGCCGTCTGACATCCCTGAGAACATCAGCATGTCGAACGAGACCGCGGCCGTGGTCCGAAACGCGCTGGACGGGCTGCCGGATAACTATAAGGCGGTAATGGTGCTCCACCACATGGAAGGCTTGAGCTACTCGGAGATCGGCACCGTGCTGGGGGTCCCGAGGAACACTGCCAAGACGTGGGGGCACCGGGCCAGAGGCCTTCTTTGCGAGGCGCTCGAGGGAGTGATGTAGATGCGAGACCGCCGGGGAGAAAAAAGCCGTGACTGTGAAAGGGCCGCGTGCGCCATCGAGGACTTTGCGGACGGAGGGATCGGAAGGGCGAGGTGGATGCTCCTGAGGCGGCACGTCGCCGGCTGCCAGGACTGTGCCACGTACTTCGACCGGATGGGCGCCGTGGTGGAGGCGCTCGCCGGGATGCAGGGCGTCAAGGCACCCGACGACTTTGCCGCGATAGTGATGCACAGGCTGCTCGCCGGCCTCGCCGCCAACAGGCCGGAGCCCGACGGCAAAGGTCACGGGCGGGGGACCCTGGTCTGGGTCGCGGCGGCGGGAGTCGGGGTCGCGGTAGCCGTCGGGCTGGCTGTCGCGAGGTGGGCGCTCGGGAGGGAAGCCTCCGAGAAGCTGGCGGCGGCGGGTTCCGCATAGGCGGTGCTCGCGGCTGCGCGCCGCTGACGAAGGTCGCTTTTGGGGCGGGCGGAATGCCCGCCCTCGGACTTACGGGTGATGGGGATGCTCAAACAGAAAGACAGCAACAGTGGAGGCGCGCTTGCCGTCCTCGGGGCGGGAGCGTGGGGATCGGCGCTGGCCGGTCTTCAAGCGTCGAACTTCTCGAGGGTGGGCCTGTTCGCACAGGAGGCCGACTCTGCAGAGGAGATCACGCGCTTCCACTCCAACGAGCGCTACCTCGACGGCGTGCGGCTTCCCGCGAACGTGTTCGCATGGAGCTCGCTCGAGCGCACCCTCGAAGGCGCGTCGACCGTCATAGTCGCTGTGCCGTCGCACGCCTCCCGATCGGTGGCGCGCGACGTGCTCGCGTTGACCGGTCCCAGGACGAGGATCGTGCTCGCCACAAAAGGGCTCGAGCAAGACACCGGCCTGTTGAGCATAGAGGTCTGGCGTCAGGAGATCGCCGCGGCCGGCGCCTCCGGTCGTCGGAGGCACCGCGACCCGCTGGTCCTGTCAGGCCCGAACCTGGCGCGCGAGATCAGCCATGGCATGCCGGCTGTCTCGTGCGTTGCCGCCGAAAGCGCGGCGCAGGTCGGACGAGCCATTCAGCGGCTGAGCCATCCGCTCCTCACGCTAGTACCCTTTCATGATCCGGTGGGGGTCCAGGCGGCCGGCGCCCTCAAGAATGTTTACGCGGTAGGGTGCGGGATGGCGAGCGCGCTCGAGTGGGGAGACAACGCTACTGCCGCACTGATATGGCGCGGCCTCGAGGAGACGTCCCGTTTTGTCCTGGCACTGGGCGGCGACCCGGCGGTCGCCACGACCCCGGCAGGCGTCGGAGATCTTGTGGCCACCTGCACGTCTCCACTGAGTCGCAACCACGACCTCGGGAAGATGATATCGGGTGCGGTGAATGGGAGCGAAGAAGTCCGCGGTGTCAGGGAGGGAGCCCGGACGGCGTCCGAGGCGCTCCGCCGGGGGCGCGCCCTCGGCATCGAGATGCCCCTCCTCGAGGCGGTTGCACTCGTCATGTCCGGGATCCGGAAGCCGGAGACAGTCCTCGAGGCGGCGTGCGGCGCCCCCCGCCGCGCGCACGCCTTTTCTTATGCGGCGGCGGTCAGGACTTTTCTGCCTGTCCAGCGCGGGATGGGGGTGGCGACGGAATGAAGGTCGGCGTCCCGAGGGCGATGCTCTTTCACCATTACGGAGACTGCTGGCTCGATTTCATCGAGGCCGTTGGCGCGGAGCCGGTGCTGTCCGAGCCGACCACCAACGACATCATCACGACAGGAGCCCTCAGGGCCGACAGCGAGACCTGCCTGCCAGTGAAAGTCTTCTCGGGACACGCCATGTCGCTCAAGGGGAGGTCCGACGCGATCCTCGTACCACGCGTCGTAAGCGAGGTCCGCGGCACCTGCTCGTGCCCCAAGTTCCTCGGGCTGCCGGACCTCGCACGCACGCTCGATGATGAGCTGCCCCCCATCGTCGCTCCCAGGATGGACCTGGCGGACCGGCGATCGTTGTGGGCGCGGGAGTGGTACTGCGCGGCGCGCAGCTTCGGCGCGAGCCGCACGCGCTCGGCGGCTGCCGCCGCCAGGATGATGAGGACGGTCGGAGGCCTGCAGTTCGAAGAGCGCCACGCGCCCGACGCGCGGGACCTCTCGATAGGGGTCGCGGGCCACCTTTACAACGTCCACGACGAGCGCGCCTCGCTGGGGCTGCTGAACCGCATCAGGTCGATGGGAGCGACGCCGGTGACCGTTGACGAGGTGAATGGGGCCGACGCGAACAGGCAGGCCGCGTCGTTGCCTCGCAAGGTGTTCTGGGGGTTCGAGGCCAGGCTGGCCGGCGCCGTCCTTCACTGGAGCCGGACGCGCGCGGTGTCCGGCATACTGTTCGTGACGTCTTTCGCTTGCGGGCCCGGATCGATCGTGGGCGCGCTGCTCGAAGACCAGCTCCGGCGGGAAGGTTCCGTCCCTCTGATGACCATCACGCTTGACGAGCATTCAGCGGAGGCAGGTCTCGTCACCAGGCTCGAGGCGTTCATCGACATGTTGAGGCATGCCTCCCGCGTTTCCGAGAGGGCCGGGCTCGTGAAGGGAGGCGCAGCCGGATGAAAGTGGCCGTGCCTCGCATGGGAAACCTGCCGCTCATCGCGCGCGACCTCGCGGAGCGTTTCGACTTCGATTTCATGGAGACGCCGCCCTTCACCGAGAAGATGATGGAGACCGGCGCCGCGCTCGCCCCGGAGTTCGCGTGCCTGCCGCTCAAGGCGGTGCTGGGGTCGTTCGTGGAGATGCTCGATGCGGGAGTGGACACGCTGGTGACGGGCGGGGGCCACGGGCCATGCCGCTTCGGTTACTACGGAGAGATCCAGCGCCGCATCCTCGAGCGCGAAGGCTACAACTTCCGGATGTGCGTCCTCGAGCCGCCCTCGCCCTCGTTCGGCGCTTTCTACCGCGGCATCAGGTCGCTCATCCCGTCCTCGAAGGTAAGGGTCGCCGCTCTTGCCCGCGAGCTGCGCTGCGTCCTTTTCAAGGTGCTCGTGTTCGACACGCTGGAGAAGTGGGCGCTTGCGATGCGGGGCCTGGAGGTCGAGGCGGGCGCGGTCGATGGCGCACTCGCAGACGCCCGGGCGATCGTCTCGCGAGCTTTTACGAATAAAGAGATCCGGCGCGCGAGGACCGAAGCGCAGGAACGTTTCAGCACGGTGAGCCTGGACGGTGCCCGCGAGCACCTGACGGTCGGGCTGGTAGGGGAGATCTTCGTCGTGCTCGAGCCATTCTTCAATTTCGACATCGCCGCCTGGCTCGGCAGGCGCGGGACCGCCATCGAGCGGTGCGTCAACATCGCCGACACGGTGTATCCGGGAGGCCGCAATCCCGTGTTCGGCTACAGCGAGCGCGCGGTCGAGCGGGCGGCGCGGCCCTACCTCACGCACGAAGTCGGAGGCGACGGCCTCCTTTCGGTGGGCGCCGCCGCGATCTTCGCGAAGCGCGACTTCGACGCGGTGGTGCACTTCCTGCCCTTTACCTGCATGCCCGAGGTGATAGCGAAGTGCGCGCTCGGCCGCGTCTCATCGGAGCTGGATATCCCCGTCCTCTCGTTGTCCATCGACGAGCAGACGGGAAAGGCGGGCGTCGAGACCAGGCTCGAGGCCTTGCTCGACCTCGCAAAGGCAAGGAAGCGGAAGAACATGACCGCCGGCGCGCCGGTGGTCAGGATCGAAGGGGGTTGGCAAGTTGGAAACGGCAGTCATTGAGCGGCCGGCCGTTGGGCCGCCGTTGCTGGACTTCAGTCAGGCCGCCGGCGTGGTCTCGACCGCGTTCGCGTGGAAGCCCGGCCCTGTCGCGCGGGCGCTCGTCGCCGCGCTGTCGCGCGTCATGAAGCCGCTCGAGCAGGGCTCCTACGAAGGCCGGGCGTTGTCCGGCGAGCCGCACCGGGCAAGCTGGGTGATCGCCTCTCCACTGAACGTGTTCGTCGTGCCGCGCTCGGGTTACTGGCGGCGAGTGGTGCTTGCCGCGAGGCTCCGGCACACGGGCCGGATCAACGTGGTTGAGCTGGGCCCCGAGGCCCGTGACGGGGGACGCTGTCTCGTGGACCTCATCACGATCCAGCGGGACAGCGCCGCGTCCATCAGGCTGATCCCCGTGGCCCGCACCTCCCACCAGCTCTCCGGCGCGGCCCCCAACGTGTCGGCCGCGTCGAAAGCGTACAGGGTCGCGCCGCAACAGGTCGTGAGGCTTGCGTCGTCACTCGTCAGGACCGCACGCACCGGCCGGGTGAAGAACTGCAGGCCGCTCGTCCTGTCGTCCTGGCTCGAGTCGCGTGACGCCGAAGATGTCGAGCAGCAGGCTGCGGAGCTGCGCGTTGTGCTGATGGGCAATGTCGAGTCGCAGAGGCGCGCATGCGCGGGACCGCCGGCGATGCCGACCTGGGAGGTCAAACGGCGCGTGCTCGCCGACCCGGTGCTCGCTTCGTACATGCACGAGCACGAGCTTCGCAAGGGTGAGGCCCGCGAGGCCGTCCTTGCAGAGGCGAAGGGCTACGTCGACGAGATCGCGTCCGACTACAGGGTGGGCGTGGTGCGGTGGTTCACCCGGGCGGTCGACTTCATGTTCGACCGCTTTTTGACAGACGTGGAAGTGGACCGCGAGGGCATCCGCTTCCTGTCGGAGTGCGACAGCAGCTCGCGCATCGCCCTCATCTGCTGCCACAAGAGCTACATCGACCCGCTGCTCCTCGGCTACGTGATGTTCAGGTCCGGGCTGGTGCCGCCGCAACAGGCGGCCGGGCGAAACCTCGACTTCTGGCCCGTCGGGTGGCTGCTGCGCCACTCGGGCGCCTTCTACCTCCGCAGGACCTTCGCGGGCGAGACGCTGTATCGAGAGGTCTTCTCGGCCTACGTGCGTTACCTGCTCGCGGAGAACCACATCATCGTCGTCTACATCGAGGGCACGCGGTCGCGGGACGGCAAGCTGGCCATGCCGAAGACGGGCTTCCTGGGCGTCCTCGACGAATCGATAAAGATGGGCATCTGTCCGGACATCAAGCTCGTGCCGACATACCTCGGCTACGACAAAGTTCCCGAGGAGAGCGCGCACGTCAAGGAGATGTTCGGCGGCAGGAAGGTCTCAGAGAGCGTGAAGGGCTTCGGGCGCATATACAAGTCAATCAACACAAGGCTGGGGCGGGCGTACGTGAAGTTCGGGACGCCTTTGAGCCTTAAGCGGCTGGTCACCGACGAGGGGCTCGAGGGCGCGGCGTTTGCCGCATCGGAGGGGATAAACCGGATAACGCCCGTGACCGCGCGGTCTCTGGCGGCGTGCGCGCTGCTCGCCTCCGGCGGGACGTGGGTGCCGGTCGCCGACTTCGAGCGCAATGCTGAGGTGCTTGCGGATTTCGCGGAGCGAGCCGGCTGCCCGATGGCCCTCGACGCGGACGGGCCGGGGGTGAGCGCCGCCGCCGACTGGTTAGCGGCCGAAGGCCACGTCGCTCGACAGTGGCAGGGCCCGGAGGAAGGATATGTCGTGGAAGGGAACGGCAGGCGCTTCCTCGAGTACAACAAGAACATCCCGTTGCATCATTTCGCCGCGGCCTCGCTCGAGGCTGTTTTGCTCCGGGGCCGGGTGGGCGACACCGACGGGACAGAACGCGAAAGAGAAGGCCTCGCCTTCCTTCGCGACCTGCTCGATCACGAGTTGGTTTTCGGACCGGCGGAGGGCCCCGGTGGCTCAGGGGTGACGTTCTCTGATGAAGCTGCGCCCGTGCTCGCCTCCCTCATCGAGTCCTGCCTCGAGGCGTATGCGGCGGCAGCGCGCACATCTTCGTCGATCGGCGCTTCGATCTCGCGCGACGACCTCGTCGAGCGCTGCCTCGGACAGAGCGAGCGGATGTTGCGCGACGGCGAGATCGGGCGCCCGGAGTCCGGCTCCAAGACCGCCATGGTCAACGCGGTACGCAAGTTCGTAGCGATGGACGCCCTCGAGCAGCGCCGCAGCGCGGGAGCTGACGGCAAGGACAGCGTGCTGCTTTCCCACGGCCCTCGCTTCGATGAGCTCGCCTCAATAGAAAAGAAGTTGCTCAAACTCCGAGTTTAGATCGAAATGAAGCACCACTGGTGCCTGACACCAGTGGTGCTTTTTTGCGGTACCATACCAGCATGAGAACACGGATAGCCGGACACCTCGCGTCACTAAAAGCCTGTGTCGGGGCCCTGGGCCTCGGCCTGCTGGTCGGCCCCGCCTGGTTCGGGCACATAAGGTACGCGACCCCGCTGGTCCACACGGACGACCACAAGGACCTCGCGCGGCAGGCGGTGCGCCACCTGGTCAAGGGGAAGGAGATATCCAAGGACTCGGACGTTGCGCTGCACGGCGAAGACATAGCGACGGGCTGCGGCATGCTCGACCTGGACGAGTCTGACCACGGCAAGGCGCCGGGCAGGCTCGAGTGGGAATACTCCCACATGTACGATCCCGTAGCGCGACGCGGGACCGATGACAAGAACGGCATCAACGCGCTCGAGGAGTTCAAGGACTGGTGGCAGCGGGCTCTCATGCACGACGGGATCGACAACGCGCCAAAGGCCTACAGGTTCCTCGGTTACTGCTGTCACCTTCTGCAGGACATGGCTGTCCCGTCGCACACGCACTGCGTAAGCCACGGGCTGCGCACCCGCATCGCCGACAACCTCGAGCTGGCCTCATCCTCCAGGAGGTTTCGCCTTCGCGAGCCGGCGGGCAGCCCTTACCGGGGCGATGAGGATATGCACGTTGCGATATTCATCGCACTGGGCCGCGAGTCGCGCGGGCTCGACCCGGAGGACCCTGGTGAGGTGAGCGAGCTGTACGAGATCCTCGCAAAATATTACGGGCGGCCGAGGTGGACTTCCGGCATGTGGAAAGGCAGCTACCGCGGAGAGACGTACTACCCATATCACCGCTTTCTTCCCTCGAGCCCGAAGATCGAGCTTGCCGACCTGGTCACCCTGCGCAACTACCTGATGTGCAGGGCGGCCGAGCGGAGCGCCCAGCTCATCAGGCACTTCGGTGACGTTACCGGCGCGGGGGACGAGCCTTGAAGATAGACCTCCACGTCCACACGAACGTCTCGTCCCCCTGCAGCCTCATCGATCCCGAGCGCGCCGTCATCCTGGCGATGGAGTTCGGCCTCGACGGCATCTGTATTACCGAGCACGACGAGATAGAAGGGGCGGAGGTCGCTTCAGAGATCGGCAGGAAGCGAGGT
>Ga0209747_1000359_pt1 | contig 25059 bp, 21 predicted proteins | sample BarGraNGADG00311_FD_184498 | JGI IMG/M metagenome (GOLD analysis project Ga0209747, IMG submission 184498) | Arctic peat soil microbial communities from Barrow, Alaska - Barrow Graham LP Ref core NGADG0011-311 (SPAdes) (version 2) | ecosystem: Environmental > Terrestrial > Soil > Wetlands > Peat...
GTTAGCTGTGCTGCCGAAAGAGCCGGTAAAAAAACTGCTATAAACAGAAAAAAATAACGCACAGGCAATCAGGTCTAAATATCAAAAACGAATTCTTATTTACTTTGGTATATTCTTTTACAAGTATAATAAAAATCGGGGGATTATTGTAATAAAGTAGAGACGCAAGATTTTGCGTCTCTACAGCATGTTAATAAATATTCATGCATTAATTTCCGGCAATACACAGCATTGGTTTTGTAATTGCTAAATTTGTCACGTCCGGAGTGCTGAAATTCAATAAATACATGACAACCAACTATTTAAACGATCTGAATGAATCTCAGAGACAGGCAGTTATAAACACTGAAGGGCCTTCTCTTATAATTGCAGGCGCCGGTTCAGGTAAAACCAGGGTACTGACTTACCGGATCGTTCATCTTCTGCATAATGGTATTCCGGCTGGTAAAATACTTGCCCTGACCTTTACAAATAAGGCTGCAAAAGAGATGAAGGAGAGGATCACAAAAATCGTCAGCCCTGAAGTGGCGCGATATCTCTGGATGGGCACTTTTCATTCAATATTTGCAAAGATATTAAGGATGGAGGCTGACAAACTCGGTTATAAATCGAATTTCACAATTTACGATTCATCAGACTCAAAAAGTCTGATCCGCACTATAAAAAAGGAGCTTAATCTCGATGATAATATTTATAAAACCGGGGTAATCGCTTCCAGAATCTCATCAGCAAAAAACAGTCTGGTAACGGCCAGTATGTACGCGGCAGACAGTTCGATGCAGGATTATGACAGATCGAGCAGGATGCCCTTGCTGGCAGATATTTACAGGACTTATGCTGCCCGTTGTTTCAAAGCCAATGCAATGGATTTCGATGATCTACTGCTTAATACAAATATATTGTTCAGAGATTTTCCTGCAGTATTGTCAGCCTACCAGGAAAGATTCGGTTACGTTCTGGTAGATGAGTATCAGGATACAAACTATTCCCAATACCTGATAGTTAAAAAGCTGGCTGCAGCTCATCAGAATATTTGTGTTGTAGGAGATGATGCACAAAGCATTTATTCTTTCAGGGGAGCAAGGATTGAGAATATCCTCGAATTTAAAAACGATTACATTGACTACCAGCTCTATAAGCTTGAACAAAACTACAGATCGACCCAAACAATAGTAAATGCGGCAAATACTATCATCGCAAACAATGAAGGTCAGATTCACAAGAAAGTCTATTCAATGAATGAGACCGGTGAGAAGATTCAGGTAATGCAGGCTATGACTGATTCTGAAGAAGGATTTAATGTTTCATCTGACATTTATAACAAGCACCGTTCTCTGGAGTTAGACTGGTCTGATTTTGCAATTTTATACAGAACCAATGCGCAGTCAAGGATCTTTGAAGAGACACTGCGCAGAAAAAACATTCCTTATAAGATTTATGGGGGATTATCATTTTACGAACGTAAGGAGATAAAAGACATCCTGGCTTATTTCAGAATGGTAATAAATCCTGAGGATGAAGAAGCATTTAAAAGGTCGATCAATTTTCCCAAGCGTGGTATTGGCGACACAACCGTTGATAAAATTTTTGAACTTGCGGCCGACCTTAATGCCACACCCTGGAGTATAATTCAGGAAGCAGGGAAATTTCCGGAGCATTTCAATGCGGGGACAGCCAAAAAATTACTGATGTATGTAAGTGTAATTAATACGTTAAGAATTAATTCCGATACGATCGATGCATTTGAAAAGGCTTCTGAAATTGCCAATGGCTCAGGCATAATGAGAGAACTTAAGGAGGGGAAATTGCCTGAGGATATAAGCCGGTTTGAGAACCTGGAAGAATTATTAAACGCAATCAAAGAGTTCACTGAAGGAGCAGAGACAAATGGTGAACCTTCAACCCTCGAGTCATATATGTCCAACGTGTCACTGCTTACCGACCGTGATACGGAGAAAGAGGAAGACAGGAATAAGGTAACCCTAATGACAATGCATTCAGCCAAAGGACTGGAATTCAAACATATATATATTGTAGGCATGGAAGACACTCTTTTCCCGTCACCAATGTCGGCTGGCAATCCCCGGGAACTTGAGGAGGAAAGGCGTCTGTTTTATGTTGCAATTACCCGTGCAGAAAAGCAGGCAACCTTGAGTTATGCATTGAACAGGTATAAGTGGGGAAACCTTGAGAGATGCAGTCCAAGCAGGTTTCTGAGAGAGATTGATCAGCAATTTCTTGACTATTCACAGCTTGGAGAAAAGCAGCCTAAGAGTGCTGTCAAAACCGGCACAAAGCCATCTGCATTCAGGGAAGAGCCTCAGAAATATGCAAAAGACGACAGGCTTAAAAAACTTGTCAGGACAGAAAATTCTTCGGGTGCTGTCTTTACCCCAAGCGATTCTGCCTCATTTTCAGAAGGGGATAATGTAGATCACGAAAGATTTGGTATTGGGGTAATCGTTTCAATTGAAGGACAGGCGCCAAATACTACGGCTACGGTGCATTTTGAGAAAGAGGGTAGTAAGAAGTTACTGTTAAGGTTTGCGAAGCTGAGAAAGATTACTTAATTATTTATTCCCCTAAAAGGCATAGCTGTCAACCTAAGGGTAGTATTGAAATACAAGGATAGAAAAAGTTTCCCCTCCTTTTGAAGGAGGGGTGGCCGGGACGATTGATTATCTGATTTTTACAATGTTCACTTCCCGGCCGGGGTGGTTGATTTATTGGTCTCTTTTTACCTTTATATCTTTGAAATAAAAAAACCTCTTCAACGGAAGAGGCTTAAAATCTTTCCGATCATCTCTCAGGAACAGGTCCACTTCGGTTGAGGCAAACCAATCAACCACCCCGGCCGCAACCTGACTTTGCATTACTTTTGCGATCATTGTGCTGCGGCCACCCCTCCTTCAAAAGGAGGGGAAACTTATTTTTAACTCTGTATTTACGATTCTAATCTAAGGTTGACCGCTATAGGGCTGGGAGTCCAAATATCTGGGTGGTGGCAAGCACCTAATTCATATTCATCTGTCTGAGCGTATAGCCTTTAGTTGAGATCGAATGTGGGAAGTTTTCATTAATCTCTTTCGCTTCTGATTTCATGGTTAATTTTCCCTTATCATCATAAGCTTCATTTGCCAGAATAATTCCATCTTTGAAGTCAGCATTTCCATAATATGCAGCCATTCCTGTGTTTTTCCAGCCATTCCTATCAATTTTCAGTTTGGCATCTTTGGTAAACCAAACTTTACCGGTTGTTTTATTATCTGCGTCAACATAAGAATACTCATCGCATTTATAACCCACAATTACTTTTGAATTTCCGGTTTTTGTAAAAGCAGGAGGATTTGATTTTTTGACAGGTTTCCCATTTTTATCTGTTTGAGCTGTATTCTCATCCTGCACCGGGGAAATTATACCCATTTTTGAAGCATTAACTTCAGTAAGTACAATAAAGCATTTGTTTTCTCCATCCATTACCATGGTACTGGTCGCCGCTGCAGTCCCGTTCTCTTCACTGCTGATCGATTTAGTTTCAATACCAACGCTAGGACTCGTTGAACTATAATACATATACATTTCCATCTTGATTACATCTTTCTTGTCGTATGATTCAGCTACCATATAAATCCTGGAATTAAAACTGTAATCATCATTGTATTTAAGAGTCACTTTATTCCCCATGAGTTTACCCATATCGAATCCACCCGAAGGTTTAGAGCTCTGACCTGAGGTTTTTGCACCATCAGAATTTGCAGACTGGCTGGCATTAACCTTATTGATGCTATCTTCTCTGGCTGCAGCTTTTTCCTTTTCCCTGTCTATAGCCTTTTGAGTTTCTTTAGTTGCTGCACTATCTATCTGGTTATCGACTTCTTTATTAGCAGTGCGGGCACCTGCATTTATGACCTTACCCATTTTATTTCTAAGCATATTACCTACCTGACCATAAGTTGCAGCCGGCAAAATTGCAGTAAAAGCGAGTAAAAAAAACAATGCTTTGGTTCTCATAATAAACGTTTTAAAAGTTACAGGATAAAGTTACAGAAATTTTTTGTTCAGTTCCAAATGGCAAAAAATATAAAAGCTCAGAGAAGACTATTCCTCATTATGAGAACTAGTACTCCTTTGTCTTTCTTGCCCCCCATCCCCCCTAAAGGGGGGTTAATACTCTGTATGTTTGACAATTATTATCAAATTATACTAAAGCTACCTCAACTGGCGCTTCTTTTTCTTTCAGAACCGACTCATAAAGAGATGCGAATGAGCTGCTTACCCAGATGATTGCAGGAAAGATCCCGACAATCAGCATGCATAAACCAAAGATAATGATGAAGATAGAAGCAAAACCCATAAAGAATATCCTCCATCCATGGCCCTTTGTTAGCTTCCAGCTCATTTCAACGGCTTCAATAGGATCCAGCTTTTTGTCCATAACTATGTATGAGACAAAGACCAGACGGCATCCTATTATAATTCCGGGTATGATAAGAGCAATACAGCCCAGAATTACAAGGGCCACAACCAGCAGATTTGCAAGAACTATAGTGAGGTAGTTTTCCATAAAACCTTTGATAAGATACTCAAAATCAGGTTTCATCTTCCTCACGGCCTGTACAAAAATCATACTTCCACCATAATTAAAAACAGGAGAAATAAGAAATGCATAAAGCATTGCAATGAAACCGAAAAATGCAGCAAGAATCCCCAAAGACCCAAGTGTAAATACCTGTCTCATGTTATTGCCCATATTATTTCCCCAATCAAAAGGAAGCTTGTGTAAATCTGATGAGTCAAAATGAAAGTTAAAAACTTTCATCGGTGCAGTTACGATAGACAGAACAATAATAACAAGGAATAACCTCAGAAAATTATCCGACATAACTTTCCAGCCTGTTCCAAAGCTGTTGGAAAAACCGGGCACTAATTTGTATTCGTTATTTGTTTCCATAACCAGGATTTTTAAATTTAAAACTTTCAGAATATTTATAAGACAAATGTATACGTCAGATAATTATTTCACTTCATACTATAGTAGTGTTTTTTAAACTTTCCTACTTTAGTATGCATGGTAATACTTAAGTTGCAGGTATTTTTATACTTCGGTATTTTCTGGAAATTTATACCTTTATATAATGTTACACTATTTAGTATACCTGATTTTTATTTTGTCGGTGGCGCTGGCTGCAGGTGGTGTTGTACTATCATTACGGCTGCGTGAGAGATATCGTCACGAAATATTTTCAACATTACTATACTTTCAGATATTCATTTTCACTTTCGGATTCTATGGAATCTGGGGACAGGTTGTCATTAATGCCTTTCTGTCCACATATATTTCCGCCGAACTGCTTTCCAGATTTTCGGAGATATCTATGTTTTTGGGATTACCATTTCTGGTATTTGCATGGCTTATGCTTGTGAAGCTATCGTTAGGTATTTCAGGAAGAAAGAATAATAGTTGGTTTGTGTTCTGGTTTCTACTTTTCAATATTTCAGCAATTATTCTTGTCGGATATTTAATAACCAAAACTAACGATATAAAGCCAGTGTCGCTTATAAAGCATTATTTCATTATGATGAATTTTCTTTACGTGTTAATGGTTTCTTCACTTATCTTATTCCGGCGAAAAGGAAGTTTACTGGTTAAAAACAAAGAGGGGAAAATAATATCCTCTTCATTAATCTTAATAATGATATCACAGTGTGTTCCGCTCCTTTTTAACACCGCTGAGACCTTCATTGCTTTAATTTTTATTTTTACCTTTTTTGCCGGAAATACCTTTCTTCCAGTCTTTCTTAATTATGGCACTGTGCTTTCTGTACCTACAGAGGAACTCAAAAAAGATCTCTCTCTTGAGGAGTTTTGCAGAAAATTTGAAGTCTCCCCAAGAGAAACTGATATTATTCGTGAAATATGCAATGGGTTAAGTAACCAGGAAATATCAGACAGATTATTTATTAGTCTGCAGACTGTTAAAGATCATAGCCATCGCATCTACATGAAGACGAATGTAAAGAGCAGGGTGCAGCTTATTAATCTGGTTAAGGACCTCATTAAAACTACCTGACTTAGTTGGTTGTGTCTCTCCTCTTTTGCCCCCCTGCCCCCCTAAAGGGGGTTATTTCTCAAATATACAGGGTATTAGCCCCCCTTTAGGGGGGTTGGGGGGCGATAATTCAAATAGACAATTACCTTACCATTCCTAAACTCAAGACTGAAGTTGTCGCCGAGAACTTCATTAAGTGTTGCGACCCACCAGCTCTTTATTTTCAGCTTATTTAATGGGAATTTAAGACCTATCGAGCTAATCTCTGTTTCGGGGTTAATTGAAAAAAGAGAGACCTGTTGATTTGAGAAAGATGGTATAGTGCAGCTTTTTAGAAATGGGATAAAAATACCAGTATCAGTTACCATTTTGACATTCATATTTTCTGCATAATCAGCAAGCAGCGAAATATTTCCTATGGTATGATCTTCCCGTTTCCCTGTTGCACCAATAATGACTATGTCACAATAATTCATTTCGCGACACCATTCAACGGCTTTGGTTAAATCGTTGGTACTCTGATTTTCGTCGGGGAATAAACGATCTGCGAACCTGATTTTCAGATCTTCTGAAAGAGAATCCATATCGCCAACGATCGCGTCAGGAATATATCCGGCCAATACCAGGCTTTGTGCACTTCCATCGCAACAGATAATTCTGGAGGCATTCTTAAGATAACCAAGTGGAATCTCGTGCTCAGGGAATGTGCCATCGGCGACTAATATTGTATTTGAAATTAAATTATCGTTCATCTTTTGCTTATTGATAAGTTATTTCTTATCGATTTTTTCCATGCTGAAAGTCCCACAAATGACATTATCCCATAAAAAGCATATAAAATAACTGTTGGATACAGGCCTTTTACCAGAAAGAGAACTGCCGATACAAAATTTACAATAATCCATAAAAACCAATGTTCATAAATTTTACGCGCAAGCATCCAGGTTGCAACTATCGACAAAGAGGTTATGAATGAATCCCACTCCGGGACCGGGGAATCTGTAAAACGAGTAAGAACAATCCTCATAACCGCATATAAAACTACAAAAACTATAGCAAGAACAACGCTTTTCTTCAAGTCTATTCTGGTAACTTCCAGCGTCTGTTCATCTCTTCGTCTCTCTGTCTCTTCGTCTCCCCTTCTCCCCCTCTCCCTTTCTCCCGCTCCTTCTTTCCTCTGCCCTGCGCCTTTACGCCACCAATACCACCCCAGAACACTTATCACAAGATAGTACCCCTGAAGGCTCATATCTGCATAAAACTTGCTCTCGAAAAAAACCAGGATATACACTGCCGATGTTATTAAACCTACCGGCCACAACCAGATAGTCTGCCTGATCTCCAGAAATACATATATGATTCCGGCAACAGCACCAAAAACCTCAACGTAATTATTTGATAACCAGAGCGTTATGTTCATTTGTAACTAATTGATTATCAGAATTTAAGACTTGCTTTAAACATATAGTTAATCCCTGCCTGAGGGAAATATCCATCCAGAACATGCAATGAATCACCTTCATAATATTTATAAACCCAGGCATTTGTTTCGTATTTCTTATCAAACAGGTTATTCAAAAAGAACTGGCATGAAAGCTCTTTAAACATCTTGTTTTTAATTACATACAGGAAAGACAGGTTCTGGACCAAATACGCATCCAATTGTCTTTCTGAGTTTTGGGTATTATCTATAAATTGTTTCCCAACGTATTTGGTATTTAAACCCAGATGAAAATTTTTAAATAGAGCCCAATCAAAAACAGAAGCAGCAATTATTGAGGGAGAGAAAGAAATTGTTCTGTTTTTCAATATCTCCTGTTCCTGACCCCATGTATCCCAGTTATCAGTAAAGTCTGTAAATACCGGAATGATATTTCTGCTCAAGGTTACATTCCCATACCAGCTTAAATTTTCAAGAAACTGAAGTCCTGTCTCAATCTCTATCCCTTGCCTATAACTTTTTGACACATTAGTCATTACCGGAGCTCCAACATTATTAATATTACCGGTTAAAATTAGCTGATCAATATAATTCATATAAAACAGATTCCCTTTGAACATCATTTTTGATGTCCGGAATTCGTACCCTGCTTCGTAATCAATTAATTTTTCAGGTATCGGTATTTTTCCCGGGTCAGCATCAATGAAATTTCCACGATCGGGTTCTCTTTGAGAAATTCCAACTGAAGCATATACTTTTTGTTTATCATTCAAACTGTAAAACAACCCTGCTTTGGGATTAAAAAAGTTATATTTATGAGTCTGTGTTACATCTTTCAGATTTTCGTCAAACCCGCCGATTGAATAGTTTATTTTTCGTAGCTGTAAATCGGCATACAGGTTTAATCTTTTTGTCAATAAATAATTAATTTTCAGAAATGTATTAAAATCCTTTTTATCGCCTGTACCATTATACCATCTGTACTTTTCTCCCGGGAAAGTTACAATTCGTGCCCAGGTAATATCTCCGAAATGTTCACCGTAATAGCGATTCCATCCACCGCCAAGAGTACTGCTGAATTTATTTTTACTGTAATTCACTGAGTAGGTAAACCCATAAAAATCATTATCTAACCATTTTTGTGCTACAAAATCTGTTGACTTAATAGTATCGGTGCTAAAAATCGCATCCGGCAAATTATATGAACTGAATTTTGAATCGTTTTTAAGGTTTTCGTAGTATCCTCTGCCTTTGGTATAATGCAAGGCAACATTTGTATTCAGATTAGTATTTATTTTTTTAGAATAATGTATCTGGTAATTATCCTGTTGGTAATTATCAGTTTCATTACTATAGTTATATGGATTATATGTCCGGTTAGTTTTTAATGAATCTTTTGGAACACCGGCCCATGCCTGATAAGTATGTTCCACTCCCGAAAAAATCATAATTTTCAAAATGGATGACTCCCCGTATAAAGTTCCCGAAACATAAAATGATTTCAGATCGCTGAATGCCCTGTCGATGTATCCATCAGACCATATTTTTGATAAGCGTGTATCAAAAGCAAACTTATTCTTAATTAATCCTGTTCCAAAATTTATAGTATTTTTAGATGTGTTGAACGATCCGTACGACGAATTGATTTCAGCATAAGGTTCCCGATTAAGGCCGGCTGTCTGAAAATTTATAGTGGCGCCAAAAGCACCAGCACCATTTGTTGATGTACCTACTCCTCTTTGAATCTGTATATTATCAGTCGAAGAAGCTAAATCGGGCAGATCGACCCACCAGACGCCATGAGATTCAGCATCATTAACCGGCACCCCGTCTAGTGTTACATTTATTCTTTTTACATCAGCACCTCTTATATTTATGTTTGTATATCCGACACCGGTTCCGGCATCGGAAGAAACGACTATTGACGGAGTATAGCTTAACAGGTAAGGGACATCCTGCGCAGTACTGTTTTTTGAGATGGTTTCTTTACTAACCGTTGAATATGCCAACGGAGCATTTTCTCCTGCCCTGGTGGCGTTTACAAAAACTTCCTCCGTAATGTAGGGCTTTTCTAAAAGACTGATATTTAAGATTGCTTCTCCTTTCAGGTTAACTTCTTTAATCTGTGTTTCATATCCAAGAAAAGAAAATTTCAACATATGAACTCCATCTGTAAGTCCAGATAATTTGTAACTCCCATCAGTCTCTGCATGAACACCAATAAGAGTAGTTTCAATGGTTACTGAGGCGCCGGTTAAAGGATTCCCGTTCTGGTCAGTGACTTTACCTTTAATTACGGAACCTTGTTCCTGAAGTCCAAAAGCATCTGAAACAACACACAGTCCAATAAGCAGAAAAATACAATTCAATTTTCTCATTCTAATGTCTAAATAATTATTAAGATCAATAAAATGAGGTAGTTGTGGATTGCTGATTTATAGTATACTCTTCTTTCCCTCCGCCGGCATTACCCGGATCAGGTTTAAGGGTATGATCTCAGCCCGTAATTATAAGGCACCCCATTTTTTGATATTGCAAAGTTAAGATCTTTTAGGATATATTTCAATTTTTAACTAAATTAGCGACCCAGATTGGAAAACAACATGAATGACCTGCTTAAAAAGCTCAATTATAAAGGACAGCAGAGGATAGCGTTAATAAATGCAGGAGAGAGTTTTAGTATTTTATTTAAGAATGAACTTGAAAATATACTAATTAACAAGGAAATTGACCCTCGATATCCTTACGAATTCATAATAATATTTGTTAAAAGTATTGCAGAGGTCGAGTCTATTTCTCCAATTGCCATTCACAATCTTCTTGCAGATGGAGTTTTATGGTTTTGTTATCCGAAAAAAACTTCGAAAAAATACACCTCCGATATCGACCGCGACCACGGCTGGAAGTCTCTAAATGATTCCGGCCTGCACGGTGTAAGATTAGTTGCTATCGATGAGGACTGGTCTGCATTGAGGTTCAGGAATGCCAAGTTCATTAAGTCAAATCACCGGTAATAAAAATAATAATCTAATATCTATAATATGAAAACATATCTTTCTAAAAAGTATCTCTGGCTAATACTTTTACTTTTTATAATTATACTATCCGGGTGTGCACAAAAAGAAACAATTGAGCTTTGTCTGACCGGGCATAAGTATGGATTTTTAGGTGGCCTTTGGCATGGATTCATTGCTCCCTTCGACTTTGTAGGAATGCTGTTTAATGAAAAAATCACGATGTACGCACAGAATAACAATGGTGGATTATACGCTCTTGGATTCCTTTTGGGTAGTGGTGGATGGGGATTTTTCGGGAGTAAAGGAGCAAAAAGGGTGAGGGGCGGTCGTGTTAACTTTCAGTCACAAAGATTCGACAAGGCAGAGATAGTAGAATGAGCACTCAAATCACAAACCTTAAAAACAACCTTATAATGAAACACTTAATTGCAATTTCACTATTGGCATTATCGCTTAATTCTTTTTCGCAAAAGAAAGATATTATCTACCTGTGGCCTGGCAAAGTTCCCGGAGAGGTTAAGGAAAAGCAACTCCCCGGCGTTGATACTTTGAGAAAAGATAATCTTTTAAGATACAATGAAATAACTAATCCCGCTATTGAAATATGGCTTCCAGCCCCTTCAATAAGTAACGGGGCATCTGTAATAATTTGTCCCGGAGGAGCTTACAGGATGCTTTCTTATAATTTGGAAGGCACGGAAATTGCAGCGTGGCTGAATAAGCTTGGATTTACTGCCTTTATTCTTCAATACAGGGTACCCGACAAGAAAGAAGGTGCATTACAGGACGCCCAGAGAGCATTGAGAATCGTTAGAGATAATGCCGCTAAATGGAATATCAATCCTGAAAAAATAGGTATAATGGGCTTTTCAGCCGGAGGAAGTCTAAGTGCAAGAGCTGGTACTCTTTTCAATAAAAGATCGTATTCGCCTGTAGACAAGTCAGATAGCTTATCATGCAGACCTTCTTTCACATTACTGATTTACCCTGCTTACCTCGATCAGGGCCCTGACCGTACCCTCACTCCGGAATTGCAATTAAGTAAAGAGGTGCCACCTATGTTCATTTTTCAGACTGCAGACGATCCCTATGGAAACAGCTCATTGGTAATGGCTACCGCTCTCAGGGATGCAAAACTTCCTGTAGAACTTCACATTTTAGCTGTTGGAGGCCATGGTTACGGCCTAAAATCAGGAAAAGCAGCACCTGAAACATGGCCGGTGCTTGCAGAAAAATGGCTTAGGGAAGTAGTTTTGAAAAAGTAATCTTCCTGAAAAAACCTGAGTTGTAAAAACCCGAACATTAATCTGCCGGATTTGTTCTATTGTTTATTGAACGAAACAATCAAAAACAAAAAAACAAATTCTTAAATGGAAACACATTATAAAAACATAAAGGCAATTCTGGCACCACCTGCATTTCATATGGTAGGCGATGGCTTCAGAGTGCATAACTTTTTCCCATCTCTGGCTGAAATAGGACTTCATGGGATGAGTCCGTTTTTCCTGCTGGATTATGGTTCAAAGTGGTTAGTTCCACCTTCAGATACTCCAAAAGGAGTTGGTGTTCACCCACACAGAGGTTTTGAAACTGTCACGATTGCTTATCATGGAAAAGTTGCACATCACGACAGTGCGGGGAATAGTGGCGTTATAGGCGAGGGTGATGTTCAATGGATGACTGCCGGATCAGGTGTGTTACATAAAGAATACCATGAAAGGGAATTCAGCAAAAAGGGTGGTATTTTTCAGATGGTTCAGTTATGGGTTAATCTCCCCGCTAAATTTAAAATGACACCTGCAAAGTACCAGGCAATAGAGAATAAAAGCATGAAGAAATTTCTATTGGATGATGGGAAAAGTACGATTGAATTGATAGCCGGTGAGTATAAAGGGATGAAAGGCCCCGCTACTACATTCTCTCCCGTAAATCTTTTTAATACGAAGTTGACAAAAGGTTCCAGGGCCGATTTCAGTTTTGATAAAACACATAATTCCGGGATGCTTGTAATTGAAGGTGAAATAAAAATAAATAATTCCGCAGTTGCATCTGAAAATTATTTTATTATTTTTGGCCACGATGGAGAAGATATTGGGATAGAGGCACTTAAAGACAGCGTAATACTTGTCCTTAGCGGTGAGCCCATCAATGAACCAATTTCATCTTATGGCCCGTTTGTTATGAATACTGAGGCTGAAATAAAAAAAGCATATGACGACTTCTATAAGGGTAAATTTGGATATCTTGAGGATTAAAATTAAATAGTTATGGCGCAATTCATCAATTCACCTTCAGTAATAAAAGCTGCGGGAAACAAAGAAAAAATCATTAAGGAATTTTTCGGACAGGTTAACAGTAAGACATCTGAAGTCAGCATTGCCCACATGAAAAGCCCTGAAGGCTGGGAAGAACCGGGTCAATGTCCTGACTTTAATGAATATACCGTTGTGCTGAAAGGGAAATTAAAGATTACCACCAAAAAGGAGGAATTCCTTATAACAGAAGGTCAGGGAATTATGACAGCTAAAGATGAATGGGTAAAGTATAGCACCCCATTTGAAGGAGGAGCTGAATACATTGCAGTCTGTCTGCCGGCCTTCTCTCCATCGCTGGTAAGGAGAGATGACGGGTAAGAAGTAGGAAGTAGGAAGTAAGAAGTATTAACTGTTTTTAGCTTTTTTAGCAATCCTGTTTTTAATGATCAGGTAAACAACAAACAACACTCCAACAGCCAGCATAATATGACCTATATAAGGAAATATCTGTTCTCTGATTTCGTATAGATAAAATCCTATAATAGCAAGGATGATATTCCATATACCTGCACCCACAAAAGTAAACAACATAAAATCGCGAAGGTTCATCTTTGCTAATCCTGCAGGTATAGAAATAAGGTGCCTGACACCGGGAATAAGGCGACCAATAAAAGTTGATGTTTTCCCATTACGGATAAAAAATTCTTCTGCATGTATAACTTTTTCTTTCGACAGAAGGAATACTTTACCAAGTTTTGAATCGGCAAGTTTGTAAACCAATGGTCGTCCGAGGTAATAGGCAAGGGTATAATTGATTAATGATCCGCAAAGAGCTCCGACTGTACCTGAAAAAATTACCAGAAACACATTCATATCGCCCTGACCGGCTTTGTAAGCGGCAAAAGGGATGACTACTTCAGAAGGCAAAGGGAGAAATGTACTTTCGATGGCCATTAGAAGACCAACAGTAAAATAATTCAGGTTGGCCATATACCAATCGAAAAGTGTTTGAAAAAATTCCATCATAAATCAATTCTTATTAATCCGTAATTGGAATGAAACAGGTGCGAAGGTAACTTTTTTTAAGAAAAACCAACTCTGCTTTAAATATTCTAATGTCTGATAGTTTTGATATTTCAAAGAAATTAATTTTTCGAGCCACCAGTGAACGAAGACACAAGAAGTTCAGGATTTGAATTTGTTTGCAAAATCTGTAGAAATGTAGTTTTCATAACTCATACAGACATGAGTTGCAAAAGCCACAGCCAAGGTTATTACTTTTGACCATCCCTTCTCTGTCATTTTTTCCAGTTGCTCCTTTATTATACCATTTTGGTAAATTGAAGTTATCATTCCCGCATTGAAATTATCTCCAGCGCCAATAGTACTCACCGGAGTGATCTTTTGCACCGGAAACTTTCCCGAATAATTATCTGTCCTTACAAAAACGCCTTCTGTATTGGCAGTGTAAACAAGACATTTACAATAAGCTCTTACCACATCCCATGCCTCGTCTGCGTTATTTACTCCAAAAATGTTTTTAAAATCTTCATTTGAACCGCGCAAAAGACTGGCCAATTGCATATTTTCAATAATCAGCGGTTTCAGAATGTCTAATTCAGAAAGGTGAATCTTTCGAAAGTTCGGATCATAGATTATTAAAGCACCATTCTCTTTTGCTTTAGAGATGAAATCTTTAAACTTTTTTCTTATCTCTGGCCAGATTGAATAGAATGAGCCGCATTGAACTATATCGTCTTTTTCTGTAACAGGAAAATCTATGTCGAGACGTTTTCCCGGAAAATCTTTATAAAAAGTGTAACGAGCGTCGTTCTTATCATCAAGAAATGCCAGGGCAAGAGAGGTGCTTCCATCATTGAAACGATAAACATAAGATGAGTTGACACCATTTCTTTTAAGAAAATCATCAATCAGTTTTCCTACATCATCCAAACCATATTCACTTATAAATGAGACCGGTAATTCTACACGTCCCATTGAAACGATGCTGTTAAGAACTGATCCGCCGGCTTTAGCAGCAACTGGCTGACCATCTTTAAAGATAATGTCGAGAACTGTTTCGCCTATACCATAAATTTTTCGCATTTAAGTTGCATCTGAAGTGGTTGCAAATAACCGGTTCCGGTGTTAATAATTTATCGTACAACCCTTCCCGATCCGTCTCCCTTCATAAGCTGTTCCACTTCGGAAACAGAGACCAGGTTGTAATCTCCATGAATTGTATGTTTCAGACAAGAGGCAGCGACTGCAAAGTTCAATGCTTTCTGATCATCGCCCGGATAAGTCAATAAACCATATATCAACCCTCCCATGAATGAATCGCCACCTCCCACTCTGTCTACTATATGCGTTATCTGATATTGAGGTGCCTCAAAAAGCTTCTTTCCATTATAAAGAACTCCCGACCATGAATTATGATCTGCATTGATGGATCCGCGCAGAGTAATGATAGCTTTCTTTGCTCCAGGGAATTTTTTCATTAAATTAACACATACCGATTCATATTTTGCAGCGCTTACATGACCGGTTGCAACATCTGTTCCTTCAGGTTTAATGCCGAATATTTTTTCAGCATCCTCCTCATTGCCAAGGATAATATCACAACCTTTTACCAGCTCAGGCATCACTTCCCCGGCAGTTTTACCCCATTTCCAAAGATTCTTTCTGAAATTCAGGTCGCATGAAACAGTGATTCCTTTCTGTTTAGCAGACTTTATAGCTTCAAGACACACCTGAGCTGCTCCCTCCGAAATTGCGGGAGTTATTCCAGTCCAATGAAACCAGGTTACTCCTTCGAAAACGGCATCCCAGTTAATCATACCCGGCTTTATTTCAGCAATTGATGAGTTTGCACGGTCGTATATAACCTTGCTCGGCCGGGATACAGATCCTGTTTCAAGGAAATAAATTCCTAATCTTTCTCCACCTTGAATTATGTGATTTGTACCAACATTATGCTTTCTTAAATCCATAAGAACAGATTGTCCCAAATCGTTACTCGGCAGACGAGTAACAAATTCGGTTTTCAATCCATAATTAGCAAGTGAAACAGCTACATTCGCTTCACCTCCACCAAATGTTGATATGAATGATGTTGCCTGTGTAAAGCGTTGATGTTCAGGAGTGGCAAGTCTAAGCATTATCTCCCCAAAAGTGATTATCTTCTTTTCCATAATATATTTTTTGTAAATTTTAAAATTTTTCTTTTGCAAGTTTAAGTATATCATCGTCTTTTACTACAGGTCTGATACGGAATGAATATTCATACTTTTTATCCAGTAACCTGTACTCAGGATGTATAAGTGCACCCCATGAATTATCGCCGCCTACTCCCATCTGGCCAAGATCGATGTTAAGATTAACCAGATCGCGGGGTTTTACATCAATGGTATGTGTATTTGCGGTCTTCGCATCTTTCCTGTACTGCGATAATTTTCCGGGAGACTCAAAATCATCATGAATATTATTCAGGGCAGAAAAGCAGAACAGAGGATTTCCTGAGACCAAAATACCTGTACCATTATCGTCGGTTAATGTCAGCCAGCGAGTGTCAGTCTTATAACCGTTTTCCTGTGGACGGATGTAGGGCGTATATTGATCGGCAACAGTGCTTTCATAAAGACCTATATCTGCTGATGTTTTCCTGTCGGTATAGTTTTCATGGGGGCCTCGCCCAAGCCATTTGAGATTTGTCAATTCCGCCGGAAGCTGCATCTGCATTCCCATTCTGGGTATTTCAGGAATCTTGTCTGAAATTTTAGAGAACATGTTTTTAACGATGACATCGGAAGAACCATATATAGTAAAGATAGTTGCAAAGCCACCAATCTTCTGGCTGGCTGTATCCGGAATATCATAATTGAAACTTACAACTACTTTATCTGGCTCAGGCTGACTGATATTTGCTTTCGTGACAACTGTTCTCTCGCCGGCTTTTTTCCACACCCCAAGCAATTTGTCCATGTTATAACCATAATCGTTATCTGTAGGTGGCCTCCAGAAATCCGGTTCCGTGCCCTTTTTGATCAGCTCTTTTCCTTTAAAATTGAAAGATTCCATACTTCCTCTGCTCAGGTCGAAAACAATCTTCATATCAACTCCGCTCACTTCAAGTTTTTTTCCGACAGTATTAGTCTGCAGAATAGACAGGTTATCACGTTTAGACAAAACAGGCGCTACTGCAACAGGTAATTTAAATTGGGCTGTTGCATAAACATGATCTTCCGGTATATAATTCCATTCATCACTTCTCGATACTCTGATGTTAAGAAAGTATTCTGCTCCCGGTGCAGGATCAATTTTTTTAAATGGAAGGAGAACTGCCATTTCGCCTTTAGGTTTCAGATCAGGAGTCGGAACTTTTCCTGATTGAATAACAATCCCATCTGAAACTATTTCCCATTCAAAATTAAATTCAGCCAGACTAGTAAAATCATACTTGTTTTTCACTTTAATCATTCCTGTATTCAGATCGACAGGTGTAAATTCGATGTTTTGATAGACTTTCTTTACCTCAGTCAAGCCCGGATGACCTGTTCTATCGGGCCAGACAAGTCCATTCAGGCAGAAATTACCATCACTAGGTATGCCTTCTTCCCCATAATCGCCACCATAGGTCCAGTACTTTTCACCATTTTCATTTGTCTTGAGAAGACCCTGGTCAACCCAATCCCAGATGAATCCGCCCTGAAGTTTCGGATACTTTTCAATTACATTCCAATAATCCTGGAAGTTTCCTGTTGAATTACCCATTGCGTGGGCATACTCACACATTATTAATGGTCTGTCGTTCAATGGGTCTTTTGCATAGGACTCAATATATTCAATCTTCGGATACATCGGACACCAGATATCGGTGTGCCGTTCAGTTGTATTTGTACTCTTTTCTGCGCGTTCATACTGTACAGGCCGGGTTATATCTCTACCTTTTATCCACTTATAACCATTAAGAAAATTGTTCCCGTCACCGGCTTCATTACCCATCGACCATATAATAACGGAAGGATGATTCTTATCTCTTTCAACCATTCTTTGCATCCTGTCGAGATGCGCTGCGGCCCATTCCGGTTTATCTGCCAGAGTTACATCCTTATTATATCCGATACCATGCGATTCAATATCAGCCTCATCAATCAGGTAAAGACCATATTTATCGCACATCTCATACCAATACTCCTGCTGTGGATAATGAGATGTTCTGACAGCGTTGATATTATTGCTTTTCATCATTCTAATATCCTTCATAACTGTTTCCTCATCAATAACATGCCCGGTAATATCGTTGTGCTCGTGCATATTGGTTCCTTTGATGCGGATTGCTACCCCATTCACCAGAAGCAATGAATTAAGAATTTCTACCTTCCTGAATCCTATTCTGGAGCTTACACTTTCATATATTTTTCCATTTTTATCCTTCAGACTAATAAGCACTGAATACAAATTTGGCTGTTCTGCTGACCATTTTTTTATTCCGGGGATTTTTTTTGTGAAATTAACAACTGCTTTATTATCCGATAATTTAACATCTTTTGACTCTGTAAAAAGCGTCTGTGTTCCCTCAATAACGGAAGCACTGACAACAAAGTCATTTCCACTCCCGGCCAAACTTTTTAAAGAAACATCCAGCTTAAGGAGACCATCAGCGTAGTTATTCTCAAGATCGCCAACGGCAAAAAAATCAGAAATAAATGTTTTTGGACGGGCATGAAGAAAAACAGTTCTCTGAATACCGCTTAGTCTCCAGAAATCCTGGTCTTCGAGATAACTACCATCGCACCACCGGTATACCTCTACTGATAAAGAGTTATTTCCGGGCTTAAGATATTTTGTAATATTAAACTCTGCAGGCACCTTGCTATCCTGACTATAGCCAACCAGTTGTTCATTAACCCACACATAAAATGCCGAGCTTACAGCGCCAAAATGAAGGAAAACCTCTTTATCCTTCCACTCAGATGAAATTTTGAAACTTCTTTTATATGAACCAACAGGATTGAAGTCGTGTGGAATATTTGGAGGATCTTTTTTATAAGGATAGGTTATATTTACGTAGATTGGAACATCATATCCTTTCATCTGCCAGTTTGAAGGGACATCTATATCTTTCCAGTCGCGGGTGTCATAATCATCCTTGAAAAACCAGTAAGGCCGCTGATCGGGCGATTTTACCCAGTTGAATTTCCAGGTACCATCAAGCGACAGGTAGTTTGGGGAATTTGTCTTTATCGCTTCAAGGGCGCTTTGCTCATCGGCGAAACTGATCAGAGATGCATGAGGAGCCTCCCTGTTAATATTAAATACTTCCGGGTTTTCCCAATCGCGGGGTTGTTTCTCAGTAAATGCTACTCCCTCATACTTGCTGTATTTCTTACAAGCTGATAATGAGATAACTATCATAAGTACATAAACGGTTATTCTCTTCATAACTTTTGATTTTAAACCGGAGATAAAGTTAATAAAAAACGAGGGTATTACCATTACATAATTTCCAAAATTGTCCTTACCCGAAGGATATCTGAAGGGGTATTAATGTTTGTGAATGCGCTTTTATTTACTTCGGAATCTTCAAGCTGAAGAAATCCAACATTCACAAGTTTTAAAAATTTCCGTACTGCATAATCGTTTTCCTTAGTGAGGTAATCTTCAAGAAAAATACGGATACCAACACCGTAAATAGCATGTAACGGTTCGATGTTTTGATTAATCCGGGGAACTAAAACATCTGATTTACAATTTTTAAAATACGCTATCTGTCTTAATATAAGATCTTTATTGAGCAATGGCATATCTCCTGCAAACACAAATACCGCTTCTCCTGAGGCTGTTGTTAATGCAGCATGTATACCGCCCAGCGGACCGGCCTTTTGAAAATGATCGGACACAAGTTTGCAATTTTTGAACTCTTTAAATTCCTCAGGAGTGTTAGTAACAATGATTATCTCATTAAAAAGATCTTTAATTGTATCAATAGCCCTTGAAATAATTGTCTTACCATCAATGACAACCATTGCTTTAGTTACGCCATTGAATCGTTTGTTGGCGCCTCCCGCAAGAATTACACCTGAAATATTCAAAGCAGATAATTTATTTTAATTGAAAAGATTCTCAATATTTTGTATCTTGATGTTTTTATTTTTCGACACTTAACAAATGTAGAAAATTATTTAAGGCTTCAAATATAACTTAAGACAAACACTATAATAGCTATCAATTATGGACAAAAAAATCACTGCACTTTACGATGATTACAGGCAAGGACATACTAACCGCCGCGATTTTATCAGAAAACTTGCCATATTTGCCGGCAGCACCGCTGCGGCATTAGCGCTGATTCCTGTTCTCGAACAGGATGGATTAAAAGCCGCTTCATCACCTCAGGAAAATTCAGATCTCAATACTGAATTCATAAAGTACCCTGGTGAAACGGGAGATATGAAAGGCTTTATGGCCTGGCCAAAAGCAGGTAAAAAATTCCCTGCAGTGATTGTAATACACGAAAATAAGGGGCTTGTGCCTCACATTCAGGATGTTACAAGAAGAATGGCAAGAGAGGGGTTTCTTGCTCTGGCGCCTGATGCACTTTCTCCACTGGGAGGGACTCCTGCTGATATAAGTAATGTTGGTGCAATGTTCCAACAGCTTAACAGTGAGCAGACGACAAAAAATTTTGTAGCGGCTGTTAAGTACCTCAAAACTAATCCTCTTTCAACAGGTAAGGTAGGATGCACAGGGTTTTGCTGGGGAGGTGCTATGACCAATCAGGTTGCAGTTAATTCTCCCGATCTTGATGCAGCTGTACCATATTATGGAAAACAACCGGTTGCTGAAGATGTAGCTAAGATAAAAGCCCCTATTATGGCACATTATGCAGGTAATGATGCCGGAATCGATGCTGGTATTCCTGCATTTGAAGAGGCTTTGAAAAAGTATAATAAAGAGTATCAGATATTCATTTACGAAGGGGCTTCACATGCTTTCAACAACGATTCAAATCCGGAACGTTACAACGAACAGGCGGCGAAACTTGCATGGGGCAGGACAATAGCATTCTTTAAAGAGAAACTGAAGTAAAAAAGGATACAGTCATTACGCAGATTTTCTGCCCCTGTCCTATCGTCTTTTCGCTGTTTTTTGCCCCCTGCCCCCTAAAGGGGGTTCGTAAAAACAGGCAATGTCCTCATTCTCTTTGATTTCGCCATGCTTCACTTATTGCCTCAACGAACGGACGGCAGTGGTTGAAAAAGTGTTTGTAGCCGCTGCACAGATAATTCAGGCCCGGCTCTCCATCGGGGGTTTTTAAAATCCGGTTCTTCGGGCACTCTCCATTACACATCGGCCTGAAATCACATTCGATACAGTATTTTGGGAGAGTATTCGATTTAACCTGACCAAATTCTGACTGTCTTGCACTATCAAGAAACCAGGCTAGCGAATGATCTCTGATATTGCCCAGCTTATGATTGGCGTCTACATAATGATCGCATGAATAGAAATCGCCGTTATGCTCCACAACCGGAACGCCCCCGCAATTGACTTTAAAAATACAAAGAGTATGTTCCTGATTAAATGCAGTTCTGGCAGCCTCTTCAAAAATCTGGATTTTTATTTTGCCAATATCCTTCTCAACCCATTCGTCAAAAACGGTACAGAGAAAAAGTCCAAATTCTCCGGAAGGAACTGAATTTTCACTTACCCCGGTGAGAGAATCCGGTTCAGGTTCAACCAATGGCAAAAAAGAAATATATTCAGCTCCAAACTGTTTAAATAAATTGTATAACCTTAACGGGTGTTTTACATTGCAGGCGTTAACAACACACAATATTTCAGGGAGTACACCATGCTTCTGAAGAAGTTCATAACCTCTGCCTGTGTTAAGGAAAGTATTGTTACCCTCCTTACTTCTTCGGAATAAATTATGAAGGTCCCCCGGTCCATCCAAACTTATACCTACATTAAATTTTTCAGCTGCAAAAAAACGACACCACTCATCATCGAGAAGTGTGCCATTGGTTTGAATCCCATTAATAATAGTTGATCCTGCAGGTTTATGCTTTTTTTGAAACCCGACAACTTTTATAAAGAACCTGATTCCTGCAAGCAGAGGCTCACCTCCATGCCATGAAAAAATGATAATATCGCCAGTAGTTGCCTGAATATGCTGTATAACATATTTCTCGAGTAGATCATCCGGCATTTGATAACTCTCTCCCTTCGGATAAAGATTCTTTTTTCCCAGATAATAACAATAGCTGCAGTTCAGGTTACATACCGGACCAACCGGTTTGACAAATATTTGAAATTCACGTGATGTTATTCCCATTGTCTTTCCAATCGATAATATTCTCTTTACCCGGTTCCGGGATGTTCATCCTTATCCTCCATTCAACAGGGAAATAGTTATTAACCCTGTTACCAAGGTTTTTGAAAAATCCCAGATTAATATTTTTATAAGTAGCAATATTCCAGCCCTTTGTTGCATTATGAAAAGTGAAATTATCGCGTTTAAGAAATGCCAATGCATCGGAAAGATCAATTTCATCAACAGCGAAAGCATCTTTTTTAATATGGTTCGATAAAGCCAGTTCATGAGATGGCAAATAATCGTTCCCTTTTAAAACAAATATATTTGTCCCGGGTTTTATGATCTTCAGATTCTGAAAAAGGAAGATATAGTCCTCTGCTTCGCAAGGAACTGCAAAAGCTTCGCTACCCCATTTTAAAATTCTGTCGGGCAAAAACTCTGTCCACTTTTCTGCAACAGCAAGATCAGCCTTTCCGGGTTTCAGTTCAGGTTTTTTCTGGCTTTTTGGATGAATCGGCTCCTGAATTCCGGTTTTCCTTATCACTGACATAAAAAAACCTTCTCCTCTGATCTTATCGGGGTAAAAACCATATCCCTTAATTCCCTGATAATCAATCTCTGCAATTCCCTCAAAGTCAGCAATATTAAGATTCACCGATTCTGCTTTATGTTTGTCTGTAAGCCACTTAATATTCTCCTCATTTTCTCCGGGGTTAAAAGTGCAGGTACTATAAATGAGTATGCCGTTTTCTTTCAAAGCTGGCCAGACGTCCATCAATATACGCTTTTGCCTTTCAGAACAATGAGCTGCATTCTCTGCTGACCACTCCTCCAAAGCTACACTACTCCTGAACATCCCCTCACCGGAACAAGGGGCATCGATGAGGATTATATCAAAATATCCTTCTAATTTCCCAAATGCTGACGGGTCGTTCTGTGTTATCAAAGTATTCCCGGATCCCCATTTTGTAACTGTCTCTGAAAGTATTACCGCCCTTGATCTAATGACATCATTAGCCACCAGCAAACTATTCTGACCGATCAGGGCAGAGAGATGAGAGCTTTTACCTCCGGGAGCACCACACAAATCAAGTACACGAATATTTTCCAACGAACCAACAGTCTGCCTGATTGCCTGTTCCAGAAACATACTTGAAGCCTCCTGTGGGTAATAACAACCTGAATGAAATAGCGGATCGAGAGTAAAAGATGGTCGGGTTCGCAGATAATAACCATTATCACACCAAGGAACAGTCTCAGAATCTTCTGGCACTATATTCCACTTTGACGGATTTATCCTGATACTGACAGGAGAAGGTTCTTTTAAAGCTTTCAAAAGAGCCTCAGCATCAAGATATTTCTGATTAAGAATCCTTTGTTTAAAAGCTTCCGGAAACATATGATAATACTTTTTAAAATAAGATCTTCAGTTAACATGCTATTCTGAAGACCCGCCATTATTTTTATTATACTTTCTCCAGAGATAAAAAACCGGGATTCCTAATATAACGATTCCCAAACCCGGGAATGTATAATTCGGTTTATACATTAAAAGTATAACCATAATTGCAGTGGTTGTAAGAATATAAAGAGCAGGAATTACCGGGTAACCAAAAGCTTTATATGGCCTGGGTATATCCGGTCGCTTTACTCTCAGAACAAATATTGCAAGAATAGTCAGGGTAAAGAAAATTAAAACGGCAAATATAACATAGTCGAGGAGGTTGCCATATGTTCCTGAGAGACAAAGCAATACCGACCAAACTCCCTGAACAACAATTGCAAAGCCCGGAACTCCATTCTTATTAATTTCGCCCACCTTTTTAAAGAACAGACCATCTTTTGCCATAGCATAATAGACTCTGGGACCAGCCATGATAAGTCCATGGTTGCATCCGAAAGTGCTTATCATAATAAAGACAGCCATAATAATGGCAGCGTAATCACCAAAAACCACGCTCATTGCAGAAGTAGCCACCCGGTCGTCGGTAGCGTATTGAATACCCCGGCTTAAAACATCAGCGCCATCAGGTGAACCGGACAAAGGCAGCACTCTGATATATATAAAGTTGGTAAGGAGATAAATCACTGATACTAATAATGTTCCGAAGAACAGGCTTAACGGAACGTTTCTTTTAGGGTTGATAACCTCACCCGAGATATAGGTTACATTATACCAGGCATCCGCCGAGAACAGAGACCCGACAAGCGCCGTTCCTATGGCAGCAATCAGAGCAAAGCCGACAAGCGGTATTACCTGGTTATCAGCGCCTACCTGACTTGCCTTCCAGAACACTTCCTTATTTATTTCAAATGAATGTATGCTTCTTGTAGCCAGAAAACCAATTGCAATAAATCCGAAGAGGGCGATAACTTTTGTAGATGAGAAGATATTCTGAACAATCTTTCCTGTTACAATACCTTTTGTATTCAGCCAGGTAAGAAATGAGATCATTATAATTGCTACGACCATAGTACTGCTGACCTTCAAAGGGCCAATATACATAAGGATATTCTTGTCTGAGATCCATGGAAAGAGTACTCCGCTGAATTTGGCAAAAGCAACAGCCACGGCTGCAATGGAACCGCACTGAATTACAAGAAAAGTAGTCCAGCCAAAAAGAAATCCCACAAGGGGGTGATATGCTTCTTTAAGATAAACATACTGTCCGCCTACCTGAGGCATCATTGATGCCAGCTCCCCGTAACTGATTGCACCGATAACAGTAATAATACCTGTTATCAGCCAAACCACCATCAGCCATCCCGGAGATCCAACACTCCTTGCAATATCGGCACTTACAATAAAGATCCCTGATCCAATCATAGCTCCCGCAACAATTGAGATTCCGTCAAAAAGATTGACACGCTTTTGCATCAGGTGGTTTTCTTCGGCCATAATATCTTTTTATATCCGGTAAAAATAATTAATCAAATGAGACATTTGTAAATAATGTAACAAATTGGAGAAAAA
>Ga0209747_1000362_pt1 | contig 24921 bp, 18 predicted proteins | sample BarGraNGADG00311_FD_184498 | JGI IMG/M metagenome (GOLD analysis project Ga0209747, IMG submission 184498) | Arctic peat soil microbial communities from Barrow, Alaska - Barrow Graham LP Ref core NGADG0011-311 (SPAdes) (version 2) | ecosystem: Environmental > Terrestrial > Soil > Wetlands > Peat...
GTACCGGTCCAGGTCGGGCCTGTCGGCCGTCGCGACAGCCTCCTCTATCAGCCTCCGGGTGTACGGGTTGAGGTTGTATATCCCCGCCAGCCTGTAAAAGATCCTGAACTTCGCGACGTACGAGATGGAGAAGAGCAGCAGCTTCTTGAGCAGGCGCGGCGGCGTCCGTCTCAGCAGGCGCTTCAGGACGGACGGGAACTGGTGCGCGCCGGCGGTGTCGACCAGGACGATGTTTTCGATCAGCTCGGGGCTCGTGAGCGCCAGGTGCAGGGTTATGAGTCCCCCGAGGGAGTTGCCGACGATCGACACGCGGTCGATGCCGAGCTCCGCCAGCAGGCGTCGGATGGCCCCGGCGTAGAACTCCAGGCTGCCATCGGCGTCGACGACCTGTGAGCGCGCGTGACTCGGGAGGTCCAGGGCTATGACCCGATGGCGCTCCCAGAAGTACTCGATGTTCGGCTCCCAGTTGCTCATCGAGCCGCCGATGCCGTGCACGAACAGCACGGGGCTACCCTGCCCCTCGTCGACGTAGCAAAGCCTGCATCCGTCGATGTCGGCGAACTTCTCGCAACCCTCGTAGCAGAGCGTCAAATCTCCCCCCTGGTAGTCAACCTCGCGATGATGCCGCCGGTCCGGGCCGCGTCAATCGAAAGAGCCCAGCTTCTTGTGCCTGCGGATGTCGCGGGGCACCTCGTCGATGGGCTTATCGACGTCGTGGAAACAGCTCCCCGGCTTTTCGCTCTCCTTGACCTTCGCGTAGACGACGTCGTGGATGTAAGCGAGCGCGGCGTCACGGTCTTCGTCCATGACGATGCGCTCCAGCTCCATGCGCTCCTGCTCGTTTATCGACATCCCCCATGTCCTGGCCATTTGACTCTCCTTGCCCTGTTCGGCGCCGGCGCTCCCTCTTTGTCTTGCTCACCGGGGCGCCGTTGACGATTTTATCAGTATCGCGGCCCGCGCGGGGGGCGGGTCCGGAGCGTCTTTTCGGTGGTTCCCCGGAGGAAACAGCGCGCCGGCCGATAATCCAACAGGAGCGGGCACGACGAAACGCCCGCGCGTACCGGGTTGGGAAGGAGTGATCGAAGTGGCGCTCAGCGACAGCAGGGTCGTGATGGTCCTGGGGCCGAAATACCAGGACGAGGAGGGCTCGGTCCCGCTCGAGTTCCTGCGGGACAGGGGAGCCGGGGTCGACGTGGTCGGCCTCGAGAAAGGCGTGCTGAAGGGCCTGCACGGGCGGGCGGCGATAGAGGTCGAAAAGACCTTCGACGAGGCCGACCCGGCCGATTACGACGCCATGGTCCTGCCTGGCGGCCGCGGCCCCGCACACCTGAGAAAAAACGCGGAGGCGGTCGATTTCGTAAAGCGGTTCGGCGAGACCGGCAAGACGATAGCGGCGATCTGCCACGGTCCCCAGATGCTGGCCTCGGCGGGGCTGCTGGAGGGCAGGACCATCACCGGCTACAGGAAGATAAAGGGCGAGATGGTGGAGGCGGGCGCCGATTTCAGGGACGGGCCGGTCATAGTGGACGCGAACCTGATAACCTCCCGGGACCCGGGCGACCTCCCCCAGTTCACCGCGGCCCTCGAGAAGGCGCTCTCCGACGTGCACCCGAGCTAACCACGGCGCAACGCGACCAGAAGCGGCGAGGGTCGGGCCGACTGTCGAATCCCAGGCGGTCCGCGTGCCGACATCTGGTACAATCTGCGGGTCCGATACGACACCGGAAACGAGGTCCCGCGTTTGTTCGTCAAGCCCGATATCGTTTTGCTGCACCCGCCGAGCGTCTACGATTTCCGCGACACTCTGACCGTGCCCAGCCCAATCGCGGACCTCATCCCGTCGGGCCCGACATTCGAGATGTACCCCGTCGGATTCTCCTACCTCGGTGACTACCTGGAGCGCAACGGCTTCGACGTCAGGGTCGTCAACCTTGCCGCGCGCATGCTCGCGAGCCGGCGCTTCGATGTCCCGAAGTTCCTCTCCGGCCTGCGGCCCGCCGCATTCGGCGTGAGCTTTCACTGGCTGCCGCACGCACATGGAGCGGTTGAGGTCGCGAGGCTCTGCAAGCGGTTGCATCCGGATATACCCGTGGTGATGGGAGGGTACTCGGCCACCATCTTCCGCGACGAGCTGATGGAGTTCCCCGAGATCGACTTTGTGCTCGGGGGGGACTCGACCGAGGAGCCCCTGCTCATGCTGATGCGGAGCCTCACCGGCAAGTCGGGCCCGCCCCTCGACAGCATACCCAACCTCACCCGGCGCGACCCCGCATCGGGTCTGCCCATCGACAGCCGGCTCACATACGTCCCGTGCGACCTCGACCACCTGGGCGACAACTACGTCTACATGCTCCGCTCGGCCCTGAAGTACGGCGACCTGCGTGGGCTGCGCGCGTTCCGCGACTGGTGGTCCTACCCGCTCACCGCGGTGATGACCTGCAGGGGCTGCTCCAGGGACTGCTCATTCTGCGGCGGCTCTGCGTCCTCGATGGACTCGCGCTTTTCGAGGACTTGCGTTGCGTACGCGACGCCCGAAAGGATCGCCAGGGACGTCGAGACGGTGTCGGGCTTCACCGGCGCGCCGATCTTCGTCGTGGGGGACCTCAGGCAGAAGGGCGACGGCCACGCGGCCGCGGTGCTCGAGCGGATCGGGAGGCGGCCGCCCGCGAACCACGTGGTCCTCGAGCTGTTCGAACCCGCCCCGAGGTGGTTCTTCGAGCTGGCATCCAGGAACCTCATCAACTGGGACATCGAGATATCGCCCGAAAGCCACGACGTGGCGGTGAGGCGCGGCGCGGGCAAGTACTATTCGAACGAGGCGCTGGAGGACTCGCTGGGATGGGCCCTCGAAGCGGGCTGCGGCAAGGTCGACGTCTTCTTCATGATCGGGCTGCCCGGCCAGACACCCGAATCGGTGAGGGACACGGTGCGCTATTGCGCCGGCCTGCTGGAGCGGTACGGCACCAGGGTTAACCCGCTGATAGGACCGCTGGCGCCGTTCCTCGACCCCGGGTGCGCGCTGTACGAGAATGCGGAACGACTCGGATACAACCTCCGTTTTCACACGCTCGCCGACTACCGGAAGGCACTGCTCGAGCCTCACTGGAGGGACATGCTCTCTTACGAGACCCGCTGGATGAGCCGCCAGGACATAGTCGATTCCACTTACGAGTCGATGCTCGAGCTGACGCGGGCCAAGCTCGCCTCCGGGAGGATCTCTGTCCGGCTCGCGCGGGAGACCGAGATGTTCGTACGCGACTCTGTCCACCTCCTGGAGCGTCTGGACGGGGCGATGGGGCGCCCGGACGGCCCGGTGCGCGCCGGCGAGCTCGATACGATCAGGAGGGACGCGGATAGCCTCCACGAGTGGAGCTCCGTTGTAAAGGGAGAGCTTGCCTGGCCGGTGGTCGGCAGTAGGTTCAGGTTCCTTAATATAATGCGGCTCATCATCGGAAGCTACCGGGGCGTTCGACGCGTTCGGAGAGATCTTGAGTAATCCGTTCAACAAGTTACGCTCCTCGCCGCGGCCAGGGCGAGGCAGGAAGTCGGGAGACGCCGGCGGAACCGACGTCGCGCCCTCGCGCCTGGTCGACGCCGAGAAGGTGCTCGCCGGGAAGCCTGTGCCTGACCCGTTCGGGAAGGCGGGCGCCGGAAAGGGGCGATTGAGGCGAGCCGCCGTCCTTGCTGCCTCGCGTGTGCGCGGGCCGCTGGCCCGGGCGCGCTCGGCCGTGGGCTCGGTGAGGGCACGCATGGTCAAGGCCGGCCCGAGGCGCATCGCCGCGGTCGTTCTCGCGGTGCTCGCCTCGGCGGGCCTCGCGGTGGCGGTGACCAACATCGTTTACGGGAGACTCAGCCAGCGCAGGCTCTACTCCTCGGGAGGAGCGGCGTTGACCCTCGAGCTATCCCCCGCGGCCAGGCAGGACCTGGGCGGCGTGATAGACGGCTACGCCAGGTCCAACCGCGCGCTGGGGATACGGTACGGTAACGACAACCCCGCGGTCATCATCGACGGCGTCAAGAGGCCCGGGTTCCGCGCGACGCAGGTAGAGGCGCGGCCGCCACTGGTCCTGGTGGCGGGCGACCGGTCGATCACGCTGAGGCCCGCCAGGAAATACTGGTTCATGACCAGGAAGGAGGGCCTTGTGCTGAGCAACGAAGACGCCAGCGTCAAGGACCTCGAGAGATACCTGGAGGGATACGTCGCAAAGAGGCCCAGGGTTAACATGAACGTCGTCGGCGACATCATCCCGGGAAGGCACGTGGCGGAGAAGATGGCCCAGCACGGGACGGCCTACCCGTTCAGGAGCATAGCGCCAGCCGTCAACGATGCCGACGTAGTCTTCGGCGACCTCGAGTGCCCACTCTCGGACAGCGTCAGGCCCCCCTACTCCGGGATGTATTTCATCGCGCCGGAGAAGACGGTCCAGGGGTTGAAGATGCTTGGGCTCGACGTGGTGGCGCTGGCCAACAACCACAGCACGAACTTCGGCCGCCCGGCGTTCACCGACACCCTCCAGGTGCTGAAAGACAGCGGAATCCAGTACGCCGGAGGAGGCAACGATTACGACGAGGCCCACCGCCCGGCCATCGTGGAGGCCGACGGGGTCAGGTTCGCGTTCCTGTCCTACAACTCGATAATAGGGAGCGTGGACGCGACGCGCGACATCCCCGGCACGGCCTGGGTCAGCATCCTGCCCTACTACCCGGACGACCCCGTGCAAATCCAGAAGGTGCGCGATGACATCGCCGAGGCGAGGAAGCGAGCGGACGTCGTGGTCGCGGCGTTCCACTGGAGCCAGGAGGACGTCTACTACCCCTCGCCGTCGATGAAGGACCTCACCTACGCCGCCCTCGGCGCCGGGGCCGACATGGTGATAGGGTCACACCCCCACACCGTACAGCCGGTCGAGTTCCACGACGGGAAATTCATCGCCTACAGCCTCGGCAACTTCATCTTCGACCAGATGCAGCGTGACCAGACCCGCGAGGGGTTCTTCCTCAAGTGCACCTTCACGGACAAGACCCTCACACGTGTCGAGATGGTGCCCTACAAGATATACGACTACTCGCAACCCCGCGTGATGAAAGGTAAATCCGGCCAGCGCATCCTCGATCGCGTCCTGAAGATATCCGGCAAATAGCCACTGTCTCTTCCGCCCCTGACGCTTGCACGAGCGAGCGAGCCCCACACGGAACACGCCACACATCGGTGTTTCCGACGTATTCATATTCCTGCTGGAGCGAGGGAGGGAGTCCCCCGAGGAGTAATCCGCAGCTTCGTATCGGCTTAGGGAGCATTGTCTGTGAAGCGAGGACATCGACGAGGGGGACCCGTCCCTCGCAACATCCCGAGCAGCCACGCTTTCCTCCGCCAACACACAAAAAGAGACCTGACCCCAGGATGTGCACATGACCCCATACCGTGCGTCAGATGGTGCCGCCGGCCCGCCTTGCCCTGACCGCCTTGTAGACCTCGAACCATACGACGCTCAACACGCCACCGCCGAGACAGATCAGCACGTCTCGTGCGCTGAGCCGCGTGAAGCCGAACACCGGCCTGAAGGCGGGGACGTACAGCACCAGGCCGAGGAAGACCACCGTGCCCCCGAGCACCCACCAGAGCGCCCTGTTTGGCACCCGCATCGTCTGGATGACGGTGCGGCTCCAGGACCTGTTGGTCAGTATCAGGCACAGGTTGGCGAAGACCATCGTCGTGAAAGCGAGCGTCCTCGCCTCGGGCATACGGGCGGCGATGGAGCCGTGTTGGGTAGCCAGCGCGGTGGCGAGGATCGTGGATATGATCGTGAGCGCCACCAGTCCCTGGCCAAGGCTGATGGATAGCGTCCTCCTGTTGAAGAGGGGATCGGAAGGGTTGCGGGGAGGCCTTCTCATCACCCCCGGCTCCTCGGGCTCGGCCTCGAAGACTATCGAGCAGGCGGGGTCGATGATGAGCTCGAGGAAAGCGACGTGTATCGGCAACAGTATGAGCGGAAGCCTGAACACCACGGCGGCGAGCGAGAGGCCCGCTATCGGCACGTGGACCGCCACGATGTAGGCCATCGCCTTCTTGATGTTGTCGAATATCCTGCGCCCCAGACGGACCGCGTCCTTGATCGAGGAGAAGTCGTCGTTGAGCAGCACCAGCGCCGCGGCCTCGCGGGCGACGTCGGTGCCCCTGCCCCCCATCGCGATGCCGATCTGCGCGCTCTTGAGCGCCGGCGCGTCGTTGACGCCGTCCCCTGTCATCGCGACGACCTCGCCGTTCGCCTTCAGCGAATCGACCAGCCTGAGCTTCTGCTCGGGGACCACCCTTGCGAAGATGTTCACGGATTCGACCCGCTCCCTGAGCTCGTCATGCCCCATCGCGTCGAGCTCTGGGCCCGTGACGTACTTGCCGGGACTGTCCAATCCTATCTGAGCGGCCACGTTGAGCGCGGTCCCCGGGTAGTCGCCGGTTATCATCACGACCCTGATGCCCGCCTGGTAGCATTCCTCGATGGATTCGGCGACGTTTGGCCGCACCGGGTCGGCCAGGCCCACCAGGCCGAGCAAATCGAACGCGAACTCGTGCTGGTCCACCGGCAGGTCGGCCTCTCCGAACTGCGACCGGGCCACCGCCAGGACCCGCAGGCCGTCGTCGGCCATCTCCCCTACCTGCCGCATCATCCGGGACCTGTCGGCCTCGGCGAGGTGGCAGAGGTCGGCCACCGCCTCCGGCGCCCCCTTGGCGGCTATGACGTACTCGTTGCCGTCGGGGGACTTCCACACGTGAGACAGCGCCAGCAACTCCTGCGAGAGGGGATATTCACGCAGCAGGTTCCAGTCCTCGTGGAGGTGCTCGGTCTCGAACAGCTTGCGCTCGCCGAGCCGCTTCATGGCGCGCTCGATCGGGTCGAACGGGTCTTTCTGGCTCGCCAGTATGCTGAACTCCACGAGCTCGTGGAACTCCTCGGGCAGCGGCGCCCTCTTGTGATCCGCGAGGTCGTACTGCAAGCCGTCCGCCGAAAGCCGGCTCACCGAGATGCGGTTGTAGGTGAGCGTGCCGGTCTTATCGACGCACAGTACGGTCGCCGACCCCAGGGTCTCGACCGCCGGTACGCTGCGGGTCAGCACCTCTTTTTTCGATATCCTCCTGGCCCCCATGGTGAGGAAGATCGTGAGCACCACCGGGAACTCCTCGGGGAGCATCGCCATGGCGAGCGTTATCCCGGCGAGCACGCCGTTCTGCCACAGGTGTTGCTCGTGACGAGTGACCCCGTAGAGCACCGCGACCAGTATCGCCAGGGCCAGGATGATGACCGCGATGTTCCTGACCAGCCGCCTGGTCTGCGTCTGCAGGGGGGTGAGCTCGGTCTCTATCGACTCCAGGGCCTTGCCGATCTTCCCTATCTCGGTGTCGGCGCCTATCGCTCTTACGACCCCGGCCCCGCTGCCCTGGACCACCAGCGTGCCCGAGAAAACGAACGGCTGCCCATCACCACCCGGAGCCCCCATCTCCAGTTCGTCCTCGGTTGCCGACTTGAGGACCGGTATGGACTCGCCGGTCAGGAGAGACTCGTCGACGCTCAGGTTGATGGAGAAGATGAGCACCGCGTCGGCAGGCACCCTGTCGCCCTCGGCCAGGACGAGCGAGTCGCCGCGCACCACGTCCCGCCCCGCTATCCTCCTCTGCTGCCCGTCCCTGATGACGTTGGCCCGCGGGCTCGAAAGGTCGCGCAGCGCCTCCAGCGCGCGCTCGGACTTGCGCTGCTGGTATATCGTGATGCCCATCACCACGACGACGAAGCTCAGGAGGATCAAGCCCTCCTCGATCTCTCCCAGCATGAGAGAGACTGCGCCCGCGGCGACCAGCAGCAGGAACATGGGCTCGCGTATCACCTCGAGCGCGACCGTGAGGATACCGCGCTTGCTGGCCGAGGGTATCTCGTTGAAACCTTCGGCGGCCTGCCGCCGCGCCGCTTCTTCCTCGCTCAGGCCCTCGAGCCCGGATATGTCGAAGAACTCTGCCATGACGATTAACCTTGAGGGTGTGGGATTTCGGATCTGCGACTATCTTTGTCGTTGATCGGGGCACGATTGCCCGACCGGGTTCAAGAAGTCTCTGCCATATTACCGGTCATCTCGCTCTTGCCACGGAATGACCAAACGTAAGCGATTCTGAGTCTGCGGCGCCCGATTGTCAACGGGGTCGTCACCGGGGCGGTAACAGTTGCGATTTCGTCCGTTCGGGACCTGGACTTCGTCAAGGCTATGATCGATCGGGACCGGGACCGACGCGTTCGTCCGCCCCGCAGACTTCGCGGAATACCCTCATGAAGTTGAGGCCCAGTATTTTCTCCACCTCGTCGTGGTCGTAGCCGCGGTCCAGGAACAGTTGCGTAAGCGCGGGCAGGTCCGACGCGTCGCGCATCCCGTCCGGTGTCTTTATCATCCCGTCCCAGTCCGAGCCAAGGGCTACATGGTCGACTCCCACCAGCTTCCGGATGTGGTCGGCGTGGTCGACCACCACCTCCAGGTGCGGAATGGGACGGTAACCCGCGAGCCAGTTGCTCGCGTATATGACGCCGATCACGCCTCCCGTTCCGGCCACGGCCAGGATATCGGCATCCGTCATGTTCCTGAAGACCGGCTTGATCGCCGCGGCAGCGGTGTGGCTCGCGATCACCGGGGCGCTGGTCATACTGCAGACGTCGGCGACGACCCCGGTGTGGGTGTGCGCCACGTCGATAAGCATGCCCAGACCGTTCATCACCTCGACCGCCTCGGCGCCCCGCGCGCCCAGCCGCGCGTTACCCGCGAAGGGGTCGGCGGAAGACGCCACGAACCGGTTCGAGGTGAAATGAGCCATGGTGATGTAGCGGACCCCCCTGCCGTGGAGCTCTTCTATGCGTTCGAGCCGGCCACCCAGCATGTGCATTCCCTCGACTCCGAGGAGGACCGCGATCTTGCCGTCCCTGCGCGCCGCCTCGATCCCTCCGGGGCCGCCGGCGAACGCCAGGTCAGCGCTGTATTTCCTGAGGACGTAACCGGCGTAATCGATGTTGGCGAGCGCCCTGGCGTACGCGCCGTGGGGCCATGGATGCGTGACTATCCCGAAGAACACCGCGTCCACGCCTCCCTCGCGCAGCTTCGGTATGTCGGCGTGGAGCATCCACGGGGCCGTGACGCCCCACGGGGCCGGGTGGCGCCTTGCAAGGTCCAGGCCACCGATCTTCGCGGCTATCAGGCAGTCGGTGTGCAGGTCCACCACCAGTGACCGCCTGTGAAAACCCATGGTGTCGGCGGTGACCTCGACGGGCTTGTGGACTCTCCTCATATGCACGATTCCTTGCGCCGAACGCGGGCCGGACCGGACTCTCAGAACGAGGGATGAGACGTGTAAAGGCAGAGGACACCGTTCTGGCCGTTTGCCTCTGCCGCCGGGCGCCGGCCGCCGAGGACCTTCAGCAGCAGGTCGAACATCTCGTCGGCCACGTCCTGCAGGCTCCGCCCCTCGAGGACAGCGCCGGCGTTCACGTCCATGTCGCTTTTCATCGCCTCGTACAGACGGCTGGTGCTCGCCACCTTGATCACCGGGACGCCCGGGAACCCTATGGGGTTGCCGCGCCCGGTGGTGAAGAACATGGCCTGCGTCCCGGCGGCTGCGAGACCGGCCATCGACTCGACATCGTAACCGGGAGCGTCCATTATCACCAGGCCGCTCTCGGAGGGGACCTCGCCGTAAGCGACGACCTGCCTGATGTCCGTGCCGCCGCCCTTGGTGATGCACCCAAGGGCCTTCTCCCGTATAGAGCTCATCCCGCCGTCCATGTTCCCCGGCGCTATGACCATCGAGGCGAACGGGCCGAGTATCTCGCGCGTCCTCGCCTCAGCGCGCTCCACCGCGTTCCGGACCTCGTCGGCCACCTCGGGGCAGCATGCCCTCCTGGCGAGGATATGCTCTGTGCCGATCATCTCGGTGTTCTCGGTCAGTATCACCGTGGCCCCGGCGGCCACGAGCCGGTCGGACACCAGCCCCACCGCGGGGTTCGCCGTCACCCCGGAGAACGCGTCCGAGCCTCCGCATTCGAGCCCGACCACCAGCCGGTCCAGGCCAACTGCCGTCCGCTCCACGCGGGCCGCCTCCTCCACCATGCGCGCGGCTATGGCCGCCCCCTTCTCGGCGGTCGCGACCGAGCCGCCCTCGTCCTGTATCTGGAGGAACTCAACGGGTTTCCCCGACTCGGCTATCGCCGAAGCGAGCGCGTCACCGCGTATCACCTCGCAGCCGAGCCCGATCACCACCACGGCGCCGATGTTCGGGTTCTTTCCCAGGTTGACCAGTGTCCTGATGTGCAGCTCCAGGTCGGGCCCGGCCCTGCCACAGCCGTGGCAGTGTTGAAAACAGACCGCGGCCGGGACCCTGTGGGCGATGAGGTCCACGACGCCGTTGGCGCACGCGATGGAGGGGATTATCGCGACGTGGTTTCTGGCGCCGGCGGTCCCGTCGGGCCTCTCGTATCCGTCAAACGAGTTCAACGGACGGCCTCGGGGGCCTCGAGGTTGTGGGCGTGCACCCACTCTCCGGCGGCGATGGGGCAGGCGGCGCGCCCTATGACCTCGCCGTACTTGAAGACCGCCTCCCCGCGATCGATATCCACCAGTGCGACCTTGTGGCCGAACGGTATGTCGCTGACCGTGAGCAGGTCCTCACCACCGGGCAGAACGACCCGGTCGCCGGACTCGATGTCCACCAGCGCCACGGCGACGTTGTCATGTGCGTTGATCACGAGCACCTTCTCGACCATGCAGAAGCCTCCACGCCCCGGTACCCCAAACTAGCAAAGTTGCCTCTCCCTTTGCAATACGGCGAGCCACCGGTCGGCAACCGGAACCCGACACGAGGATTGCAGGTATCGACTCCGCGTCTCCGAATTAGAAGTCGTCGGGCCAGACGGCCGTGCGGGGGGTCATGCGCTGGAGGGTCCGCCCGGGCGGAAGGGGCGGGCATGCGCGCAGCCTGCCGTGTCGCGTACGTTGGCGACGTTCGTAGCGAGAAAGGTGGGGTTGATATGATCGAGTTTGCATGCCTCGAAGATGTGCCCGGAGCGAAGGAGGACCACGACCTGGTCCTCTTCGCGCTGAGCACGTGTGGCTGGTGCAGGAAGGCAAGGAACTTCCTGGAGGGAAACGAAATCGCTTATCGCTACGTCTACCTCGACCAGCTCGAGGGAGACGAGCAGAGGGCCGTCCTCACGGAAGCTTCCAATTGGAACCCGAAGAGGACGTTTCCCACGCTGATCATCGACGACAAGGACGTTATCGTCGGCTTCGACGACTCGTCCTATACTGAAAAGCTCCTTTGAGCATGGAGATCTCCAGCGGAAAGGCGTACGCCCTCCGCGAACAGCTCGTCGAGGAAGCTGAAGCGGGAGGTTATCACATCAACCCCGACGACAGCATCACCATGACGCTCGTCGAGGGGCTGGTCTTGAACACCTCGAGGTACGGTTACCCGCTGTGCCCGTGCAGGCTCACGGGCGGGGACCGGGATGCCGACCTCGACATCATCTGTCCCTGCGACTACAGGGACGAGGATCTCGACGAGTTCGACACCTGCTACTGAGGCCTTTACGTCTCCAGGCGTGTCCTGGAAGGAGAGGTCGAGGTCGAGTCGATCCCGGAGAGGCGCGAGGAGACCGTTACGGCGGCGGCGCCAGCCGCCCCGGCGGATGAGGGGGGAGGAAAACGCGTGAGGCCCGAAAATGAGCCCGCCGATGTTCGCGCGGGCGCCAAGCCGGTGGTCAGGGTGTGGCGCTGCAAGGTCTGCGGATACCTCTGCGCGCGGGTCAACCCTCCCGAGACCTGCCCCATCTGCAAGGTCTCCCGTGACAGGTTCGAGCCGTTCGATTTCGGCTGACGCCGCGTTGCGCCCGCCGGCCGCTCGGGGGGAGGTTTTTCCTGTGGATAAGCTGGTGGTGATAGGCGGGGTCGCGGCCGGGACCACCGCGGCCGCCAGGGCGAGCAGGTGCTGCAAGGACGCCGAGATCACAGTGTTCGAGCAGGGCCGTTTCGTCGCCTACTCCGGCTGAGGCATGCCTTACTTCATCAGCGGCGTGACCGCTGACCACAACAGCCTGATCTCTCGCAAGGTCGAAGAGTTCCGGTCCCTCAACGGCGTGGACGTGTTCACGCGGCACAGGGTCGACGAGGTAGACGCTGTCAACATGCGGGTGAAGGTGGTCGACCTCGACAGCGGGGGCGAGTCCTGGGCCGATTACACAAGGCTCCTCCTTGCGACCGGCGCGTCGGCCGTCATCCCACCGCTCGAGGGAACGGACCTTCCCGGCGTCTTCCCGCTACGCAAGCTCGAGGACTCGCTTTCGATCAAGGAGTTCCTCAAGTCAAACCGGCCGCGCCGCGCTGTGATCGTGGGCGCCGGTCCCATCGGCATGGAGATGTCCGAGTCGTTCAGGACCGTTGGTCTGGAGGTTTCGGTCGTCGAAATGGCCGACCAGGTGATGCCCTACATGGACGGCGACCTGGCGGCCCGAGTCCAGGCACAGATCGAGAAAGAAGGGGTCAACTGCCTGCTCGGCCAGCGGGTGGAGGCTTTCGAGGCCGGTCCCGACGGCGCCCTGGGCAAGGTCATCACCAGCGGCGGGGAGCTCGAGGCCGACCTGGCGTTGCTCGCGATCGGCGTCAAGCCCGTGACCGACCTGGCAACCGCCGCCGGCGTCGAGCTTGGGGTGAAGGGCGCCATACGGGTGGACGGCCACATGAGGACGAGCGTCCCCGGCATCTACGCCGCGGGCGACTGCGCGACCACGAGGAACGTCCTCACCGGCCGGGAGGCGTGGGTCCCGCTGGGATCGACCTCGAGGAAACAGGGACGGCTCGTAGCCGACAACATGTTCGGCGGCGACGCGGAGTTTCCAGGCGTGCAGGGGACCGCCGTGGTCAAGGCCTTCGACCTCACCGTGGGACGTACCGGTCTGTCCGGGTCCGAAGCGGTCGAGGCGGGATTCGAGCCGGTGGAGATATCCATGGAAGCCGAGTCCCTGCACGCATACTACCCGGGCCGCGGGGTCATGGACCTCAAGCTGGTGGCGGACCTCCCGACCGGGAGGCTCCTCGGAGCCCAGGTGGTCGGCGAGATGTCATCGGTCGCGGAGAAGAGGCTCGACATATTCGTCGTCGCGATCCGCGCGGGGCTGACCGCGGACGAGTCCCAGTACCTCGACCTTGCGTACGCTCCTCCATACTCCACCGCCGTCGACGTACCTGTCATCGCGGCCAACCTGATGGTGGGCAAAATAGGGGGTAAAGCATGCTCATGCAACGGAGAAGGGTTGGAAAGGTGAGCAATGGCTACCGATGCCGCAGGAATGTCGCGTGGGCCGCTCCAATGTGCCTGGTCATGCTGGGACTCGTGGTGTGCGCGCCCGGGTGCGGCAGCGCTCCGGTGAGCACCAACTATTTTGCCCTGGTCCCGGGTAACTCGTGGCTCTACGAGGGCAGCGTGACGGGCTCGGACGTAAGAGTCGAGGTAAACGTCCTCGAGCCGGATGCATCCCTGAACCTTCCTGCCGGAACTGTCGACCTTTCCATCGCCGGTTCCCTCGGGAGCTTCAAGATAAGCCAGCAGGGACTGTTCCTCCAGGTGACGGCGAACGAGGTCAAGCTCCAGGGATTCACGCTGGACGGCGGCTCTCCACAGTTCTACGCCTCACCGTATATCTGGCTGAAGAAACCGATCAAGGTCGGCCAGCAGTACAATACGGCGTTGCGTGGTGCACCGATTCCTTCCGTTACGGTTGTCACCGGTGAAACTGAAGAGCCGACCCCATGGGGGCCAAGAAAGGGATTCGTCCTCCAGCAACAGAGCGGCACCGGCCCCGCTGGCGGGGTCGACCTCGTCTTCGTTCCGTACTTCGGTTTCATGCGTATAGCGCTTCCCGACCTCCCGGAACTTGTCGTGAAGGACGCCTCACTCGAGTGAAGAGTCACGGGGGACCGTGCGGCGGCCGACCCCGGTGTAGTAAAATTAGCTGACCCACAGGGCACCTGTTAGGGAACCCCCCGGACTGCGGCCAGGAGGCCCCAACCTGTGACTTTTTACGAGTATGTGCCTGTCATCTCGGCGGTACTGACCCTGGGAATCGGAGGATACGTCATCTTCCGCGACCCCGGCAGGCTGGTCAACAGGCTGTTCTTCGCGATTACTATCTTCCTCGCGATATGGGGCATCGGCGAGTACGTGATGCGGACCGCCGCCACTTCCGGGATAGCGTTCACCGGCGCCAAGGTCGCCGCCCTGGGGTGGTGCTTCCTCGGCGGCATCTACGTGCATTTCACGCTCGCGCTGACCGGTCGCGATAGAGCGTTGCGAAACCCGTGGACCTACGTCGGGCTTTACCTGCCCGGCGTTCTCTTCTTCGTGTCGGTACTTTCCTCGCGGCTCGTGTTCCACGGGTTCGTGCCCAGCCCGCAAGGGTATCGCGAGGTGGGTGGCCCCCTGCGGGTGCTTAGCCTGGTCTACGTCGTAGTCTTTTTTTTGATCGGCATCGCGATCCTCGCCTCCTGCCTGAGGAAGACGAGGTCCAGGGAGACCCGCATCAGGCTCTGGTGCGTGATAGTAGCCACGCTGCTCCCCCTTACGCTGGGGCTCTTCACCGACGTAATACTGCCGCAGACCGGACACTACCTGCCGGTCAGCTCGCTTGCCGCCGACCCGCTCATGGCGATGATAATCGCTTATGCGGTCACCAGGTACGACCTGATGACGCGCATCGCCGCCGCTTTTCCGGGCACGATCATCTCCAGCATCAGGGAGGCCGTGCTGGTTGCCGACAGGACGGGTGCCATAGAGACGGTGAATCCCGCCGCCGTGGAGCTCACAGGATACACCGAGAAAGAACTCATCGGGATGAAACCGGAAAATATGTTCGCAGGCTCGCCCGGTGAGACCTCGGGCTCCGACACGCACGGAGAGGGCGACGCAGCCCGGTGGAACCTGCTGCTCTCAAAAGGCGGGCAGGCCATACCCGTCACGAGGAGCGCCGGGGTGGTGAGACGGCCGAACGGCAAAGAGGTCGGCACTGTCATCGTGGTGCACGACATGCGCGACACCATGAGGCTTATCCAGGCCGAGCAGGAAGTCCTTGCCGCCGAGGAAGAGGCGAAGGCCGAGCGCTACAGGGCCACCGAGCTCCGCGAGCGCACCGAGTTCCTGCAGGGCATCATCGAGAACATCGTCGAGCCGATCTTCATCAAGGACAGGTTCGGCAGGTTCTTCTACGCCAACAGGGCGTACCGCGAATTCGTCGGCCGTCCCCTCGAAGAGATCGTTGGGGCGACCGAATTCGAACTGTACCCGGCGGAGGTGGCCGACCTGTTCCACGAGACCGACATCGAGGTGATGACGACAGGGAGCCTCGTGGAGATAGAGGAGGAAATCGAGGCTGCCGACGGGTCCCTGCACACGATGCGGGCTCTCGTGGCCCCGATAAAGGACGACTCCGGGAGCGTCGATTACACCGTCGGGATAATCAGCGACATCACGCAGCTCAAACAGCTCGAGAAGGCCCGGCTGGACTTCGTCAGGATAGCCGCTCACGAGCTCCGGACGCCTCTGACTTCATTGAAGCTGGGGTTCGAGCTGCTCGCTCGGGAGACCCGTGGGACGCTGGACAACGACCAGCAGCGCTCGCTCGACGTCCTGTCGCTGTCGATAGAGCGTCTGAGCATGCTCGCCAAGAACCTCCTGGACCTTGCCAGCGTGGAGGCCGGAATGCTTTCGCTGGATAAACGGAACATGGCCGTCGAGCCGATAATGATTGAAGTGATGACCATGTTCGAGGGGCAGTTGCGCGAGCGCGGTCTGGACTCGGCCTTCGAATGCGACGAACGCCTCTACAGGGTCGACGCCGACCCCGGACGGGTCGCCCAGGTGCTCGTCAACCTGATGAGCAACGCCATCAAGTTCACGGACAAAGGCCGTATCACCATGTCCGCCAGGAACCTGGACGGCGCGATGGTCGAGGTCTGCGTCGCCGATACCGGCATCGGCATCCCTGCGAGCGAGTACGTCTTGATCTTCTCGAGGTTCAGCAAGATACAGGGTGAGAAGACCGCCTACGAGGGCAGCGGGCTGGGCCTGGCGATCAGCAGGGCGATAATAGAGGCACACGGCGGCGGCATCCGGGTCGAGAGCAAGGTCGGCGAGGGGTCGAGCTTCTACTTCACCATCCCGGCATCGCCCGGCTAGGAGAGCGTGAGCCGGTTGCGCCCGGCCTGCTTGCTCAGGTACATGAGATGGTCCGCCCTTTCGACCAGCGACTCCACCGAGTCGTCAGGTTTCCCCGGGGTTGCCCCGACCGAGACCGTGACCGCGATGTTCAACCCGTCGCCCGTCAACGAGGACTGTTCGATCAGGCGGCGCAGCTTCTCGGCGATCTTACCCAGTTGCGGTTCCCTGACGTTCTCGACTATCGCGACGAACTCCTCGCCGCCCCACCTGCTCACCTGGTCGAAAGTCCTGACGCTTCCCTGCGCGGTGCGCGCGACCATCCTCAATACCCTGTCTCCGACCGCGTGACCGTAGGCGTCGTTCACGTCCTTGAACCGGTCGATATCGAAGTAGAGCAGCCCGAATGGCCAGCTGTAACGCTTCAACTGGTCGATCCTGGCCTCGATGTGTATCTCGGCGTGCCGGCGGTTGCCCAGGCCGGTGAGCTCGTCGAGCAGCGCCTCGCGTTCGAGCTCCTCGAGCCTCTGGCGGGCCTCGACCTGCACGGTGTTGTCGTTGAAGACCTCGACCGCCCCGACCACCTCGCCTCCAGGCTCGGCGATAGGCGTCACGCGCGTGACCACCGGGACCCTGTGCCCGTCCTTGTGGTGCAGGTAGAGCTCGAGCTCGCAGGGCTCGTTGCCCCTCATCGAGCGTGCCGCGGGGCAGGTGTCGAGACCACAGAGGCGCTCGCCGGCCGCATTCACGTGCATAAGGACGTTGTCGGCGCAGCGCATGCCGACGACCTCGGAGGCCGCATAGCCGGATATCCGCTCGGCGCCGCGGTTCCAGTAGGTTATCCTGCGGTCCCTGTCGACAAAGTAGATGCCCTCGGAGGCGTTGTCGAGTATCTGCTTGTAGAATTCACGGCCTTCCGACGCCGCCCTGTCCTCTCCCGCCACCTGGAACACCCTCTCGATCGGGGGGTCATGGCCGACCCCTTTCCGTTCTATCGTCGCCGCAGGTAGTCTATCATCGGCTGCGTGACGAGCGGCACCAGGTCGCCGATCATGTGCGGCATCAGGTTATCCATGACCTTCGGCATCAGATCGGGCATCTGTTCTGCCATGTAGTCTGGCATCGGGACCCTCTCGGACACCCGCTCCAGCATCGTCGGCATGACCTTGGGCATCATCATCGGCAGCAGCCGCGGGAACAGCACCGGGAACATAGGCTTCATCGCGTCGAGCGCGAATGGGACCCTGCCCATCGCCCTCATCATCTTCCCCATTCCGAAAGGCATCGCATCGATGAGCTCGGGCCACATCGTCCCCATCAGGTCGGCGAACCCCTGCGGTGTCATAAGCTCTATCATCGCCTCGAAGACCGCCCATTGTGCCTGGACCTCGGGGTTCGGGTCGGGGAACTCAAAGCCGAGCGCCTCGGCCGCGAACCTGGCAAGGTCCACTACATGGACGTCATCACCCTTCTTCTGGGCCGTGACCCTGAGCTGGAACTGGCAGCACGGGCAGAGCGCCACAACGCTGTCGGCTCCCACCTCCACAGCCTCCTCAAGCCGCACCTGACCGATGTCCGCGGCGATGGGAGGCTCCTTGATGAGGGTCAGCACCGAGCCACAGCACAGGGCGTCCTCGCGGTTGTGCCGCATCTCCACCAGCTCTGTCCCGGGCACCGCCTTTATCAGCTCGCGCGGGGGCTCGTAGACCCCCGAGGCCCTACCGATGTGGCAGGAGTCGTGGAAGGTGACCCTCCTGGTCGTCGCGCCCTCGGCGGGCTGGGGGAATTCGAACTCGCCGGACGCCAGCTTCTCGGCCACCACCTCGCTGTAGTGCTTCGCCTCGATCCCGTACTCGATCCCCAGCCGCTCGCACCACTCCGGGTAGACCTTGCGCCACATCATGTCGCACGCGGGGCACGAGGATATCACCGTATCCGCACCGGCCGACCTGACCGCCGCGACGTTCTTCCTCACTATCTCGGCGAACACGTCCCACCTGCCGGCCACCAGCATCGGGGTCCCGCAGCAGCTCTCCGCCTCGCCCAGGTACGAGTACTCGATGCCCGCCTCGTCCAGCAGCCGCGCGGACGCCTGGCCGATGTCGTTCTCCACGTAGCTGGCGGTGCAACCCGCGAAGTAGACGTTCTTCGCCCCGCTATCCGCGCGGTGCTTCTCCGCGAGGTCCTCCGGGAACCACCTGGCCCTGTCGGCTCGGTACCCCGCCCAGATGTCGCCCTGCGAGCGGACCGCGGCCGCCATCATCTCGAACGGGGGGAAGGTCATCCTCTTCTCCTCGTCGATGAGCCTGCCGCGTAGCTTCATCCACGACTCCTCAATCGGCAGCCCGGCGGAGCAGCGCGCGTCGCAGACCTCGCAGGTGGTGCAGACCAGGAACGTGTCCAGCATGCGCTGGTCCCACTTTTCGCGCCCCTCGAGGAACTCGCGCATCCAGTACCACTTGCCCCTCGGGCTGTAGCTCTCCCAGCCACGTCCGTAGAACTCGGGGCACGAATCGACGCAGTAGCCGCACTGGGAGCAACTGTAGGCGTACCAGGCGACCTCACCCGGGATGCCGCGCTTCGTCGGACCGGGCCTCTCGCCCACCCTGACCGCGGCCAGCAGGTTGGCCACCGGCCGTATCAGTATCTCCAGGGCGCCCGCCGCCTTCAGTGCCGCCCCGATGACACCCGAATCGATGACCTTGCGCGGGTTCATTATCCCCGAGGGATCGACCCGGCCCTTGAAGGCGCGCAGCCTCGACGCCTGCCCGGGCCTGAGCACCGTGTCCGCCTTGCCGGAGAAATAGAGGCCGGTCGAGTAAGCACGTCCGCCGTTGGCCTCCGCGATCTTCATTATCGAGAGGGATAGCCCGAACATCAGGTTGTAGTCGAGCCTCCTCTCGTCCGCAGGGATAAAGCCCAGCAGGACCGCCTCGGGCACGCCCCGCTCACCCCGCTTCACCACGATGCCTTCCTTGAGTACCGGCTTGTGGATCTTGCGCTCGACTTCTTCCATGGCCTCGGCCAGCCGCCCTACCGGCACCACGACCTCGGCTGGCACCAGGGACGGCCCCAGTCGCTTGACCAGCATTATCTTGAACCTGTTCTCCCACTCGTGGAGCGCGACCTTATCGGGCAGCAACCTGGCCCCGACGCCTGCGGCCAGGCCTTCGACCACCGGGCGGACATTCTCCGCGTCGGCCGCGTCGAACGTCAGCGTTACGATGTACGACTCCGGCAGCCTCACCCGCCCGGCTCCGTCACCGTCGCGCGCGGCCGACGGCGCCCTGTTCCTCATCTCGGCCATGCGCGGGTTGATGAACATCACCGACCAGACGGGGACGTCCTCGCGGATGACCGATTCGAGGAAGCGCTGCAGGCCGCCCGCGTCGCGGCAGGCCACCGCGACGACGTCCAGGTCCTCCAGCTTCTTCACCCCGATGGTGACGCTGGTGATGAGACCCGTTATCCCTTCCGCGCCCGATACCAGGTCGAGCTCCGCGCCCGTGAACTCCCGGCACTCCCCCGTCGGCAGGACGACGCGCGCCGAGACAACGTTGTCCCTGAAATACCCGTACTGGTAGCTGCCGAAACCGGCCCCGCCCTGGGCCAGCCATCCGCCCACCGTCGACGAAGGATAGCTGCTCGGGTAGAGCCTCAGGGTCAGCCCGTGTGGCTCCAGCCCGGCATCGAGCTGCTCCCACGTGATACCCGGCTGGACGGTGGCGGTCTGCTCCTCATCGTCGACCGAGACGATATCTTTCATGCGGAAGAAATCTACGACCATACCTCCGCGGACCGGTATCACGCCGCCGTACCCCGACGAGGCCTTGCCCCTGGGGACCAGCGGCACGCCCTCACGGCGCGCCCAATCCGTCAGCTCGACGACTTCCTGCTCGCTCGACGGCTGCACCACGCCATCGGGCATCGTATCGCCTATCAGCGGCTTCACGAGCTTGGGCATCGACGCGATGTCGTGCGAATATATCTTTCGCTCGAGCGGGTCGAATGTCACCCTGTCCTCGAAGCACTCTTCCATGTATGCGCGCTGCCCGGGGTCGAGTCCCATTCCTTCCTCCCTTTCCGTAAGCGCTTTCGGAGATACGCGCCGAAACGACCCGCGTTCTCTCGCGGAAGCGGGTTGCGGCGGCGTTTGACAGGATAACTATCCGGCATCACCGGCTCTTCGGGAATGATTCAGGTCAATACGTTCGGGTTGGCCGGAACCCCGCGTCAGCCGGTCTCGACCTTCTTCGAAGGCGCGGCCCGCGGTGGCTCGGCCGGTCCCTTTACATCCCCTCGAAGTACTTTTTAAACTGCTCCGGCGTTTTCATGAGGCGGTATGTAGCCTGTGCCTGCGCGATCATCTTCCCGGACGAGTCCAAGACCTTGACATCCATCGCCTTGTCCGCCCGTCCGAACTCTTCGAACTCCTCGACCAGAGCCCTGGCCTCGTGTTCGGTGACTCGCGTCACCGCCCTGAGCTCGCCTATCGGCATGCTTATATACCTTATGTTCAGCAGCGTGTTCAATACGATTATCTCGCGCGGATCGTCCAGGTAGTGGAAGATGCCCATGCCGCCGCAGGTCTCCACCAGGCCGCATATCGCCCCTGCGTGTATCAGCCCGAAGGCATTGTAGTTGGACGGGTGGTCATCGAGCACCATGGTCGCGGTGCCGTTCTCGGCCATCTCGACCACCCGCATGTGGTGGTCCTGGGCGAACGGACAGCCGCGCTCGACTATCGACTTCAACATCTCTTCCTGCATCTGCGTGCCTCCTGGTTCTCTTCGCCGCCCCCGGCCCCGCCGGCAGGCCTCCCGGACATACCTGGTACCATCCCGCCCGGCGGTGTGCCGCTTCCGCCGGGACCCCCCCTGCAGCCTCTACTGCTTATCTTGTACCCGGGGCGGTCATCTCCTCTGTGACTTCGCGGACTTGCCGAGATCGCCCGCAGGAGATGTCACACCCCCTTCCTAGAATATTGCCATGGCGACCGAACCGGCCCGAGGGCCGGGTTTTTTCACCTGGGGGAATATCCACGAGGCGGACCGCAGGGGGTACGGAGATGAAAGAAGACGCGATATCAACGGCAAGGGAAGAGTTCGCGGGAGAGGCGCGCCTGCGCCCCGGCAAAGCGATCGTAAAGGGGCCACTCGGGGTCTGCCCCCTCTACAGGAGAGCGGACGGACGCGCCACCTACCTGACCTACGCGCAGGCTCTCGACGCCGGCGCCGTCGCCGTACGCGAGCTTGGAGACGCGGGCAGCGTCCCGGAGCTGGTGCTCGAGAACAAGGGTGACGAGCTCGTGCTGATCCTCGACGGAGAGCAGCTCATCGGGGCCAGGCAGAACCGGGTCATGAACACCACCGTCCTCATCGGGGCCGCGGGCAAGGTGGTGATACCTGTCTCGTGTGTGGAGCAGGGACGCTGGCACTACGAGGGCACGCACGAGATGCGTTCATCGGCGGCGCCGCTCTATGCGAGGACCAGGGCGATGAAGTCACAACAGGTTCTCGAACGGCTCCAGACGCACAACGAGTATACGGCCGATCAGCACGCCATCTGGGAGAGCATCTCGACCAACCTTGCGGAGGACGCCGTCTATTCACCGACGAGCGCGATGAAAGATCACTTCACTTCCAGGCGCGACGGGCTGGCGAAGTACCTCGACGCCTTCTCGCTGGACCGCTTCGAGGTGCCGGATGGCCTCTTCATGGTCGGGGCGGTGTTCACACTCTCCGGAAAGATCCTCGGCATGGACTCGTTCAACCTGGCATCGACCCTCTCGAGGCAGTGGGAGCAATTGATCAACTCCTACGGCATCGAGGCGGCGCTCGCAGGCGACGGTGGCTCGGTCGACCCGGGCGAGGTCGAGGCGTTCCTGACGAACGCCGGGCGCGCGAGGATGCAGGTGTTCGACCCCCCTGGGCTGGGAGATGACGTGAGGATGAGCGACGCCGCGGTCGTGGGAAGCGCCCTTGTCTACGAGCATGAGGTCATCCACCAGTACGCGTTCGCGGTCGAGGACGAGCGACGCCGCGACGACGATACCTCCGAGGCTCGCATGTGCGGGTACAGGCATCGGCTCGACACTGTCCGCTCGGACCAGCGCAACCGCCAGGGTCAAGAGACGACCCTGGAATGAGGCGCCCGTCCGAGCTCGAGGGCCGGCGTCTCTCCGGGTCCCGACGCGCCCGGATGCGGCAGGGGCGCGTGCTATAATTCAGCGGCCGGTTGGTGGTGCTTGCTCTGCAGAGGGGGGTTCGGCCGCGTGGGTCCAGACTTCGAAGAGATCGACTCGATCATCAACGCGAGGTCACTGGCCATAGTCGGCGCGTCGAGCGGCCCGATGAAGTTCGGCACCCTCCTGACCCGGTCCCAGTTGAAGATGGGCTTCGACGGGCCCGTATACCTGGTGAACCCCAGGGAGACCGAGATCATGGGCCTGCCGGTGTACCCGAGCCTGCGCTCCCTTCCCGAGACGCCCGACCTCGTCTACCTCGCCGTCCCGGCGTCAAGGACTCCCGAGGTCCTCGAAGACTGCGCGGCGATGCGAGTCAAGGGCGTGGTCATCATAGCGTCCGGTTTCGGCGATGTCGGGGGGGCGGGCAAAGCACTCGAGAGAACCGTTGTCGAAAAGGCGCGGGCCGGAGGGTTCCGGGTCATCGGGCCAAACTGTTTCGGCATCTACAACCCGCGCACCGGCCTGACCATGCTGCCCGGTCACGACTTCACAAGGACGCCCGGGGAAGTCGCCTTCGTGTCCCAGAGCGGCGGGTTCAGCGTGCACGTGCCACGCCAGGCGCAGAGCCTCGGGATAGGTTTCAGCGCGGTGGTCAGCTACGGAAACGCCGCCGACGTCGACGAGACCGACCTGGTCCGATACTTCACGGCCGACCCGACCACCTCCGTGATAGCGGGTTATATCGAGGGAACCAGGAGGGGGCGGGCGTTCCTCGAGGCACTCGAAGATGCCGCCGGTGCGAAGACCGTGGTCATGTGGAAGGTCGGGAAGGGCGAATCTTCGCGCCGGGCCGTCGTGTCACACACCGGCTCCCTGGCCGGCTCCGCGCAAGTCTGGGACTCGGCTCTCCGGCAGGCGGGTGTCATCCAGGCTTCCGGCGTCGACGAGCTCTGCGACGTCCTGCTCGCGCTCAAGCACCTCGGGCGCGCGCCCGGCAGGCGCCTGCTGCTCTCTGGCGGGGGGGGCGGGCTCGGCACCTACGCCGGCGACATAGCCGAGGCGGAGGGCCTCGACGTCCCCATGCTCAGCGACGAGACCTACGCCGAGATGAAGAAGGCCCTGGCCCGCGCCGGGGCGGTCCCGGGAAACCCACTCGACCTCGGTGCGCCTCTGATACCCCTTCCGGAGTTCGAGGCCGCGCTCACCACCGCAGCCAGGCACCGGGGTACGGACATCCTCGTTTTCGACATGGCCATCAACTTCGCTTACGACCTTGCTGGCGAACCGGGCCTCGAGCTGGCGACCGACGCGCTGATCAAGGCGCGTCAGGGCGGAGGGCAGCCGATGGTGGTGGTCCTCTACTCGAGGTCCTGCGACCACGACGACCTCAAGTTCGCGGGGTTGCTCGGCCGGATGCGGTGGAGGCTCCTGGAGGCGGGCATACCGGTGTATCCCTCGATGCCGAGGGCTCTTCGGGCGATCGCGCGGATCAACGGGTGAACGCCGCGACAAAGCTCGAGAAAGCCACCCCCCGGGAGGCTTTCTCAGATCATGTTCATGGATCCGGCGCGCTTTTTCAGGCGGGAGGGTGCTGGCTGGCGGGCCGAAAAAGGGCTCAGAGGTCATTGTCCGGTGGCGTGCGCGCCTCCCGTCGCCCTGCTGGCCCGAGGTCAGGCTCCAGGCCTCAGGTCCTCGGCCAGCCTCTTTCCGAGCGCCACCAGCGTCAGGACCACCGGAGCGGCCAGGGAGTCGGGGATAACCGACGCGTCGCAGACGTACAGGTTCCTGATCCCGGTGGCCAGGTCGGCATCGACGACCTCGCCGATGCGGCAGGTGCCGCCGGGATGTGCGCCCCTGGGCCTGGTCACCCAGATGGTATCGGACGGGCACCCGGCCTCCACCAGCATCTTGCGCGAGATGGATATCCCCTTGTCCAGGACAGCCCGGTCCTTGTGCGTGAGCTGCTTCGAGAAAGTGCCGTCGGCGTTTATCCTGCCGGCCAGCTCGTCCTTTCCCTTGGTCATGATGCCCATGGCTCGGGGAAAAGCCGGCCACCTTGGCAGCATGGTCGGCCGCGCCTTCATCATCTCGAGCCCGAATGAGCCCCACGGGTCGAGCACCGGCGACAGCAGAAAGCCGTCGGCATCCCAGTGATCGAAAGTCCCTACGGTCATGGGAGGGTCGAACCCGGCCTTCAGCGTCGGGTGAAACCCGATCGTGAACACGAGCGGGTCGCAGAAAAAGCCCTGTCCCGCATCGTACACCCCGGAGTTCTGGAGGATGACGGGGGTACCCATCCCGCCGGCGGCCAGGATCGTGGTGCCGGCCTCGATCTCGATATCGCCGGACTCCCTGCTCCAGCCCCGCGCGCCGACGGCCTCCCCACCGCTCACAAGCACCTCGTCGACCGTGGCCGACGGCAGCACCTTCGCGCCGCGGTCCCTTGCCTCATCGAGGTACTCACGGGAGGTCCACTTGGCCTCCTTTGGGCACCCCAGCATGC
>Ga0209747_1000365_pt1 | contig 24896 bp, 20 predicted proteins | sample BarGraNGADG00311_FD_184498 | JGI IMG/M metagenome (GOLD analysis project Ga0209747, IMG submission 184498) | Arctic peat soil microbial communities from Barrow, Alaska - Barrow Graham LP Ref core NGADG0011-311 (SPAdes) (version 2) | ecosystem: Environmental > Terrestrial > Soil > Wetlands > Peat...
TCGTTTTACAATTGGTGCGGTAGTTCAGTTGGTTAGAATAACGGCCTGTCACGCCGTGGGTCGCGGGTTCGAGTCCCGTCCGCACCGCAAGAAAAACAATAAAAGCCACGTGAAAGTGTGGCTTTTATGTTTTAATCAAGACGCTAAGCAGAACAATTCATTCCGGCTTTGCATCTTAGCGGGAAAGTAGAAGCTCACTCAGGCCTGCCTGATCCGTATCACTAAACTCCCCTTTCACCATTGATAAAATATCAACAGGTATTTCTTTCTTTATGTAACCCTGCCCCGCCGGGAACAGAGTTACAACAGGGATACCCGGATGTTCATCGAGATTGAAGCGATTAATTGTCATGAAGCAGTGAGTTGCAGCTTTTCGTCTCAATGCATTATTTTCGATAAGATATAATGGACATAATGCACAATCATACAAAACAATACCCTTTCTGGCCATCGATTCCAGGAATAGACTGTCGCTGATCTCGACCTTCCCGAATTCTTTCTTTAAAGTATAACGCAATCCATCATATGGATAAAGAGTATTAATATCATAAAAGTATCTATCGGCTTCTATGCATTCTCCAAGCAGGATTAACTTTACGCTCTTCATCCTGGCAATGTACTTGTCACGCTTATATTCCCACATTTCAACTTTATCCTTTCGTTCCTCTGAGAGAAGATGAAATGCCGTGCACTTTTGACATTTTGAGTATTTATTTTCCATAGAATTATATTATTAAAAGTCTTCCGGGGTTAAGTATACAACTTTTTAAATGTTTTTCATGAATAATAAGTGTTTTTCGTGGTAGAAGGGAGAAGGGAGAAGGGAGAAGGAAAACAAACCTAATGGTACATCCCCTCCCCTGAGAGCTTGCCCCGCTTCAGCGGAGGGGGTTCGGGGTGGTTTTTTGAAGACAGAAGACAAACCTTATAGTTCCGTGTAACTCCGTGCTAACCCCGTGTAACTCAGTGGTCACCAGGCACTTTAGACACTTTCGTCACTTTCGTTCAAAAATTTAGTAATTTAGGCCTGCAAATCTATACTACAAACTTTACGACCTATGAGCAGAGGATTTGTTAAAGAGGACGATCAGGAAGAAATTCCAATAGTACCTCAGAGGGCATATTTACCTGATGGAGTACAGAACTTTGTTACCCGTACCGGGATGGATCAGCTACTGGCTGAAAAACAGATGCTTGTCAATGAAAAAGACAACCTGAGCAGCACAAGTGAAAATGAGAAAAGAATAGCATTGAACTATATAAATGCAAAATTACACCTGCTGAACAACAGAATTGCTGAAGCCAAAGTGGTTAATCCCGATGAACAACCACAAAATGAAATAAGGTTTGGTGCATCAGTGACTCTCAAAACAAAAGGATCAGGACATATTCAGACTTTTCAGATTGTGGGTGTTGACGAGGCTGACATTTCCAAAGGAAAAGTCTCGTTTATATCGCCTCTGGCAAAAGTCTTAATCAATAAACAAAACGGAGACATGGTCGCCTTAAAACGACCTAAGGAAGATACTGTATTTGAGATAATGGGGATAGCGTATCATTAGGCACAAAGGCGTGAGGCGAAGCAAGCAAATACGAACTACTCAAATTCTTTCGGAACTCCGCATATCATTCTGAAAATCTTATCGGATGAATTGTTTTTGTATTGATGCTTTTCGTTTGGATTGACCAGAGCAAAATCACCTGCTTTTAGTGGTTGCTCCTCTCCTGCTTCATTTACCACGACACCTTGTCCTTCTATAATGAAATTCATGTGCTCATAAGGATGACTGTGATAAGGGGTATTCCCGCCTGGTTCAAGAGTGAAAACCCTGTAAGAATATACCGGAGCGCCATCAGCATTTCCCAGTGGCAATTGTTTCCAGGCACCAGTGGCTCCATCCATCATAACTTTCTTCTTTTCAACCTGATCGATAGCAATAATTCTCATAACGGTAAATTTTGAATTATGTAAAATTACTTATTTCTGCCTGTTTAATAGCCCATACTCTGTAAATGCAAACGGAGCAACTCCTAATCCCATTTTATCACTATTGGGAGGCAAAGAGGTATAAAGCCTTATTCCTTCACCTTCTCCGCCAGAGCCTGCCTTATCATCGTCCTTAACTCCAGTTGCTTGTTTTCAACCTCATGCCTCGATGTCGGCCGGAAATATTCTGCATAACGACATTTGGCGAGCCTAAACGACAGGTTATCCTCATTGCCTTTAATATCAAGTCCGAGCTTTATTGGCAGCGGACAATCAACCACGGAAACATGGTAATCAAATGTCATGTCAAAATTATGGCGGCCTGCTATAACTGCCTTGTATTTATCCATCACAATAAGGAAAGGATAAATATCAATTTCATTACGGAAAATGGTGAATTCGGCCGACAGGGAATCAACCTTGTTCTGGTTCTTTTTGTTGAATCGGAGCTTTTTGGCAATCTCACTGAAAGTCTCACCATCCATCAGAACCAGATTATTTCCTGCAATCGACGCAGCTCCGCGCAATGTTGATTTTTTGATGTTATATAAAGAGTCCAGATACGTCTCGGCAGCAATGTGAAATTCCCCTTTCCCACCAAACGATCTCAGCATCGGCATCAGAGAATCAATATCAGGAATCATGGTCAGCAATTCACTTATCTGAACATCCATCATTCGATAATCTATACCGAGATACAAGTGATTCTTGCGGGGCGTCTGATACATCGCCGTCAGCTGCATCCTGGCAGCAGGTGTATCGAATGAAAGTCCGTCGAGAAGCAGTATTCCATCGTGAACACTTACGATACCTTTAATATTAGATGCCGTATCAACGCCTATTGTAGCTAGTCTAACGTTAGCATCAAGAGTCACATCTATTTTCTTTGGCACCATGTAGGGACCGGTACTAATAGTGTCGACTGACGTGTTTTCGTGCTTACGTACACTGGCTGAATCATAAGTTCCTATTCCGCTTGTCAGTGCCATTAACTGGGCAACGTCGGTTTTATCGGATATAAAACGGAACTTGCCCCTAAGAATTGAATCGCCTCTGAAATATGACAAAACATTATTTAAATTACCAGTAAGCTGAAAATCAGATTTGCCAATTTTCATGCTGCTCTCCTTAATGCTGAAAGTCTCCGGATCGAAATCCATTTTTACCGAAGGGATTTCGATCGTATTTGTGAATTCCGACATGGTGATCAACCCCCTGTTAATGTCAACATAACCTTTCACGAGACATTGCAGGAAGATATCTTTCTGCGTATTGTCATTCGATATGTCGAGGTCGGTACTTATCTTATTAAAGGTTGCAATGTTTTTACTCATGGCTGCTTTCAGCTCACCGCTGTTATATGATAAAATTATATGCGGCTGATCAGAGTTACCTGGTCTGGGAGATACCGACACCTTTCCCTGCGGAGAGGAAATGGCGATTGTCATGTCATCCATTCCTGCTATCATTGATTCCATTCTGAAACTGCATATAAGATCAGGAATCCTGGTAGAATCTCTCACATCGGATGCCTCGAGGATAAGTGACGAATTTTTCAGCGATGCATTATAGCTTGCAAGTTTTCCGGCCGTAACGTTATCACTCTGTATCGAAGCATAAACAAAGTTGGTGTTTACCGATGAAGGATTGGCGTATGGCAAAGAAAAATCGACTTTTGATCTGTCAGTTTTAAGTATTATACTGTCATACTTAACATCAAAATCCGAAAGTATTACAGAACCAGACAATTTCATCTTTTCAAATTGCAGCTTATCAATCTGGCTCATGGTAAAACGAGACTTAACCTCTCCCGATGCTTTTCCCCTCATTGTAGTCTTCATATCCGCAGGGATCATGCTGTTAAATTCTTCAAGAGCCAATTCGCCATTGGTTGTAAGATCGCATGTAATATCCTTAAACAGATGGGTTATCATTCCCTTAGTGCTGAAAGCTGACTGAGGAGTTTTTGCCGTGAACCTGTTAATGCGGACGAATGAAAGTGCGTCGCTTGTCAGATCAGTATATATGGTAAAATCGCCATCAGCATCATGAAGTGGGATCGGCAAAGAGGAATAGGTTAGAGTACCTTTTTCATATAAAACATGCATATCTATCAGAGGGTAACGTAAATCATTATAGACGCCTTTGATGCTCCCATCAGACGACAGCAATCCCTCCGCTTCAATTCCGTCGAAATAAGACTGATATGAAGGCGGCACAATTGCCTGGATTTTTTTAAACGGCCATGATAAAAGTTTATAGGTGAGGTCGGTATTGATGTTCTTGCTTACTGTGTCATTTTCAATAGTACCATTAAGCAAAAGTTCCATATCGTTTATTGAAGCAGTAGCATTTTTGAGTGTTATAAACTGGTGTGAAGAGATGACATCTATCGGAAGATCAAGCTGTAATGATGCCTGCTGAAGATATTTTTCCCCGGCATAATCGAGCGATATCATTGAAGAGCTTGCTTTTACATTTCCTTTTATATTATCGCCGGAAACAGTTCCGCTGATTTTTGCACTCAGGTCACGGATTTCCGAGTTTAGCTTTTCTTTGTCTTTGCCATACTCGAGTGAAATCATAGATGTATTTACAGTAACATTGCCGCTTAAATTATCGCCGAAAGCAGAACCGCTGATTTTTGTACTCAGGTCGCGGATTTCAGTGTTTAGCTTTTCATTTTCTTTGCCATATTCAATCGACAAAATTGAGGTGTTTGCAGTAACATTGCCACTTATACTGTCATGTGAAATTTTTCCGTCTATTTTCGCGCTAAGATTACGGATAACTGTGTTTAGTTTTAATGAGAGATCATTATAATGAAGACTGATATCTTTCAGTTCAACATTCCTGATGTCGATGAAAGGCAAGACGGTATCTGAAGCTGCAGCAGTAGCTGAATTTGTATCTGCAGGCATGATGTTATAGTTAGAATGACCTAGGCTGTCTGCATAAACGTTAACTGTTCCACCGGTAATCTGCAGTCCAATAAGATTAATCTCTTTCCTTTTCCAGTATGCTCTTGCATCAATTACTCCAACCAGTTCATTTACACTTACCAGGGTATCAGACATAGAACCTGCAACAGGGTTTAATAACACGAAATTGCTGACTTTCAGTCCAAAGTTCGGGAATGTGCTGAAGAATGTTAATTCCACAGAACCTATTTCCGACTTGCAGGTGATATATTTCGCAGCCTGTTTGCGGACAATCGGAGTTATTCTTGCAGGAGTAAAGACAATCCAGATTACTACACTAATTGCCATGATCAGGACTCCCAGTAATGAGAGAAAAGAAATAAGAAAGATCTTAATGAACTTTTTCATAAAATATTTAATCCGGTGATCAATTTTTTATACCAGAAGGGATGTTTTACTTCACTGCTTTGGTAAAGGAGAAACTTACATTGAAAGAATCATGATATTTCAATGACGTTGCAGTTAATTCCGTAACTGTGTAAACCTTTGGTACTGAACCACCGATCTGAAGGATATGAATCTGTGTCAGTAAATCATTATCAAGTGTCCAGGTAAATGGCTGAGCCTCTGCTTCTGTAACGTTATCGGCTGTATCCCAGGTACCGCCAGTGCCGTTAGCAGCATATTTATAATATAACGTTCCTGACTGCCATTTTCCAGTAAGCAGGGTCTGATCATAAGTTGTTCCCAGCTTCGTACATGAAACAGCAATCAGAGTAAGTACAACAAGGGCAGTTAAATATCGAAGTGTCTTTTTCATCATTACAGCATTTTAAAAGTAGATTTATTAATAGTCGTATAAGTAGTCAGACCAAAAGTATATTTCAGGTCAGATTTAAGGTTACAATATACGAAAAAGCCAGCTAAATAAAAAAAAGTAGAGACGCAAAATTTTGCGTCTCAGGGAGCAGTAGAGACGCGATGCTTCGCGTCTCAGCGAACAATAAACAGGAATCGTAGAGACGCAAAATTTTGCATCTCTATTGCGCCATATAGTTAATATTATATAAGTTGCCGATGAGATCGAGGTACATAACCGATAACATGCTTAGTTGTGACATAGGCACCGGAGTTGGGAGTGTAAAATTATAAAGATCAGTATTAGATTTTGCCTCCGGATTCTCCCCTAAAGCTCCTATCTGGACAAGTCTGGCCTGTATCCCTTCGAGAGTGACCTGAGTCTGATAAACATAATTTTCAGCGGTAACAACTTTATTGTCTGTATCTCTGTAATCTATTGAAACGGAGACAATTTCATTTTTGGCATTTGTGTGTATGGTTGGTTTTGCCAGAATAAAGAAGTGCTTTGCACTTATATTTGCATAATTCAAGGTGTAATTTTTATTTTCGAGAGTTATTGTGTAGGTACCTTTCGAGAATGGTAACATGAGCCATCCGAATGGGTTTCCCTGAGGTGCTGCTGTTTCTCTGCCAAAAGATGCAAGAAAACAATCGGGACCAAAAGCAAAACTCATTTGTTTGATATCGTTATGGGGAGCCCCGGCAGGGCCAGAAACTATAACTTTTGTATTTACAGGCTTAAGTGCCTTCCCGGTGCCCATCCTCAGAGTATAATTAATATAAATATGATTTGTATCAACCACCTGCATTGCGGCATTGTTCAATGTCCATGGACCACATGAAATATTGAACAGAGTGCTCAAGCCAATGTCACTTTTGGAAAGAATATCAGGAACACCGTTGTTATCGGCATCAATATTTTTAGAGAGTGACTCATAATAACTACCGAGTTCCTTATACCATGAAATTGCATCGGTACCAAGAAGTATCGAGTTGCCTAAAGGGTTATTGGCAGGTATAACACTTGTGCCATTCAGTGTCAGAGTACTCAAATCTATCACAGTATTATCACCGTCTTTCAGGCTCACCAGTGGCAGAACATTAAGTCCGCCTGCTGTAAGACAACCAATATACTGGTTATTGGCATCAAGGAAAGCAAGGGCGGTTGCTGTTCCGGAGACAGCGTATGCATCGAAAGAATTATTTACAATGTCAAAGACTTTATATGAAGTACTGTTAAAGACAAGTACTTTTTTTGCGTCGGTCAACGATAATGAGTTTGCCGATTTTCCTGAACTGCCTTTGAGATTGCTGCCGGAAACCGTGCCTTTTATTACAATTATGGGAACATTATGATTTGGATCATTGTTCTTACTGCAACTTAAGGTTGCAAATAAAATCACACTCACTATAAACAGATTTTTCATGTCTAACTTTTTCTTTCAAATCTACTCATAATATTTCTTTCGGTTAAAAGTTTAAGAACATTATTGTCGTGAGTAATCTATGATTTACTGCTTAAGCGCAGCCTTGGTGAAGATATAACCAGGAATAGTCTGATCAAATTTCACGCTCGTGATTCTGAATTCAGTTCCACTTCCTTCTTTAAGCACATCCTTATAAATCATATTTGTAGGAAACCAGCGTCCCTGAATTTGTTTTACATCCGAAAGGATGGTCTGCTTGAGAAGCTGACCGCTTTTTGCAAACATCTCCTGCTTTAAGGGTACAAATCGTTCCACATCGACCCAAATCTTCTGTGATTGATAAGCAGCGTCATCAACCTTTGCAGTTAATTCCAGTATATATGTATTTCTACCATCTAATATTTCATTACCAATAACCTTTGCAGAATAAATATCTGTAAGCTTACGATCGTCCATCATATCTTCGTATGAAAGGTCTGAACCCATAACTGACTGTCGCAGCATGTGTCCTGAGATCTGAATTATCCGGTCAGTATCAGGAGAATAAATCCACAACTGGTTTTCGAGTTTAAGCATCTTAGTTCCCTGCTCACGGGCAGGAGATAAATATTCTGTAAAGGATTGTTTTGTGCCTGCCGAATAAGATTTTGATGTTATTGTACGGCTTGAACGACGTCCGTGAATTATCATTTCCGACTCAAAAACCCTGTTTTTCGATGACATGTTCTTATCAACTTTATCGAGTATCACTTTTGCATCCGGATCAACAAAACTCATAATAAAGATTGAAGTGAGAATGAGGATGAGAGTTTTTTTCATTTTGTCTTATTTTATTGTTCTTATTTTTCTTATTTTTCTTTATTTCAAAATTGATCCCTGGCCTCACTACCCCCTCTGCCGCTTCGGCGCATCTCTTTCAGGCGTTTCCTCCTTGTTAATTAATACCCCCTCTGCCGCTTCGCGGCATCTCCCCCAAGGGGGCGACAACTCTGCAGATCTATTTGACAATCAATGGACCAGAGGTATTTTCACCCCGTGGGGGGAATTAAAAGGGGGTCTACAAATGCAAACTGGCACCTACACCTCCAGCTCATGAAACAACTGCGATGTTCGTCTTTTGTAAACTGTAAATCCCGCCAATGCACTTCCCAGTACAGTGGCAATTAACCCCGGGAAAAAGCCTATGTAAAACAAAGATGGCGTTACCTCTGCCCTGTATACAGAAGGAAGCATCATACCAATGTTTTTCGAAATAGACGAGACATCCAACCCATGAGCCTGAAGATAGTAGGATAAAATCAACCCCAGAGTTGTACCAATAACTGAACCTATGATGCCGATCAGTATTGCTTCGTAAATAGTGGTAACATAAATGTGTTTCTTCTCTTCTCCAAGAGCCAGCCGAAGCCCGAACTCACTATACCTTCTTAACCCGCCCAATAACCCGGTGTTCCACAGAACAATTGACATTGCTATCACAAATATTGAAACCATAAGAGCACCGGCGCTCTCAGCAAATTTCAGATAATCTCCCAAACCTGCCTGTTCGACCAGTCTCGTCATCTGTGGTGAGAACTCATCGTCAGCCTTACTGTATTTTGTATTAAATGACTTTTGTACCTGTTGTGCTAAGATGTCATCGTAGCCATCTTTAAAATATCCGAGTATTTCACCCGATGCATCGTCCATGTCAAGTGCCTGCTGAGCATCTGTTATATCCATAAAGATTGCACCCCGGTCGAGAATTGTTATACCGAATCTGAGAGTGCCACTCACCACGAAGGTTTTAAACATCATACTTCCATTCATGGTCGACCCGAACAAGGTCACTTTATCTCCAACAGATACACCGAACCTGGTCGCAAAATCGTCGCTGATCAGAGCTTCTCCCTGTTTCACCGGCAGTGAACCTTTTACAATGGATTTTTTGATATTCATCTGATCAACTTCATTTGTCCCCGGTGTAAGCAGATCAACAGCTGTTACGATGGCCTGTCCCTGCCCTCTGGTCTCACCCAGAGAATCCGGAACATCCAGTAGTCCTCCGGTATGGATCCGTGCAACCCAGTCCATGTCTGGATAGTCGGTTTTAAGCTGATTTATGAGAGATTTTACATTCATTAAAGCCAGATCATTAGGCAGCTGATCTTCATTTTCTGCATAAGCATGTGTCATTATTTTAACATGTCCGGTAGTAAACCTGGCGTTAATCTCGGTTATATCATTAAAAATACCCTTTAAAAAACTGCTCATAAATACCGTAAGAAACACGCCCATAGCTACAACAATAACCGGCAGCAAACTCCGGCTTTTGTCTCTCAGGATTCCTTTGATTAAGAATTTTATCATTGTAGTTTCCCTTTCAATGCATCCGTTGGTTTCATTTTCGAAATTTTTCGTGCAGGCAGGTAACTCACAATTGTTGCTGAAATAACCACCAGTACAATTGTTATGATTATGAGCCTGAGACTATAGTACGGGTAGATAGTTTCGGCAATCGGAATATCTGTCATTTGAGCAGCTTTCATGGATATCCCGATAGAGCCCAGAAAATAAAACAATGGGATACCATAAACTGCACCTAAAAGTGTTGCCAGAATGCTGTGAGCGCCGCCTTCGACTGTAAAAATTCCTACAACCTGGGTCCGTGTCATACCTAATGCAATATATGTTCCTATTTCTTTCTGGCGACGGAAGATTGATAAAACCTGGGTGTCAAAAATTGCGATCAGGGCAATGATGAGTAAAAGACCTTCAATTATAGACCCGCTGGCTTTTTTTGCGTTAATTATTTTATCCATATCTGCCAAAAGAAAATCTGTGTTTTTAAATTCCCAGTTCTTCAGATCGCGTATCGCGAATCCATTACCTGCCACGAGAAGTGTTGCCTCATTTTCCATTCCCATCATTTTCTGAAGTGTTTTCAAGGGAAGGTAAATCTGACCTTTGTCAACTGCAGGAACATCACATTTGAATATTGATGCTATCTGAATCTCCCGGGCATCAAATGTGCCATTCTTATCGCGCCATCTTATCAGCAATTTGTCGCCAACACCAAGCTTAGCTGATTCTGCCATCCTTTTTCCAATAATTGCATAATCAATAGTATCGGAGGATCCCAATGTTGAAGCCGGGAGTTTTAGTACCGACTGATCAGGATCAATACCTTTCAGGATTATCCCCTGCATACGGCCACGGGGAAAAGCTGTTGCCTGGGCAATAAGAACAGGTGTGATATTTCCCTTTTTCACATCAGCCTGGATTTCCTCCGAAATAGGTGCATGTGCGTCCTGTATTGTCATCGGGTCGTAACGGTCATATCCGGGGATCCAGAATTGTCCCTTCCCTGTTTCCCATGCCTGTGTGTCGCGCCGGCTCTGTCTGTTCCAGCCATCTATCATCCCATTATAAAATATAATAATGACAAAGGCGAAGGAAAGAACGGATACGTTTAGCCATGTTCGCAAACCGGCTCCAATCAGATTTTTAAAGGCCAATTTAAAAGCTAACATGATCTCAGTTTTTAGAATTGGTTATAGTACTATCTTTAACAATCTTACCATCCTGAAGGTTGATAATCCGGTTCAGATATTGCATCACTTTTTCATCGTGGGTTGCAAAAATAAAGGTAGTCTTTAATTCCCTGTTCAGATTTTTCATAGTCTGAAGGATGTGATGAGAGTTATTGGAATCGAGGTTGGCGGTAGGTTCATCAGCGAGAACAATCTCAGGTCGTTTTACCATAGATCGGGCAATAGCAACACGCTGACATTCACCACCCGACAACATTGATGGTCGCGATTTTACTTTATCTGTAAGACCAACCCATTCAAGAGCAGCCATGACAGCCTTTTTCCTTTCAGATGCAGATAGTTTCTGCAATAACAGGGCAAATTCAACATTTTCAAATACATTGTAAACCGGTAAAAGGTTATAGGTCTGAAAAATGAAACCGATATGGTGATTACGTAGTTGTGCAGACTGCTTATGACTGAGTGATGTGACTGATTTGCCAAGGACCTCCACCTCACCTTCCGACGGAGAATCCAAAGAACCTATTATATTGAGAAGAGTAGTTTTACCTGATCCGCTTGGCCCTACAAGACCAGCAAACTCGCCGGCTCCAAAACTGACAGAGATATTACTTAATGCTGTAAATTCAGTCTTTCCGACCGGGAATCGTTTAAAGAGATTTTCGATTTTGATTATTGTGTTATTTTCCATAAAAATTGTTTTAATGCTGTAGAGACGCAAAATTTTGCGTCTCTGCAAATTTTCTGTTTACCAATTTTGAGACGCAAAGCATCGCGTCTCTACCTAATGATTAAACACGAACATAACCTGAACACCTCGACCTGCAAAAAGGTTCTGTCCTTCACCCTGAGCAGGTATCTTATAATCTTTGGGGTTCCAGTAGCCCATTAAATATAATGTAATATTATTGAACTGTTTCTGCCAGTTCAGAAAGTTGTACGTGTTCCTGTTTTTCCAGTCATAATAAACTATCCCGCTTATGTTGTCGAAGAGTCCTACCGGATAAGACAGAGAAATCAGGGAAAATGTGGAAGTATTCTGAAAACTGAAAGGTGTTTGGTCATTAGTTGCAAGTAATTGTTCATAAATGACATATAAACCATTTCCAATTCCGAACGTGTAGTCTGTGCCGGCATTAACAATTTCCTGATTAGTATAGATTCCCAGATCCTTGTTTTTCGTTACCCAGGTACCTTCTAACCATAGTCCCACTAACAGGTCGAGTTTCATATCGAAACCAATCCTGTTTTCCCCGACCTCACTGAATGGAGCAATAATTCCGGCAGGGTTTCTTGTATCCGCAACACGGTGATGATATGACAAGGCTGCTTCACCGGCAGGAACCGGTATTTGAATCCTGCCTCCCGTTTCAGGGTAGTTATTGTTTGTCCCGAACATCTCCCATCCCTTTGGGTTTTTGTTACCATAGAGACTCCACAGCCATATATTTGCATTATTCAGGAAGTAGTATCTTCCCAATACACCCCATACTCCATCTGTTAGTTTTAAAGGATCGCGGGGATCAATCTGGTCGAACCACATCAGTGGTCTCAAAAGCGAAGCTGAACCAAAATTAATTTTCTGCAAACCTATCCGAACTTCGAATTGTTGCGAGGAGTACCTGGCCCATAATCTGTAGGGCTTTAAGTGTCCGGAGGTTATGATCGAATCGAACGGATGTATTCCAGCATTGCCATTAATATTTAATGAAGCCTCAAAATCGATTTGCCGGCTATTTTTGAGAGACAAGTTATAATTTACCTGGGGTATGTATCTGGCGCCGGTATAGAGAGGAAGTTTGTTACCACCGTTGTAATTTATCCAACCCGATAGCTGGCCCTTAATGCTGAGACTGTCCTGTGCAAAACAATTGAGATCAATAATCAGGAATATACAAAGACATAAAAAAGTGGAGGCCTTCTGAGTGAATCCAACTTTAATATTTACCTTCATTCCATTCGTGAGTTTTCTACGCCACGGCGCCCTGTACTTTGTGCTCTGTGCCTTCAGCAGGCCATCACCCCTTTGAAATAGCCTATTGATTCGGCAATTCCGGGAAGAGGATCTTTCATATCCTTTTCAAATTCAAGGCTGCAGCTGCCACTATATTTTATCTTTCTGAGGGTGGCAACAACTTTTGGGATATCGATTATTCCTCTACCCATTTCAACTGTTTTACCTTCCTTTGTTGCCTTGCTAACATCCTTAATATGAATGTCGTAGATTCTTTTGCTATATCTTTCAATATCAACAGAAGGATCCTGTCCGTCGCGGGTAGTGTGGCCGATATCGATACAGATCCCGATTCGCGGATCAAGGTCCTTTATATGATCCCATATATCTGTTGCATTCGGATATAGTGGATTGTCAGGTCCATGATTATGAATTGCCATTCTAAAGTCGTATGATTTTATCTTTTTTTCCACATAAGGCAACAGTTCATAATTTGGCGCTCCAACTATAAGCTTTACTCCTGCCATTTTTGCATATTCAAAAGCCTGATCGACTGCCTCCGGCGTTTTCATATAAACCACACCAACGGTATAAACATTAATATCTGCCGCTTTAAATTTATCAAGAACAGCCGTAATCTGCTCCTGTGTACTGTTCATTGGCATATGAAATTCTTTCAGAGACATCCTGGTAACTCCGATCCTCTTCATCATTTCAATGGTTTTCTCAACAGTAAATTCTTTAAAGGAATATCCCGCCATACCAAGAGAGAAAGTGTTCGCTGCATTCCCGATCAAAGATGGAAATCCGGATGAAGCGTAAACAGATGAAAAACCTGTTGCGAGTACACCTGTACCGGCTAACTTAAAAAACTGACGACGTGAACTCATAATATTATTTTTGGTTAGCAAGCTGAATGTCCTTTATCCACATTATAACCGGTGGCACAACTTCTTCTGACGCCACAGAGCCGGCTCCCGGAGGAGGGCCACTTTGTCCAGCACCTCCTGATCTGCCACCACCTCCTCCTGACCTGCCGCCACCACCCCTGGAACCGCCTGCTGGAGCTTCGAAGCCTGATGATGTACGCATATTACCACCCTGACTATTCAATAATGGCTCTTCGCCATACTCAATACCAAATGTAAAAGGCATTGCACCAACACCATCTTTAGAGTTTCTGATAGGAAGCTTTTCAATTGGCATCATCATTTTGTAATGCAAAATACCCTCGGAATCATATTTTACTGACCCTTTGAAACTGTTTGCATTATCAGCCGGGAAGCGCCTTTCCTGCTCGTTAGTAAAACCAACAAGTTCAATGGTATTTGCCTGAGAAAGCGGTGTAACAGGGCTTCCATCTTCATTAATTTTTGGTTCAGATATATTTGATCTTCTGCGGCCTCCTGTATTCTGAGAGCCTATAGGAAAATGAACACCTAACTTCTTATCAACTTTAGTGCCCATATTAATCCAGATTACCATTCCTTGTTTCAGAATCCTGTTCTGTACACCCGTATCTTCAATCTTGACGTCGATATAGATATTCGTATTGTCGTTTGAAAGAAAATAGAATAAGTTACTCTTTTTGAAAAAAGTATATTCACCTGAAGGGATAACTTTTTCATTAGCCCCATCTTCATTCCATTTGCATAGAAGGTTTCCCTTCTGGGCGTTTATTCCTGTACATAAGATCAAAGACAAAATCACAACTGATAATTTCATAATTATACCTTTTTAAGTTCTGACACAATTATATATAATAATTCTCAAATTCTATTCAAGATAAGTATAACCATACAAACCAGACCGGTAATTTGAAAGAAATTCTTTGCCCTCCTCAAGTGTTATAATACCTGCCTTAACAGAAGTTGTAACCCATGACTCAACAGTTCGTACCATTTTTTTGGAGTTGTACTGTACATAATCCAGTACTTCAGCAACTGTTTCTCCGTCTATTATCTGGTCAATCTTATATCCATTTTCATCTACCGAAACGTGTACCGCATTAGTGTCTCCAAAAAGGTTATGAAGGTCACCAAGTATCTCCTGATATGCGCCTACCAGAAATACACCAAGATAATATCTCTCTTTCCCTTTCAAAGGATGAACAGGGAGATGATGCGAAGAATTCCTTGTTGAAATAAAATTATCAATCTTACCATCAGAATCGCAGGTCATATCCTGTATTGTAGCAGTGCGTGATGGCTCTTCATTAAGTCTGTGAATTGGCATTATTGGAAATATCTGGTCAATAGCCCAGGCATCAGGCAGTGATTGGAAAAGCGAAAAATTACAGAAGTATTTGTCAGAAAGAATTCTTGATATCTGACGTAACTCTTCAGGAACATGCTTAGTTACATTAGCCATCTGATAAACCTTACGTGCTATAGACCAGAACAGTCTTTCAATCTGAGCCCGTGTCTTCAGATCAATTAGTCCAAAACTAAATCTATCAAGAGCCTCTTCTCTGATTTGTTGCGCATCATGCCAGGTCTCAAGCATTCTTGTCTGATTGAAATTATCCCATAGAAGGAAAAGCTCTTTTACGAGTTCATGGTCGCGTTCATTTATTGCTTCTTCAGTATCCCACGAAGGAAGTGTAGTAGTCTCCAGAACCTCAATTATCAAAACAGAATGATGGGCTGTAAGTGACCGGCCCGATTCGGTTATAATATTTGGGTGGGGAATGTTATTCTTGTTACTTGCATCAACAAAGGTGCTTATAGAGTCATTTACATATTCCTGAATGGTATAATTAACGCTGCTTTCGCTATTTGACGATCCGGTACCATCATAATCGACTCCGAGTCCACCACCTATATCCACAAATTCGACATTAAAGCCCAGTGAGCGAAGCTGAACATAAAACTGCGATGCTTCGCGTAGTGCAATTTTAATCCGGCGTATTTTTGTTACCTGACTTCCGATATGAAAATGAATTAGTTTCAGACAATCTCTCAACTTATTTTTCTCTATAAAATCTATTGCTTCAAGCAATTCGCTGGATGTAAGACCAAATTTACTGATATCGCCTCCTGAATCTTCCCATTTACCGCTTCCCAGACTCGCAAGTTTTATCCTAATACCAAGATTTGGTTTAACCTTCAGACGTTTTGCAATGGATGCTATAAGCTTTAATTCATTAAGCTTTTCAACAACAAGAAATATACGTTTCCCCATTTTCTGGGCAAGAAGTGCAAGTTCAATATAATCCTCATCTTTATACCCATTGCAGATAATAAGCGATTCAGGATCTGTATTTATCGCAATTACAGCGTGAAGTTCAGGCTTAGAGCCTGCTTCAAGACCGATATTGAATTTTTTTCCATGACTTACAATCTCCTCAACCACAGGTCGCATCTGGTTGACTTTAATAGGATAAATAATGAAGTTTTGAGCCTTATAACCATATTCTTCAGAAGCAGATTTAAAACAATTTGATATGCTTATAATACGGTCATCCAGAATATCAGGAAACCTGACCAGGACAGGTGTTGATACATCTGACAGGCTAAGTTCATCCAGTAAATCTTTCAGATCAACAGTCGCACCGTTCTTTTGAGGGGTCACAATTACATTTCCTTTCTCATTAATAGAAAAGTAATCAACACCCCATCCTTTAATGTTATATAATTCAGCTGAATCTTCAACTCGCCATTTTCTCATTTTCAGTTAGTTTGCTTTTGTGAATAAACCGTAAAGAGCAGAAATAATTTATTTTTCTACAATGTTATTAAAATTAGATGAAAATCAATATAAAAATCAGATTTATATATACGTAGGGAATGATCGCGATCATTCCCTGCATATTAATATACCGGCACGGTTTTCAGATCAATTTCCTTCATTATTTTATAAACAGGAAACACATTATAACTCATACCCCATTGAGGCACAAGGTAACGGTCAAAGAAGTTCCATGTCACAAGGCCGTCATTCGACTGCGGTTCGAGCAGGAATTAGAAAAACTGATACATGATTCCAGGCTTGACGTTGAAAGGTTTGAAATAACCGGATTGAAAGGAAGAATAGCATCCAAGAACCCGCGATCTGAAATCTGCATATATATAGTTTTCATTGAGAATGGCCAGACGGTTCCTGATTCCGTAATAGTTAACCATGTATCGGGGTTCATAACCTTCAAGGAACCAGCCTCTTTCCGGATCCATCATATCGAAGAACTCACCATAAAAACAGTTTTCAACGTTATACCTGCTAAAAAGTGTTTTCGACATTTCCGGCATCATCCTGTCGCGCATATACGATATTAATGAGTTATTGCCATTAGGTAATCTCCTTCACCAATTTTGATATTTTGGTTTAGTTCCAATTCAATTATTATTTATTCCTATACTCAGAATATTTTAAATTATTATTTCCGAATTTATCGGGTAACAAACAAAAATTTGCTAATAAGTTAGTTTATTTCAAAATAAATTCCTAAATTGCGCCATTAATTTAAAAATACAATAAAATGAACAAAGGAACAGTAAAATTTTTCAACGTATCAAAAGGATTCGGATTCATTAAAGACGCAGATTCGGATAATGAATATTTTGTACATGTATCTGGTTTGAAAGATCAGATTAAAGAAAACGATGAAGTAACATTTGAACTTCAGGAAGGCAAAAAAGGAATTAATGCTGTAGATGTAAGATTAGCTTAATTAATCCATAAAGGTTTAAAATTAAAGTCCCGCCGAAAGCGGGACTTTTTTTATTCATCAAATGACTTAAATTTTCAATTCAGATAAGTCAATCAAACTTCAAAACATAAAGACCAGGAGGTCTATTGTCTCTTTTTCTCTTCTTTCTTAGCTTTTTTAGCAGCACGCTTTTCTTTCAGGTTTTTCGTCGGCTCTTTCTTGTTATTTGTCTGTTCTTTGGCTTTTTCGTGTGACATGGTTATTAATTTTAAGTTAATAAAATGGTAATCCAAATATAGAAATAATCCTTCAATTCTCTGCAAGATCAACAGACTTTGATATTCACTAAGAGTTAATATAACTGCCCGCCTCTTCATCGATAAACCAGCGTAATTTACCATTCAAAGGAAGAATGAAAGATGCAGGAAGGTTTTGTGATGATTTTGTCTTTTTAAATATTTCTTCGACTATTGCGGCCTTCTTTTTACCTGTTACCAGAAAATAAATTAAATCTGCGTTATTAATCACTTTCCCGGTAATAGTGATTCGTTTTTGGCCTGTTGAAGGATGAATGGCAACTTCACAAATCTTGTCTGAATTTAGTAATTTTAAATTCCCGGGGAAAATCGATGCAGTATGTCCATCTTCTCCTACCCCGAGTAATATAACATCAACCAGAGGAATACCATCCCTGCTATTTGTAAATTCTGATATCTCTTCCGAATAACCATAAGCTTCTTTTTCAGGAATCCGTTCCCCTCTGATCCGATGTATATTACACAGAGGGATATCTATCTTGCTTAACAAATTCTCATTTGCCATTCGGTAATTACTTTCAATACTTTCGGGAGGGACACATCTTTCATCGACCCAGAAAAAATGGACATATTCCCAATGTGCTGATTTTGAATAATTATCGCCAAGTTTTGAGAACAATATCTCAGGAGTGGATCCTCCGGATAAAGCAATGGTGAAAGTTTTCTTTCTGCGAGCCGACTCGTTTATCCTCAATACAATTTCCTCAGCTAATTTCTCAGCCAGTTCAGCAGGTGATTTGAATATATTAATGTATTTATCCATCGGATTATCGTTGTTTTATACCCTTACAATTCACAATACAACCCATCATCCGCCAGGTTCTTACAAGGATAACGCCATGTAAGTTCATCTCCTTCAATCAGTTCATTCGCATGTTCCGGGCCCCAGGTTCCTGCGGGGTATCCAAACACTTTTATTTCCGGATTATTTGCCCATGCTTTTTGAATTGGCTCAAGGAATTTCCAGGCAGTTTCAACTTCATCATCCCGGGAAAAAAGTGTGGAGTCGTCCATCATCACATCATGTAACAACCTTTCGTAGGCAGAGGGAACTCTTATGTCGGCCAGATCTTTATAGTGGAAATCCATATTTACATTCTTAACATTAAAACCGGCTCCGGGTTCTTTCATATCAAACTTAAGCAACATCCCTTCATCGGGCTGAATACGTATGATAAGCTGATTAGAGGGTAACTTACCTGATTCCCTCAAAAACAGGTGATGAGGTGTTTGCTTAAAATGGATTACTACTTCTGTTACACGCGTTGGAAGTCTTTTACCTGTGCGGATATAAAATGGAACACCACCCCACCTCCAGTTGTTAATAAAGAATTTAATTGCAACATATGTCTCTGTACGTGAATCTACTGCGACACCCTTTTCGTACCTGTACCCAGTAATACATTCACCACGAATTACGGATCCGGTATATTGCCCTCTGATTACCTGTTTATATACATCTTCCTCCCTTATTGGCTGCAATGACTGAAAGACCTTTAAAACTTCGTTACGGATTGCATCCGCACCAAGAGATGATGGAGGTTCCATGGCTGCAAGTCCTACCATCTGTAGCAGGTGGTTTTGAACCATGTCTCTGAGAGCACCGGAAGAATCATAGTATCCACCCCTATCTTCAACTCCGATACTTTCCGCAGAGGTAATTTCAATTCTGTCAATATAATTTCTGTTCCATAGCGGTTCAAACATACCATTTGCAAATCTTGTAACAAGCAGGTTCTGAACTGTTTCCTTTCCAAGATAGTGATCAATTCTAAAAATCTGATCCTCTGTTATCAGTTCATGTAAGGTTTTATTAAGTTTTCGTCCTGATTCAAGATCATAACCAAAAGGTTTTTCAATAATTAATCGTTTGAAACCATTTTGCTGATTACTCAGTCCCGTCTTTGCTATACTAACTGCAATAACCTCGTATAAACTTGGAGGAGTTGCCATATAAAAAATATAGTTTTCTTCAATTCCATATTTGTTTCCAAGCTCCTTCAAATAAACCGGGACTTCCCATGGTGATTCACTGCCGGATGAATAATTATCCATTGAAAGATAATGTAAATCCTCACAAAAAGAATTAACAAGATTATTTTCAGTAATCTTATCCTCTGAGAATGAGACAATAGCTGCACACATTTTCTTCCTGAATTCCTCTGTTGTTATCTTCGACCTTCCTATACCCAGAATCGCATATTTCTCAGGCATTAGTTTTTGTAATTTCAAAGAATATATTGCCGGAATAAGCTTCCTCGCAGTAAGGTCTCCGGAAGCTCCAAAAATTACGATTATTAAGTTTTTTGGATTTTCCATATAAACAGGTTCAATAAGATCAACATAATTTTGATTTAAAACAGAATATGATTAGAATTACAAGGTAACAAAAGTAATCCTAAATTGTTTTATTATATATTGATTATTGATTTATCACATTTTCTGATTGTTAATTTATAAGTTGATAACTTTTCAACATTATTTTAATTAGTTATTAATATTTTTATTGTCATTTGTGATAATTCGTAAGAATAAGCACTATATTTGTACGCAAACATAAGCATAAATGATTTTGTATAAATCCATTATATCATTTCGCCTCATTAAAAGGTTAATTGGAACTGACTGAGAATGGTGTTTGGTATCGGATTAAGGATGACCGTTCTCTCAAAAATCAGAGGACGGTTTTTTGTTTAAAACAAATAAAGAAATTAGGCATATTATGAAAAAAGAACGGCCACGAGAGCAGGGGTTATACCATCAGGAATTTGAGCATGGTAGTTGCGGAATCGGATTTGTTGCACACCTTAAGGGGAAAAAATCTCATTCTATTATAAGGCAGGGGCTTGACATTCTGACGAATATGACTCACAGGGGTGCAGAAGGAGCTGATAGTAAAACGGGTGATGGTGCGGGTGTTCTTATTCAGGTTCCACGTGATTTTTACCTTATTCAGGGTTATTCTCTTCCTCCCGAAGGTCAATTTGGAACTGGATTGCTGTTTCTTCCTCAGGATACCTCTGATGCAGCAAAATGCCGTGAAATTCTGGTTAATATAGTAAAAGATGAAGGTGTCGATTTAATCGGTTTTCGGGATGTGCCACGTGATAACACAGTAATTGGTGAGATATCGAGAGCTGCCGAACCAGAAATAATTCAAATTCTCCTTGGCGCTGATATGAATCAGGATGACCTTGAGCGAAAACTTTACATTATCAGGAAACTTACTGAAAATGCTATCCGGAAATCAGATATTAAAGAGAAAGGGTTCTTTTACATACCAAGTCTTTCCACCAAAGTACTTATATATAAAGGTATGCTCATCTCCACACAGCTCGAAGAATACTTTCTCGATCTGAAGGATGAGCGGTTACAAAGCGCTATAGCGCTTGTACATTCACGCTTTAGCACCAACACTTTTCCAAGTTGGGATCTTGCCCAGCCATTCAGGATGCTTGGACATAATGGTGAGATCAACACTATTAAGGGTAATCGCTTCTGGATGGAAGCACGGGAATCAATTCTGAAATCCGACAAATTGGGAGACCTTGCAAGGTTATACCCGATAATTGAACCGGATAAAAGCGATTCTGCCTCGCTTGATAACGTTCTGGAATTTCTAATAATGAGCGGGAAATCACTGCCATACGCAATGTCGATACTGATTCCGGAATCCATAAATGACAAGAATCCCATTTCCCCGGAATTAAAAGCTTTCTATAAATACCACTCTACCTTCATGGAACCATGGGACGGCCCTGCATCGCTTATCTTTTCTGACGGAAGGTACATTGGCGGGATGCTCGACAGGAACGGACTCAGACCATCCAGATATGTGATAACAACAAATGATCTTATCGTTCTGGGATCGGAAGCCGGCGTACTGACATTTGCACCCGAAGAGATCAGAGAAAAAGGCCGTCTCAAAGCAGGAAAAATGCTGCTTGTAGATACCGAAGCCGGCAAGATCTATTATGATAAGGAATTAAAAGCCAAACTGGCCGGTGAATATCCTTATGGCGAATGGATTCAGCAAAACATGGTTAAGCTCGAAAAAATCGAGACTGGACATATTGAAACAACTGAGATGGGTAATGAGTATAATAAATACATCACCTCATTTAATTACTCACTTGAAGATACCGACAGGATAATAAAAGAAATGGCAGCTACAGGTAAGGAGCCAATCAGTTCTATGGGTAATGATGTACCAATAGCTGTCCTGTCTCAGAAACCCTATAGACTCTTTAATTACTTTAGGCAGTTGTTCGCTCAGGTTACAAACCCTCCCATCGATCCGATCCGCGAAGAACTTGTGATGACTCTCTCAGGTTATCTGGGATCGCTGCAGGAAGACCTTCTCGAAACCTCACCGAATCATGTTAAAATGGTAAGGTTCAGAAATCCGGTAATAAATAATACCGTTTTTCAGCTCGTTAAAAACTTAAGGTATAAAGGTTTCTCGGCTGCTAATCTTTTGCTTCATTTTGATGCTTCAAAAGGAGCGGAAGGGCTACAAAACGCTGTAGAACAACTATGTAACGATGCGGAAAAAGCAGTTGATGAAGGTAAAAACTATATCATCCTGTCCGACCGTGGGATAAGTGAGAATCTTGCTCCGATACCATCTCTGCTGGCTGTATCTGCCGTTCATCATCACCTCATAAAAAAACGCAAAAGAATGCAGATCGATATTGTTGTTGAATCTGCAGGACCGCGGGAAGTAATGCATTTTGCTCTTCTTTTCGGATATGGGGCAAGTATTATCAATCCATACATGAGTCTGGCAGTAATCGACAACCTGGTTAAAGTAAAAGCCATTCAGCTCGATTATCAGAAAGCTGAAGCTAATTACATAAATGCAATCAATAAGGGGATTCTGAAAATAATGTCGAAGATGGGAATAAGTACTCTCCGGAGTTATCGCTCTTCCCAGATTTTCGAAGCAGTCGGCATCCATCCTGATGTGATTAATAAGTACTTTGAAGGAACGATATCAAGAATCGGAGGTATCGGAATGAACGAAATCGCTGAAGAGGTTCTGATCCCTCACCGAAAAGCTTTTATTGAAGAAATCCAACCAAAAATTCTTACAGAGGGAGTATATTCGTACAGGAAATTGGGGGAACATCACGCATGGAATCCTGAGACTATCTCCCTGCTTCAGTGGAGCACAAAAACCGCTGACTACAAAAAATTCAAGGAATACAGTAGCAAGGTTGATGCTGATACTGCGAGACCGGGATTTATCCGTGGGCTATTGCGGATAAAAAGAAACCCGATACCGATTGAGGAAGTGGAGCCGATTGAACAGATTATGAAACGGTTTGTTACGGGCGCAATGTCCTATGGATCAATTAGTCGCGAAGCTCATGAAACTTTAGCTATTGCTATGAACCGAATCGGTGGCAGAAGTAACACCGGCGAGGGTGGAGAAGATCCGGAACGCTTCAAACCTCTTGAAAACGGCGACAGCGTAAGAAGTGCAATTAAACAGGTGGCAAGTGGTCGTTTTGGCGTAACAACTGAATATCTGGTTAATGCAGATGAAATACAGATTAAAGTTGCTCAGGGGGCAAAACCCGGGGAAGGTGGACAGCTGCCCGGACATAAAGTGGATAAGATTATTGCCAAAACAAGATATTCTATACCCGGTATAACTCTTATATCTCCTCCACCCCATCACGACATCTACTCAATTGAAGATCTTTCTCAACTTATTTTCGATCTTAAAAATGTTAATCCAAATGCCAGGATAAGTGTGAAACTGGTATCTGAAAGTGGTGTTGGGACCATAGCCGCAGGTGTTACCAAGGCCGGAGCCGACCTGATTACAATAAGTGGGTACGAAGGGGGAACAGGTGCCAGCCCATCATCATCTATCAAACATGCCGGTTTGCCTCTCGAACTGGGTCTGGCAGAAACACAGCAAACACTGGTAATGAATAACCTTCGAAGGAAGGTGATGCTCCAGGCCGATGGTCAGTTAAAGAGCGGCAAAGACATAATTATCACTGCGCTGATGGGTGCCGAGGAGTTCGGATTTTCGACAAGTGCACTAATCGTACTTGGATGTGTGATGATGCGTAAATGTCACCTTAATACATGTCCTGTTGGTGTGGCAACGCAGAATGCCGAACTCCGGAAAAGGTTTATGGGAAAAGCTGATAATGTCGTTACTTTCTTCCGCTTTTTAGCTGAAGAGGTACGCGAATATCTGGCAGAGCTGGGCTACAAAAAGATGGATGACATCATAGGCCGGTTTGACCTCCTGGAACGAAACCCGGAAGTCAATCACTGGAAAATAAAAAATCTTGACCTGAGCGGTCTGCTTTCCATGCCTGAAGCGTCTAATCTTACTCCAATGCATTGTTTTGATGTACAGGATCATAAAATAGATAAGGTACTTGATCATGGACTTATTGCTGAAGCTGAAAACGCTATCCTCAATAAGCAGCCGGTAACTATTCAGAGAGCTATACATAATACTGACCGTACTATAGGAGCCATGCTTTCCGGAAAGATAACAAAGCTCTATGGTCCAGCCGGGTTACCTGAGGGTACAATTAGTTGCCGTTTCAACGGGTCGGCCGGACAGAGCTTCGGCGCCTTCCTGTCGCCGGGTATCGAACTTTACCTCGAAGGTGAGTCTAATGATTACCTCGGAAAAGGCCTTTCGGGGGGAAGAATTATTGTTGTCCCACCGACAGGTTCTACTTTCGAACCGGATAAAAACATTATAATAGGGAATACGGTTCTATACGGTGCCACCAGAGGTGAAATTTTCATTAGCGGTGTTGCCGGTGAACGTTTTGGTGTGCGCAACAGTGGCGCAATTGCAGTTGTTGAGGGCGTCGGAAATCATTGTTGTGAGTATATGACAGGAGGACGGATTGTCGTGCTCGGAACCACAGGCAGTAACTTTGCTGCCGGTATGAGTGGAGGTGTTGCTTACGTTTTTAATGAAAACGGAGATTTTGATTATTACTGCAACATGGGAATGGTGGAGTTATCGCTCGTTGAAGACTTCAGTGACGTGAATGAACTCACTGACCTGATTTCAAGACATTATCTTTACACAAAAAGTAAAAAAGCCAAAATGATACTTGATAACTTAACAAAATATCTTCCCATGTTCATAAAAGTTATACCATATGACTATAAAATGGTGCTTCAGGAACTGAAACTGGAGGAGATCAGGAAGAAAAGAGCTGATGTTGAAATTGATTTGGAGATAAGTGCAAGTTA
>Ga0209747_1000367_pt1 | contig 24826 bp, 24 predicted proteins | sample BarGraNGADG00311_FD_184498 | JGI IMG/M metagenome (GOLD analysis project Ga0209747, IMG submission 184498) | Arctic peat soil microbial communities from Barrow, Alaska - Barrow Graham LP Ref core NGADG0011-311 (SPAdes) (version 2) | ecosystem: Environmental > Terrestrial > Soil > Wetlands > Peat...
CTGATTACGTGCCCTGGGAGTGGCAGGTCTCCACTGAAGTCGTGGGCTCGCGGCCGGTCATCGCGGAGCGCGCGATGTACGGGGACGCGAAGTAGGTCAGGGCTCGAGGAAAGTAATCATCCGGGTCAAAAGCTGGTTCGCCGGCACGTGCTTCCCATGTTCCGACGCGAAGCGCACGATCGCCCCGTTCAGCGCGTCTATCTCTGTCCTGCGCCCTTGCTCTACGTCCTCCTGCATGCTCGATCGGTGGCCCCGCGTGGGGGGCAGCAGATCGCGCGCGAACCTCGCGAGGTACTCGTCAGGACCAGGAGACACCAGGGCCACGCCTTCGGCGGCCGCGACCTCGTAGAACTCGCGCACCAGCAGCTCGATTATCCAGCGCGTTCCGGCATCATCCCAGAGGTGGCCGTAGTCGGTGCGAAGTAACGTCGCAAGCGCGTTCAGGCAGATGTTGTAGAGGACCTTGTCCCAGATGTAGGAGACGATCTGCTCCTCGTAGCGGCACGGGATACCTGATGACTTCAGTGCTTTCACGACGTCATCGACCGTGTCGCGCCCGGGCCCGATGAGTACGTCGTCCGCGCAGACGGTGACCTCGACCGTGCCGGGCTTCAAGGTGCTGGCGCCGAAAATAACGCGGCCGCCCACCGCCATGCCGGCAGCGGCTTCATCGATGGCCTCGATGTTTCCGAGACCGTTCTGCATGGATATCACACCGTGCTGGCCGGGGAGAGCGGGCAGCAGGTCCTTCATCGCCGCCGCGGTGTCATATGACTTGACCGTGAGGAGCGTCCAATCGGGTCGGAACCCCTCCGCCATCATCTTCTCTATCGAGTCGCCGGCCCTGACGTCGCGTGACTCGAACTCCCCCCAGATGCCTGTGATCTCGAGGCCACTTTCCATGACCGCCTTGATGTGAGGGCCCTTGCCCAGAAGGTAGACGTCGTGGCCTCCGACGTGGAGCAACCCGCCGACGACCGAGCCTATCGATCCCGCGCCCATCACCAGAAAACGCAAGCAGCACACTCCTGTCGCTCGAGGTTTGCTTTCCAGGAAAATCATAACGCAGCGCACCGACGGCCGCACGTGAAAGGAAAACATGACCACACGCGTTGAACATAGTATTACGAAAGGGGACACATGGACGACGAAGAGTTAACTCTGCCCTGGGACGCGACGCCCGAGGAGCCCGAGTCGGGACCGGCCGAGACGGTCCTGACCGTGAGCGAGGTCAACCGCATCGCAAAAGGCGCCCTGGAGCGAATATACGTGACGGTGCAGGGCGAGGTCTCCGGCCTCAACGCGCGCTATCCCTACTATATCTACCTCAGTCTCAGGGACAGCGAGGCGACACTGCCGGCGATCCTCCCGAAGCGCATTTTCGACTCGCTGGATTTTGCCCTCGAGGAGGGCTCGGTGGTCGTGGTCGAAGGCATGCTCACCCTCTTCGAGAAACAGGGCCGCTACCAGGTGCGCGTTGCTTCGGTGAGGCCTTTCGGCGAAGGCGCGCTTCAGCGTCGGATAGAGATGATAAAGAAGAAGCTGCAGGGCGAAGGTCTCTTCGACGACGCCCGCAAGAAAGATCTGCCCGCCTTCCCGGAGCGCATCGGCGTGGTGACCTCGCCCAGGGGCGCTGCCATCCGCGACGTGACCGTGACGATAGCCAGGCGCTTTCCACCGGCCAGTGTATTCGTGCGGGGAGTGCGCGTGCAGGGGGCCGGCGCGGTAGACCAGATATGCGCGGCATTGCACTTCTTCAACACGGACTTTCCGGTCGACGTCGTGATACTGGCCCGTGGCGGAGGCTCTATTGAAGATCTCGAGCCTTTCAGCACGGAGGAGGTCGCGCGCGCTGTCGCGCGGATGAAAGTGCCGGTCGTCACGGGCATCGGGCACGAGCCGGACGTGAGCATCGCGGACCTGGTCGCGGACACGCGGGCGAGCACGCCCACGGGGGCTGCCGAGGCCGCGGTGCCCGACCGCTCGGAGGTCCGCGCCGGCCTGGCGAAGTCCGCGGGCACGTTGAGGCGGCAGGTCGCGGCGAGGCTGCATGGCGAGGCGCGACAGCTGGGCGGTATCAGGCGCCTTCCGCTGTACAGGGGACCCGATTTCCTCCTTGGCCGCTACATGCAGCGCTGGGAGCGCGCGGCCGCGGCGCTTCCCGAGAGTCCGAGGCGCGGCCTGGAGAAGGCCAGACACCGCCTTGGGGTCATCTCGAGCAGGCCCGTGTACGGGCGTGCCGGCGCGCTGCTCGCCCACGACCGCCGCCGGGTGGAAGGCTCAGCCTCGAGGCTGTCGCAGGCGGCGGTGCGCGAGATAGAAAAGAAGCGCGGCGCGCTGGAGCGCTTGAAGGCGCGGGCTATGGCGCTCAGCCCGCTCGCGGTCCTGGAGCGGGGCTATTCGATAACTTTCAACAAGAAGACGGGGGCAGTGGTGCGGTCATCCGGTGAGGTGGACGCGGGCGCGGCCTTGAAGATAAAGTTGGCGGACGGCAACCTGGATGCCGAGGTCACGGGGAAGGAGTGAGAGGTCTTGGAGAACGAACCGACCTTCAAGGAAGCGATAATGGAGCTCGAGAAGATCACCGACTCGCTGGAGAGCGGAGAGCTCGAACTCGAGCAGAGCCTCGCGCTATTCGAGCGGGGGGTCGGGCTCATCAAGTTCTGCCAGGACAAGCTCGACCGCGCCCAGTCTAAAGTGGAGCTCCTGGTGGACTCGCTCGAAGGTGAGATCGAGGCCGTTCCGCTGGAGGAGGGAACAGAGTCCGAGGAATGAAACAGGCCAAGGACGAAATCCTTGACCTGTTGTCTTTCTTCGGTTGAGCCGTATCAGGCCAGCGCCAGGAGCGGCAGCACCGCCGGAGAGATCATACTCCAGCCGTTGGTGTGCGTTCCCGCCAGCACCGCGATGATCACGATGATTATCACGATCGCCGTTATCGCCAGGTTGACGAACCCCAGGATTATCCCCATGGTCGCCATGCCGTCCCCACCCAGCGCGCCGCCACTGCTCCTGATATTACCCTTGGCGATATAGCCGAATATTATGGCGAGCGCGGCAGCGAGAAGCGGACAGAATACGAAGGCAACGATTCCCATGATCAGCGACGCGACGGCCATACCGTCGGTCGGCAGCGGGCGCGCGTATCCCGGCTGATAGCCGGGCGGTGGCACTCCGGGGCCGGGCGGAACGCTCCCTTGGGGCGCTCCCGGTACGGGCGGCGGCGGTGGGGGAGGCGCGGCGCCCGCGACCGGCACAGGAGGCACCTGTCCTTCTGGAGTTGCCTGCTCGGGCGGCGGTGGCGGTGCCTGGCCGTCGACAGGAGGAGCGGGCGGCGTGCCCCCGGCGGCCTGCGCAAGCCCGGCCTGCTGGCTCGGGAGCGGCGTACCGCACTGGACGCAGAACCCCGCGTCGTCAGCGTTGCCCTGTCCGCACTCACTGCAAAACTGCATGGTTACCTCCAAAAAGCTCAAGCCGACGCCAGCGCCGAATAGATGAAGTCCTCCCACTGGACCTGTAGCTCCACGTGATTGTTGCCGTCGTCCACAAGTGACCAGAGCCAGTAGAAAGAAAAGATGCCGCACGTGACGAACGATAGGATCAGATAGAGCGCGAAGCTGCGCTCGGGCATGTTGGGCGCCGCCTGCGAGGCCGACGACGACAGCCCCAACTTCGCCATCGCCTGCGACATCAGGGTGAAGTACTGCGCCTCGAGCTGGTCGTGCTTTCTCATGTCTTCCATGATGAAGTAGTAGCCGATCCAGATGGCGATGCCGGTGAGGATGCCCAGTATCAGCCACAGGACAGCGCCGCGCTCCCTGCTCTGGTCGAACATCTCCCTCTGGACGATCTCGAGCTGGGCCAGCTCGCCTCCGATCAGCTCGGACTTTCCCTGCGCCGCCGCTTTCTCTCTGAGCAGGGCGACAGAGGTGTTGACCATGTTCGCGACCCTGGCGAGGTGCTGGTCGCGTCGCTCCATGAGCTTATAGAAGATGTACAGTCCGTATATCCCGCATGTCACGAGCGTGATCAGGACGGCCATCCCGGCGTCGGTCGTCCAGTCGCTGTTGATGCGCTCCTGAATGTAATAGTAGAGGTTCTGAACCAGGCTGCTTTGCTGCTCCACATCTTCTCCTTTTCCGTCTACGCCGGTCGGGTTACCAACTGCCGCTCATGAAAGCCAGCTTTATTCCCCAGCAGACTAAGAATATCCCAAGCACCGACCAGAAGGCTATCCTGCGAGCGCGCTTCGAGAGCCTGTATCTGATCCGGTATCCGAAGGTCACGGACGAGCCCAGATAAACTGCCATGCCGAATGTTGCCACGAAGAGCAGCGGGCCCAGCAGGTGCATGTTGAAGGCCGAATAGAAGTTGCCGTGCGCTGTGAAAACGAAGCTGCGCGTCAAGCCGCACGCGAGGCACGGAAGGCCCGTCGCGGCATGGAAGACGCACGGAATGTTGAGCCACAGGTGATGAGACTTGAGCGCCGGCAGAAGGAACGATGCCGCTATGACCGTGGACGCCAGGAAGAAGAACGGAGCCTCGCGCGCCATCAGGCTGCTCCGCGACGGCCGCTCTACCCACACAGCTGAGACAATGCCTTCGGGCCCTTGCGCGGGCATCACCAGCGGGGGCTGCAGTTCAGCAGCTTCGCTCAAATGTCTTCTCCCTCATCCTCTTTCTTTAACTTCGGCGGCCGCTCGATATACCTTTTCGCGAGCAGGTAAGTGACGATGGCGATGATGAAGAACACTATCCACGCAGCTAAATAACCGTAGCGCCATCCCAGCTCCGGCATGTATTTGAAGTTCATCCCGAAAAGGCCGGTGAGGAACGTCAGCGGCAGAAATATGGTGGCGACGATGGTCAATTTTTTCATGACCTCGTTCAGTCTGTTGGAGACCACGTTAAGATGGATGTCCATCGACGCTGTGATGAGATCGGCGTTCGTGTCTATCTCCGCGGCAACGCGGACGAGCAGGTCGTAGATGTCCATCATGTAGATCGTTATGTCCTGCGGGATGAACGGCATGTCGCGCCGTCCGAGCTTGAGGATCACGTCGTGGTGCGTCATGACGATCCTTCTCATCGCCATGTTGCGGTGCTTCTGGTCCATGATCGTCTCGAGGTCCCCGGCCGCCTGCCCCGAGATCAACTTGTCCTGATACGTGTCGATGTTGTTTGTGATCTCTTCGACTATCGGGAAGTAGCCGTCAACGGAATTGTCCAGGATGGCGTAAAGGACGAGCGCTGGCTGGTGCTGGTAGAGCTCGCTGTCCGACTTGTGCCTGTTCCACACGTCGTTCAGTCCGCCGAGCGGCTCCCGGTGTATGGTGACCAGGAAGTTCGCGCCCAGGAAGACGCACAGCGCAGAGGTGACCAGCTTGTCCGGGTCCTCTCCTTCGTGGACGAAGTCCCACGTGATGAACAGGTGGTCGTCGAACTCCTGGAGCTTGGGCAACGAGTCCGGCGCCATGCAGTAGTTGAGGGCCACCGGGTGGGCCCCGATGAACTTGCCGATCTGCTTGACCTCGGCGTCGTCCGGTGACCTGCAGTCGATCCAGAGGAGCTTGCTGTCCGAGAGACTGACGCGGTCGAGCGAGTCGAGCTGCAAGATGGTGCCATCGGTCTTTTCCTGTTGGATCCTCACGCCTACCCCCTTCGGTTGCACAACATTATAGACCGGCATGGTCGAATCATGCATTTACCGGAAGGGTTGCAGAAAGGGTCAGGCAGCTCTTGCAGCAAAAATGCAAGACTTTCGGGTTTGACCCTTGGTGCAAGAGGGGCTGATGCTACAATGGGGTCATGAATCCCGAAGAATTTGAGAAGAGATACGCGTTCCCGCTGGATGATTTTCAGGCTGAGGCCGTCGGCAAGCTCTCGAAGGGGAAGTCGGTGCTGGTCGCGGCTCCCACCGGTTCCGGAAAGACGGTTATAGCAGAATACGCGCTCGAGCAGGCACGGTCCGAGGGCAAGAAGTTCTTCTATACGACGCCCCTCAAGGCCCTGTCCAACCAGAAGTTCAGGGACCTCTCGCGCACGTACCCGCCCGGCGACGTCGGACTCCTGACGGGAGACAACAGCATCAACGGCGAGGCCCAGCTGGTAGTGATGACCACTGAGGTCCTCCGCAACATGATCTACGAGGGAAGCCCGGTGCTCGCAGACCTCGGCGTCGTGGTCCTAGACGAGGTCCACTACATGCAGGACCCGGCGCGCGGCGCGGTCTGGGAAGAGATCGTGATCCTGCTGCCGCACCACGTGAAACTCGTGGCGCTCAGCGCGACCGTCTCGAACGCGAGGGACCTCGCCGCGTGGATGGACAGCCTCAGGGGCTCGGTCGACGTCGTGCTCTCGTCCGAGAGGCCCGTCAAGCTCAAGAACAACTACTTCGTGGGCAAGTCGCTCACCCCGCTCTTCTCAAAGAACATGGGCAGGGTCATCGACGAAGAGCTCGAGGCGCTCAAGCGGCGCCCGCCCAGGCCGAAGGGCCGCGGCAGGGGAGGGCCGGACCTGCGGCCGCGGCGCACTGATGTCGTCAGAGAGATGCAGCGAAGAGAGATGTTACCCGCCATCTACTTCCTTTTCTCGAGGGCCGCCTGTGAGGATTCGGTGTCCTTCTGCCTCCGGGAGCACCTTTCGCTGAACACGAAGCAGGAAGCCCACACGATCGACAAATACCTCGAGGAGAAGGTCGCGCCGCTCACCCAGTCCGACCTCGAGTGCCTGAACTACGAGACCTTCAGGACAGCTCTCAAAGCCGGCTTCGCCGCGCACCACGCGGGGGCGCTGCCGCTGTTCAAGGAAGCGGTCGAGGAGCTGTTCACGACCGGGCTCATCAAGGTCGTGTTCGCTACAGAGACGTTGTCGCTCGGCATCAACATGCCGGCCCGCAGCGCGGTCATCGAGGCACTCACAAAGTGGAACGGCGAGGCCCACCGGCCGCTGACGCCAGGGGAGTACAAGCAGCTCACCGGCAGGGCGGGCCGTCGGGGAATAGACGAGACCGGCTACTCGGTCGTCCTCTACCAGAAGTTCTTTAACGTCGAGGCGATCAGGTCGCTCGTCAACCGCGAGCCGCACCCGGTGGTCTCGAGGTTCGAGGTCTCGTACAACATGGCCGCCAATATCATGTCCGAGCACGACCTCGCCGAGACCCAGCGCCTGCTCAACCTCTCATTCGCGCAGTATTGCGCCGACGCGCGCGTGGTCACCCTGGAGGCCAAGCTGGAGACACTCGATGAAGACCTCGCCGCGGAGCTGACCGCCAGCAGGTGCCCCGAGGCGGACGCGACGAAGTTCCGGCAGTTCGAGAAGAAGCTCGCCCAGCTCCAGCGCAGGCTGTCCTCCATGTCGAAGGAGCGCAGGGGCGCCGAGATCGCAGAAGCGATGTTCCGCCTCCAGCCGGGCGACGTCTTCATGATGGGGCACAGGGGCTCGGAGAAAGTGCTCGCTGTAGTGCGCAGGCAGAACGCCAAGAAGGAAACCGATGGCGTACTCGTGGTCGACTCCGTAGGTCGGTACAGGCGCGTCTCCGCGACGACACTCAAGCAACCGCCGCGCGTGGTCGGCGCGGTCGACGTCGACAAGATCACGTCGCCGACGAGAAAGGTCCGCCGCCAGGTCGGAGTGAAGATGGAAGCCATCGCTAAGAAGACCGACGGGCCGGCCGAGATCGGCAGGACCCCGGAGGAGAAAGAGCTGGCCGAAGCGATCGCGAGGGTCACCGAAGAGATCGAGTCCAACCAGTGCAATTCCTGCGCCCACAGGCAGCGCTGCATGCAGGCCGCGCGACGTGTGGAGAAGATATCGAGCCAGATGGAGAGCGCTGCAAAGGAAAGGGAGTCCGGTTACGACGTCGTATCGAGGCGGCTCATCGACGTCATCCACGTGCTCAACTCCTTCGGCTTCATGGAAGGAGAGCACCTCACCGAGAAAGGCGGCATCCTTCGCCGCGTCTACAATGAGTGTGATCTGCTGCTCGTGGAGTCGCTCGACGAGGGCATGATCTCCCGGCTCGACCCCAGGGAGCTGGCGGCATTTGCCTCATGGTTCATCTACGAATCCCGCGAGACGGAGGCCGAGGAAGCGATGCGCCTTGCGCGCGCCGAGGAGGAGCACCTGCAGGGTGAGCTGGGCGAGGTGCTCGAGTGGATGAACGGGACGCTGATGTCGATGAAGACCGCCGAGGGAGAGCGCGGGCTGGACCTTCTCGGCTCGCCTGACACGGGCTTCGGCGAGGCGGCGTACATGTGGTCGGGCGGAGCGTCGCTCGAGGAGATGCTGTCAAGGTTCCCCGACCGCTCGATCGGCGACATGGTGCGCACCATGAAACAGATATTAGACCTGCTGAGACAGCTCGCCGACGTCTCGCCCGACCCCGTACTGACACGCAACCTGCGCCTCGCGATGGATGCTGTCGACCGTGGCGTGGTGGGTTACTCGTCGCTCGAGTCCATGATCGAACACGGCCGTCCGGTTCTGTGAGCCGGGGAGATGAGACTGCCGGGCCGTGCCCGGTTGCAGCGTTGAACGCCTGAGGGAGCTTAAGAGATTGCCCAGGTACCTTGTCACTGTTGAATATTCAGGAACCGACTTCCACGGCTTTCAGAAGCAGCCCGGCCTTTCCACCGTCCAGGGTGAGATGGAGAGCGCGATCACCCGGTTCACCGGCGAAGACGTCCGGGTGATGGGCTCCGGCCGCACCGACACCGGAGTGCACGCTTTGGGTCAGGCAGCGGCCTTCGACCTGTCGCGCGAGGTCGATATCCCAAAGGCGTTCAACAGCCTGAACGCCCTGCTTACACGCGGCATCGCGGTCACGAAGATGGTCGCGGCGCGCGACGGGTTCGACCCTCGAAGGGACGCGCTCTGGCGCGAATACAGGTATTTCATCCTGAACAGGAGGGCACCGTCACCGGTCCTCGAGGACTACACGCATCACGTCGCGGCCAGCCTCGACGTCGAGCTGATGGCCAGGGCCTGCGGGCTCTTTACCGGCGAGCACGATTTCTCCGCTTTCCGCGTCAAGGGCTCGCAGGAAGAGTCGAGCGTTCGTGAGGTGCTCGGGTGCAACTTCACTTATGCGCGCGCCGACATACTGTGCTTTCGCGTGAGGGCGAACGCGTTCCTGTACCGCATGGTCCGGATCATGGCCGGAGCGGTGAAAGCCGTCGGCTGCGCGCGTATGTCCTTGGGCGAGCTGGACTCGCACCTCGAAGGTGGAGACATGCCTTGCGCCGCGCCGCTGCCGGCATGCGGCCTCTTCCTCTGGATGGTCGAATACCCCGCGGGGACCGAGGTGGAGTGAAATGAGGCCGGCGGGCCTCAGACCTGGACCCCCAGGCTCCTGCACTCACTGACGAACGAGGGCCAGGCGGCATCGAAGCTCGTCTTCGCGGCACCGCCGTGGTCGAACTGGGACTTGTAGTCGCCTCCGCTCGAGACAGCCTGCACTCCTTTCAAGAGCGCGTCAGCGCGGACCTTAAGCTGCTCGACGAGCGAAGTGAACCGCGTCTCGAGTCCTTTCATGCCGTCGGGCGGGCTCAGTGCCGAGGCGTCGGCGACGAGGGTCAGAGCGCTCGTGTATAGAGACTGGACGTCTGCGGCCAGGGCCGCGGGGACGTATCGCGTACCGAAGTTGACCTCGCCGTTGATCCGGTTCGCCATCGCCGTTATCTGGCTGTTGAGAGACGCGGCGGTGGAGACCTTCGCGGAGAGGTTCGCCTTGTAAGCGGCGGCCTGCTCGTCGTTGCCCTTGTCGCCTTCGTCGCCCGTCTTCCCGGCGCCTTGCGACTCGAACGTCGAGGTGGCTTGAGCCACTTTTGCACCGCCGGCATCGTAAGCCGCTGCCTTTAACGTGTGGGTGCCTTTCCCGACAGCGGCGAGCTCGGTCTCGAAAGGCTCCGAGTCCATGGTCGACCGCTTTTCCGAATCCAGGAAGACGTCCACCTTTGATATGCCCGACCCCGAAACAGTGACCTTCACTTTCACAGGATCGCCGCTCACGGTCGAACCGTTCGATGGGCTCTTGATGGCGATCGATGCGCTGCCGCCCGTAAGCAGGACGGTCGCCACCACCCCGCCCGAAACGACCGCAACGGCAACTACTGCAAGCGCAACCCATAGGAGGGTGTTTTTCTTACTGGCCGGTTGGATGCTCGCCCCACCGGCCGGAGCGGCCAGGACAGGGGGAGGCAGGGGTTGAGCCTGCGCGCCCTTACGGCCGGCCCCGCAGAAGGGACAGAACTTCCCCGCGCCGATATCCTTCCCGCATTCCGTGCAGTATCTGGTCTTGCCGGTCATTTGCGCTCCCACGGTCAGGCTGTGCCAGTCGGACAACTCGGATTATACCTTGCTCTTGCTCCGCGGGAGGCAAGTCGACAAATCGGCCCAATAGAATGTAGAGTCTCATATCATGCGTAGAAGAAAACTCTGGCTGGTCCTGACGCTCGTGATCGGTCTGGCCATCGGCGGCGGGGCCGGATACCTGGTCCGGGTGAAGCTGACCGCCTCAAACAAAGCAAAAGCAGAGCAGCAGGTGAAGACGAAGACTGTCACCAAGTCCTCGACGCCTTCCAAAACATACGTCAAGGCTTCGGCCGCCGATACGGCCCGGATCGGCCAGGTCGTTTCTTACCTGAGCTCCAATATCGGCCCCCGGCCGGCGGGTAAGGCCGGTGAGAAGCAGGCCGGGAGCTACCTTGTGACAGAGCTCGAGAAGATCGGATACAAGGTGGGGATGGACCAGTTCCCGCTGCCGAACGGGTCGACCTCGCAGAACCTGGTGACTGCCGACCCGGGGCAGTCTTCCGCTTACACTTTCTTCATCTGCGCTCACATGGACACCGTCTCGGGCTCGCCGGGCGCGAACGCCAACGCCTCGGGCTGCGCGGCGTTGCTGGAGATTGCACGCGTCGTAAAAGGGACGAAGCACTACCCGGAGATAAGGTTCCTCGTCTTCGGAGCCGAGGAGGAGAACTCCGGCGGGACGGCGCGTGTCGGCTCGACTTACTACCTCGGCACCCAGCCACAGGTGGAGCGAGCGAAGATCATCGGAGTGCTTTCAATGGACAACATCGGGGTCGGGCCTCAGATCACCTACCGCGACTGGGGGCCCGCCAGTCCGGCACTGGCGGACACTCTCGTAGCGTACACAAAGGCCAAGGGGTTGCAGTCCGCGCGCCTGCAGGGGCGGACGAGCGACCACGAGCCGTTCGGCGACTCCGGGATAGGCGCCGTGTGGTCGGAGAGGATGACGCTTGCAGGAAAGAGTGACACGGAGGTCGGTTCCTCCGGCGACACTCCGGCCCACGTCTTCGTCAACCTGGTGGCCGAATCGGTGAACCTCACGAGGGATTATCTGCTGTCGCTCGACCAGACCGCGTGCAAGTCTATGGCGGCGGCAAAGTCCGCGGTACCGGCCCCCGCCACCAAGAGCAGCGGCGGCACCGGGAACTGACTCACCGCGATTCCACGAGGAAAGACTCCTGTACGTAACCTTGTTTGCCGTTCGTGTTCAACCCGCCCTGGGTGACCTCGACCCTGTACCACTGCTCGCCTTGCGAGTACTTCGGTGAGATGATCCGCACCTTCCAGCCGTCGTAGAGCCTGGTCTGTTGAGGCCCGCCCGGGTAGTCCACCAGGTAACAAGCGTCCGGTCTTCCTGTCGTGTCGATCATTGCGACGTCGCCCGCGTGGAACCTCGCGGCCTGAGGCGTGGTCGGCTTCACAACAGGCTTGGCCGTGCTCTTGTTCTTGTACCATACCGACCCGATAGCCCAGCCTCCCACGGCGCCTCCCACGAGGAGCAGGATGGCGATGAGCGCAACCAGCCAGCGGCGCTTCTTCGGCCTGGCTTCTTTGACCGGTGCCTCGGCCTGCTGGGACTGCGGAGCCGTGACGACCACCGGCACGTCGCCCGGCACACGCCACGCCGTCATCGTCACATCGCCTGAGGCGCCTCGCGCTACGGCGGCATCCACCAGCCAGTCGCAGGCGGCCTGCAGGTCGGGGATCGACAGCATGACACCTGTTGTCTCTTCCGCGCTGAAGGCGGAGTAAAGGCCGTGAGTGCATATGAAGAAGATCTCGCCGGGCCTCAGGGGCACGCGAAGGATGTCGGCGTCGATGTCCGGGACGACGCCGAGCGCCCGGGTCAACCTCTTGCCACCGTCGGCTGTGATCTCTACGTGGTCGCTTGTGACCTGTCTTATGCCCCTGGCCGTCAGGACGTAAGCACGGGCGTTGCCCACGTGGGCGACGAAGGCGTTCTCGCTGTCGATCGCCGCGCACGTGAGGGTGGCTCCCATGCCTTCCTTGCCGGGCGTCGCGGCGAAATCGAACATACGACTGTTTGCGGAGCGCATGGAATCGGAGAGCGACTGCTCGGCTACGTGTCGGAAGGCCTGTTCGGTCTCAAACTGGCCGGGGTCGATGGCGCCGTTGAGGATGTCGACGGCCATGCGGCTGGCCACGTCACCGAGGCCCGGGCCGCCAAATCCGTCAGCTACGGCCATGAAGCACAGGAAACCCCTGGATGCGCGCTCGAAGTAATCAGCCAACTGGCAGGCGCTCTCGTTGAAGCCGTTTCTGCCCGCTTTGGTGGCCGTCCCGTGAGAGGGCCCGATCGTCCAGTGCGTGGGTTGTGTTTCCATTCTTTCCTCTACAACTGGTCGACGCGCTCGGCTGTCAGGTAGCTCTCGAAGAACTCCCGCAGCAGGGCTCCGGTGATGGCCGCCTCGCCAGGTGTACCTTCTTCGCGCACCCCGATCGTCGAGGCGAGATACCGCACGTGAGTCATTGCTTGGTCCGTATTGAAAGAGGTGGCCGCCGCGCCGGCAACGGTCTCGACGGGGACGGTGTAAGCCTTCGTGCTTGTGCTGACAGTTGACGTGGCTGCGGATGAAGCCTTGCCGCTCTTCTTCTCACCGGTGAGCGCGCGTGCAAAAAAACCCGCCGCCAGCCCCAGCAGAAGGCAGACGATCAGCAGTAGCGCTATAAGCACCGCGCCGCCTTCTTCGCGCCGGGCGCCCTGTTGCATGAGTGGATAAAGCGGTTTCATAGCCGAAACAATAGTTCGCGAGAGCGAGCACTTCAACCTTGATATGGAACCGGGCCCCCACTGCCCGCGTCAGTCCGGTAGGCCCACCTTGAAGGAATATCCGAGGCGCGCTCATAATCTCTTATAGAGTCAAAAGGGCGGTGATCCAGGTAGCAGACGACTTCTTTGAAACCCGGGGCGACGAGCTCTCGAGGACCTCGCTGAGAGCGGCAAGGACGGCCGGAAGGCGCCGGGTGCGCAACATCATACTCATGGTGGCGGGCTTCGTGCTTCTCGCAGCGCTGGCTGCTGTCGTGGTAGTCGTCGTGACGGTGCAGGGGGGCGGGCCGAAGGCGCCAAAGCTCATCGGGATGAGGTTCGAGGACGCGAAGAAGAAGGTCGAGTCGATGGGCCTCTTCGTCGAGATCGACCCCATGCAGGACAGCTCGGGCGATTGCAGCAGGCTGAAAGTCGACGTGCAGGACCCCAAGGCCGGGTCCGGCGTGGAGAAGAACGACACAATTACGGTACAGCTGGTGGGGCTCCACGAGTCTCCAGAGTATACGGGCAACAAGAAGAAGTCGCCGGGCCCGGCAGACGCGCCCGCGACGACCGCGCCGCAGAGCGAGCCGGCGGCGCAGCCCCAATCGAGCGCGCAGACAGGTCGCACGGTGTGCATCGACCCCGGGCACTCGGGGCGCGACGGCAACGAGACGGACCCAGCAACGGGCCTGAACGTCGGTGACAACGGTGGCGCCTCTGGCGAGCCCCAGAATATGTGGGACCTCGCGCAGAGGACCAAGGCAAAGCTCGAGCAGGCCGGGTATACGGTGAGGCTGACCAAGGACAGCGCGAACGCCTACGCATCCCTCCGGACGCGCGCCGACATCGGCAACACGTGCTCGATAGTCGTACGCCTCCACTACGACGATACGGGGTACACGGGAGTCATGAGGCCGCCCGCCAACGCGGCGCGGTGCCCGCAGTCCGATACGAGCCGGATCACGGTCGTGGACCCCGGAGTTGCCAGCGGCAGCAACTCGCTGGCCGAGGCCCTGGCCCCCGCGCTCGGGCTGTCGGTCAAGGACGATACGGGAGGGACGAGCAACGGCAACGCCACACCGCCCGGGCACCCCACCTGCCTGGTGGGAAGCGCGCTCTCGCGCGTACCCGTAGTGTGCATCGAGAACAACTTGTCCAAAGTCCGAGACAACCCCGGGGGCCAGGACCAGGTGGCCTCAGAGATACTTGCTGGCGTAAACGCCTACTTCCAGTCGCACTGACCGGCGCCGGTTTTGTTGACACTCCCCGGCGATTACCCTATTATCAAGTCTGCGTTGGCGCCCGCGCAGGGGCGTCATTTTTGTGAGGGATAAAATGGCATATTTGAAACTCACCAAAAACACATATTCGGCAAAGCCCGCTGATATCAAGCGTAAGTGGTACGTTATCGACGCCGAGGGGCAGGTCCTTGGAAGGCTCGCGACGAACGTCGCAACTGTCCTGCGGGGCAAGCACAAGGCGATGTACACGCCCAGCATGGATACCGGCGATTTCATCATCGTGATCAACGCCGACAAGGTCGTCGTGACGGGGGACAAAGCGAACCAGAAGGTGTACTACCACCACAGCGGTTACCCCGGCGGGATGAAGGAGACGCCCTACGAGAAGATGCTCGAGGCGCATCCTGAGAGGATCATCGAGAATGCTGTGCGCGGCATGCTTCCGCATAGCCGGCTCGGCCGCGCGATGATCAAGAAACTGCACGTATACGCAGGCCCGGAGCATCCGCACGAGGCGCAGATGCCCGAGCCGCTTCAGATCAAGGGGTAGGTAAGCTTGGCTGACGAATTCTTCATGGGGACCGGACGCCGCAAGGAATCTGTTGCCCGCGTGCGCCTGTACCCGGGTACCGGTGAGATGAAGGTCAACGGCACGACCATCGACAGCTACTTTCCAAACAGACGGCACCGCATCGAGGTGCTCGCTCCGCTGGTCCAGGTCGATCTGAAGGGAAGCTACGACGTAGTGGCCAAGGTCCATGGCGGCGGCATCTCCGGACAGGCCGGGGCGATGAGGATGGGTATCGCACGCGCGCTCCTGGAGGCCGACGAAGCCCTGCGGCCCGACCTCAAGAAGGGCGGCTTCCTCACCCGCGACGCGCGGATGAAGGAGCGCAAGAAGTACGGCCTCAAGGGCGCCCGCAAGAAGCCGCAGTTCTCCAAGCGCTAACAATGACCGGCCGGCGGCCCGGAAAACATAACAGTCTTCGCTTTGCTTCCTAATGCTTTTTCCCGCCGGAGGATGATAGAGATGGTTGTGGTATATTTCTAGTGTTCAAGCAGCTCCGGCGGAGGATTATTGAAGAAGTATTTCGGCACAGACGGCATCAGAGGCGAGGCTAACAGGGACCTGACACCCGAGCTGGCTCTGCGGCTCGGCAGGGCCGCGGTCCCCGCCTTCGGCGGCGAGGGGTGCCGCGTGGTCGTGGGACGCGATACGCGCGTCTCGGGGACGATGCTCGAGGACGCTCTCGTGGCCGGACTGCTGTCCGCCGGCGCCACCGTTATGCTCGCCGGGGTCATCCCGACCCCCGCTGTCGCTTTTCTCACAGAAGAAATGGACGCCGCAACCGGCGTCGTCATATCCGCGTCACACAACGCGTTCAAAGACAACGGCATCAAGTTCTTCGGCCCCGGCGGCGTGAAGCTCCCGGACGAAACGGAGAAGGCCATCGAGGAGCACTTCGACTCGGTCGAGCCCCCGCCCGACGGCGGTCCCGTGGGTCAGGTCTTCGAGATCGTGGACGCCGAGGACCTTTACGTCGAACACCTCCTGGAGTGCGTCAACTTCGACCTCGAGGGCTACAAGGTCGTACTGGACTGCGCTAACGGAGCGGCGTGGCGCGTGTGTCCCAGGGCGTTCAAAAGCCTCGGCGCGACGGTCGAGGAGTTGGGCATAGAGCCCGACGGGCGCAACATCAACCTGGGTTGCGGGTCGACGCACCCCGAGCTTGCCGCCGGCGTCGTGAGTAAGTGGCAGGCCGACATGGGGTTCGCGCTCGACGGGGACGCCGACAGGTGCATCTGCATCGACGAGCTGGGCGAAGTCCGCGACGGGGATTATGTCATGTCAATCGTCACCAACTACCTCCTCGAGCGCGACCTGCTCCATCCTCTTGTAGTCGTATCGACCGTGATGAGCAACCTGGGTTTCCAGAAAGCGCTCAGGGAGCTCGCGGTTGAGTTCCGCGAGACCCAGGTGGGCGACAGGTACGTCCTCGAGTGCATGGTCGAGACGGGCGCCCTTCTCGGGGGCGAGCAATCAGGGCACATCATATTCGGGGAGCATGCCTCCACGGGTGACGGTACACTCACCGCCCTCATGGTCGCGGGCATCGTGAGAGATACTGGAGACAAGCTGTCGTCCCTGTCCTCGATAATGAAGAAGTACCCCCAGGTGCTGCTGAACGTCCGGCCCAGGTCCGGCCGGAGGCTCAAGCAGGACATGAAAGTATGGGCGGTCGTAGAAAGATACGAGCGTGAGCTTGGAGACAAAGGACGCGTGCTCGTCCGGTCATCCGGAACCGAGCCGGTCGAGCGGGTGATGGTGGAAGCGGTGAGCGAGCGTAAGGCCACGGAAGTGGCGCAGGCTATTGCCGATGCCATCCTCGAGGAGCTCGACCGCTAGGCGCTGATAGGAAGCGGGTCCAACATGTGCGGCATAGTCGGTTACCTCGGAAAGAGACAGGCTGAAGAGATCCTCTTCAGCGGGTTGCGGCGGCTCGAGTACAGGGGCTATGACTCGGCCGGCCTTTGTGTGGTATCACCGGAGAGCGAGCTCTCCTGCATCAAGGTCGTGGGAAACCTCGACGCGCTGGAGAAGACGCTCGAGAGCGTCGAGCTCACGGGGACTGTGGGCATCGGACATACGAGGTGGGCGACGCACGGGGCCCCGACGGAGCTCAACGCCCACCCTCACCTCGACTGCAAGGGTGACATCGGCATCGTTCACAACGGCATCATCGAGAACTACGTGACGCTGCGGAGCCAGCTCCAGGAGGCCGGCCACGTGTTCATGTCCCAGACAGACAGCGAGGTCCTCGCGCACCTGATCGAAGAGAACTATGTCGACGACCTCTGTGAGGCGGTGCGGCGGAGCCTCGAGCAGGTGGAGGGGGCGTTCGCGGTCGTGGCCATCCACCGCGCCCAGCCCGGCACGATCGTCGCCGCCAGGCGCGACAGTCCGTTGTGCCTCGGCATAGGGGAAGGCGAATTCTTTATAGCTTCGGCCGTGCCGGCGTTTCTCGCCGACACGCGCACGGTCCTCTTCATGGAGGACGATGAGATATTGACGGTGGATTCCCACGGCTACGGCGTCTCGACCCTCGAGGGCGGCCTCGAGGTCGTCCGCGAGCCGGTCGTGGTGGACTGGGACATAGCCGCGGCGGAGAAGGGCGGCTACGAGGACTTCATGCTCAAGGAGATCCACGAACAGCCGCAGGCCGTTACCGACACGCTCGGCGACAAGTTCGACGAGTCCGGAGAGATCGACATCGAGGGGTTCGAGGTCGCACCCGAGACCGAGCGCGAGCTCCGCAGGATAGTTGTGGTCGCCTGCGGCACGGCGTTCCACGCCGGCCTGCTGGCCAAGTACGTGTTCGAGCGCTGGGCCGCGCTGCCGGTCGAGATCGAGGTCGCGTCCGAGTTCAGATATCGCAACCTCGTGGTGACGTCCGACGACCTGGTCGTCGCCATAAGCCAGTCGGGCGAGACCATGGACACGCTGGCCGGGGTGCGCGAAGCGATGCGCCGCGGGGCGCGGGTGATCGCCATAGTGAACACGGTCGGCAGCCAGATGACGCGGGAGGCATCGGGCGTCGTGCTCACACATGCCGGCCCCGAGATAGGCGTCGCGGCGACGAAGACTTTCACCGCGCAGATGACGGCCGTCTACTTGCTGGCAATGCACCTCGGCAGGCTCAGGGGTCACCTTCGCGATGCAAGGTACATGAGGATCATCGAGGGCCTGAGGGAGATGCCCGACAAGATGCGAGAGGTGCTGGCGGACACCGCGCCAATCGTTGAGGCCGCTAGCAAGTATTACAAATGTGACGACTTTCTCTTCCTCGGCCGGAGCGTCAGCTATCCCATTGCGATGGAGGGCGCCCTGAAGCTCAAGGAGATATCCTACATCCACGCCGAGGGTTACCCGGCGGGCGAGATGAAGCATGGGCCCATCGCCCTGCTCGATCCCGGCGTCCCGGTGGTCGCCCTGGCCCCCAGAGATTCGGTGTACGAGAAGATGATCAGCAACATCGAAGAGGTCAAAGCCCGAGGCGCGCCAGTCCTGGCGATTGCGACCGAGGGCGATAGAGACATAGAAAGACTGTGCGACGACGTACTCTGGGTCCCCGAGACCTCGGACATGCTTTCTCCGCTGCTCACCGTACTGCCGCTCCAGCTCTTCGCGTATCACGCCGCGAAGATGCGCGGACGCAACGTGGACCAGCCGAGGAACCTGGCGAAGACAGTCACGGTCGAGTGACCACCCACATACGGACCTGATGCCAATGGCCTATTGCCCGCGCTGCGGACGCGAACAGCGATGTGGTTGCTCCGAATGCCATACCTGCGGGGTTCCACTCGTGGAGTCCACCCACCCGTCCGCCCTGCCGGCCCGCACATCGGAACCGATAGTTCCCGAACCTCGACGGCAAGCCATCGACCAGACCCCGGAATATCCCGCCGCGGAGCTCATGCGGAGGGAGGCGCGCACGCCCAACTGGCTCGGTCACGTCTTTCTTATCCTGGGCCTCGGGGTGGTCCTCATCTGTGTGGTAGAGATGATCAACTCGATCATGCACTTTCCCACGCTGCGTCCGCTGGCCACGGCCCCCGAGGGCGTGCGTCGGGCAGGCTACTACCTGGGCCTGCTCCTGTACACGAACTCCGCGAGGCTGCTGACCGGATTCGCCCTGGTCTCCGCAGGGGTCCTCACCAGCAGGATGACCGAAGACGGAAGCGGCTGGGACGGGGCGATACGGGTCACCGGCCTGGCCATGGGTGCCATCGGCGTCGTTTACGCGCTGACGGCTATCATTCTGGCTATCCCCTTCTCCCAGGCGCCGTACGCGCTTGAGGTCATCCTGCCGCCGCTATGGGCCTCGGTCCCGTTACTGCTGATCGCGGGCGCGGCTCTCATCGGCGCCGGTTTCCTGATGGCCTCGCGGCTCAGCAGGGAGCGCGTGGGCTTCGGCATCCGCCCGCGGCGCGGACGCGGCTCGGAAGCGGCAGGAACTGATGCCGCCAGGGTGAAATCGTATGGTACTGAGCGCGGAGGTGGTGTAGCCAATTGAGGGTGGTCCTCCCCGAAGAGATGGCGAGCATCGACAGGGCAGCCATCGAAAAAGAGGGAATCCCGGGTCTCGAGCTCATGGAGCGGGCCGGGGAAGCCGTGGCGCGCGCAGCGAGAGACATGTTATCGAGCACCGGCGGACGTCGAGTGGCGGTAATCTGCGGCAAGGGCAACAACGGCGGTGACGGTCTCGTCGCCGCGCGGCGCTTGTCCGGCTCGTTCGAATCGACAGTCTTCATCGTCGGAGCCGTGTCCCCCGAAGACCTGTCCGCCGACTCAAAAGCAAACATGGAAAGGCTCGTCGGCACTCCGGTCAGGGTTGAGTGGCTCGTCGGTCCGGCGGACGGCGAGTTGCTCCGCCGCGAGGCCGGGACATTCGACCTCCTCGTCGACAGCCTGTTCGGCACCGGCTTCAGGGGTCGGGCCGAAGGCCTGTTCGCAGAGGCCATCGAGGCCGTCAACGGCTCGTCGAGGCCGGTGCTCGCGGTAGATATTCCGAGTGGAGTGGCAGGCGACACGGGTGCGGTCGCAGGCCCGGCGGTGGCGGCCGAGAGGACGGTGGTCTTCGCGGCGCCGAAGGTTGGGCTGGTCCAGTTCCCGGGCGCGGGACACGTCGGCGAGATGGAGGTGGTCGACATAGGCATACCGGAACGCCTGCTGGACGAGGTCCCGCGGACGCGCACCTTCCTCACGACCGACGATGACGCTGACGCGCTTCTCCCGCTGCGCATGCCGGACGCGCACAAGGGCGACTGCGGTGCACTGCTCGTAATAGGAGGCTCCGTTGGCATGACCGGCGCGGCGGCCATGTGCGCACAGGCGGCGCTCAGGTGCGGCGCCGGCCTGGTGACCGTGGCGGTCCCGGAGAGCCTCAATGACATCATGGAGATCAAGCTTACCGAGGTGATGACGTTCCCGGTGCCTCAAACGGAAAGCCGCACGTTCGCGGCCGCGGGGGCAGACAGGATACTGGACAGGTGCCGCAGCGCGGACGCCGTCGCGCTCGGCCCGGGCATATCGAGCCAGGCCGAGACGGCCCAGCTCGTGAGGAAGCTCACCTCAGAGGTCGAGGCGCCGCTCGTGCTGGACGCCGACGGCCTTAACGCGATGGCCGGCTTCACGGACATATTCAAGGCGCGCACGGCGCCGCTCGTGGTCACACCCCACCCGGGGGAGATGGCCAGGCTCACGGGCACTGACAGCGCAAGCGTACAGGCCGACCGTATCAGTGCTGCACGCCGGGCCGCGGACGACTGGGGCGCGGTCGTGGTGCTCAAAGGTGCGGGGACTCTCGTAGCGGAACCTGATGGTGACGTCTACGTGAACCCGACGGGCAACGCGGGAATGGCCAGCGCAGGCATGGGGGACGTGCTGACGGGTTGCATCGCCTCGTTCATGGCGCAGGGGCTGGACGCCTTCGGCGCGGCGGTGGCGGGAGCATATTTTCACGGGCACGCGGGCGACCTCGCGGCCCGGATGGAGGGGGTGGCCGGACTCACCGCGGGCGATGTCATCCGGCACCTCCCACTGGCGCTTCGCAGGCTATCGGAAGAAAGGTGGCTCTGAATGAAAGAGGTTCTGGTCGAGCAGGCGATGACCCCGGACCCCGTTACGGTGACTCCCGGGACCAGCGTGACTGACGTGGCGAAGATGATGGTCGAGAAGAACATAGGCGGCCTGCCGGTGGTGACGACCGATGGTGACCTGGTCGGGATCGTCACCGAGAGCGACCTCATAGTACAGGACTCGGACGTGCAGTTCCCGTCCTTCGTCAGTTTCCTGTCGGGTTACATCTTCGTCCCTGGGAGCCTGCGCCGCTTCGACGAGCACTTCCGAAAGGCGGTGGCAGCCACTGCCGGCGAAGTCATGACGGAGAACGTCGTGACGTTGGACGCGGGCGATTCCGTCGAGCATGCCGCCACGCTGATGTCACACAAGAAGATGAAGCGTTTCCCGGTCTTGAAGGACGGGAGCCTGGTGGGAATCCTCACCATGGCGGACGTCGTACGCCTCATCAGCAAGGACATCCCTGTCGAGGGAACGGAGGATTGAGGTTGGCGGTTCATCCAGGATCGTGGAGAGAGTGATGGCAGAGAGCATCAGGCCGCTGTGGGCGACCGTGGACCTCGACTGCATCCGCCACAACGTCGCTTATCTCAAAGGGCTCACGCCCCCCGGCTGCCTCTTCATGGCCGTGGTCAAGGCCAACGCGTACGGCCACGGCGACGTCCAGGTCTCGCGCGCGGCGCTGGAGGCCGGAGCGGACTGCCTCGGGGTGGCTCTCGTGGAAGAGGCCGCGAGGCTGCGAGACGCCGGGCTGGACTGCCCCGTCCATGTGCTGTTCGAGCCACCAGCCGCTGGAGCATCGCTGTCCGTCTCGCTCGGAGTCGTATCGTCCGTTTACAGCGAGGCATACGCCAGGGCGCTTTCCGAGGCGGCGCAGGCCCGGGGCACGACCGCATCGGTGCACATCAAGGTCGACTCGGGCATGCACAGGGTCGGGGTCGGTCCGGGCAATGCGGCTGCTTTCGCGAAATCGGTAGACGGCATGCCGGGGGTCAGGGTCGACGGCACCTATACTCACTTCGCCGTCGCCACCGAGCCGGATGATCCGTTCACCGCCGGCCAGATCGAAGTTTTCGAGAGAGCGGCTTCGGAGATGGAGGAGTCGCTAGGACGCAGCCTGCTCAGACACGGAGCAAACAGCGCGGGCGTGATGGCTTTCCCCCTGAGCCACTGGGACATGGTCCGCGTCGGCATAGCCATGCTCGGCCTGAAGCCGTCGGCGCTCGTCAACGGATCGGGCAACCTGCGGCCTGCTCTGACCCTGGGCGGTGAGATCTCCTTCGTGAAGACCGTCGCGGCGGGGGAGGGCATCAGCTACGGGCTGAACTATGCACCGGCTGGTGAAACCACGATAGCCACTCTTCCGATCGGCTACGCCGATGGGCTGTCCAGACTGCTTTCAGGAAAGGCGGAGGCGTTGATCGGAGGAAAGAGAAAGCCGGTCGTGGGCACCATATGCATGGACGTCTGCATGGCCGACCTGGGAGGTGACGCCGCGGGCCCCGGCACGCCGTTCGTGATCATTGGCGGCGATGCGTCGGAGCGTATCACGGCGGAAGAGGTGGCGGAGAAGATGGGTACGATCAACTACGAAGTGGTATGCATGATAAGCTCGCGGGTCCCGCGGGTATTCACAGGCGAGAAAGGGGACTGAAGGATGAAGGTTTGCCCGAAATGCGGCGCGATATGGGACGGCGAGCGCTGGGTGCCGGAGCCAGGTGATGCCCTTCTTCGCGAGTTCGGCAAGAAGCAGCACTGCACCGAACTGTGTCCCGGAGACCAGCGGATCGAAAAGCGGCAGGTCGAAGGCGTCGTCACGCTCAAGGGCAAGTTCCTCGCGTCTCACAAGGAAGAGATCAGCAACCTGGTGGGAAGAGTGGCCCGGGACGCGCGCAGGCGCAACGTTGCGGCGCGCATCCTGCAGACCGTCGAAGAGGACGACAGCCTGATGCTGGAGACGACGGACGAGCACCTGGCCGAGAAGATGGGCAAAGAGGTCGAGAAGGCGTTCAAGGGGGCGCTTCAGATAAAGTGGCAGAAGAAAGACACGTTCGCGAGGGTCATCTGGGAGCGGGACTGAAAGAGCCCGCGGCCGCGACCACGTGACGACCGAAATGAGCACAAACATCTCTGCGGCGCTCGAGGGCGACCCGGTCTTCGCGCGCGTTGCGCGGGAGCTTTCCGGAGCCGGCCCGGGCCAGTTCTACGCCTGCGGAGCTTACCTGCTGGAGCTCGAGGCGGGCGCGCAGCCCGGCAACATCCTGATCGCATGCAGGCCGCCGGCTGGCGAAGTGGCGCGGCGCCTCTCGGCCGCGACATGCCTTTTCCCCGTGGCGCTCGAAAGACAAAGCGGCGTCTTTCACCTCACACGACCGGGCGAGAGGGCGATAACGCTCACTCCCTTGAGCGGCCCCGGCATCCATGCCCATCTCGACCGCGCATCCTTTACGGTGATGGCCATGGCCTCCGACGTCGGAGCGCCCGACCCGCGCCAGGTCATCGATCCCCACGGAGGATCAACCGACCTTGCTTCCGGCGTTCTGCGCACTGTCTCGCCCGGATCCCTGGCCTCCGACCCGGCCAGGGCCTTGCTGGCCGCAGACCTTCGTCGCAGGTTCGGCCTTCAGCCTGACGCCTGTACCATGGGGCGTCTTCAGGGGTGCTGCGAGGAGATGGCCGGCATCGAACCGCAACGCGCGTGGTACGCGGTCTCGCGGCTTTTCTCCGGCAAGGGGCTCTCCGGCACATCCAGGTTTTTGAAAGACACGGGTGCTCTGGCGGCTCTTTTTCCGGAGCTGGCGGACATATACGAAGTGCCCCAGAATTACTTCCATCACCTCGGGGTCTGGGAGCACACGCTCGAGACCCTCGACCGGCTCGAGGAGATGCTCGAGGAACCGTCCTGCCAGTTCAAGGCTTACGGCGACCGCCTCGCCGGCTATCTCAGGCGCCCGCTGGCCGGAGGCGCGACGCGCCGCACATTTCTCGCGTTTGCAGGCCTGATCCATGACGTCGGAAAGGCCGCTGCCATGACGGTGGAGCGGTCCGGGCGCATCAGGTTTCGCGGCCATCACGTGGAAGGCGGCAGGCTTGCCTTGGAGATCGCCTCCAGGCTCGGCCTCGGCCGAACGGCCGGCAGTCACCTGGCGGGCATCGTCCGCGACCACATGGCCCTTGGGTTTCTGATTGAGGGAGGGGAGTCGACTGCGAGCCGCCTTCGATGCGCAATGTCCCTTTCGGACCACTGCCCAGAGGTCGTGATGCTCTTCCTGGCCGACCGCATGGCGACGCGCGGGCAGGCTGCCACGAAAGAGGGCATGGAGCTATACAAGCGCGTGGCCACGCGGCTCCTCAATGACTGGGTGTGGCTCCAGGACTATCCTCCACTGATCGACGGCCGGGACGTGATGGTCCACACCGGCACCGGGTCGGGCCCCGGCGTAGGCGACGCGCTCTTCAGGGCGAGGGTGGCCCAGCGAGAGTCGACCGTCTCCAGCCGAACCGAAGCCCTGGAATACCTTGCACCCGATTTTAAGGGTAAAATGGGCAAGCGGGGCGATTGAGGCCGGCCCCTGGAGGCCAGGCCGTCCACGCGCTCCGACCCTGACGCCGCGAACACCGCGCGCTCAAATATTGACAGGGGGAAGAACCCTGTACACTGGTGACTCCTGGGAGAAAGTCGAAGGAAGCAATGGACGAGAATGACAGGAACGGAACAGATGAAGTACCCGATAGCAATGGAAAGAAAAAACACAGAGGCAGGAGATGGGCGCTAGGTCTAGGCATTGTCGCGCTGGCGCCGGCGGCGGCGCGGGCCGCGGCCGCCCGGCTGCGAAGGTTCCCAGACCCGGAGGCGGG
>Ga0209747_1000368_pt1 | contig 24794 bp, 21 predicted proteins | sample BarGraNGADG00311_FD_184498 | JGI IMG/M metagenome (GOLD analysis project Ga0209747, IMG submission 184498) | Arctic peat soil microbial communities from Barrow, Alaska - Barrow Graham LP Ref core NGADG0011-311 (SPAdes) (version 2) | ecosystem: Environmental > Terrestrial > Soil > Wetlands > Peat...
GGGTCCGCAAGGTCATAGGGGAGAAGAAGGTAGTCACGTATGACATCGGCGGCGACGCGAAGACGAGCGAGATGACCGCGGCGATAGTCAAAGCGATAGAGGCGCTCTAGTGGGCAGGATTTATCCTGACCACACGATGCATTGGCACCTGTAATGTTGCGCCGATGGTGCGTGACGAAGGAATGCACCAGAGGTGAGTGACAGCAGGACGAGGATTTCCAGGCGAGGGTGAGACAGATGCGGAGCGACATCATCAAGAAGGGCCGAGAGAAGGCCGGGCAGCGTGCCTTGCTGCGCGCTCTCGGCCTCACCGACGAGGAGATGGAGCGCCCGCTGATCGGCGTGGCCGGATCGGCGAACCAACTGGTCCCGGGCCACATGCACCTCGATGAAGTGAACGAGGCCGTCTGCGAAGGGATAAGGACGGCCGGGGGAACCCCGATGCTCTTCAACACCATCGGCGTCTGTGACGGGCTCGCGATGGGGCACGAGGGGATGAAGTTCTCTCTGCCTTCGCGAGAGATCATCAGCTATTCAGTGGAGATCATGGTCCAGGGCCACGCGCTCGACGGCGTCGTGGTGGTGCCCAACTGCGACAAGGTCGTGCCCGGCATGCTGATGGCGGTCGCGAGGATGAACGTGCCGGCGGCGATGGTCTCCGGCGGGCCGATGATGGCCGGTACGCGCGGCGGCGAGCAGCTGGACCTCATCTCGGTCATGGAAGCCTCGGCCTCTGGAGAGATCTCAGACGAGATGCTGGCCGAATTAGAGGCCTGCGCCTGTCCGGGGCCGGGTTGCTGCTCCGGCCTGTTCACGGCGAACAGCATGAACTGCCTCTCCGAAGCACTTGGGATGTCGCTGCCCGGGAACGGCACGATACCGGCGGTCGATCCCGAGAGGATGCGGCTGGCAAAGGAGACGGGCGCTGCCGCTGTCAGGCTCGTGCTCGAGGACATAACCCCCGACAGGATCCTCACCACCGCCGCGTTCAGGAACGCACTCGCGCTGGACATGGCGATAGGAGGCTCGACGAACTCGCTCCTGCACCTGCCGGCGATAGCTCACGAGCTGGGTATCACCCTCGCCCTCGACGACGTCGACAGGATCTGCTCGTCGACGCCCAACCTGTGCAGGATCGCCCCTTCGGGCAGACACCATATGGAAGACCTGCACGATGCGGGTGGGGTTCCAGCGGTGCTCGGCGAGCTCGAAGCGATAGGATGTATCGATACCGGCACTTTGACTGTTTCTGGCGCAACTCTGGGCGAAAGCGTGTCGGGTAGAAAGAGCTTGAACACTGAAGTGATACGGTCGGCGGACAACCCTTACTCACCAAGCGGCGGTCTCGCGGTCCTGCGGGGCAACCTCGCGCCTGACGGAGCGGTGGTGAAGGAAGCCGCCGTTGGGGAGAAGATGAAGAAGCACAGTGGCCCCGCCCGCGTCTTCGATTCGGAAGAAGAGGCCATCCCACAGATACGCGCCGGGAAGATAAGGCCGGGCGACGTCGTCGTGATCAGGTACGAAGGCCCGAGGGGAGGCCCGGGAATGCGCGAGATGCTGCATCCCACGGCCACTCTCGCGGGCATGGGCCTGGCCGACGAGGTCATCCTGATAACCGACGGCCGCTTCTCGGGTGGAACGCGGGGCGGCGCGATCGGTCACGTTTCGCCGGAGGCGGCGTCCGGTGGCACGATCGCTCTCGTGAACGAAGGCGATATCATATTGGTCGACATAGAAGCTCGTTCGCTCGAGCTGCTGGTGGACGACGAGGAGCTTTCACGAAGGCGGGAAAGCTGGAAGCCGCCCGCGCCTCGAGCCACCGATGGAGTCCTCGCGGTGTACGCCGCGATGGTCGGCAGCGCGTCGAGCGGCGCGGTGGTCGAGCCGGGAAATATCGAGCGCGAACGGGGGTCCTCAAAGTGAAGGTCAGCGGCGCAACCGCTCTGATCAAGAGCCTGGAAAAAGAGGGAGTCGACGTGATGTTCGGCTACCCCGGCGGGCAGATCATGCCCACCTACGACGTGCTGCTCGATTCCCGCATTCACCATATCCTCACGCGCCACGAGCAGGGCGCCGCCCATGCGGCCGACGGATACGCGCGGGCGACCGGCAAGGTTGGCGTCTGCATGTCGACGAGCGGCCCCGGCGCGACCAACCTCGTGACGGGGATTGCGACCGCGAACATGGACTCGATCCCGCTGGTCGCCATCACTGGCCAGGTCGGGAGCCACGTGATCGGCACGGACGCGTTCCAGGAGGCCGACACTACCGGCATCACCCTGCCGATAGTGAAGCACAACTACCTCGTGACGGACCCGAGGGACATCGCCACTACGATTCAGGAGGCGTTCCTGATAGCTTCGACCGGGCGCCCGGGCGCAGTTGTCATCGACCTGCCCTCGGACGTCCAGCGCACTATGTTCGACTTCAAGTACCCGGACAGGAAGGTGAGCCTCCCGGGATACAAGCCGACCACGAAGGGCCACACACGCCAGATCAAAGAGGCGGCGCGACTGATCACCGCGAGCAAGCGCCCGGTCATATACGCTGGCGGTGGCGTCATCACGGCGGGCGCGTCCGACGAGCTGCGCGAGTTCGCGAAGCTGCTCGGTCTGCCGGTGACGACGACCTTGCTGGCGAAGGGTTCCTACCCGGAGACGGACAAGCTCTCCCTCGGGATGCTCGGCATGCACGGCACCTCGTACGCGAACTACGTGATGATGAAGACCGACCTGATCATCGCGGTAGGTGCGCGTTTCGATGACCGCATCACGGGCAACCTGGAAACCTTCGCTCCGCATGCGAAGATCATCCACATCGATATCGACCCGGCGGAGATCGGCAAAAACGTGCCGGTCACGGTGCCTATAGTCGGCGACGCGAAGGCGGTGCTGAAGGAGCTGCTTGGCTTCCTGAAGTCCAGGGTGGAAGAGGGCGGAGTGCCTGACCTGAAGCCCTGGCGTGACCAGATCAAGACGTGGAAGAAAGAGTATCCACTGTCCATACCCCCCGGGGACGTCCTGCGCCCCCAGTTCGTGGTGGATGAGATATACCGTGTGACCAAGGGCAAAGCCACGGTTGTGACGGACGTCGGGCAGCACCAGATGTGGGCTGCGCAGTTCTACAAGTCAACGGTGCCGCGCCAGTTCATATCCTCGGGAGGGCTGGGCACGATGGGATTCGGCCTGCCGGCGTCGATCGGGGCAAAGATCGGCAAGCCGGACGCGCAGGTGGTCAACATAGCGGGCGACGGCTCGGTTCAGATGAACTCTCAGGAGCTGGCAACAGCCGTGCTCAACGAGGTGCCGGTGACCATCGCGGTCATCAACAACGGCTACCTCGGTATGGTAAGGCAGTGGCAGGAGCTGTTCTTCAACAAGCGCTACTCGCACACGCACCTGCGGAGGGGCGAGTCACCCGATTTCGTTCTGCTGGCGGAGGCCTACGGAGCCAAGGGGCTGCGGGTCAACAGTCAGGACGAGGTCGAACCGGCGCTCAAGGAGGCCTTCAAAGAGAGGAAGGTGCCGGTGCTCATCGACTTCATAGTCGAGCAGGAAGAGAACGTCTTCCCGATGGTGGCGCCCGGCGCGTCGCTCGACGACATGATTGGGGGTTAGCGGTGAAGCATACCCTTTCGGTGCTGGTGGAAAACAAGCCCGGTGTGCTCGCGCGGGTCGCGGGGCTCTTCGCGCGGCGCGGGTTTAACATCGACAGCCTGGCCGTCGGTATCACGGACAAGCCGGACATCAGCCGGATGACCGTGGTCGTCGACGTCGAGGAGCACTCGCTCGAGCAGGTGTACAAGCAGTTGAACAAGCTCATCAACGTCATCAAGGTGATCGACCTGCCGGACGACAACAGCGTCCAGCGCGAGATGGTCCTCGCAAAGGTGAAGGCCGACCCAAGCACTCGCGCCGAGGTCATAGAAGTTGTCGAGATATTCAGAGGGAAGATCGTCGACGTGGGAAAAGGCACGTTGAGCATCGAGGTCACGGGGCCCGGCTCGAAGCTCAGGGCTTTTGAGGAGTTGTTGAGGCCTTACGGCGTGGTCGAGATGGTGCGCACCGGCGCAATAGCCCTGCCGCGCGGCTGAAACGCAAAAAGGGGTCAGACCACTTTTTGCATTTTGGGAGTGCTTGACGGAACAAGAATAGAAACGCAAAAAGTGGTTTGACCCCTTTTTGCATTTGCGACAAGGAGGCGGATATGGCGACGATGTACTACGAAAAAGATGCCAACCTGGAGGCCTTGAAGGGCCAGAAGATAGCAGTCATTGGCTATGGAAGCCAGGGCCACGCGCACTCCCTCAACCTCAAGGACAGCGGGATGGACGTCGTGGTAGGCCTGCGCGAGGGAAGCCCGAGCGCTGAGAAGGCCAAGGTAGCGGGCCTGACCGTCATGCCCGTGGAGGAAGCGGCAGCAGCCGCCGACATCATCATGGTCCTCATCCCTGATGACCGGCAAGCCCGGGTCTACAACGAGTGCATAAGGCCGGGGCTCAAGAGCGGGAACGCGCTTTTCTTCGCGCACGGCTTCAACATCCACTATAACCAGATAGTCCCGCCCGAGGACGTCGACGTCATCATGGTCGCGCCGAAGGGCCCGGGCCCGATGGTCCGTCAGGTCTTCGAGGAAGGCGGCGGCGTGCCGGCGCTCATCGCGATTGAGCAGGACTACACGGGCATGGCCCTCGAGAAGGGCCTGGCATATGCCGCCGGTATCGGAGCGGCGCGCGCGGGCGTCCTCGAGACCACCTTCAAGGAAGAGACCGAGACCGACCTGTTCGGCGAGCAGGCGGTCCTGTGCGGCGGCACGTCAGAGCTCATCAAGGCGGGCTTCGACACGCTGGTCGAGGCAGGGTACCAGCCCGAGGTCGCGTACTTCGAGTGCCTGCACGAGCTGAAGCTCATCGTCGACCTGATCCACAACTACGGCATCAGCGGGATGCGCGAGAGGGTCAGCGACACGGCCGAGTACGGTGATATCACGCGTGGCCCCAGGGTGATAAGCCCGGCGGTCCGCGAAGAGATGAAGAAGATATTGGACGAGATCCAGACCGGAAAGTTCGCGAGCGAGTGGGTGCTCGAGAACCAGGCCAACCGCGCCTCGTTCGCCACGATGCGCAAGGTCGAAGCAGCCCATCCCCTCGAGGAGCTCGGCAAGAAGCTTCGCTCGATGATGAGCTGGCTGAAGAAATAAGCCCGGCCTCGAGGTCCGATATCCGGAGGGTTCCATTGAAAAAGGACTACATATTCACGCCGGGGCCGACCCCCCTTCCGCCGCGGGTGGGGCTCGCCCAGGTAAGCATGATCCATCACCGCTCGCCCGAATTCGGCCTGGTGCTCGCGCGCGTACTGGAAGGACTCAAGTACGTCTACCAGACTGAAAACGAGGTGCTGCTCTTCACGTCCAGCGGGACCGGCGCGATGGAGGGCGCGGTCGCGAACTGCTTCTCGCCCGGCGACAAGGTGATCGCGTTTGCCGGAGGCAAGTTCGGGGAGAGGCTCGTCGAGATAAGCGAGGCTTACGGGCTGGAGACGGTCGCGATCGAGTACGAGTGGGGCGACTGCGCCGACCCGGCGAGCCTCGAGAAGGCGCTCGCCGGCAACCCCGACGCCAAGGGCGTCATGCTGACTCAGAGCGAGACCTCCACCGGCGTGGTCAACGACGTGGAGGCGTTCGGCCGCATTGTGGCAAAGACGGACGCGCTCTTCCTCGTCGACGCCATCAGCGGCCTGGGAGCGATCGACCTCAAGACCGACGCGTGGAACATCGACCTGTGCATAAGCGGCTCCCAGAAAGCGCTTATGATCCCCCCGGGGCTCGCGTTCTGCGCCGTCAGTGACAAGGCCTGGAAGGCGGTCGTGACCGCGAAGTGCCCGTCGTATTACTTCTCGTTCGAGGCCGCCCGCAAGTCACAGTCCAAGACGCAGCCCGAGACGCCGTATACGCCGGGGATAACCCTGGTGCAGGCGCTCGACGTGGCGCTATCGATGATAAAAGAAGAGGGGCTCGAGGCGATGTTCGCACGGCACGCGAAGCTGGCTCGCGCCACGCAGGCGGCCGTCGAGGCGCTGGGGCTCCGATTCCTGGCGAAGGACCGCTCACGAGCGTTCGTTGCCACCTCGGTATGGGCGCCCGAAGGCATACCGGCGGGTGACATCACCAGGTTCATGCGCAACGAGTTCGGCATGTTCATCGCCGGTGGCCAGGGCAAGCTGAAGGGCAAGATATTCAGGCTCGGCCACGTCGGGTTCTTCAACGAATTCGACATCATCACCCAGGTCTCGGCCCTCGAGCTCGCCCTCAGGAAGCTCGGCTATCCGGTGGAGCTCGGCCGCGGAGTCGGCGCTGCCCTCGAGGTGCTCTCGGCGTGAGGCGCGCGCTTGTGCTGCGCGGCTGTAAGTGTAAGGTATGTGTCAGGCAGGAAATCGAATGACGACAGGAGACATCGATGGGCGAGAAGTTCCCATATAGAGTCCTCGTCGCTGAGAAGATATCGAGTGAGGGCGTCGAGAAGCTGAAGGAACACTTCGAGGTCGACGCTTTTGACAGCATGGAGCGGGGCGACCTGCTCGAGAAGATAGGCCGGTACGACGGTCTCGTCATACGCAGCGGCACGAAGGTCGACGCCGAGGCTATCGACAGGGCGGCGAACCTCAAGGTCATCGGCAGGGCAGGCATCGGCGTGGACAACATCGACGTGGATGCGGCCACCAAGAAGGGAATCCTCGTGGCGAACGTCCCCGAGAGCAACATCATCTCGGCGGCCGAACACACGATGGCGATGTTGATGTCCACCGCGCGCAACATACCCGCGGCGAACGCGTCGCTCGCGAGCGGCGAGTGGAATCGCTCCGCGTACCAGGGAGTCGAGCTGTACGGAAAGACGCTCGGGATAATCGGCGTGGGACGCATAGGAGCGCTCGTGGCGGAGCGGGCGTCCGCATTCGGGATGAAGCTCATCGGCTACGACCCGTTCATTGCCGCTCAGAAAGCAAAATCCCTCGGGATCGACATGAAGCCCGGCGTCGAGGACGTCCTCATGGAGGCGGACTTCATCACGCTGCACGTACCGAGGAACAAGGACACGTACCACCTGCTGGGCTCAAAGCAGTTCGATATCGCGAAGAAAGGCGTGCGGATCATCAACGTCTCGCGCGGCGGGGTCATTGACGAGCCCGCACTCGCGAAGGCGATCAAGGCCGGAAAGGTCGCCGGCGCTGCCATCGACGTCTTCGAATGTGAGCCGCCCGAGAAGGGCAACCCGCTCTGCGGGATGGAGGAAGTGGTGGTGACGCCGCACCTGGGCGCCAGCACGCGCGAGGCGCAGTACAAGGCGGGCGTTGCTATAGCCGACCAGGTTATAGCCGGACTCACCGGCGGGTTCGTCAGCGGCGCCGTGAACATCTCGATGCCTCACAAGGAGGTCGTGGAGACCCTTCGCCCGTACATGCCTCTCTGCGAGAAGCTGGGCCGCCTCTTCGTGAACCTGACGCGCGGGGCGATCAGCGAGATCGAGTTCGAGGTGCTGGGCGACATCAGCGAGTTTGACACGTCGCTGCTCACGGTCGCTTTCCTGAAAGGGTTCTTCGAGAATATCTCGATGGACGCCGTGACCTACGTCAACGCGCCGATCCTGGCGAGCGACCGCGGGATAACGGTCAAGGAGACCAAGAGCAGGCGCTCGCGCGACTACGTCAACCTCATCCAGGTGACTGCGAGCAACGGCGACTCCAAGGTCACGGCAGGCGCGACGCTGATCGGGGTCAACCAGGAGATGTTCGTGAACGTCCTGGACTTCGACATCGAGATCGCACCCAGCAAGTACATGGCTTTCATAACTTACGAGGACCGGCCCGGCATGATCGGCAAGGTAGGGACGGTGTTCGGCGGCCGCGGCATAAACATCGGCGGCCTGCAGGTCGGCCGAAGGGCGATCGCAGGCGTCGCCGGCATGGGCCTCAACCTCGACGCCCCGCTTCCGGACGACGTTTTAGAGGAGCTCGAGTCCCAGGACGGGATCAACACCGCGCAGTTCCTGGTCCTCTAGGAGGACGGCAGAAAATGACAGACAGGGTTCACGTATTCGATACCACGCTACGCGACGGCGAGCAGTCGCCGGGCATCAGCCTCGGCGTGCGCGAGAAGCTCGAGATCGCCGAGCAGCTTCAGCGCCTGGGCGTGGACGTCATCGAGGCAGGGTTCCCGGCCACCAGCCAGGGGGACTTCGAGGCCGTCAAGCAGCTATCCTCGCGGATAAGCTCGGCGGTGGTCTGCGCTCTCGCGAGGGCCCGCGCGGACGACATAGACCGCGCGTGGGAGGCCGTGAAGGGCTCTGCGCGGCCCAGGATCCACACGTTCATCAGCACCTCGGACATCCACCTGGAGCACCAGCTCCACAAGAGCAGGGAGCAGGTGCTCGAGATGGCGCGCGATGCCGTGCGGCGAGCGCGTGGCTACTGCCCGGACGTGGAGTTCTCGCCCATGGACGCGACGCGCAGTGAGCCTGCCTACCTGTACAAGGTGCTCGAGGCAGCGATACAGGAGGGCGCCGCAGTCCTCAACATCCCCGACACCGTAGGCTACTCGATCCCCGAGGAGTTTGCGGCTCTCATCAGGGGCATCCTCGAGAACGTGAAGGGCATCGATGGGGTCGAGATAAGCGTTCACTGCCACAACGACCTCGGGCTCGCGGTCGCGAACTCCCTGGCCGCCTGCGAGGCGGGCGCCAGGCAGGTCGAATGTGCGGTCAACGGGCTCGGGGAGCGCGCGGGCAACGCGAGCCTCGAAGAGATCGTGATGACCCTGAAGGTCCGGCAGGACCTCATGGGCCTGACGACCGCCATCAACTCGACGGAGATAAGCCGGACCAGCCGGCTGGTGAGCCTCCTGACCGGATACCCGGTCCAGCCCAACAAGGCGATCGTCGGGCGAAACGCTTTCGCGCACGAGTCGGGCATACACCAGGACGGCGTGCTCAAGGAGCGCGCGACGTACGAGATCATGGACGCGTCGAGCGTCGGGCTCGTCGAGAGCGACATCGTGCTCGGGAAGCACTCGGGCAGGCACGCGCTGAAAGATCAGCTCGAGCGGCTCGGCTACTACCTGGGAGACGAGGAGCTGAACCAGGCTTTCATACGCTTCAAGGAGCTCGCGGACAAGAAGAGCACGCTGACCGGCGGTGACATCGAGGCGATAGCGCTCGAGTACATAAGGACCGAGGGCCAGGAGTGGAAGCTCACCGCCTACGAGGTCCACAGCGGGGGGCTCCAAGCGCCTCCGAGCGCCACCATCACCATCGAGCGCGAAGGGGACCGCATTACGGAGCGCGCAATAGGGGATGGCATGGTGGACGCCGTATGCAAGGCGATACGTGAGGCGCTCGGAATCGACGCCAAGCTTTACGCATTCACGGTCGAGGCGATCACGGGAGGCCTGGACGCCCTGGGCGACGTGACCGTACAGCTCGACATAGATGGCCGCCGGGTCGTAGGCCGCGGCGTCTCGACCGACATCGTCGAGGCGAGCGCCCGCGCTTACCTGAACGCCGTAAACAAAGTACTCCGTAGCTAAACGCAAAATAGGGGTCAGACCCTTTTTTTGCGTTTCTGGAGTAAGTGATAAATAAAGCGTAAGGGAAAACGCAAAAAAAGGGTCTGACCCCTATTTTGCGTTTCTGGAGGATGGGACATGAGCCGGACTAGGAGAATACTCGCGGAGCACGCCGGGCGGGACTCGCTCACGCCAGGTGAGTTCATCGAGATACCGGTCGACCTCGTGCTGGCGAATGACATTACCGCGCCCCTCGCCATAGAGGAGTTCGGAAAGCTGCCCCAGGGGAAGGTCTTCGACAAGGATAAGGTGGTCCTCGTGCTGGACCACTTCACTCCCAATCGGGACATAGCTTCGGCCGACCAGTGCGCATACGTCAGGCACTTCGCCATCGATCAGGCGGTCTCGCATTTCTATGACGGTGGCGAAGTCGGCATAGAACACGTCTTGCTTCCCGAAGAGGGCCTCATCCGGCCGGGCATGGTGGTTATCGGCGCCGACAGCCACACCTGCACGTACGGGGGGCTGGGTGCGTTTGCGACCGGCATGGGCTCGACTGACATCGCTGCGGCGATGGCGACAGGCCGGACCTGGCTCAAGGTGCCGGAGGCGGTGCTGGTCAACGTCACCGGCAAGCCTCACAAGTGGGTAGGCGGCAAGGACCTGATCATCCACCTCATAGGCGTGCTCGGAGTGGACGGCGCAACGTACAGGTCGCTCGAGTTCTCGGGCCCGGGAGTTGCGGCCGTGAGTGTCGAAGGCCGGTTGACGGCGGCCAACATGGTCATCGAAGCCGGCGCCAAGAACGGCATCTTCCCGGCGGACCGGCTGGCGATCGAGTATCTCGCCGGCGTTGGCGTAAATGCCCCGGAGATGAGCATCGAGCCAGACGAGCACGGTTACCTGGAACAGATCGACGTCGACCTCACGGCTCTCGAGCCACAGGTCGCGCTGCCTTCGTTGCCGAGCAACGCGGTGGCCGTGACGAAAGTGCCTCATGTGACACTCGACCAGGTGGTCATCGGGTCGTGCACGAACGGGCGGCTGGAGGACCTGCGGCAGGCTGCCGAGGTACTCGAGGGAAAGAAGGTCGCCAAGGGTGTCAGACTGATAATCATCCCCGGAAGCCCGAAGATCTACCGCCAGTCGATGGATGAGGGTCTCTTCGACATCTTCCTCGACGCCGGCGCGATCATCTCGCCACCTACCTGCGGCCCGTGCCTCGGGGGGCATATGGGAGTGCTCGCGGCGGGCGAAAAAGCGATTTCGACCACGAACAGGAACTTCGTGGGGAGGATGGGACACCGCACGAGCGAGGTCTACTTGTCGAACCCGGCGGTGGCGGCGGCGTCCGCCGTGACGGGAACGATCACCGATCCCGGGGAGATAGTCTGATGACCGCACACAAGACGCTCGCTGGCACCGCGCACAAGTTCGGTGACCACGTGAACACCGACCTCATCATCCCGGCCACTCATCTGGTGTCCAACGACCCCAAGGAGCTGGGCAAACACCTCATGGAAGGGCACGACCCCGATTTCACCTCGAAGATACGGGAAGGCGACATCATCGTCGGGGGCGAGAACTTCGGCTCCGGCTCCTCGCGCGAGCACGCGCCGCTCGCCATCAAGGGCGGGGGCATCTCGTGCGTTATCGCGAAGTCGTACGCGCGGATCTTCTACAGAAACGCGGTCAATGTCGGGCTGCCGCTCATCGAATCGCCGGAAGCCGCCGACGCGATATCCCAGGGCGACAAGCTCGAGGTGGACCTCGCGGCAGGTACGATCGCGGACAAGACGACGGGGAAGACGTTCAGCATTCCGGCTTACCCTGAGTTCATGCAGCGCATAATGGATGCGGGCGGCCTAATAGAGTACGTGAAGAAACAGTCATAAACTGCGCCACCGGGGTCAGACCCCACTGGCGCATCGGATAGGCAGGCGACAGGAGACAGATGCACAAGATAGCGGTGATTCCAGGGGACGGGACCGGGCCCGAGGTAGTCCGCGAGGGGCTCAAGGTGCTGGAGGCGGTGGCGAGCGTCGCCGGGTTCGACTTCGAGACGAAGGAGTTCGCTTACGGCGGCGACAGGTGGCTGGCCACCGGCGAGACGCTGACCGTCGAGGCCGTCGAGGAGCTTCGAGGGTTCAAGGCGATCTTCCTCGGAGCGATCGGTCACCCCGACGTAAAACCCGGCATCCTCGAGCAGGGCATCCTGCTGCGGCTGAGGTTCGACCTGGACCAGTACATCAACCTTCGCCCGGTCAAGCTCTACCCTGGCGTCGACTGCCCCCTCAAGGACAAGGGCCCCGAGGACATCGACATGGTCGTCGTCCGCGAGAACACCGAGGGCATGTATGTGGGCGCGGGCGGCTTCGTTCGCAAGGGCACGCCTCACGAGGTGGCGGTACAGGAGTCGGTCAACACCCGCATGGGCGTCGAGCGTTGCATCCGGTTCGCGTTCGGGGTCTGCAAGGAGCGCAACAAGGACAAAAAGCTCACTCTTTGCGGCAAGACCAACGTCCTGACCTACGCTCAAGACCTCTGGGAGAGGACGTTCAACGAGGTCGCGGCAGAGTACCCGGACATCACGACCGACTACGCCCACGTGGACGCGACGTGCATGTGGATGGTGAAGAACCCTGAGTGGTTTGACGTGATCGTGACAGATAACCTGTTCGGCGACATCATCACCGACCTGGGCGCTATGATCCAGGGCGGCATGGGCATCGCCGCCGGCGGGAACATCAACCCTGAGGGAACGTCAATGTTCGAGCCCATCGGCGGCTCGGCGCCGAAATACACGGGTAAGAACGTCATCAACCCGCTGGCCGCGATCGCGGCGGTCCAGATGATGCTGGACTTCCTGGGCGAGAAGAGAGCGGCCGACCTCATCGAGGGCGCCATCATCAGGTCGCTGGGCTCGGGTGACATCAAGAACCTCTCGGCGGGTAAGATGGGGATGAGCACGACCGAGGTGGGCGACCTCATAGCGAAGTACGTACGAGAGGGGAGTTGAGCGCAAACAATGGGGCTTACGATCTATGTCGGTGGCGAGTTTGTTGACGAGGAGAATGCCAAGATATCGGTGTTCGACCATGGGCTGCTCTATGGCGACGGCGTGTTCGAGGGCATAAGGGTTTACAACCGCAACGTGTTCATGCTGGAAGCGCACCTCAAGCGCCTCTACAACGGCGCCAGGGTGCTGCGGCTCGACATACCGATGACCCCCGCTGAGCTGGGAGCGAAGATCTGCGAGACGGTCGAGCGCAACGGCCTCGAAGACGGCTACGTGCGGCTGGTGGTGACGCGGGGCAAGGGCGACCTCGGCCTGAGCCCGACCAAGTGCGCGAACCCCAACATCATCATCATCGCCTCCACCATCAAGATCTACCCGGACGAGGTCTACCAGCACGGACTCAAGCTGGTGACGGTCTCGACTCGCAGGAGCAACCCCGACGCGCTTAGCCCGCAGATCAAGTCGCTCAACTACCTGAACCACATATTCGCGCACCTGGAGGTCCTGCATGCCGGCGCCGACGAGGGGCTGGTGCTGAACGACAGTGGTTACATAACCGAGTGCGTGGTCGACAACTTCTTCATCGTTCTGGACGGCGCGGTCATCACGCCGCCCACGAACACCGGCGCGCTGAACGGCATCACGCGGCAGGTCGTCTTCCAGATCTGCGGCGAGTTCAATATCCCGATCCGCGAGGAGCAGCTGTCCCTGGTGGAGTGCTACACTTCCGACGAGTGCTTCCTGACCGGAACGGCGGCCGAGATCGCCCCCGTCACCTACATCGATGACAGGCCGATAGCCGAGGGACTGCCGGGCCCGATAACCACGAAGCTCATGAAAGAGTTCAAGGAGTTCACGAAGGGCCACGGAAAGATAGCTTATTGAGCGGCCGCCGCCAAGGCGCGAGTACCCGGACCTGAAGGGGAGAGGAACACAAGTGCCCGACGTTTTCATCTACGATACGACGCTCCGCGACGGAGCGGCACGTGAAGGGGTGTCGTTCTCCCTCGAAGACAAGATAAAGATCCTCAAGCACCTCGACGCGTTCGGGATGCACTACGTCGAGGGCGGCTACCCGGCATCGAACCCGAAGGACCTCGAGTTCTTCGAGGCGGCAACGAAGATAGCGCTGAAGAATTCCAAGCTGGTAGCATTCGGCTCGACCCGGCGCGCGCTGACTTCCGCCTCGCGCGACAAGGAGATGAAGGCGCTTGTCGCATCGGGCGCGCCCGCCGTGTGCATAGTCGGCAAGTCGTGGGACTTCCACGTTGAGACGGCGCTCAAGACCTCGCTCGACGAGAACATCTTCATGATCGAAGAGTCGGTGAAGTACCTGAAGAAGAAGGGCCTCGAGGTCATCTTCGACGCGGAGCACTTCTTCGACGCTTACAAGGACAACCCGGCCTATGCGCTTCGGACCATCGAGGCTGCCGCTAACGGCGGCGTGGACTGGGTAGCGCTATGCGACACTAACGGAGGGACCCTCCCGCACGAGGTGGCGTCCATCGTGAGCGACGTGCGGGGCAAGACCTCCACGAAGCTCGCAATCCACGCCCACAACGATTCCGAGTGCGCGGTCGCCAACACGCTTGCCGCGGTCCGCGAGGGCGTCAAGATGGTCCACGGCACGATCAACGGCTACGGCGAGCGCTGCGGGAACGCGAACCTCTGCTCGGTCATGCCCGACCTCGCCCTCAAGATGGAAATCGACTGCCTGCCGCGCGACCAGCTCGCCGGATTGACGGATCTCGCGCACTACGTGAGTGAGCTCGCGAACATCCACCCCGACGCGCACCAGCCTTTCGTAGGCATGAGCGCTTTCGCTCACAAGGGAGGCATACACGCGAGCGGCGTGAAGACCGAGTCGCGCACGTACGAGCACATCCGCCCCGAGCTCGTAGGGAACATCCAGCGCATCGTCGTATCGGAGCTTTCGGGCAAGTCGACTATCACGCTGAAGGCCAGGGAGCTCGGCTTCGACCTGGATGCTAACCCCGATCAACTGCGCGACATCCTCAAGCAGATCAAGGAGCTCGAGCACGTCGGATACCAGTTCGAGGCGGCCGACGGGTCCTTCGAGATACTGGTGCGCAAGGCGCTGGGCACCCACAAGCATTTCTTCAAGCTCGAGTCGTTCCGCGTGATCATGGAGAAGCGCGAGGACGGAAAGGTGATGACGGAGGCGACTGTCAAGATCCACGTCGGCGGGCGCAGGCTTATCGCCACCGCTGAGGGAAACGGCCCCGTAAACGCGCTGGACCGCGCGATAAGGATCGCCATCGGACGCAGCTTCCCGGCCTTGAAGGACATCGAGCTGACCGACTACAAGGTCCGCGTCCTGGATGAGAAGAAAGGCACCGCCGCGGTCACGCGCGTCCTCATCGAGTCGAGCGACGGGGTGAAGTCCTGGGGCACCATAGGCGTGAACGAGAATATCATCGAGGCCTCGTGGCTGGCGCTCGTAGACTCGATCGAGTTCGGGCTGACGCACAAGAAGCAGCAGCCTGACCAGGAGTAGCCGCGAAAAAGGCACCACCGGGGTCAGACCCCAGTGGTGCCTTTTTAGACAGGAGGTGGCATGCGGCTCGCAAGGTTCGTCTCACAGGGGAACATCGGTTACGGCATCTACACCGACGAGGGCATCCAGCCCATCGCCTGGGAGCCCTATGACGAGACCCAGGTGGCATTCGACAAGATCGATATCGCCGCCGTCTCCCTCCTCACGCCCGTCGTGCCGGGCAAGATCATCGGGATCGGCCTCAACTACAGGGAGCACGCCGATGAGGTCGGCATGCCGACCGCCTCCGAGCCGACGATATTCCTCAAGCCGCCCTCCTCGATCCTGGATCCCGGCGGGGTCATCGTCTGCCCCGAGCGTTCGACCCAGGTCGATTACGAGGCAGAGCTCGCGGTCATCATCGGCATCGAGGCCCGCGGCGTTGTGGTCGAGGACGCGCTACGCCACGTGTTCGGCTATACCTGCGGTATCGACGTCACCGCCCGCGACCTCCAGATCGAGGACGGACAGTGGACGCGCGCGAAAGGCTTCGACACCTTCTGTCCGCTCGGCCCCTGGGCGGAGACCGACATAGAGCCGGACAACCTCGACATCTCCCTCAAGCTCAACGGCGAGGAGAGGCAGCATTCAAACACGTCGTTGATGATCTTTGACGTGGCGCACCTGATATCGTTCCTGTCGGGGATAATGACCCTGTGCCCGGGCGACGTCATCATAACGGGGACACCGTCCGGCATCGGCGGCCTGGCGCACGGCGACGAGATTGAGATGACGATCGAGGGCATCGGGACACTCACTTGCACCGTGGCTTGATTTGGGGACAGGCACCAGATTAAGTCCAGCGGCTCGAAAGGCTCTGCATTGCAGAACGACGGGTTCGAGAACCTCAAGCGGGCGTGGCTCTACGTTCGGCAGAACAAGTACCTCTGGCTCATCGCCTTCGTGATAGCGTTCGCGGGCGGCGGCTCCCAGGGGTTCAGCCTCTGGGTGCAGAGCCCTATACCACGAGGCCTCACCGGTCTGAGCCCGGTCCACAGGATAGGCACCAGGATCACTGACTTCGCCCACGGGAACGCGGCGTTCTGGGCGCTGTTCCTGATCATCGGTTTCTTCGTCGGAGTGGTCGTCGTCGCGGCCGGGGCCTTCGCCCAGGCGTCGGCGATAGGGGCGGTGTCCGACATCGAGTACGGCCACCCGTCAGGGCTGGGTGGAGCATGGGAATGGGGGAAGAGCCACTTTCCAAGGTTCTTCGTGCTCGTTCTCGGCTACCTGCTTGTGATCGCTGTCATCGCGGCGCCATCCTACTTGTTCTGGTGGACCATCGGGAAGAAAGGCACCATCCTGCCGTGCCTGGGGGCGCTGATATTCGGGGTGGGTCTTGTGGTGGTGATGCTTTTCCTGAGTATCCTTTTCGAGCTCGCGGCCCGGTATCTGGTGATAGAAGACCGCGGGATATTCGAGTCCGTCCACATGGCGTACCTGTGCTTCAAAGACTTCTGGCGCGAGGTCGTCCTGACGTGGCTGTACGTGCTCGCAGTGAGCATCCTGGGCGCCATAGTCATGGTCGCCGTAATCGCGGTCCTCAGCATCCCGCTCTCATCGATATTCACGATGGCGGACCGGCACCACAACGCCTTCACGATCGCCCTGGCCATGCTTTCGTTCATTGTCGTCTGGGGCGTAGCAGCCGCCGCCTCCGGCATCTTCATCATGACCGGCAGCACCCTCTGGACCCTGACGTTCATCGAAATAAAGTGATGCATAAGAGGGTCCAACGATTTCAGTGCTGTGCGTATCGTTTGAATGAGTGGTGGCTGCGCATGCACTGAAGTGGTTTGACCCCGAACGTGCGTCGCAGCCCCTCCAGCCAATTCCCTCACCTCAACACGACCTCCATCCCATCATACGCGACGACCACGCTCACGCCTCTCTCCCTCGCAAACTCCTCGATCCGCTCGATCACGGCACCCTCATCTTCCGCTCCAACTATCTGAGCTCCACAGTGCGTGACGATCATTGCGGGTACGCCTTCCTTTTTGCACCACGTCAGCTCGGTCCTGATCGGGGAGTGGCCGATGAGCGCGTCCGGGCGTTTTCTGACGAAAGAGATGTCCACGGTCGAGCCATCTCCCACGTAGATATCGACGCCCCCCAGGGCTTCAGCGCGATCATAGATGTAGACGAGGTCCGGGGCATAGAAGATCGAATGCCGCCCAGCGGTAATCCTGTACCCGACGGCGGGCGCTCGCGTCGAGTGCTCGACCTTGAACGCCTCGAAAGTGATGTCCTTGAGGGTGATCGGCTCGCGGTCGGGCGCCACGCGCCTTTCCTCGATTGCAAATGTGGTCATCACCGCCCACGAGTCCTCACTCGCATACACCGGGGCCGGCGCGCCCTTCTTCAGACCCCAGGCGTGATCGGGGTGCGCATGTGAGATGAGGATTGCGTCAGCCCTGAAGCTCAGTGGAACTCCGAGCCAGTCTTCACCCTGGTCGATCACAAGGGTGGTGTTGCGATAGGTAATCTTGCAGGACGCGTGCATGTGATGCCGCTCAGTCCTGGGCTTGATGTATCCCCTGGTTCCTATGAATGTGAGCTTCATCTGTCGATCCTGGCTCTTCCGACGATAGTGGAGACTTCAATCGAGCCAGCGCCAACCCTTCATGCTTGCTTCAGTCAGCCGCAGCCCCCACGTCATCCCGGAGCCAAAAGTGAGGCCGCTAGTGATATTGTATGTGGCTGGATGATCGTATTCGTCATTTTGGATGTTGGAAGAGACTGGAGTCACTGATGAAGCAAACGGAAAAGTCTTCGCGCAGGCGGAGGATCTTCGAGAGCATTGAAAGGATAGGGGCGTTCAGCGACGGGGTGTTCGCGGTAGCGATAACGCTCCTGGTACTCGCCATAGCCGTGCCTGCTTTGAAAGGCTCGCCAACGAACGCCGACCTGTGGCACAGCCTCTCCAGCGTCTGGAGTCATTTCCTCGCCTACGTCTTGAGCTTCCTGATAATCGGCGCTTTCTGGTACAGGCACCACGATTTGTTCGATTACATTGAGAGAGCCGATCCGATGCTTGTGTGGCTGAACCTGTTTTTCTTGATGATCATAGCGTTCATCCCGTACGCCACGAGCCTCCTGGGCAGGTATGGAGACCTCAGTCTTGGAGTTGCGATATACGGGGCGACAATGGTTGTAACATCTGTTCTCACGATGAGCCTGTGTCTTTATGCCACCAAAGGCCGCCGCCTGGTCTCCCACGATTTCGACTACGAGTTCACCTACCAGTTCACGGTCAGGTACGTGAGCATGATTATCGTCTTTCTCATCTCGATCGGAATCGCGGTCATCAACCCGTCGGCGGGACTTTATTTTTTGGCGGTGCTGGTGATCACGTCGCCAATATTGGACAAGCTGCACCCGTTTCATGACACGTTCATCAAGTGGGTGTCATCCGTGAAGGGCAAGGAAGCCACGGCGGCCTGAGACACACGCGTGGTGGCCGGTTCCGTATGTGAGAGTAACGCTGTTGCTGTTGTGGCGTGGTGGCGCATACGGGGAATTGAACGTCGCTTCATCCTGAGGTGAGTACCAGTAGGCGCTGGTTTGCTGGCCAGGATTCCGCTCCCCCTAGGGGGGCGTCCCGCCCCCCTGAGGGCGGTGGACCTTCGGTCCACCTGTCACCCCCCAAGTTACACTCGCGGAAAGATACTCTCTCCGCGATCAGGAAACGACGACCTCTCTGGTTCAAATCCCGTATGCAATGGGGTGAGGTCTGTTTTGGAGTGGTGGCGCATAGGGGATTTGAACCCCTGTTACCGCCTTGAGAGGGCGGCGTCCTGAACCGGGCTAGACGAATGCGCCACGATCGAACTTCTCAAATCATATAGGAATGGTGCGCCGGCCGCACAACCAGTCTCAAACAAAGATGGCTGGGGGAGAAGGATTCGAACCCTCGTACCTGGAGCCAGAGTCCAGTGTCCTACCGCTAGACGATCCCCCAGCGGAACGAAGTTGATGATAGCGAAAACCGGGGCGTCCGGCAAGGCTCGATATCAAAGCGCGTGCTCGAACCACTCCCGGATTACGCGCTGGCGCCCCTTGAGGTCTGTATGCCAGGCGCCGGGGACGGTCATCCTTTCCCTGGGTGGCGCGACCGCCTCGATGAAGAGCTCGATGTCTTCCTGAGGCGCAACCTCCCACTCCCCGAAGACCATGAGCTTGGGAAACGGACCCAGCCCGGCGGCGACGTCCACAGGGTCGGGCCCCTCATCGCGCCGTGGGTCGAGCCGCAGGCCGAACAACCTCATCACCGGTCGCGCGGCAAAGGGATGGTCTCTTAAAGTTGCCATCTCGGGAAACGTTGGCGGGCACCCGATCGACACCAGGGCATCGATCCGTGTCCCGCCGGCAGAGGCGAGGAAAGCGGCCCCGGCGCCCATGGAGAAACCGGCGACGCCTACTTTCTCGAAGCCGAGCGCCCTTGCGCGCGCCACTACCGCCGCGAGGTCCAGCGAAGGCCCCTCGAACCCCAGCCTGCACTTGCCGCCGCTCCGCCCGTGCCCGCGGAAGTCGAACAGAAAGACCGAGTACGAGCGCGCGAGCTCATCGGCGAGGTCTACCACCTGCACGTATCGAGAGCCCACGACTGCGGGATGTGCGACCACGACCGCTTTTCGAGGATTCCCCTCGATCATCCTGCAGTTGAGACGAACGCCGTCAGGCGAACGCACCGGTACCGAGTAAACGACGCCCGCCGGCTCACGCCTCCTGCGCGCTTCCTTCAACGCGGGCAGCAGCGCGGCGGCGTTTTGAATGAGCGCGTTCCGATCTGGCATGGCCTCTCCGCTCGCGATGGTTGCGACGACAACGGTAGTATAATCGAGCCAGGAGGACTACCGGAAATGAAGCAGCTACCCAGCATCAAAGACTTATACAGGAGCATAAGGAAGCCGATGGCGCCGCCCACAAAATCACAGCGGGACGAGCGCGAGGACATCAGGCGCAGGGACGACCGCCGGCAGATGGAAAAGTACAAGGGATCGCGCGGTCGAGGAAGGTCAGGCTCGGATGATACTTGAGAAGTCGTGGGGCCTCATAAAGGAGTACACCCTCAACCAGGTCTGTACGGTCAAGATGCTGGTGATCTCCCCGGGCCAGCAGACCAGCTTCCACTACCACAGGCTGCGCGATGACATGTGGATAATCGTCGACGACGGCCTCGAGGTCCAGATCGGCGACGTGACACACTACCCGAAGGAAGGCGACGAGTTCGTGATCGGCGCGGGCACCCCACACCGGATTGCCGCGGGCGAAAAGCCCGGGCGCGTGCTCGAGATAGACTTCGGGTTCACCACGGAGGACGATGTGCTCTACTCGGACTCCTCGGTCGCGCCCGACGCTGACGTCGACTGATTAGGCTCGCTTGCCCCAGCCGCCGCCACCAGGCGTCCTCACCCGTATGCGATCGCCCTTCTTGAGCCTCAGATTGCACTTCGATGGGATGCGCCTCTCATCGCCGCCGGACGAGACGTTGTCGATGCCGCGCTTTCCGGGATCGCCGCCGGCAAGGCCCCACGGCGCCCGCTTCCGCCGTTCGCTGAGCAGCGTTACGCTCGCTTCATCCAGCAGCTCGATCTCCCGCTCCAGGCCATCGCCCCCGCGGTTCTTCCCCGAGCCGCCGGATCCCCTCCGCAGCCCGTACCTGACGACCCGCATCGGGTATGCGTACTCGAGCGCTTCCACCGGCGTGTTGAGCGTGTTTGTCATGTGGGCCTGCGTGCCGCTCATGCCCGGGCCGCGCGGGTGCCCTCCCGTGCCGCCGGCGATAGTCTCGTAGTAGGAGAACGGCTCGCGCGTTCCAGGGATGGACCCGATGGCAAGGTTGCTCATTGTGCCGGAGCTCGCCGCCGGAACCTCTCCGGGCAGCGCGGCTGCCAGCGCCCCCAGGAGCGCGTCGACAACGCGCTGTGACGTCTCGACGTTGCCACCTGCCACAGCGAAAGGCCGCCTGGCGTCCAGCAGACATCCTTCGGGGATGATGATCTCGAGAGGCCTGACCGAGCCCGCGTTGGCCGGGATGTCCTCGCCTGTCAGGCACCGGAACACGTAGTAGGTCGCCGAGAGGGTGACCGCCCGCGGGCAATTGAAGGGGCCCTCGACAGGGCCGGAAGTGCCCGCAAAATCGATGGATGCCTCATCTCCGCGTATCGACACCGCGACACAGACAGGTATGCCCGTGTTCCCGAAGCCGTCATCATCGAGGTAGTCGGTGAACGAAAAGACACCGTCAGGGATCTCCTGGACAGCCAGTCGGGTCAGCGTCTCCGAGTATTCCATGAGGTCCGCGAAGCGCGAGGCAAGCGGACCCGTCCCGTAGCGCGCCGCAAGACCGAGCATCCGCCGCTCGCCGACCGCGTGCGCTCCCACCTGGGCCTGGAGGTCTCCCGCCCGCTCGACCGGGCTGCGGGAGTTTGCGCATACGATCGCCTCCACATCCTCCCTGTACCTGCCCTGTTCCTTCAGCAGGACCGGCGGCAACACAAGGCCCTCCTGGTATATGTCGTTTGCGAGGGCTACCGAGCCGGCGGCGAGGCCCCCCACGTCCGATTGGTGGGCGCGACTTGCCAGCACAGCGATCAGGTTGCCCTCCATGAAGACGGGAGAGACCATCGACAGGTCGGGGAGGTGCGTCCCACCCAGGAATGGGTCGTTGAGCACGACGAGGTCCCCCGGCCGCATCTCCACCGAATCCAGGACCGCTCTCACCGACTCCGGCATCGCGCCGAGGTGAACAGGGATATGCTCCGCCTGCGCGACCAGCCTGCCAACGGCGTCGAAGACGGCGCAAGAGTGGTCCTTGCGCTCTTTGATGTTCGGAGAGAACGCCGTGCGATGGAGCGCCCCACCCATCTCGTCAGCTACCGAGCTGACCATGCTGCGGAAGACCTCGAGCGTGAACACGTCCCCCTTCATCTGCCAGCCTCCAACTCGAGGTTTCCAAGGATATCCAGCGCCGCGCTCCATCCGGGAGGCACCACCGTCGTCGTGTCCTCCTGGACGATGAGGGCGGGGCCGCGTACGACCTGGCCGGTCGCGAGGTCCCAGCGCGAATAGACTTCGCCTTTCACCTTTGCATCTCCGAAATGCATCGCCCGCCGCGACAGTGGATCCGCGTGGCGCTTGCCCGGCGGTGGTGGCGTCAGTTGGATGGCGGCCTGTGGCGAACGGCAGCTCAGCCTCGCGTTGACGATCTCGACCTCGCCGCCTTCCCTCAGGTAACCGTAGGCGCCGCGATACGAGTCTTCAAAATGCTTCAGGATGCTGCGCTCGGTGAGGCGCGACACAACGACCTCGATCTCGTGGGACTGTCCCCTGTAGCGCATGCCGAGGCTCTTCTTGAACCGAAGGCCGGACGCGGAGAACCCTTCGGAAGCCATCTCCGCTCTGGCCGCGCGCTCCATGTCGGCGAATGCCTGCGAGAGGACTTCACCGCACCCCGTGCCGAGGCGGACCAGCACCGTGCGCGTGTGATCTCTGCCCGCGTCCGCAAGCAGCATCCCCATGCTCGAGAAGAGCCCTGGGTAAACCGGCACGATTATCCTGGGGATCTCGAGCCTGTCCGCAAGCTCGCAGGCGTGCATGGGTCCGGCCCCGCCGAAGGCGACAAGCGCGAACTCCCTGGGATCGTAACCACGCTCGACGCTGACCTGCTTCACGGCGGCCTCCATGTGAGACAGGGCTACGTCCAGGGTCGCGGCTGCCGCCGAGACGGCACCTGCGCTCCCCGCCAGGCTCTTGAAGGCCTTCGTGCTCCTCTCCGGGAACAAGGTCATCCGCCCACCCAGGAACCATGACGGCTCCAGCCGGCCAAGCACTACGTTCGCGTCCGTGACGGTGGGAAGCTCACCTCTGCCATAGCACGCGGGACCCGGATCGGCACCCGCGCTCTGCGGCCCGACCTTGAGAACGCCCGCCCTGTCGAGGACCGCGATCGAGCCGCCCCCGGCGCCTATCGTGTTGATGTCGACCATAGGTAGGGCGACAGGCAGCCCTCCGATGCGCGTCTCGCGAGTGATGGACAGCTCCTCGCCGCTCACGAGGGAGACGTCGGTGGACGTGCCTCCCATGTCGAAGCCGATGACGTCGCCCGCGCCGAGCGACGTCGCGAGCCACCTCGACGCGACCGCACCGCCCGCGGGTCCGCTCAGGACGAGGTCGGCGGCCCTGAGCCTCGAAAGCTCGGCCGATGTGGTGCCGCCGGCCGAGTGCATGAGCCTCACCGGCGCGCTTTCGCCGAGAGCGTTCTCGAGCCGGCCGAGGTAGCCCTCCATGACGGGGGAGACATAGGCGTTCACGGCCGTGGTGCTCGCGCGCTCGTACTCCCTGTACTCGGGCAGCACGAAGCTGGAAACCGAGGTGTGGATCCCGAGCTTTTCCAGCTCCTGGCGCAGCATTTCTTCGTGGGCGGGGTTCTCGAACGAGAACAGAAGGCAGACCGCGGCGGATTCCGCCCCGGCGTCGGCGCACCGGCGCGCCACCCGTCTCGCCTCGGCGCGGGTGAGCTTCTTGAACGACCTGCCACCGGGCAAGGTCCGCTCGGACGCTTCGAACCGCAAGCCGCGAGGCACCAGCGCCTCGTGCTTGTCGACCTGAAGGCGGTAGAGGTGAGCGCGCTCCTGGCGTCCGATCTCGAGGATGTCGGCAAAGCCTTCAGTGGTGACGAATGCGGTGCGCGCCCCTTTCCTCTCGAGGACGGCATTGGTGGCAACGGTCGAGCCGTGGACAAGAGGCGTGTGAGACGCCCCCGCGGCCTCCAGCGCTTCGATGACGCCGCGCTCCGGAGCGCCCGGAACAGACGGCACTTTCAACGCAACGAGACCGTCCCCGCGAACGGCGAGGAGGTCGGTAAATGTGCCGCCTACGTCTACTGCCGCGAGTCTGGGATCAGGCATTTGTTCCCCTTCGAACGGGCGCGCAGGGCGCGTCCGTACTATTTGATGGCTGAGAGGAATATTATAGAATACCGGGAAGCAAGCGGATGTGTGGGTTAGGCAGGCGGGTAGATATTGGGTCCATTTTCCCAGAAGAGGACCGTCAAGAAGATGGTCCAGGCCTTTCACAAAGGGCTCGACGACGAAAACGAATCAGAGCTGTGGGACGACCACACCGAGAAGGTGGTCGAGTCCCTTTACGCCGGAATCCAGAACTGCGTCGACGACGAGCTCTACATTCAGGAGTTCCTCCCCTTCGGGTCAGTCTACCGGGTCGCCGGAGAGCACGGCGTCTACAGGCGCAACCGCAAGGTGCCCATAGAGAAGGTCATGCAGGAGCACATCCTCCTCCGCGACGTCTTCTGGGAGTTTCGCCGCACCCGCTCTGAGCGCGAGCACGACTTCATGACGGAGAAACGCGTCTGCCAGTGCTTCAACAACCTGCTGCAGGCGACGGTCCAGGCATACCAGACCCGCGAGCCGACCATGGACGTGCTCGATCCCTTGAGGGACGACCTTACCGGTGTGTTCAACTCGCTTTATTTCATGACGCGCCTCGAGGAAGAGGTCAAGCGCTCGGAGCGCTACCTGCGCGATGTCACAGTCGTACTCTTACACGTGGACTCAGTCTTCGAGCCCGAGTCCGAGGACGACAACGAGCTCATGCGCGCGGTGGCGCGCGTCCTTCGCAGAAACTCCCGAGCCTCGGACA